>Ga0066903_100005024_pt1 | contig 11363 bp, 13 predicted proteins | sample PanSoiMetaGPlot1_FD_67491 | JGI IMG/M metagenome (GOLD analysis project Ga0066903, IMG submission 67491) | Tropical forest soil microbial communities from Panama analyzed to predict greenhouse gas emissions - Panama Soil - Plot 1 (version 2) | ecosystem: Environmental > Terrestrial > Soil >...
ACGATGGCGATCGTCTCCTCGACGACCGCCCGGATCCCGCGGTCGCGAACGTCATGGCTGAAGAAGCTGGTGATGCCCTGTTCGCGCTGCCACCCGAACTCGACGGGCCCCGGCCAGTAGCCGCGCAGGCCGATCTGCACGTACCGGCGCGGGTCGACGTGGCCGTCGTTGACGAGGTGGTACATGGGCGAGCCGTGCGCCAGCACCTTGCCCCACTGCAGATCGGCGGTGTCGGTGTGGGTGTCGAAGTGCACCATGCCGATCGGCCCGTGAACAGACGCAAGGCCCTCCCCCTCCGGCTTGGCGACCGAGTGGTCGCCACCCAGTACAACGGGCATCGCTCCCGCTGCGGCGACCTCCGCGACGAGGGCGCGGATCGCGGCGTGCGACCCCTCGGGATCGGCGGGGACCACCGCCGCGTCGCCGTAGTCGACAACGCGCAGCTCGTCAAAGGCGTCGATGCCGGCCTCGAGGTGAACGCCGTGGGGTGCACTGGCGGCGCGGATGGCACGAGGGCCGAAGCGGGTGCCGGGACGGTCGGAGACCGTTTCGTCCATCGGCGCTCCGACGATGGCCACATCCGCGTTCGCGAGGTCGGCCGGGTCCTCGGTGTAGGGCAGGCCGCCGAAGGTGAGCAGCCCCGCATAGTCGGGTTTGCCGTCGGCATGCGCGGCCCAGCGCCGCTGTGGATCGATCATCGGATCACTCCTGGAATCTGCGGCCGTGGCCGCCGTGTGCGGTGAGCGGCGAAAGAGTATTGGAGTCCGAGCCCGAACGCGTCGTGTGACGTCGGCGTTGAACGTCTTGTGACGTCTGAGCGGTCAGAGCCCGAACCTCGCGTCACCTCGTCGTAGCGCCTCCGTGACGTTCAGCCGGCCGCGATCGCGACAGCTGCGAACACGATCGCGAGGTAGAGCAGCGAGTACTTGAACAGGCGCCCCGCGACCGCCGGTGTCGGGCGCCGCCAGAGCGCAACGGCGAGCACAGCGAAGACCACACCGGCTGCGCCGACCGGCACGAGGTAGTCCGCTCCCACGCCGGCGGCGGGCGCGAACAGTAGTGTCGCGGCCACCAGAGCGGCCGTGTAACCGACGATGCCGTTCGTCGTCTTGCGCTCGCCCTCCGTCACCGGCAGCATCGGCACCTCGGCCCGCTCGTAGTCGCGGCGGATGAGCAGGGCAAGCGCCCAGAAGTGCGGCGGCGTCCAAAGGAACACGATCGCGAACAGGAGCAGCGCCGCGAGATCCAGACTGCCGGTCGCGGCGGCCCAGCCGACCAGCGGCGGGATCGCCCCGGCGGCGCCGCCGATGACGATGTTCTGGGAGGTGCGGCGCTTCAGGACGAGCGTGTAGATGAGCACGTAGAACAGGTTGCCGAACAGGCACAGCGCCGCGGCGGCCACGTTGACCGCCGCTGCGAGCAGCACGAAGGACGCAGCCGAGAGCGCCACGCCGAACTCGGCTGCATGCGCCGCGGAGATCCGGTGCGCGGCGACCGGCCGCTCGGCCGTTCGCCGCATGCGCCGGTCGAGATCCGCGTCCAGCACGTGATTCAGCGCCGCCGCTCCGCCACAGCCGAGCCCCAGGCCGACCATCGTCAGGATGAACAGCGACGCCGACGGCAGGCGGTGCCCGCCTGCGACCAGCGCACACGCGCCGGTCACGAGCAGCAGCACCATGATCCGCGGCTTCGTCAGCGTGATGTGGTCACGCAGGCTGCCGGCGGGCGCCAGCGGCGCCCCCGCGCGCACCGCGGCCCAGGCGGCGGCCGCCAGCGCGGCCGCAGCGAGGACGAGGTGGGCCGCTCCTCCCGCGCCGCTACCCGTCTCGGCCTCGACAGCGCCGCTCGCCGCTGCGGCCAGGAGCAGCGTGACCGTCGCCGTCGCCGGCACCCGCAACGACGGATACCACCACCACGCGAGCACCGCCACGGCCACCCCCGGCGCGACGCTGCACGCGGCCAGCACGCGATGGGCCACGTCGAGGCCGCCTGCCGCCGCGATCACGACGCTCAGCGATCCGACGGCGGTCGCGATCGCCGCCGCGCGAACCCAGCCGCCCGGGCGCTCAGGCATTGCCGCCCCGCAGCAGGCCGACGTCCTGGATCAGCGCGCCCGTGGCGATGGGCGGCAGGAATCCCGCGCGCTCATCGCCCTGGCCGTCCATGAGATACACCGCGATCGTGTGGGAGATGCCCTTGGCCGTGGACATCACGCCGATGTGATACGCCTTCCAGACCGGGCGCAGCTGCGCGGCCGTCCCCATCAGCCAGGTCCACCCGCCGTGCCAGCCCCACTCGCGGGCGGCTCGGTGGACGCTCCACGGCGTGTCGGCCGGGTTCACGCTGACGACGACCAGCGGGATCCGGTTCGACCCCATCTGGCGCTCGGCGTTGCCGATCTGATGGCCGGCGATCGGGCAGAGCGTCGTGCACTTCGAGTCCAGGAACATGAGCAGCCATGGGCGGCCTCGGAAGGACGCGGACGTCACCCGCCGGCCGCTCTGGTCGGTCAGCTCGAACGCGGGCGCCGGCTGCTTCCCGGCCGCCCAGACAGCGTCGCCGTGGAGCGAGGCCGCCGAGGCGCCGGTCGACCGCACGGCCGCCACGGCAAGCGCCGCGGCGGTGGCCAGCAGCGCCAGGCAGAGTACGGCGCCGAGTCGCCGGCGCCGCCGCAGGCTCACTGCAAACGCTGCCGAAGCGTCCACCCCCAGGCCAGCACGATGGCCAGCAGGCCAAGCGGTATGACGAGGGTCATCCAACCGCCCGCCGTCACGTCGCTTGCGATGTCGGCAATCACCATGTCAAACCCCTTTCCGAACCGCGTGGCGTAGGGACGGACGGCGCCGGTGTGTCCGGTCGTCGTCGCCGACCCAGACGTAGATCAGCCAGAACACGGCCACCGAGTAGGCGAGCGACCCGGGGCCCCACATGATACCGGCGGCAAGCTGCTGGTCGGCGAGTGCCGACACACCACCGAAACGGTGCGGCAGGTGCACGTAGTGCTCATACAGCGGCGAGGGCCAGTAGGCCAGCAACGCGGCCAGCACCCAGCCGGCCACCGCCATCGCCGACACGTACAGCGTGCGCTGGATCGGGTCGAGCGCCGGCCGCAGCGGGGCCGTGTCGATCACCTGCTCCCAGAACACGATGGCGCCGATCAGCATCGTGATGTGCTCCAGGTCGTGCACGCCCTGGTAGCGCAGGGCCAGGTCGTACAGGTAGGGCAGATGCCAGACCGTGAGCGTGATGATGGCCAGGACCAGCGCCGGATACGGCCTGCCGAACGGCCGCACGGCCGCCCGGAGCGGCGCCGCCGCCCAGCCGCGCGCCATCCATCCGGCGGTGGCGCGCCGGAACCCCAGCGGGAGCGGGCGCCACAGCATGCTCCAGGGCTCCGCCAGGACGATCAGCGGCGCGACCACCGTCACGAGCAGGACATGCTGCACCATGTGCGGCCAGAACCCCTCGTCGGCGGCCTTGTCGAGCCACACCAGCGCGATCAGTGACATCACCATGGCCGTGGCAAACGACGCCGCGCGCAGCTGCCGTGACCGCAGGTCCGGGCCGGTCGCCGGTCGCACGCGCCGCCGCCAGCCCAGCCAGTAGAGCAGCGACGAGACCGCCACCGCTGCCAGCGGGATCCAGTTGTCAGCGAGATCCGGCACCATGGCCGGCTACGCCAGGTAGATCAGGATGTAGGCGACCAGCGCCACACCGGCCAGGAAGGTCACGAACACCGACGCGACCCGCGCCTGCTCGGCGCGCGCGGTTTCGCTCGAGTCGCGGTCGACCACCAGCGTCTCCACCCAGTACAGCACGCCCAGGAGATGCGCGAACATGGCGGCTGAATACCCGACGAACACGGCGCCGTACCCACCGCCGTAGCTCGGCGAGAAGCCGGGATCGAACAGCTGCACCCCCTGGCACACGAAGGCGACGAGCACGAGGAGCAGAGAGGCGACAACGCCGGCCCGCAGTCCGCGATCGGCTCCGTAGCGCAAGGCACCGGCGGCCAGGATCACACATGCCGCGAGGACGGTCCCGAGCGCAACCGACGGATCGATACCGTGGGGATGCCACTTGAGGTTCGAATCGAGCGCCCGCAGATACAGGTAGGCGAAGAAGAACCCGAGCCAGAAGAACGCGTCGGCGGCGACGAACAGCCGTACCGAGACGAACAGCACCCGGCTGGTGACGGCCGCCTGTCCATTGGTGGTGGTGGTGACGTTCGCCGCCATGTTCAGTCCCCCGTCGCCGCCGGAATCGCCGCGCCGCTCAGGTCGGCCACGGGCAGGGCATTTGGCACGCCGTAGTCGTAGGGCCCGGCCTGGATCACGGGGATCGTCTCGAAGTTCGTGACGGGCACCGGCGTCGGAACCTGCCACTCGAGCCCGCGCGAACGCCACGGATTGGCCTCGGCCGGCCGGCGCGTCACGGCCAGCGACCAGAGCAGGTTGGCGATGAATATGAGCATCGAAAGGCCCAGGACGAACGCCGAGACGGACACCCAGTCGTTGAGGAACTGAAAGTGCGGCGCGTAGGTGTTCACGCGCCGCGGCATCCCCAGCGCGCCAAGCGCGAACAGCGGCAGGAACGTCGAGTTGAACGAGATGAACATCGTCCAGAAGTGCCACTTGGCGAGCGTCTCGTTCAGCTGCAGGCCGGTCATCTTTGGGAGCCAGTAGTAGAGACCAGCGAAGAACGCGAAGACCAGGCCGCCCATGATGGTGTAGTGGAAATGCGCCATCACGAAGTAGCTGCCGTGCAGCGTTACATCGCTCGGAACGTCGGACAGGTAGACGCCCGAGAGCCCGCCGATCAGGAAATTGAAGAAGAACGCCAGCGAGAACAGCATCGGCACCGAGTAGCTGATGCGCGCGCGCCACAGCGTGCCCATGCCGGCCAGGAAGACGAAGCCGGTCGGCACCGAGATCAGCTCGGTTGTGAGCATGTAGAACGGCCGCAGGTTGGCATTGATGCCGCTGACGAACAGGTGGTGCTGCCACACCATGAACGACAGCAGCGCCACGCCGAGCAGTCCGCTGACCGCCACCCGGTATCCCCACAGCGGCTTGCGTGCGAACACCGGGAGGATCTCGAGCACGATGCCGAAGCCCGGCAGCGCGAGGATGTAGACCTCGGGATGGCCGAAGAACCAGAACAGGTTCTGGAACAGGAAGGGGCTGCCTCCGTGGGCCGCGTTGAAGAACGTGGTGCCGGATGTCCGGTCGAGCGTCTCCATCAGCAGCGCGGCGACGAGGCACGGGGCTCCCAGCAGCATCAGCACCGTCGTCGCCAGCATGCTCCACACGAAGATGGGCAGCCGGTTCCAGGTCAGCCCCGGCGCACGCATGGTGATGATCGTCGCCATCAGGTTGATCGCGTTCAGCACCATGGCGACGGCGACCAGGAAGAACGCGAAGATGTAGGCGTCCATGCCGGCGTTTGCCTGGATTGCGAGCGGCGGATAGCCGGTCCACCCGGTGGGGAAGCCGCCGTAGCTGATCGCCGTGAGCAGGATGGCGCCGAACAGCGGCGTCAGCCAGAACGTCAGCGCCTCGATCCGCGGGAATGCCATCCGGCGCGCGCCGATCATCAGCGGCACCAGGTAGTGCCCGAATGGCCCCAGGATGATGCTCGAGACCATCATCACCATCATCGAGCCGTGCAGGCCGACCAACGTCAGGTACTGCCCGGGCGAGAAGATCGGCGGAGACGGACGCAGGAGGTTGACGCGGATCAGCATGGCACCGATGCCGCCGATCAGGAAGAACAGGCCGATGCCCCACAGGTACTGCAGGCCGATCACCTTGTGGTCGGTGCTGACGGACAGGTACCGCCAGGCACCCGACTCGCTCTTCACCGCCTCCACGGGTCGGCGGCCGACCAGCCGGTTGAGCGGGTAGGACAGAAGCCCGAGCCCCGCGAGGTAGCCGATGGTGCCGAACCCGTAGGCGCAGAACACGGAATAGTCGTTCTCGTCGATGGCCGATACGAAGTCCACGTGCGTACCGATCCGGCGGCCGACCCAGATACCGATCGCGTAGCCGATGATCAGCCCGACCAGCCCGGTGAACAGGTTGGTCCGCGGCACGCCGCTCGGGCGAGTCGACATTGCGGCAGTGGTCATCCGGCACGCTCCGTGGGGTCGGGGTAGTAGACCGAGCGGAAGGGCGGCAGGTGCTTCAACACCGGCTGCGCCTGCCTCCGCTGCTGGGCGATCCACGACGCAAAGCCACCCTTCGTCAGGACCAGGCCGGTGGAGTGCATCTCACCGTGCCAGACGCCGCACAGCTCGGCACAGCGGATCGTGAATGTCCCCGGGTGATTCGGCGTTGTGTCCGCGACGTTGTCCACGCCCGGCACCCCGTCCACCTTGATGCCCAGGTCGTACGCCCAGAACGAGTGGATGACGTCGATCGACGTGACATGGAACACGACCGTGCGGTTGGACTGAACGGCCAGCTGCGTCGTCTCCACGTCGCCGTACTGCGGGTAGCGGAAGGTGAACGCCCACTGCTGGGATATCACCTGCACCTGCAGCGCATTCGCGGGCGCGGCCGAGATCAGCGTCGGGCCCTGACCGCCGCCGGAACCGGCTGCAGAGGAGGTGGTCGCGTACAGCGCGTACGTGCCGTAGGCGGCAAGGCAGAGCACGATCAACAGCGTGCCGACGATCCAGTAGCCCTGCAGCCGGCTGTCTCCCTGGATCGGCGGCCCGTCACGAAACTCGCCCCGCTGCCGGAAGCTGGTCAGTGCCATCGCGAAGTACGTCCAGACGGCGATCGCGATCGGCGCGAGCACGACGGCCAGCACAATGTTCGTCTTCCGCTGCTCGTCCGCCTGCGCGCTCGCCGAGCCGGGCGGCATGTGCGGGCCGAGCAGGAAGATGATCGCCAGGTCGGCGATCACAGACAGCACCAGCCACACGATGATGATCCGCTGCGGGTTGATGGAAGAGTCGCCCTGGGCCATCGCCTACACCACGTTCAGGTAGCCGTCCATCCACCCCACCGTCTGCATCGGACCGCCGAAGCCGTTGATGAACCCGGCGGCGCAGGGCACGAAGCACTGCCACCGGTAGTGACCCGGCTTGCCGGTGCGGACCTCGAACGTGATCGTGTTGTGGGCCTGCTTCATCGTGCACGGCGTCACCGAGCACTGGTTTGCCGCGAGGGGGCGGACGCCTGGGAGCGCGACGCTGACGTTCAGGTCGGGTATGGCGAACGTGTGCGACGCGTCGGCGGGGTTGATGACGCGCCTCGGGATGCCGTTGACCGTCTCGATGCCGCCGACCGTGCCGCGCGGCTGTGCCCACAGCGGATTGCGAAGGCCGCTCGCACCGTCGTAGTTGAGGATCGTGAACTTGACCAGGCTGTGAGCGGGCACCTGCACGATGGTGCTGTGCACCCAGTCGCCCTGCTTGTTCTTGACCAGATAGGAGACCCAGTCCGGATGCGGCGCGTGTCCGAAGGACGCCACCGTCTGGAAGGTCACGCTCGCGGTGCCCCCGTTCGTCTGTGCCTGCACGGTGGGCGGCAGGTTGGCCACCCAGGTGACGACCACCCAGACGACCACCACGACGAAGACGAGTGACCCGCCGATCACGGCCGCGATTCTTGATTGCCTGCTCAAGACGGCTGGACTCTCCGCCGGTCTCGCTTGGAGGTCAACCCAGTGTCATCCCCCTGTCATGTGCGGCGGTTGCAAGACAGCCATTCCGTGCCATACTGGCGCGCAGTGGATCGCCAGGGAGCTGGACGCTGCGCATCCTGATCGTCGAAGACGAGCGATTGATTGCGCGCTTCGTCGCCCGCGCGCTGCAGGCGGAGGGCTACACGGCCGGCGTCGCGACCGACGGCGCCACGGCGTGCGAGCGGTTGCAGGGCGAGGAGTGGGATCTGGTCATCCTCGACCTGATGCTGCCCGAGTGCGACGGGTTCGGCGTGCTGGCGGAGCTCTCCACGACGGCAAACCAGGTGCCGGTGCTGGTGCTGTCCGCCCGCCGCTCGGTCGAGGACAAGGTTGCTGCCCTGGACGCCGGTGCCACCGATTACCTCGCCAAGCCCTTTGCGCTCGACGAGCTGCTTGCGCGTGCCCGGGCGCTCCTGCGGCGTGGCCGGCCGGCGCAGGTGCTGCCGGAGCCGGCCGCGCGTGTCGGCTTCACGCTGGACGGCCGTTCGCGCCTGCTGCGCTGGGACGACGGCGAGGAGATGACGCTGTCCGACCGCGAGTACGGCCTCCTCGAGTACCTCCTGCGCACGCCCGGTGAGATCGTCTCGCGCGAGCGCATCCTGAACGCGGTCTGGGACTACCAGTTCGATCCGCGGTCGAACGTCGTGGACGTCTACGTCGGGCGGCTACGTCGCAAGCTGCACCCCGGCGTGCGGATCGAGACCGTCCGCGGGGGCGGGTACCGGCTGCGCACCCGCTGACGCGGGCAGCTCGACGGTGAAGACCGTGCCGCCACCCGGGTTGGCGGCGACGGCAGCCCGGCCGCCATGGGCCTCGGCGACGGCCCGCACCAACGAGAGGCCAAGGCCGGCGCCCCCGGTTCGGCGATTGTGGTCGCCCTCGACCCGGTAGAAGCGCTCGAACACCCGGTCGCGCGATGCAGCCGGGATGCCGCTGCCGGTATCCGCCACGGCGATCACGATTGCGTCTCCGCGGCGGGCGGCCGAGAGCAGGATCCGGTCGCCGTCGCCGGTGTGACGAACGGCGTTCTCGACCAGCTCGTCGAGCGCCATCATGAGGCGGTCGCGATCGACCGGCACCGTCACCTCAGGCACGGGACCAAGCTCCCAGGTGCGATCGGCGGCGTGATGCCAGCGCTGGTACAGCTCCCCCACCAGCTCGGACAGCGGCACGTCGCCCCGGTAAAGGAAGCCGGGCGTCGGCGCGCCCTCGATCAGCAGGAGCTGATCGATCAGCCGCTCCATCCGCTCCAGCTCACCGATGACGGTGTCGCATGCAGTGGTCACCTCGTCGTCGCCGGCCGCGTGATAGCGCCGCACCAGGTCGATGTGGCCGCGGGCGATCGTGATCGGGGTCAGCAGCTCATGCGATGCGTTCGAGACGAACTCCCGCTGGCGGTCGAGCGCCCGGCGCAGGTCGCCCGCGAGGCGCTCGCTTTCGGCCACGGCCGCCTGGCGCCGGCGCACGTGGTACACCATCGCCACGAACATCAGGCCCATCAGCGGCACCTCGGTCAGCTCGGCCCAGTCTTCGCGGTTGCGATGGATGGCGAGCAGCGTGACGACGCCCGAGGCGACCGTGACGAAGACGATGCCCGCGACGGTGCCGTTGCGCTTCCACATGCGATAGCCGAACAGCACCGTGAAGCTGACGTAGATGAAGTGGAACGGCACCGTCTCCCAGCCGTGGGGGCCGTCCAGCAGGATCAGGGCGAGCATGGCGCCCAGGTTCGCGATCGCGAACGCGACCCACGCGATCTCGAGCCGGTAGGCGATGGTCAGGGAGCGGAGGCGCGCCACCATCGCTGCAAGCGTACTCCCGAAGGCCGGATCGCGCGGCCGCGGCGGGGGCACCGCGGCCGCGCTTGGGCTGCTACGCGGCCGCGCGGTGCTCGTCGCGCGACTGCGGCAGCTGGATCAGCTGGTGCTCGGCCGGAGCCGGGAAGCCCATGTGGACGACGGCGCCGAGGGCGGCGCCGATCAGCGCCAGGCACACGGCCATGACGATGACGGCCGAGGCGGGCAGGAATGCCGCCGCGACGAGAGTGGGCACGTTCAGCGCAAGCGCGCCGGCGATCGAGGTGTGGTTGATTGTCATCGACTGCTCCTTGGTGGCGGGGTTCTATGCTCGTTCCGATGGTGCTTCGCCGCCCTTGGAGGCGGCTGGGAACGGCATCGGAGTTGGCGCCGAGCTGGCATGCCGTTGCTGTTTCGCCTGTAATCGACCTGCGCACCGATGACTTTCCGCGGCATCTTCGGTCCACAATACGACCGTCCCAATCTGACGAAGGAGTTGCCGACCTATGAGCTCGCACACGATGCTTCTGGTGGGGACCCGCAAGGGCTGCTTCGTGCTCGAATCGAACGGTGATCGCGCCGACTGGCGGATCCGCGGCCCGTACTGCGATGGCTGGCCCGTGTACCACGCCGTCTACGACAACGACACCGGCACGATCTTCGCCGCCGCCGCCAGCGAGTGGCACGGCCACGGCGTCTGGCGCAGCCACGACCTGGGCGAGACCTGGGAGCTGTCCAGCGAGGGCCTGAACTACGGCGAGTCTGAGGAGCTGAAGCTGTCAAAGGTCTCCGGCCTGTCCGTGGCGCACGGCCGCGTCCGCGCCGGCACAGAGGCGTGCGGCATCTTCGAAAGCCGCGACGGCGGCGCGACCTGGTCGCTGCTCTCGACGCTGGACGGGCAGCCCGCACGAGACATCTGGAACGACCCGGCGAACCAGCCGCCCGGCCACCTGGGTATGCCGGCGATCCTGCCCCACCCCTCGGAGCCGGACCACTTCTGGGCGATCGTCCAGGGGATCGGGATCTTCGAGACGACCGACAACGGCGCCTCGTGGACGCCGCGCAACCGCGGCCTTCGCGCCGACTGGCCGCGCGAGCATGACGAGGTCGGCTTCTGCGTCCACAAGCTGGTCATGTCGCCGACCGACAACAGCCGTTTCTTCCAGCAGAACCACGTCGGCATGCACCGCTCCGACGACGGCGGCCTGAGCTGGACGGAGATCACCGAGGGCCTGCCGACCGACTTCGGGTTCGCCGCCGCGGTGCACCCGCATGACCGCGACAGCTTCTACGTGATCCCGCTCGACGGTGGGCACGGCCGCTTCACGCCCGACGGCAAGGTGGCCGTCTGGCGGACGAGCGACGCGGGCTCCACCTGGCGGCGGCTCGACCAGGGCCTGCCGCAGCGGGACGCCTATGTCGGCGTGCTGCGAGAGGGCATGGCGATCGACGACCACGACACGCCGGGCCTCTACTTCGGCACCAGCACCGGCCAGCTCTTCGCCAGCCGCGACGAGGGCGAGTCCTGGGACGAGATCGCGAGCTACCTGCCCGGGATCTGGTCGGTCGAGGTGGCGACGGTGGCGGCGTGATGGCGGAGGTGCACCTTCCACCGACGCTGCCGTCCCTGTTCGATGACCTGCCGCGGACCGTCGAGGTGGATGGAGCGACGGTGGCGGAGGCGATCGACGGGCTCGAGCAGCGCTGGCCGGGCATGTTCGACCGGCTCTGCCAGCCCGGGCCCGAGCTGCGCCCCCACATCAACGTGTACGTCGACCGCGAGCGGGCCGGTCTGCAGACGCAGATCGGGCCCGGCTCGCGCGTCGACGTGATCGCCGCCATCAGCGGCGGTTAGGCCACATACCTGGCCCG
>Ga0066903_100005025_pt1 | contig 11361 bp, 10 predicted proteins | sample PanSoiMetaGPlot1_FD_67491 | JGI IMG/M metagenome (GOLD analysis project Ga0066903, IMG submission 67491) | Tropical forest soil microbial communities from Panama analyzed to predict greenhouse gas emissions - Panama Soil - Plot 1 (version 2) | ecosystem: Environmental > Terrestrial > Soil >...
AAGACAGTACGAGCTCGGGGCCAATTTGGAAATCGTCGAGGACTACGAGGTGCTCGGGATTACTACGATCGAGGATCTGGATGTCGTTCAGCACCTGCACGAATTGGAGGCTCACCCTTGAGAGCGAGCCGCGCCCTTTTGGTGGCCTTGGCGCTACTGAGCGCCCCGCTGGCGAAGTCGGCGTCTACCCAGCAGCAGCCAGGCTCGACCGCCGACGTTCGACGCTTTCAGGACCTGTCCGAGGAACAGAAGCAGCAGCTGCGGGAACGACTACGACAGTTCAAGGCCCGGCCGGTCTCAGAGCAGGAACGAATTCTGCGCAACCTCGAGCGCTGGCGACAACTGCCGCCAGCCGACAGGGAGCGAATTTCGCGAAACTTCGCCGCCTTCCAGAAGCTGACGCCCGAAGAGCGGCAGCACGTCCGGGCCGCCTTCCAGCGGTTCGGCAGCCTCGACAAGCAGCAGCAGGAAGAGCTGCGAAGCCGAATGCGGGCCTATTTGGAGGCAAACCCCGAAGAGCGCGAACAGCTCATGGAGAACTTGCGCAAGTGGCGGCAGATGAGCCCGGAACGCCGGGAGCAGCTGCGAGAAAAGATGCGGGAGCGCCGGCGGCGGTGAAAATCCTCTCGACCCCCGCGGTGGTGCTGTGGCTGCTGTTTGGCCAAGTCTCCGAACCATCAAAATCGCGCCCCCAGGCCTTGGATGCGGGACAGCCGCAGCTCTCTGAAGAAGACTTGGAGGTGCTGATGAATCTCGACCTGCTCGAGCACCTGGGAGAATCGGACGATCTCGAGCTGCTGCTCGCGCTCTCGGGCTCGGGTTGACCTTTAGGGCACGCGCAATCGCAGGCCGGGTTGAAGGGTGAGGCGATTGGGATCTGTTCCGGGCCCGGTGAAGAGATGGCGCACTCCCAACTCGGCAAAAAGCCCAAGCCAACTGCTCACCTTGTATTCCACCCCTCCGGCGCCGCCGAGTCCGAACGCTGTCGGAGAGCTGAAGATGATCGGAATCTCGACGGACAGATAAATGTCGGTGCGGTCCGCCACTGGTGCCACCAGGGCGACGCGCGGAGTGAATCCAAAATTTGGGTAGAGGCTTGCGTGAAGGGTAAGCCGGAGAAACTCGTACTCGAAACCACCGCCGATCTCGATTCCAAAAACCTCTTCCGAGGTCAGCGGCTGTAACAGTATGCGCACGTCCGCAGTGGGTTTGATCTCATCGGTTTGGCCATTGGCCGCCGCGTCCTTCGGAGCGGCGCTGCCCGGAGGCCGCATCGCGAGGTGCAGATCAGCGCTTTTTTTGGAGTGCACCACCACTTCGTCCCGCGCGGCCAGCTTGCCGTCGGCCGTCTTTGCCTGCACCACGTGTCGACCGATCGAAATCGGCACCTTCAGCGGCGCGGCCCCAGCGGGACGTCCATCGATGCTGACCTCGGCGCCGGGATGATCCGCGTCGACGCGAAGCTCGCCTTTCATGTGAGACCTTAGGCTCTCCAGCATCCTCACTACGGTGGGGTCCACCTTTGCGGCGTCGAGCGAGGCCTCGGGATCGTTCTCCAATGCCTTGGCGAATGCGGCATCGGCGGCAACGAAGTTCTGCGTCGCTGCGAAACACTGCCCTCGCAGCAGGTGGATTTTGGCCAAGAGCTTTTCGTCCGACGCTTGGGAGGCAGCCGCGTCCAGTGTCTTGAGCGCCCCCTGGAAATCGGCCCGATTGAACTCCGCCTGGGCCATCTGCAACTTGGCGGCTGCCTGCGAGTCCCCGGCCGAGGGTTCAGCAGCAGCGGCGACGAGGAGAAGAATCGCAGGAGCCAGGGCAGCTATCATGGACCGAGTTCGATACGCAGCACATCCGACCGTCCTCGCGCAATCTTTATTTGTCGTTCCACGGGACGAAAGCCCGAGCGCTCCAAACGAACCCGATGCTTGCCCGGAGGAAGTTCTATCAGCAGCGGGGTGTTGCCTTTGCGAACTCCATCCACCACCAGTAGAGCCCAGTAGGTATCCCCGTGGTAGGTGGTGACCACATTCAGCTGTCCGGTGCTTGTGGGTGGTGGTGGTACCTTTTTCACCACCCGCACTTTTTTGGAACTGAGGTGGCTGGCGCCGACCTTCGGTGTTGCTTCCTCTGACTCCTTTTCGGGAACCTCGGCGGCTGTCGTCTCCGTTGGCTGCGACTTTGCCCCGCCATCGGGATGGTTGTCTTCGACGGCGGCGATCTGCCCCGCATCTTCATCGGCGGTCAGAACCAAGCCAAATTCCGCGTCCGGAGCGCTGGTGAGCGCGGCCGTGTCGTCGCCGCGAGGCGTGCCGCCGCCGACCAACGGCCCTCTGCTCATGTTCCACGGCGGGCGGCTCGCGAAAACCAACGCTCCCGCGCCGAGGGCGAGCACCCCGAACAGCGACGCCACAATCACCGTCCGCCGGTCCTTGAATTGAGCCACCGCTTCCCGGGTGCTCGGCCCGAGATTGCCCGGCTGTACCGCGGCCAGCGCGGGAGGCGTTGTCGGACGCGAAGCCGCCAGCGGAGCGCCCGCGAGCGCAAGCTGGCCGGCTGCATCGACCGCCAATGCCGGGCCCTGCTCGGCAGCTTTTCGCATCGAGGGTCGAGTCAACTGGATCGGATCGTCGCTTCGGGGCGCAGCAGCGGGGCTAGGCTCGAGATTGGCCGCCGCCTCGCGGCTTGCAGCAGCCGCGGCATCCACTGGCGCAAACCAATCGTCGAGGTAGGCGTTCTCCAAAGCGTGAAGCAACTCGCCGGCGGACCGAAAGCGGTCCTCGGGCCGCTTGGCCAGGGCACGCCCCACCACGTCTGCGACGCGCTTCGGTACCCACGGCGCTCGGGAAAGCAGGTCCGGAGGCGGAGCGTTGGCCTGCATCTGGATGATCGACATCTCGCTGTCGCCCTCGAAGGGCAACGTACCGGCGAGGCACTCGAAGAGCAGGATCGCCAGCGCGTACAAGTCCGCTCGATGATCGATCTCCTTGTCGCCCCGGGCTTGTTCGGGCGACATGTATTGGGGCGTGCCCACCACCAACCCAGCGCGCGTGAGCGCGTCCGGATTGCGGCTCGAGCGAAGGATTCCAAAATCCAGGATGGTAACGTGCCCATCGGGCCCGAGAAAAATGTTCCCTGCCTTGATGTCCCGGTGGATGAAGCCGCGCGCGTGGATGAACTCGAGCCCGGAGCAGATCTGCTGCATGATCGGCAGCAGCTCCTCCCGCCCGAGAATGCCGTGCTCTCGAATGAAGGCCGCCAAGGTGCGTCCCTGGAGCGCCTTCATCACGATGAACGGCCGATTTCCCACTCGCCCGACCGCAAAAATCGGCACGATGTTGGGGTGTTCCAGCCCCGCGGTCAGGCGCGCCTCTCGCTCGAAGCGGGCCACCACGTCCGGCTCACCAGCGAAGGAGCTCGCAAGAACCTTGACCGCGACCTTGCGGTCCAACTGCAGGTCATGGGCAAGGTACACCGTACCCATGCCGCCTTCACCGAGGCGCTTCTCCAAGCGCCACTTGCCCTCCAACACATCCTTGACACGAACCGGAACGAAGTGCTCTTCAGCGCCGGAGTCGGGGCCGGAATCGGCCGGCGGCTGAGCGGGGGCAGGCCTCGCTTGAGGCACGGGGGCAGGCCTCGCCTGAGGCGCCGCTGCAAGGCCGGCCAAAGCGACCGCAGCGCCGCAATTCGGGCAGGATGCATCCGTCGAATGCACAGCTTGCCCGCACCCAGGACACTTAAAATCGGGCTCGCCCACGACACCACACCATACCTTAGTTTTTCGCCGAAGAGAGCCCTGAGAAAGTCCGGAAACCGACCACTTGGGTCCAGTTATTCGACGGTCACGCTCTTTGCAAGGTTGCGCGGCTGATCGACGTCGGTGCCTCGCAGATCGGCGATGTGGTAGGCCAGAAGCTGAAGCGGCACAGTGGCGACCAACGGCGCCAGAAGCGCCGGTGCCGAAGGTATTTTAATCACGTGATCGCTTCGGCTTGGGACATACTCATCGTCGTCGTCTGCGACGGAGATCACCCGGGCGGAGCGAGCCCTGACCTCCTCGATGTTTCCAAGAATTTTCTCATAGGGAACTCTCGGCTCTTTCGGGGCAATCACCACCACCGGCAGGTCCTCGTCGATCAACGCGATCGGACCGTGCTTCATCTCGCCGCCGGCGTACCCCTCGGCATGAATGTAACTGATCTCCTTGAGCTTGAGGGCGCCCTCGAGCGCCACCGGGAACATCGGTCCGCGGCCTAAGAACAAAAATCCCTTGGCGTTGTGGAACTCCTTGGCCACCGCCTTGGTCGCGGCTTCACACTGCAAAACTTCCTCCATCAGTTTGGGAATCTCCGCCAATCGAGTGAGGTGTAACTGCGCCTCGGCGGCGCTTAGGCTTCCGCGCAACCGGCCCAACTTGATCGCCAGAAGGTAGAGACAGGCGAGCTGGGTGGTAAATGCCTTGGTGGACGCGACTCCAATTTCGGGACCGGCGTTGGTCAATACTGTTCCGTCGGCCTCGCGAGTCATCGCCGACCCCATCACATTACAGATCGTCAGGGTGGTGGCTCCGCGCGTTTTCGCCTCGCGCATCGCCGCCAAGGTATCCGCGGTTTCGCCGGACTGACTGACCGCCACCGCCAACTGCCTGGGGCCGACCAGCGGATCGCGATACCGAAACTCGGACGCCAGCTCCACTTCGACCGGGATTCTCGCCAGGGTTTCGATCATGTGACGACCGGCAAGGCCAGAATGCCAGCTGGTTCCGCAGGCGAGAATCGTGATTCTCGAGAGGGCGTGCACCTGTTCCGCTGACAAGCTCAGTCCTTCGAGGTGGACATCCCCTTCCGAAAGCAGCATTCGGCCGCGAAGGGTGTCGGCCACCGCTCGCGGTTGCTCCCAGATTTCCTTGTGCATGAAGTGTTTGTGGCCGCTCTTCTCCGCCATGATCGGAGTCCAGTCGACCCGCTGCGGCGCTCGATGCACACGCTCGCCGGACTTGTCGAACAACTGCACCTCCTGAGCGCTCACCACCGCGAGCTCGCCTTCCTCGAGGTGGATGAATTCACGGGTGTGTTCCAGAAAAGCTGGGATGTCGGAGGCGATGAAATTTTGTCCTCTCGAAAGCCCAATCACCAGCGGGGACGCATCCTTCGTCACCACCAGGCGATGCGGATCCTGCGCGCAGATTACCGCCAACGCGTAGGTGCCTCTCGCCTTCGCAATGGTGGCGCGAACCGCGCCAGGGAGGTCCTGCCCGTCCTTGAGCTCCTCCGCGATGAGGTGCGCAAACACTTCCGTGTCGGTCTCCGAAGAGAACAGGTGCCCCTTCGCCAGCAGCTCCTTCTTCAAAACAAGGTGATTCTCTAGGATTCCGTTGTGGACCACCGCCACGCCCTGGTAGGCGTGCGGGTGAGCATTCTCATCGGAGGGCCTCCCGTGGGTGGCCCAACGCGTGTGACCTATGCCCACCGTGCCCTGCGGCATTTCGTCGAGGAGGCGCTTTTCCAGGTTTTTCAGCTTGCCGCAGGCGCGCACCACGCTGAGCCCGTGCCCGTTCACCACCGCAACGCCCGCCGAGTCATAGCCGCGGTACTCCAGCCTCTTGAGGCCAGCGACGAGGATCGGTGCTGATTCCTTCTCACCGACGTACCCAACGATTCCACACATGCCTGCTCCCTTTCGCCCAGTCATCCTACCAGGCAGCCAGCGTCGACGCTGGGTATGGGCGGTGCAAAAAGCGGGCAAATCGAAGATTTTCAGATTTGTGCCCAATCCTCCGGAGACTAATGGATGTCAGCGCGGGCACAGGGCCACGAATTGCGTAAAACTCGCGGGCTCCAGAGGTCAGCGAGCCTTCTTCTTCGCCGCCGCCCACCCCTCCTTTATGACCTGTGGGGGGCGCGAAAGGGTAAGGCTGTGCGGCGGGACATCCTTGGTAACGGTCGTTCCGGCTCCAATATAGGCGCCATCGCCCACGCGGACTGGGGCGACGAGCTGGGTATCTGAACCCACGAAGACGCCGTCTCCCAATACCGTCTGGTGCTTGAGAACGCCGTCATAGTTACAGGTGATGGTGCCCGCCCCGATGTTCACGCCCGCGCCGATCTCCGCATCGCCCAGATACGACAAGTGGTTGGCCTTGGTTCCCTTGCCCAGCCGGGCTCTTTTGGTTTCCACGAAGTTTCCAAGGTGAACTTGCGGCCCCAACTCGGTGGCTGGGCGAAGTCGCGAGAACGGGCCGATGGAGCATCCTGGGCCAACTTTTGACTCCGCCAGCACCGAGTATGGGTGAACCTGAGTTCCATCGCCGATGTCCGAATTCAACACCACAGTGCCTTGGCCCAAGGACACGCTTCGACCGATTCGCGAGTTCCCCAGAATCGAGACGCTGGGACCGATTTCGCAATCCGGGCCGATCTCGACGGCCTCGGCGATGTAGGCGGTGTTCGGATCCATCAGGGTAACCCCTGCCTTCATCCACCCAGTGTTGATGCGCGCCTGCAGGACCTTGGCGCACGCCGCGAGCTCCGCCCGGTCGTTGACCCCGGCTGCCTCCTCGGACGCAATCACATGGGAATGGACCTTTTTTCTACGAGCGGCGAGCTCCACCAGATCCGTCAGGTAGAGCTCCGCTTGCGCGTTGTCGGCGCGAATCTTTGTCAGCGCCTCCCAAAGGAAATTCGAATCCGCAACGTAGATTCCCGCATTGCACTCGCGGATCTTTTTCTGCTTGGAAGTGGCGTCCTTTTCCTCGACCACCCTCGAGATTCGACCCGCTGAACGCAGCACCCGCCCATACCCGCTCGGATCCGGAAACAGCGCGTTGGCGATGGTCAAGAGAGCTTTCGACTTTCGGTGCTCGTCAACCAGCTCCCTCAAGGTTTCCACGCGCAGCAAAGGTATGTCCCCATTGACGATGAGAACCGGCCCCGCGTGATCCACCATTTGCGGGCGCGCGCTCTGCACCGCGTCGGCACTGCCCCGTTGCTCGGCTTGAAGCGCGAACCGAATCGGCTGTCCGGCAAAGCTGCGCTCCAACACGGTTCGCACCTGGTCGGCCTGGTGGCCCAGCACCACCACCAGGCGAGAGATGCCGAGCTCGAAGGCCCTGCGGACCGGGTACCAGCAGAGGGGATGTCCAAGTAGCGGGTGAAGAAGCTTGGCTTTCTCGGACTTCATCCGCGTTCCCTTGCCGGCGCAAAGGACGACGGCCGCTAGGTCGGCGGGTTGCGGGGGGGCCTTCATTTTTCCGACTGGCGCAACAGCTCGGCCAGATGCTGCTGCCAAATCTCTGGGAGCGTATGGGTACCATGGCCGCGGGTCTTGTCGGTGATCGGCAAGATGATCGCCCGGCCTTTCGGCACCCGCTTGATCTCTCGTTCCAGGATGCCCAGCTCCGGGGGATTGATGACGTCGTCCGCTGAATTGATCGCCAACAGAGGTGCCTTGATGGTCTCCAACTTGGGAGCAGGATCGTAATTTCTCGAGGCCTCAATCTGGTAGAGCAAATCATTGGCGTCGGCCTTTTCCACCCTGCGAGCTATCCAGTTTTCCATGAACTGGTCGGCGGCATCCCGAGTTGGAGCTTGTTTCTGCCAATAAAGGGCGTTGCTGCTCATCACCATCAGAATGTAGTAGGCGGGCACCAGGCCGCGAGGTTGAGAGGAGTACTCTCCGTTCTTCCATTCAGGGTCCGACCGGATGGAATCGATGATCATCCGGCGCATCATTCGATTTCGTCCTGCGATCTGCACCGGCAGGCTGGCCAGCGGCATCACCGCATCCATGAAATCCGGGTAGGTCTCGCCCCAGACCCAGCTGTGCATTCCCCCCATCGAGGTGCCGGTCACCAAGCGCAAGTGGTTCACGCCCAGGTGCTGAGTCAGCAGCAGGTGGTGAGCGCGAACCAAGTCGTCGTAATCGTAACGAGGAAATCGCGCGTGAAGGCCGTCGCTCGGTTTGCTCGACTGGCCATGGCCGATTCCGTCGGGCAGAACGATGAAGTAGCGGCTTGCGTCCAGCAGCTGGCCCGGTCCGAAGAGCACCCCGGCAAAGTTGTCATTGATGAACTGGTTCGAAGAGCCACCCGTTCCATGCAGGACAATGATCGCATTGTTGACTTGCCCCTTCGCGTCGCGCTTGGGCGCGCCCAAGGTCTGGTAGTGAAGCTTCAGCTCGGGGAGAACCTCGCCGCTTTGGAACCGGAAATTTCGCAACACGTAGTCGCCGGCGGTGGGCGCTGGGTAGCTCGCGGCACCCGCTGGCGCGCTGGCGATGATGAGTAGCAAGCACAAGCTGAATTTCATGGTTCCTCCAGACCGTCGAAATTAGCAGACTGCTCCCCTAGACGCCCGGACGGAGAATGAGGTAGTCGGCCGAAATGTCGAACGAACAGAGCAAGGAAGCTCCCCCGGAGCCGGAACCGACCGGCCTCTCTGCCTCCCGGATAGGCAAATTCATCCAGACCTATCACTCGTTTCTCTCCAGCTTCGTGATCGGCGCTGCCGGTCTGATCGCCACTTCCATCTGGCAGTTTCGCCAGGCGGAGATCGCACAGCGACAAGCCGCTTCCCAGCAAAAGGTCGCCGAGACACAGGCGGAAAACAATTGGAAGATTGAGAAGGCCAAGATACTCGCCCAGAACCTGCAGACCCTTTCCATGCAGGGCGGCGGAAATGTCGAGCAGCGCTATGGCGTGTTGCTCTCGCTAACCCGAGGCAACATCCTCGACCCAGAGCTGGCAGTGTCCTACGCGTTGGAGCTGGGCAAAGACAACGCCGAGTATATGCGCAGCGTGCTCAGCAATACCGGCGACAAGGACTATTGGCGATTGGCTCGCGCCTTTGAGCCCACCTGCCAACAGCGGTACGGAGTAACCAAGCCGATCGAGATCTGCGCGGTGGACAAATTAGCGGAACGAAGCGCGGCGATCGCCAGCCTGTTCGCGGACGAGGTCAGCGCAGCGTTCGCGCAGGGAAAATTGGGACCGGTGGCGATGCTGAGCGACGAGCAACAGGTCCAGGTGCATGCGATGAGGCTGACCTGGCTGTTTTCTCCCGCGTTGGTGAACCTTTACGAACGGAGGTTGTGGAACGATCTGAATCGGTTCGAGTCCGCCTCCGTTGGGGCGAAGTTGGTCGCAGCGTTGGTGGTCGCCGCGGCTCGTACCGGCGAGATGATGAGCCAGGAAGAGGCCAAGAAACTGAGCGACTTTCACTCCGAGAGGCGAAAGTGGCTCACCCAGTATCTACTCGGAAATACCTGCGATTCGGACTGCAAGGGAAAGCTCGTGCAAGTGATGCTCACCAACTATGCCGAGGCCCAGGGAGATTACGACTTGCCGATGCGATCACTGCTTCAGCAGCCGCGTTCCCACGCCACTCCGGCCTTTTCAGCGCTCCACGGACGACTTCTGTGGTGCCAGGTAGACCCGGATGATGTCGCTCAGCTTCGGGACCAGGTCCTGATTCCGGAGCTGTCGGATCAGTTTTCCAAGAAAAAGGCTTCCGTGGAGGCGGAGGATCTGTTGGACCTTCTGGCCCTGGTTCCGGCCCCCAAGGAGGGAAAGGCGTTGGAGGCTTGGAAGTCGGCGATGGCCTCGCTGGAAAAGCAGCAGAATTCCCACCTGCTCAAGCGGCTCAACGACCGCCGCGCGCTCGCCGCCAAGGAGCGGGCCTCGCCTCCGGCTGCGATGCGAAAACTGACGATGTGCAGCGCGGAAGCGGAAGGGAGCCGCCCGCAGTCGTCGAGCCGCTAGGCTCGCCACGGCCTGAACGCCGGGGTGGCCCGCTCCACCTCGCCTGAGATATGGCAGCTCCATGCACCAAAAAGTCGCCCTGGTGACCGGTGGTTCCCGCGGCGTTGGAAGGGCGGTCTGCCTGGCGCTGGCGCGCCGAGGAATGGCCGTCGTTTCAACCTACCGGCGGGACGTCCGAGCCGCAGAGCAGTTGGTGAGAGACATTGAAGCCCTCGGCGGGCGCTGCCGTGCGGTGGTTGCGGACCAGCTCGAGCCCGAAGCGCTTCGCCCGGTCTTCGCGCAGCTTGCCGCCGAGTACGGGCATTTGGACGTGTTGGTGGCGAACGCGGCTTCCACCGCTTTCGTTCCGCTGTTGGAAACCAAGTTGCACCAGATGGACAAGACGTTCAGCGTCACGGTGAAAAGTTTCCTCTTGGCAACCCAGCTGGCGGCGCCCCTGATGAAAGACCGCTCAGCGTCGATCGTCGCGGTTTCCGGACTGGATTCACGGATGCCGCTGCCATTCCACGGAATGCTCGGCGCCATGAAAGGCGCAATGGAAATTCTGGTGCGCTATTTGGCTTGCGAGCTCAGCGCCGATCGCATCCGGGTCAACGCCGTTAACCCGGGCGCCATCGACACCGATTCCTCTCGCTTTTACCTTGGAAGTGAGTGGTCAACGATGCGCGAGCGAATCGCCCAAGCCATTCCCGCAGGACATGTGGCAGCCCCGGAGGAAATCGCGGAGGTCATCGCATGGCTCTGCAGTGACGCGGCCGGCTACGTGAACGGGCAGACGCTGGTCGTCGATGGAGGCCTCGACACAAGCTACGGAATGCGGTTGGCGGCCCAGTAAGGGCTCACTCAAAAGGCGGCGGAAGCTTGAGCGCCGCCAGCTTTGGATTGTCGGGTTCCGAGCGCTTGCGGTTCGCCAGGAAACGAAGCGTGGAGCCGATCAAGAAGAGCGGAAAAGAGACGAAACTCCACTGGGCAGCCTGATGGACCGTCTCGTATTCCAGGGGATTGATGGAGATGACGATCCGAGTCGCGGTGCTTTCGTCTCCCCGGTTGGGCTTGTCCTTCCACGAGCCCGGCTCCGCCTTTTGGGTTTCGACGCGATCTTCAAAGAAACCCAAGCGGTGGCTGGCGCTCAGGGCCGCGGTCGAAACCAAAGTCGACGGCGAAATCCCGAGGGCTGCGGCTCCCGCTTGAATCAGCCTCGCCTCCTCTAGGGTGGTCCGGACGGTCACCGTCTTAAACGTGGCCATCGCGGAACAATCTTATGTCCGAGTGCTCGAAGCTGTGGAGCTTAAAAACGGGTGCAACATCCGAAAAAAAAAGGGCCCCCTCCCCGTGAGGAGGGGGCCTCAACGCGACGCCCAGCGCAAGGGGGGGGTGAGCTGAGTGTTCGCGCTCAGTCTGTAAAAGTCTCCGCGTTCCTTTCGCACTGCGGCCGGCCACTTGAGTGGCCTAAGCTCTTGAGTCTGGAATGCACATGCCACAGCGCGACTTAGTATGTCAAGCCGTACGCGGCCAAACGACTTGGGTCGTACAAGCCAAAAACGACCGCCAGGGAAAATCAGCTAATAGTCCAGGCAGTTAGCAGTGCTGTTGGCTAATGGTGA
>Ga0066903_100005026_pt1 | contig 11361 bp, 10 predicted proteins | sample PanSoiMetaGPlot1_FD_67491 | JGI IMG/M metagenome (GOLD analysis project Ga0066903, IMG submission 67491) | Tropical forest soil microbial communities from Panama analyzed to predict greenhouse gas emissions - Panama Soil - Plot 1 (version 2) | ecosystem: Environmental > Terrestrial > Soil >...
GGTCACACCGCACCTCGCTGCTCGGCTCTCACAGGTACTTCAAAACGAAATGTCGATCCACGGCCAACTTCCGATTCCACCCAAATGCGGCCGCGATGCAACTCGATAATTCGCTTGGCGATGGCAAGTCCAAGCCCGGTACCGCCCTTCTTCTTGGTGTTCGAACTGTCGACCTGATGAAATTCCTCAAAGATTCGCCCGCGCTCAGACTCCGGAATGCCAGGGCCGGTGTCCGCGACCTGGACCGCAAAGATACCATTGGCGGCAACCGCGGCGATGCGGATCGCACCCTCGTCCGTGAACTTGATGGCATTGCCGACCAGATTGAGTAGCACCTGCGTCAGGCGCCGCTCATCGCCGCGACCGTTTGGCATGCCATCGGAGATCTCCACCTTCAACGGCAGCCGTTTGGCCGCCGCCAGCGATTCGGTTGCCGACACGACGGTCTGAACGATGTCCCTCATCGAGTAGTTGTCGAGGCTGAGAACCAGCTGACCGGCCTCGATCTTGGAGAGATCCAGCACATCGTTGATGAGCCCCAGCAAATGCCTGCCGTTCTTCTCCATCCGACCGAGGACTTCCTTGGTCTTTGGCGGAAGCTCGCCGTAGAGGCCATCCTGCATGAGCTCGTTGTAGCCTAAGATCGCGTTGAGGGGTGTCCTGAGCTCATGGCTCATGTTGGCCAGAAACTGCGATTTGTGCTGGCTTGCCATCTCCAGCTGTCGTGATTTGTCCTCGATTTCTTGAAATAGGCGCGCGTTCTGGATGGCAAGAGCCGATTGTGAAGCAAACGACTGCATCAGGTCGATCATTGAGCTGCCAAACCTGCCGGGCCGCGCGCGCCGCACCATCAGCACCCCCACGATCGTTTCCTCGCGCAGCAGTGGCACGGCAAGGAGCGCGCGAATGTCCGCCTTCAACAGTGCGTCGCGTATTTCATGGGTCGATTCTGCGAGGTCGGAAATTTCGACGGCGGTGCGTTTGAGCACGCATTGTGACAATGGACCGTCGTCGTGCAAGCGTCGGTGAGCTTTGCGCACTGCCGCGATGAGCTCTTGGCTCATGCCATAGGTGGCCGCAAGATTGAATTCTTCGCTGCCTTCCTCGAAGGTGTAGATGGCACCGCCGGCCGCATCCGCCAACCTGCAAGCGTGAGCCAGAATTGCCTCCAGGAGTGCCTGCAGCTCGAATGTCGAGTTGATGGCTTGGCTGACATCGATGAGGGCGCGCAACTGGCTAAGGGCTTCGGAGAGCTCGCGCGTGCGATCGGCGACCTTGTGCTCGAGAGTGGCGTACGATTCCTTCAAGCGTCCGCCCATATCATTGAAGCTGTCCGCGAGGCGCTGTACTTCGTCGCCGGAGCGAATGTCGATGCGGTGATCGAGATCGCCGCCGCCGATGCGGGCCGCGCCCGTCGCCAGAGCACGGATCGGCACCACCAAGCGCCGGGCCAGCCAAACGCCCACGAGCGCGGCAAATAGCAGGGCCGCGGCGAGCACGAGCGCGCTGCGCTCGAGTGCGGCATAGACTGGCTGCAGGGCTTCCGTGAGGGGCAGGTCGACGAACACCAGCCATCCCAGTGTTGCGATTGGCGCATAGGCCGTCAGGACTTCCCGCCCGGTGCGATCGTGCGAGATGGCAGGCACTTTGACGACAGGATCGCGCAGCTTACTGATGGCGAGGGCCACGTGGGGCACATGGCTCAGATCGGTCTTGCGTAGTACGACGCCGATATCGGGATGGGCGATGAGGAGGCCGCGGTCGTCCACCACATAGGCGGCCCCGGCCTTCCCAACCTGGATGCGCGAGATCACGTCCCAGATGAACTTGAGATTGACCTCGGCGACGGTCACTCCGGCGCTGCGGCCGGCGCCCGCCGTGGCCAAGGTAAGGTAGGGCTCCGACTCCTTGCGGAAATAGACTTGGCTCAAGTAGTGCTTATTGGCCCTGGCCTGGGTAAACTTGGGGTCTTGGCTCAGGTCCGTGCCGCTTGCCGCCGTATCCATGGTGAGGCGCGACACCTTGATCTGTTCGCGGCCGTCGGGATCGAGGTAGCTCACCTCCGTGACCGCCTGGGCCTGCCGCAGCAAGCGCAGGAAGTCGTAGCGGCGTTGATCGATTCCGCCACCTGCTGGCAGAAAACCGGCGGCCCACCCCACCTGATTCTCGATCTCCTTGACGAACTGCTCAATGACCGCCGCCGCACCGAGCGCCTTCTCGCGTTGCACTGCGCTCAGAGCCTCGCGGTTCTGCCAATATGAGTAGTACATCTCGATCGCTGCGCTGATGATGAGCGAGCTCCCCACGAGCGCCACCAGCAAGGCCGCATACTTGCGAAACAGACTTCGCGCGGGTTGCAGAGCCTGCGTCTTACCCATCCTCTGCAAAAGCGCACGCCCAAACCCGGCGGTGCTGCCTTGAAGCCGGGCAAGAAGCGCCACGAGGCTTTTGCGCTTCAACTGCATCGAAAGCAGAATCCGTCCGGCATTCGCGGCCGACGCCGAAAGGGTAGTTTCGAACCGTGCGCGCAGCCCAGTCACTCGATCACCTCGTCGGCACGCGCAAGCACCATTGGCGATAGTGTCAACCCAAGCGAACGCGCCGTTGCGAGATTGACGATGAGTTGAAATTTGGTGGGCTGCTCGACGGGCAGCTCGGCTGGATCCGCTCCCTTGAGTATCTTGTCCACGTACCCGGCCGCACGACGAAAGAGGTCGATGACGTCCACGCCATAGGCCGCCAGCCCGCCGGCGGCCACGTCTTCCCTAAAGGCGTACATTGCCGGCAGCCTATTGCGCGCCGCGAACTCGACGATGGTGGCACGGTTCGAATAGTTGCCTGCGCCCTGTCCCACCAGTAGGCCGTCCGGCTTCTCACGCTCGATAAAAGCGAAGGCGAAGGTATAGTCAGTGGGTGTCGCTTCAGCAATCAGCAATTTGACCCCAAGCTGCTGGCCGGCAATCATGGCGACTTCTTCCCTCTCGGCCAATGGTTCAGCCTTAGATTGAAGAAGCACCAGCCGGGACATCGTGGGGACGATTTCCTTGAGGAGCTGGATGCGCTTAGCGACGATGTCGTGACCCGGATCGAGGGTGAGGCCCGTAATGTTCCCACCGGGCCGCGCCAGGCTCTGGACCAGCCCCTCTGCCACGGGATTGCTGCCGACGCTCATGACGATCGGGATTGTACGCGTCGCCTCCCGCGCGGCATGTGTCATCGCATTGGTGATCGTGACGATGACATCCACCTCGAGCAGCACCAGCTCGCGCACGATCTGCGAGAAGCGCTCGTATTGCCCCTCGGCGGACCGGCGTTCAAGCGCAAGGTTTGATCCTTCCACGTAACCGAGCTCGCGCAACGTATGCACGAACATGCGAACAGCGGGATTGATGGGATCTTGGCCGGCCATTTCGGAAGGCTTGGCAGATGTAAAGATGAGCGCCACGCGATGGACCCTTCCCAGGCGTTGAGCTCGCGTCATCCCAGGCCAGGCGATTGCCGCACCAGCAGTAAGGGTCACGAAATGGCGCCGGTTCATTGGCATCGCCCCATGCGATCGGACGGAATATGGAGCAAAATATCAGGTTTGCGCGCTTCTTGCATGCTCTGTGCAAGCGCAAGAGGGCGATCGCAATGGCGAGCGTGCAAGACCCCAGCGGGTGCCGATCGCAAGGGTACGCCACGGAAGTCGGCGAAACGGCTTGCGATCACCCGGTCCAGTCACGTGATGCCTGCGCCAAACGAGGCCCCAACCGGGACTGTTGGGCCCCTCGACAGCGGCGGCGCGAGGAAACCAGGCCATCCCGCTCGCTGGTCGCCGCATCGGCCCGGCCCCCGCCGCGAGCCCAACTCTGCTTGACGCGTTGATGCTGTGCCCTGCCTCGGCTCTTCCATTGCGCGCGTGCTCAGCGATCCGCACCAGGGATAGAAACCGGCTCGGGCCTTGTCCTCCGGCATGGCTTCCTGGCCCCTTGCTGCTTGGGTTAACACGGTGCCGATTGTGACGGCCGCAGGTATTGATCCCGTGGCCACGGGCCACGTATTGATCCCGTGGCCATGGGAGTAGTCGCAAGCCTGTCAGGCCTGACAGCAACATCACGGGTTTCGCAAAATCGTGCAACACCGGGGCTTGTCACGCTTGGCTCCTCGCGGAGACGGACCAATGAATTTGCGTGTCGCCTAGCTTGGGAAGGGCGCGGGCTTGAGAGGGCGTCAATGCAGTGGCTGTCCGCGACGCGGCACCAAAACTTGGAGTGACATCGCCGCCCACACGTCAAGGCCGCCATCGCATCGGCGTGAGCCAACCGTCGCCTCACCAGCTCATGCCCGTCGTCTTCTCCCATTCGCCGAGGATGCGCATCGAGACCGGAGGATCATTCGCCGCGTCAGTGCGCGCGGCGGCACGCGCAAAGTTGCGCACTAACTGGCCTATTGCAGTGGCGCGAGGCATATGGCTTGATCAGCATCGACAGGAGACGGCGGCCCATCCCTGCGCATCTCTTTTTGCTTGTTCGTGCGACGCGCGTGCCCGCCGCGAGCCGACAACGCGATCGGCCTTTGATTGAGCGCTGGGACAAGATTGTGAGACGGGTGGCCCCGGCAGGAACGATGTGACGAAACACCAGGCATCGAGCCAGCATTGATCGAACGAACTTATCGAACGAACTTCAAGTGCAGATCGTCAAGTCTCGGAATGAATGGCAACTCCTCGCGCGAAGCGCCGGCGGCAGGAAGCATACCGAGCAACGGCGTGCCAACGGCATCGCCGCGTAGGTCGGCGCGAGGCGTGCTGCCGCTTCGTCCCGACGAGGCATCCCAGGGTGGCACCGAGCCGCACCGAAACTCACAGCGCGGATATGCTTACTTGTGGTGGTGGTGGGGCCTGCCACGGCAGCAAGGATGATGAGGAGGAGAGCGGTTTGTCGCCGAAGCGCATTGCGGACCTCGTGAGAAATGAGACCGATCATGAGGTCTCTGCCCCGAGCACGCCGCCATCGACGATGACACGTCGGCCTGCGGAAGCTCCGTCGGCCCGCATTGCCGATGAGATCGCAGCTCGTTTGCCGTTGTCATTCCGTGAGTTCATTGGGCTGATGGCGCTGTTGATGTCGATGTCCGCCATGTCAATCGACATCTTGCTGCCTGCACTACCCGAAATCGGTGCGACGCTCGGCGTACGCGATGCCAGCAACCTGCCGCTCGTGGTGACGGTATTTATGCTGGGAATGGCGATCGGGCAGCTCGTCTGGGGCCCGCTCGCCGATCGCTTTGGACGCCGCCGGCCGCTATTGCTCGGCCTCGCGCTCTTCGTGCTTGCAACAATTGCGGCGGTTTCGACGCAAAGTTTTTCGCAGCTCCTCGCTGCCCGGTTCCTTCAGGGGATCGGCGGATCCGTTGGGCGGATCATTGTCACCGCGATCGTGCGCGACCTATTCGCTGGCCGAGAGATGGCCCGTGTCATTTCCATAGTCATGTTGGTGTTCATTTTGGTACCGATCCTGGCACCATCACTCGGCCAGCTCATCATCCTTGTCGCCACCTGGCGCTGGCTCTTCGCGGCGCTTCTCGCCGCCAGCCTGACATCATTGATGTGGGCGGCGTCGCGTCTACCCGAGACGCGGCCGCTGACGGCCCGCACACGTCACCGGACTGTCCGCGAGGCCCTGGTGCTCGTCCTCTCGAACCGCGTTACGTTCGGATACGGTATCGCCTCCGGCTTCGTGCTTGGCATGCTTGTCGCGTACATCGCAAGTTCGCAACAGGTTTTTGGTACGGGTTATGGCCTAGGCAAACTGTTCCCCTTTGCCTTCGGCAGCGTCGCCTGTTCCATCGCGCTCGCTTCTTTCACCAACTCTCGACTGGTCCGCAGCTTGGGCATGCGGCGGCTGTCGCACTCCGCACTGGTCGCACACTTCGGCCTTAGTGCAGCACTGGCCCTCCTCGGCGGCACAGTTCCCTTGCCCCTGTGGGTGGCGCTCGGCGGTATGGCCGCCTGTTTCTTTCTCTACGGCCTCATCCTGTCCAACTTCACTTCCATTGCCATGCAGCCGATGGGGCAGGCAGCCGGGATGGCGGCTTCGTTGACGGGCAGCTACACGACAGCAACGGGGGCCCTGTTAGGAACGCTGATCGCCGGGCAGTTCAACGGTACGATCATTCCACTTTTCACCGGATTTGCCGGGCTCGGATTCTGTGCCTCGCTGTCCGTTTTCGCAGCGGAGGGTCGCGCCGGCCTGTTCCGAGGCGAGTGAGCACACCCGCTCCATGCAACAACAGGTCGAGACGGCCGACCAACAAGGCGCATCCCTCGCTCAGGGCTCCTATTGTGGTGGTTGAGGGGAGGGTGGTGAGGCCTAGAATTGTCGCCTCGGACCAGCTGATCGGTCAACGCGATGCAAGCTTCAATTGATACCGATGCTCGCGAGCGAGGACTGACTTGAGCGACTGAGTAGGTGCGCATCCCGGAGGGCAAAGGTAGTATTCCAGCTGCCGGGCCCAACGGGGTCCTGAGCCCGCTGTGCGTTTGGCATAAAGTGCCTCGAATTCCTGAAGCAGATAGCGCCAACTTCCCTCATGTTGATCCTTAATGCTGGCGCCTATTGCGTTGCGTACTTGCGCTCGCTGATGGCGTTGCGCTGAGCCAGTTGTACAGGCTACGTTGACACCTGTTCACAACTTGGATGCTATGCAAAGCCGCATCACTGTTTGGCCGCGACGTCCAGCACAGCAGCAAGAGGAACACCAATGCCGAGCGTGCTTATAACGGGAACGTCCACAGGGATCGGCCAGGCGACGGCCGTCGAGCTCGCAAAGCGTAACTGGCGCGTGTTCGCCACCATGCGGGACACGGGCAAGAGCGCCAAGCTTCAGGATGCACTGACGGCGGCCGGCGCACGCAATCAGGCCGAGATCATACGCCTCGACGTGAACGATGCCGCGTCTGTGCGAGACGCTGTCGCGTCGACGCTGGCGAGTACCGGCGGGGTACTCGATGCAGTGGTACACAACGCGGGCGTGGCCGTCGGCGGTGCCTTCGAGGATGTACCGGAGGCCACGCAGCGCGCCGTGATGGAGACCAATTTCTTCGGCGTGTTGACGGTAACACGCGCGATACTTCCCACCTTTCGCAGTCAGCGGCGTGGACGGATCATCATCGTCTCGAGCGACGCGGCATTCTATGGTGAGCCCACAAACGCGATCTACACCGCTTCGAAATGGGCCATAGAGGGGTGGGCCGAGAGCATAATGTTCGAGCTGGAGCTCTTCGGCATCGAGCTGATGCTCGTCGAGCCTGGTCCCTACCGTACCAACATCTGGGAGGTTTCACCGCGCATCGCGCCCGCCGGCAGCGCGTACACGGCATGGGTGCAAAAGGTGTTCCAGGCTGCAGACAAGCATGCTGAGAAGACAGCGCGTGACCCCGCCGAGGTCGGCATCGCCATAGCCCGCGCCCTGGAGGCGCGGCGGCTACCATTCCGCCGTCCCGTGGGCTCGCTCGCGTGGCTGAACCATATCGCGCACGGCAAGGTGCCGAGCAGTCTGCTGCGCGCCAGCGTCAGGTGGTACCTGGGTTTATCCCGCCGCTGACGGCAGCCTGTTGCAGCCCGCGAGGTTAGATTGGCTTTGGCAAAGCCGCCCGCTATTGGCATGGCGCTGGTTGCGGGAGGCATCAAGGCTAAAGATCCAGGCTCGCCTACGAGCTCGACCTGATTGAGGGATCGCCTGGGCCGTGCTCGCAGCGATTTCGTCAGGATTTTCTCTGGAGCCTCTACTGAATGACAGCCGCGGGCCCGGTTGCGGCTGGATCCCTGAAGCCGGGGCTCTCGGCGGAGAACCACACGTCATCGTAAATGGCAGTGGCGGTAGCGTCAGGCGTTCGTTCCGCCTTGAGGTATAAGGTCCGGGTGGCCCAGGCGCTGTTGAGGTCCGGGTGCTTATCACCAAGGGCGCAGTGGGAGGCGCCGACGCAGGGAATGAACCAGGCGGGCAGTGCGGGATTGACACTGAAGCCGCTCGCCGTCCGCCTGATGAACAAGCCGATGCCGATATTTCCCGCCGGCCGCCATGGCAGGAACATTCTCCCACCCGGACGCAGGGCCAGCAACCAATGTACCGGAGGCCTGATGACGCCGGCGTTGACGTAGATCACGTCGGCTTCGGGCACCTGCAGAGCTGTGGCGTCACCCGTGGTGACGGCGGTATTTTCCAGGAATTGCAGGTTGCAGCGAGCTCGCACCGCCAAATCTTCGTGGAACTCAAAGGCAGCGACCTGCCCTTCAGGAGCGACAAGCATCGACAGAATGGCGGAGTAATATCCCGTCCCGGCACCGACGTGTACCACCTTGTCACCTGGCTGCGGCTCGATCCTGCCCATGAACTGCGCGTGAGCGCTAGGCTGACCGTTATTGATCCCTCGGTCCTCGTCGATCGCGACCAAGATGTCCTGATAGAGAAACCTGACGTCTGCACTGGGCGTTTCGATGTAGCCTTCGGATCCAGCTTCGACGCGCCAAGGTCCGGGCGGCAGGAACATTTCCCTTGGCACGGTTTCGAATGCCCCCTCGAGCCGCGTTTGGAAGGCGTAGCCTCGCGGCCAGGTAGGCTGGCGGGCGAGCGCCGCCACATAGCCGGCATAAAAACTCCGGAATTGATCGACACTGGCGCAGGCCGGTGGCACGAGCGCTCCCTTTCCGTGTTGGTATTCGACCTTGGCTTCGGGCTTTGCAGGACCTATGCGCCAGCCGCCTTCGCGCTCAGACAGCGCATGCCATGTCCGAGCTGGGTCCTGGTCGGCGCATAGGTGGCAAAGGGGGAGGTTCTCACCTTGCACGCGAAGGACTCTGGCGCTTTGCTTTTGACCCCGCTCGAAGTCAAGCGAGCGGTTTCCGCTCTCCCTCGAGCCCATTGGCTTCGGCTGCACAAGGTGGCGCGTGCCTTGTGCCGCAACGCCCACTTCGAGGCCGAGGACCTTCTGCAAGATGCTTTCACGCGGGCACTGGAGGGATCTCGGCGCTGCGCGCGCACGGTGAACATCGTGCATTTCTTGGTTGGTGTCATGCGTAGCATCGCTTCGGATTGGCGAAAGGCGTGCAAACGGCGCCTGGAGATCATCGGCCCGGCTTCTCCCACAGGGCTGTTGCAGGAGGTTGTGGTAAAGGTCCGCGACGAAAGACCCGCTGCCGATGACTGGATCGCGAGCGCACAGGAGGCGACTTGTATCAAGAGAGCCATTCTCGACCTCTTCGCCGATGACGGGGTTGCCCAACGTATGCTCGAGGGCATCTTTGACGGCATGGCCGGCGAAGAGCTGCGCTCTCTTACCGAGCTGAGCCAGACCCAGTTTGCAAGCAAGCGCCGGCTCATACGCCGACGAATCGACAAAGCGTTCCCACAGGAGTGGAAGCCATGACCCGCAAGAAGACCAGGCAACAGCAGGCTCCCCTCGACCGGCTGACCGATGCGCTCGTGGACGACGTCCTCGCAACGTCGGACGCGGAACTACTCAACGAGGCTCAAGCGGAGGACGACAACGGCGCGGCTGTCGCGCGTCGCGCTTTTGAAAGGGCTTGTCGGCCGGCCGCCCAGCGTCAGTTGCAGACGAGTAAGCGCCAAGTGCGCGGTCGCCGCCTGGCGGGTGCCAACATTCGTGCCCTTGACCCCAAGACGGCCCGGGGCTGGCTCGATGAGTTCATCGCCTCTCATCCGGAGACGGCGAACAAGCTGAACGACGCGCCCGCCGCCGGTGATCAGCTATCTGATGAGGACGTTTATGGAATGTTGGAAATGCTGCAGAAACGCGGTGCTCGGAAACAAAAAGCCATCGACCAGAATAGCCGCTGAAATCTCGTTCAAGTAACCCGGAGCAAAGCTGCATGGCTCGTGGTTCAATAGAGCATCCGTTGAGGGCCGACGGTGCATGCGCCGCGGATTGTGCGTGCTTGCGCACAGGACATTGGCTGATCGAACTACTTGTCGACACTTGCCGCCTTGAGGATGGGCGTCCAACGGGCAATTTCCGCTTTCACAAGGCTCGCGAATTTTGCTGGCGTACGTTCATCCTTCGCCGGAATGCTGCCACCTAGATCCGAGAGCCGCTTTTGGACCTGCGGTTCGTCCAGCGCTAGATCCAGCGCCCAAGCGAGCTTCTCGACCACGTGTCGGGGAGTACCGCGCGGCGAAAACATGCCGGTCCAGATGCTCATCTGGTAGTCGATCCCCGCTTCCGCGGCCGTCGGCACCTGCGGGAGCACGGCCAATCGCTCATGGGACGAAACGGCGTATGCCTTGATATCACCGGCAGCGATTTGTTCCGTCAGGCTCACCGCTTGATCGCAAAGGAAATCCACATGTCCGCCCACAAGGTCGGTGATCGCCGGCCCGGTGCCGCGGTAGGCGACGAGCGTTGGCGATATTCTGGCCTTGGTCGTGAAGAGGAGGCAGGCCATGTGCGACGAGGCCCCGATGCCGCCGTGGGCCTGGGTCACGAACTTACCAGACCTTCTTACGTAGTCGATGAACTCACCGAGGTCTCTAGCCGGAAAATTTGCCCGTGCGACGACTACCGCTGGCGCGTGCACCGCCAGACCAATGGGTTCGAAATCACGGATGGGATCGTATTTGACGTTCGGCGCCAGCACGGGAGCGGCCACGTGTGAGCCCATGCTAGCAGCGAGCAGCGTGTAGCCGTCCGGCGCCGATGCGGCGACCCGCGCACTCCCGAGCACACCGCCCGCGCCGCCGATATTCTCAATGACGAACGACTGATGCAGCGTCTTGGCCATATGATCAGTCACGATCCGCGCGACGACGTCGCTGGGACCACCGGCCGGAAATGGCACGACGACGGTTATCGATTTGGACGGATAATCGTCCGAAGCCCAGGCGCCGCTCGCTGCGGCCAGGAGAATCGCCGCAAGAAAGCCGGCGGCGGCCCTCGTCGCAACACGGCATACCTCCGTCTCACCGATGCATTTCCAAATGCTCGCAAGGATTCCACCCATCCCTCCCTCCTCCGATTGCCCGAAGCTGTCAGATCGCCATATACGATCAAGATAGGTGTCGGCCGCAAAGCATTCCATGTCGTTGGCCTCGAAGGTGGTCGATCCAGCTCGGCTCACGGTCGATAACATGTCCTTTGGCAGATGTGGTGCATCCAGGCATCGGCGTCGAGTTCGATCGCGTTGCCCCACGTCCAAGCGCAACTACCCTGGATAGATGACGTATTCGTCACAACTCAGATGGTCTGTTCTCTGCCACGAGCTATTTCCTATGTCCTGCAAGCTCTTGGCATAACCAACGCGTTCATAGGCTTCGACGGCAACGCCGTCCGCAGCAAGTCGGGCGGAGGTTGTCCCGATGAAC
>Ga0066903_100005027_pt1 | contig 11361 bp, 10 predicted proteins | sample PanSoiMetaGPlot1_FD_67491 | JGI IMG/M metagenome (GOLD analysis project Ga0066903, IMG submission 67491) | Tropical forest soil microbial communities from Panama analyzed to predict greenhouse gas emissions - Panama Soil - Plot 1 (version 2) | ecosystem: Environmental > Terrestrial > Soil >...
TTCGTTCAACATCTATTCCCAGGTGGGACTCGTCACGCTAGTAGGACTGGTTTCGAAAAACGGAATCCTGATCGTGCAATTCGCGAATGAACTGCAACGGCAAGGCATGGCGAAACTCGCCGCGGTCGCGCAAGCTGCCCGGATTCGTTTGCGACCGATCATGATGACGAGCGTTGCCACAGTTGCCGGTCACTTTCCGCTCACTCTCGTCACCGGCGCAGGAGCGGCGGCGCGAAACTCAATCGGTCTCGTCCTCGTCGGCGGAATGACGATCGGAACGATCTTCACATTGTTCATCGTTCCATCGCTCTACATGCTCATCGCGAAAGAGCACCACGAGAAATCCCTGGCTGAAGCGGAAGAAGAACCGACCGAAGAGGTCGAGCTTGCGCCCGAGTATGCGGTGGCGCGCGACGCCAACGGGAACGGCTGGAAAAAAGCATAGTGATCTAGCTCGGACAGCGTAGAGCATTATGTTTTAGCCAAAACCTGGTTGCTTACTGCAACTGCATTATTCGCTACTACCGCGTTCGCGCACGCCACGGCTTTTGATTGGGAAAATCTCCAGTCCGACATTCACGGCGTCGCGGAGCACACTGATCCGAATGTTGTAAATCCCTGGGGGATAGCGCTATCATCATCGGGCAACGTTTGGGTAAACGACAACGGCGCCGGAGTCGCGACCGTTTACGACCAAGACGGCACAGCTGCGTCGAACTCAACTACTCCCCGTGTAGTAACGATTCCTCCAAGCGCGACAAACAATGATGGGGCGAACCCGACGGGCATCGTCGCCAACAGCACTTCGTTTTTCAAGATCACCAAAGGCATAAACTCGCAGCCCGCCAGGTTTATCTTTGTCAGCGAGGACGGCATGATATCGGGATGGAATCCGAACGTCGAAAGCGCAAACGCAGTTGTAGCAAAAGATAACGGCGCAACCGGCGCAGTTTATAAAGGCGCGACGATAGGCGTCTCTGGTGGCCATAATTTTTTGTATGTGGCTAATTTTCACGCCAATAAGGTCGAGACGTACAACGAGAACTTTGTTCTCCAGGGCGGTTTCCCCTTTACAGATCCAACGACGGGCCCGAATGCTTTTCCCTCGGATTTTGCACCTTTTGATGTCCGCAACTTCAACGGCAGAATCTACGTGACATATGCCGAGCAAAATCCGCCAGATAATCATGATGACCTTGCGGGTCCGGGCCATGGTTTTATCAATGTCTTCGACACGGCGGGCCACTTTATCAAACGCCTCGTTTCCCGCGGTAACCTGAACTCACCCTGGGGAATGGAAATCGTGAACGGAGCGCTTTGGGTCGGCAATTTCGGCGACGGCCACATCAACGTTTACGACCCGAACAGTGGGAGCTTTCTCGGCACACCGCGCGATGTTTTTGGAACTCCGCTCGCCTTCGATGGTCTATGGGGTTTGTTTCTTGGCGATGGTAGACTGTTTTTCACAGCCGGCATCGTCGATGAAGCGCACGGGATCTTCGGTGTGATCTTTAGCGTAAACTAGCTGCAGGCTGCCTCGTCCGAGAACGGGTTAAGTACTCAGCGATCGTGGATCGCTGAAAAAAGCGCGGCCAGTAATTGGCCGCGCTGCTGAAGCTAAGGAACTTTTAGATTCAGTATGGTGACTTCCTAGCTTGCGCGGCCCTTACAAGCAGCCGTGATGCCAAGCCGGAATCGACATCTTCTTTTTCGTGCGCATATTCGGCGACTTATGCATCGCCGTTGTCTCCTGGCCGCGATTTTTCCTCCGGCCTCGAGGACCGGCCTTTTAACTCCACCCGGCTGAATCGCCCTTTTCTCGCGTTCTCATAGTGAAGGACAAAGCAGGAACTCCAACCAAAGAAAGGCAAAAAACTTATGACAACTAACCGCTCTTCAATCGGAACCGCGCTCTCATCGGAGTCGCGGCGCTATGTTCCACGCTAACCGGGCGCGCAGACAGCTACAGCTGGACAAATCTTCAATCAGACATTCCCGGTGTCGCCGCGCACACCGATCCAAACCTGGTCAATCCGTGGGGCATGGCCCCAAACTCTACCGGCTCCGTAATTTGGGTCAGCGACAACGGCACCGGAGTTTCCACACTCTATCACCAGGACGGAACCGCCTTGTCGTTGGTCGTCACTATTCCGACCTCCAAACAAAACAGAGGGAGCGGAAATCCGACTGGGATCGTCCGTAACGACACACCGTTTTTCAACGTGACGAAAAATGGGATTTCTAAACCCGCCAAATTCATCTTCGTGAGTGAAGACGGTTCGATTTCAGGCTGGAACCAGAGTCTCGATCCAATGCACGCCATCATCGCGGTCGATAACGGCACGAACAAAGGAGTCAACACCGCGGTTTACAAGGGCGCGACCTTGGGCATGGCCAATGGTCATAATTTTCTTTACGTGACAAATTTCCACACCGGCAAAGTCGAGACTTACAACGAAAACTTTGTTCAGCAAGCGGGGTTCCCGTTTACCGATCCGAACCTTCCCGTCGGCTACGCGCCGTTCGGAATTCGCAATTTCAACGATCAAATCTATGTGACCTACGCCGGGCTGGACGCAAAGAAACATGACGATGTTGCCGGGCTGGGCAACGGTATAGTTAATGTGTTCGACACCAGCGGGAACTTGTTCAAGCGTCTGATCTCGAACGGAAATCTGAACGCGCCGTGGGGTCTCGCATTGGTCGAAGGCACCAACCTCTGGGTCGGCAACTTCGGCGACGGCAAAATCAACAATTACGATCCGACGAGTGGCGCGCCCCTCGGAACGGTTAGCCAAGCCGATGGCACGCCGCTGCAGTTCGACGGTCTGTGGGACATGCTCCCGCTTGGCGGCGGAGTTTATTTCACCGCCGGAATCGCCGACGAAGAACATGGCCTCTTCGGCAAGATCACCGAAAATTAACGAACAACCTCGCGCTTCTGTTAACTGGATCGAATGTCACGTCCGCACGCCGTAAAAGAAGCGCTTTCCCGCCTCGGCGGGACTGGCGCTGCAGAAGCTGAGGAACTGTTCAGTTTCGTTTGCTGACTTCTTCGCTTGCGGCTTTCCAAAAACGCAGCCGCAATGCCGCGCGAAGATCGACATCTTCTTTTTCGTGCGCATATTCGGCGACTTATGCATCGCCGTTTTCTCCTGGCCGCGATTTTTTCGCCGGTCACATTTCTTTTCGCCGCTGATTCGCCGTCAAAATTCAATTATCCCCCTGCCCCAACGACCAATCAGGTTGACGATTACAATGGAGTCAGCGTCGCTGATCCTTATCGGGCGCTCGAAAATCCAGACGCGCCCGAGTCGCGAAAATGGATTGAGGCCGAGAACAAAATCACGTTCGATTTTCTGAAAACGATTTCGGAGCGCGACGGTATCCGGACCCGTTTGACCGAAGTTTGGGACTACGAGCGCTTTGGCGTTCCGTTCAAGGAAAAGGACCGCTATTTCTTTTCCAAGAATACCGGCCTGCAAAACCAGAACGTTCTCTACACCACGAAGAATTTTGCCGAGCAACCGAGGATGCTTCTCGATCCAAACCTGCTCACGAAAGATGGCACGATCGCACTCGGCGACGCAGAAGTGACCGACGACGCCAAGTTGATGGCCTACGGTCTCGCTACTGCCGGCTCCGATTGGCAGCAATGGAAAGTGCGCGAGGTTGAGACCGGCAAAGATCGACAAGACCTCATCGATTGGGTCAAGTTTTCGAACACCTCGTGGAAGAGAGACGGCAGCGGATTTTTCTACAGCCGCTACGATAAGCCGGATGAGAAAAACAAACTGCGCACCCAGGTTTACAACCACAAACTCTTCTTTCATCCGCTCGGGACGGCCCAGGCGCAGGACAAATTGATTTACGAGCGGCCTGACCAGAAGGAATGGCTCTTCAACGCCGAAGTCACCGACGACGGGCGTTATCTCATCATCACCGTCCAGCGCGGGACCGATCCGAAGAACCGCATTTTTTACAAAAACCTGGTGGATCCGAACTCCAAAGTAGTCGAGCTGCTCGATAAAGCCGATGCCGAATACGCGTTCATCGATAACCAGGGTCCGGTCTTCGCGTTCCGGACGAACTTAAACGCACCGCTTGGACGCATCGTCACCATCGACACGAGCAAACCGCTTCCGCCACGCATGGACGAGCTCGTTTCAGAATCAAAAGATAAACTCGAATCGGTCAGCAGCGTCGGCGACCACTTCGTCGCGGTTTATCTCAAGGACGCGCACAGCGCGGTGAAATTATTCAAACTCGACGGCACCAGCGATGGCGAGATCAAGTTGCCCGGACTCGGCACCGTCGCCGGATTCACCGGCAAACGCAAAGACCGCGAGACCTTTTATTCGTTCACCAGTTTCACCACACCGACGTCGATCTTTCGCTACGATTTTGACAAGAAAACGAGCCAAGTGCTCTTCAAACCGAAGGTAAAATTTAATCCGGATGATTATAAGACCGAGCAGGTCTTTTACAAAAGCGGCGACGGCACGCGCATTCCGATGTTTATCTCCTACAAAAAGGGATTGAAACGCGAGGGCCGGAATCCGACCTATCTTTTCGGCTACGGCGGATTCGACATTTCCGAGACACCAACGTTCAAGCCAGAGAACCTGGTTTGGATGGAAATGGGCGGTATCTTCGCGCTCCCCAACTTGCGAGGCGGCGGCGAGTACGGCGAGAAATGGCACGAAGCCGGAATGCTGCACACGAAGCAAAACGTGTTCGACGATTTCATCGCCGCGGCCCGGTACTTGATCGACAATCGCTACACCTCGACGCCGAAACTCGCGATCGGCGGCGGCAGCAACGGCGGGTTGCTCGTCGGAGCATGTATGACGCAGCGGCCCGATCTTTTCGGCGCCGCGCTGCCGAATGTTGGCGTGATGGACATGCTCCGATTCGAAAAATATACCATTGGCTGGGCCTGGACTTCTGATTACGGAAGCGCCCAAAAACCGGACGATTTCGCGTATCTCTACGCCTACTCGCCGCTTCATCACCTTGCCCCGCCTGGGCGGGGCTGCTGTTATCCCGCGACCATGATCACGACCGCAGATCACGACGATCGCGTCGTCCCCGCGCACAGTTTCAAATTCGCGGCTGCGCTTCAAGCCGCGCAAGGTTGCGACAAGCCGACATTGATCCGGATCGAAACCAGAGCCGGTCATGGCGCCGGTAAACCAACAACAAAGATCATTGAAGAAACCGCCGATCGCTGGGCGTTTCTGGTCAAAGAACTCGGGATGAAAGTTGGCAGATAATGTAGACATCTATCGCGGATTCTGAGTTAACACTCCCGCTTTAATCGTGAACACGATGATGATGATAGCACCCAAGAGTATCAGCACGCAGGGATTAGCGATTGTGTCGAATTTAACCGAAACGTATTTGTTGAGCTTTAATGTCGCCCGCGCTGGATATCAGCGTCCGAGCAGGCGCAAATCGAAACGGTATTCGACCGGTTTGTGAATTTTGACCTTTTTAAAATCCGAGTGGTTCGGATTCAGCAGAAAGTTGAGCTCGCTTGTACTCAACAGACTCGGAAGGGCGAGCGCGAGTGAGCGCGCTCCTTCAAGCCATTCATCGCCGATTCGGCGACTGACAATCGTCGGCGGCTGGTCATTCCAACCAAGCGGAAGCTTTTTCGGCAAATATTCTGTCAGCTCGTCGTCCCACTCCACCCGGAACGAGAAATAGCGTTCGGTTGCCGACAGCGGCCTGGTATGAACGAGAGTCTCGAGCGCGGCGAGTGATTCCTGTTCGCTTAGATAAATCACCGCTTTTCCAGGCGAGTTCCATCGGCCTGGATAAAAGCGGCTGCCTTCGCCGGTGAATGCAGTGCGAACACGCGCGGCGCGAACGATTCGCCAAGCCAAAGGCATTTATGAATAAACGCCGTAATCGATTCGCCCAAGCAGGTCCTCGACTTCGCGGGCACCGACTTCGGTTTTGGCGAACTCGAGCGGAACAGCGCCACCTAGACCGAACTGTGGATGCTTCAGCCAAGCCCGGGCGCGATCAATGGTTCCAAAGAGATCGACCGCCTGTCGAAGAATTTTCCAGAATCGCATCACCCGATCGGATTCCTGCGGCGAGAGCCGCCGCTCGGCTTTCCGGCGCTGCAATGTCGACCTCGAAATGGAAAGCTGATGAGCCAGCGACTCGAGCGGCTCGCCGATCTCGTCTCGCAAATGTTCCAACTCGCTGAAGGGCAAGCCCTTACTGATACGTTCGATTACTTTGGCGGGATGGAGATTCCTTTTCGCCAACGGAGTTCTCGGTCTGTATTCCCTCACCGCTTGTTCACGGACGAGATTACTCCTCGCATAGCGCCGTTTTGCCGCTTTGCTCATTTGGGCAAATTAAATGATTCAAATGGACATGTCAACCATGCCGAACATCCAGCGCTCGTCCGCCTCCGTGACAGGCGACGGTGCAACAGGCACCGTCGCCGTTACAGGATCAGAAAAATGAAAGCCCCGGTGAGTTACCCCACCGGGGCTTCAGCTATGCTCCGATTTTTTGCGTCAATGCACCTCTCTGCTCGGGGCAAGTCGAAATTCAGCAAAGTCGGTAGAGTTGCTGATTTTCGTGACGACCCACGGCTCCGGTCCGAGCGCTGCTGTTGGCTGTTGCGGGATCGGCCGGCCTACCGGGGTTGGCCCAAAGGCGATGGAGTGACCCGATTTTGCCACGGTAATGTAGTTTTGGCCCCTGTTCTGGCAGAGGAAGAACCCTTCTTCACCCTGGAGCAGGCTGGCTAAGTCCAGGCCGCTTACCGGCACATTTATTTGTAGTTTCATTTGCGATGTTCCTTTCTTTTTTTAACGTGAACTTTAACCGTTGCGCATTGGCGCGTGATTGCGAGGTAACTTTGGTTGCAATTTGATTTCGCGACCGTGCTGTCGCGCGCGGCATGACGCTCGCGGATGAAAATGGGACTGCGCGGGCAGGAGTAGCAGATGAGGCGGATTCTGGGAATTCGTACAGGCCGCGGATCAACGCTTGATCCGGCGATCGAGAAATATCTACTCGATCTCCACGCGACGATGGACCTGGAGTCGTTTTGGAAAGCGGTTCAGCAACTGCTCGGGGCCGCGATTCCGAATCAAATCGTCGGTCTGACGTTGCAGCATAATCCAATTTTGCCGTTACACGTGAGATGGACGTCGCCGATGCCGTCCGGTTTTTTCATCACGCAACCGCTCAAGAAATTTGTCGACGCCCAGCCGCACCGAAAAATCGTGCGGATCGCGAATTTGTTTTCCAACCGGCACGCGTTTGCAAGATCGACAATCTTTCGCCGATTCATCGCGCCTCAGAAATGCGCGCACGCGATCTGCCTGTTGTTCTGGCAACAACGGCGACTGATCTCGGCGATTGTAATCATGTGCACATCCGCTCAGGGCGATCTTTCACCGACAGAAATGAAATTGTTGCGGCAGCTTTATTCGCAGTTCTCGACCGCACTTCGCCGGCTGCGCTCGCTCGAACGCGAACGAGCAGTGCGAGTGGATCTCGAAGAATTCGTCCGGCGGTTGCCGCTGCCGACAATCCTGCTGCGCTGGAATTTGAAACTGCTTTTCCAAAATCCGGCCGCTCGCCAGTTTTGCGCGGCTTGGGAAAAAGGATTCGCAGAAGCGCGAGTCACGAACGCGAAGTCGCCTATTCCAGTCGAAATCTTGAATGGATGTCTCCGGCTTAAACAGGAATGGATGCGGTCGCAACGCCGCGGTGCACGCTGGGAGAGTTTTGAACCGAAGCAGGTGCGTCATGCGTCCACACACGGTTTGCGGGCAACAATTCGTCTCAAACAACTAAACGAAGCCGTAGCGCGCCCGCACTTTCTGATCGAATGCACGGATTCGCGCCGCTTAGAAGAGCCATCGATTACACGTTTGCCACATCTGGCTCGACTCACCGCGCGCGAGCAAGAAGTCACACGCCTGGTGTGCAACGGACAAAGCAACCAGGAGATCGCCGACGCCGCATGTTTAAGTGTACCAACAGTGAAAAAGCATTTGCACGCGGTTTTTCGAAAACTCGAAGTCACAAGTCGCAGCCAGCTCATGGCCCTAATGTTGTGACAACACCGCACATGTTATCCCCGGACAGTGCGGCGGTTGCCAATCGGCGATCGAAAATCTAAAATCGCCAATATCGTTGTCCCCGTAGTTCAACGGATAGAACGGAGGTTTCCTAAACCTTAAATGCGAGTTCGATTCTCGCCGGGGATACTTATCCAACAGAATGAATGACTTACGCTGCGAACGAAGGCGAGAGTCGTATCGAGTGAGAACATAAGTGAGAACAAATCCGCCGATTTCAGTCGTATTCACCACAGTTCGCTGACGTTCATTTCCCGATTGCGAATCGCCCTGCGGAAGCTGAGTTGCCAACGAGTTTGAAAGCAACCTTACTTCCGCGGGGCGATGACGGCAGCACCACCCCTATAGCCTCTTTTTCCAATATGCCGGAAGCGTCCCATGATCCAGCGTAAAACTCTTCGGGTTAGTGGCAGCGACTTGACCTCGACCGAGAGTCTCGATTTTCGGGAGCTGATCGCCTCGGCTTCAGCCTGCGAGATCAAAGCCGCGTGCTTGTACGAATACTTTCGTTCGTCCGAAGCGCTAGGAGAGGCCCTATCCGAAAGAAAACAAATGTCGTCATCATTTCTTTCGGACCTGACTTTTGCGCAGATCTTCCGCCTAAGATTACACTTGGGAAGGGCTGGTTTTCCGAAGAAGGCTTGGAAACACGTAAAAAGAGAGTCTCAAGTGCGTCTCATTCAGCTCCTCGCGAAATGGAGGGAAGAGCAGATGCAAGGTAGCCAGATACCGGGTGAGCCAGGAAGGATCCCGCCGAAACACCCGCCGCTAATCATCGAACCAGCACAGTACACTTGGGCAAAAGAACACGACTTGGCCTACTACTCGCCGGAAGAGCCTGAGGAACCAAAGCTGTTTCAAACGTCGGGCGAACGAGAATACTTCAAAGGCTTCATTCGGATCGACGAAGCCTACAATGAGACGAAAGTGGTGGAAGCGTTCCGGGCGTGGTTTAGAAAGCACCACTCAAAGACCAAAGGCGGCGGGACTGTGAAGTGGCGCAACAGACTAAAACAGCTTTCCGTGATGCGTATTTGGGAAAAACATGAGCGCGACCAATGGAAACGATTGAAGCTTGTAGCGAAATTTTGCAAATACAAAGGCTGCGTGACAGAGGTCAAAGCGTACAACGAGCGCCGCTGGCAGGGGCGCGCCAAAGAGCCGATGAGCAACGCAGCCAAAGCGGAAATGAGCAACGCACGGACGGAAGCGCGGAAATTCTTTAAGGAGCTTTTCCCTGGCGAGGAACCGTTAAGCTGGCCAACATTACACGACGACGAAAGTTAAGACTAACCGCTTTCTGGTTTCTCTTAACTTTGACCAATTTGCGTCCTGCTAAATTGCGTCATTTATGACAAAGTCATGTATTGACGTTGCGCCAAGCGAAGCGGCGCCCAGTGCTTCGCGTCCTGAAACGTTTCGGCTTCCGAAATTTGGTGGAGATCCGTTCTTCGGCTTCAGCCGGAGCTTCTACTACCAAGGGGAGCAACGCGGTTATTGGCGACTAATTCGTATTCGCGATCGTGGAAAGCTGCGCGGCGTGACACTCGTTCCATTCGATCAAGTAGCAGCGTTCATTCGGAAAGAGGGAGCGAAATGACCTCGCCGCCAAAAGAAAAGCGCGGCCTTGGAACCGCGCTCGAACCTGCTGAGTTGACTCAGCGTTCGCAGAGCCGCCACGCCACGTCAACTTCTGTGGTCGGTGAGATTCGCAATTTATTTGGCAATGACGTCGTGCTGCTGCCGATAAAATGCGGCACAAAGAAGCCATCTGGGAAAGAACTGCGAGGATGGCAGAAGTTCACCCCAGCACAAATGAGGAACCCGGAATACGTCGCTGGGCTCAACCACGGCGAGAATATCGGGGTACTGTTGGGCAACGGGCTTAGTACGATTGACCTGGACCGGGATGAAGACGTTGAGCCTTTCCTTAACCTGAATCCAAAGTTGCGCGTTACGCTTAGATCACGCCGAAAACGAGGCTGCAATCTCTGGGTGCGAATCAGGGGCGATTATCCAAAGTCAGGCAAGCTTAAAACTAGGAACGACGAGGATTGGGGCGAGTGGCGCTCGGATGGAAACCAAACCGTCATCTACGGCGAAGCGATAGACCGGAAGAAGGGCGAGATAAAGCCGACCGCCTACAAGATCGTTGTTCAGGCCAAGCCTATCGAATTGGCATTTGATGAAATCCGATGGCCCGATGATCTAGTGCTACCGTGGCGCAGCGAAGCTTTGGCCACGAGGAACGGCCAAAATCTCGACGAACTCTGTTGTCGGTACGGCGAGCCTTACTATACCGATGACAACGACAATCCACGCTCTTTAAACGAAAGTTTCTGGGCCGGGCTGTTTGCCTCCGAGAACATCATCCTTTGGGAACCTAACGAGCGGGCGTTCTATACCTACAATGCCGATTCGGGCATTTACGTCGAGGAGTCGGCGGACGCAATCAAACGCAGGCTGTCCGACAGATTGCTTGAAGCATCACGGCAAACAAATTGCCCATGGCTGGAAAAACAGCGAAGCGACTCCCAATTAAACAGCATCGTCGCCCAACTACGCGGGATTGTGGAGCAGCGCGGTGCATTCGCACAACGGGAGCGTCGCATTCATCTGGCGAACGGAATTTTTCGTCTCGACAATCGCGGCGAACTGATCCCGTTTTCGCCAGCTTTTATCAGCCGCAACAGCTGTCCGATCGTTTTCGATGAGGATGCGAAATGCGAACGGTTTCTTAAAGAGTTGGTCTGTCCCGCTGTCGATCCCAAAGATGTCGTGCTGATACAGAAGTACGCAGGTCTCTGCTTGCTCGGCGTGAACCTGATCCAGCGGATGCTCATCCTCGACGGCGAATCAGCGCGTGGCAAAACACAGTTCGCTAACGTTATCCAAGCAATTGTTGGCCGAGAGAACGTCACTCAACTGCGCACAAAATGGTTAGCCGAACGGTTCGAGACCTACCGCTTTCTAAAAAAGACGCTGCTGATCGGCGTCGATGTTGAGCCGGATTTTTTGAGCACGAGAGGCGCGTCGGTGTTGAAAGGACTGGTCGGCGGCGATTGGTTCGATGCCGAACAGAAGCTCGGTACGGGATCGTTCCCGATGCAGGGCAACTTCTGCGTAATTGTCACGTCTAACTCTAGGCTGCGCGTTCGCTTGTATGGCGATGTTAACGCGTGGCGTCGCCGATTGCTTATCGTGCGCTACGAGACACCACCACCGAAAAGAATCATCC
>Ga0066903_100005028_pt1 | contig 11359 bp, 8 predicted proteins | sample PanSoiMetaGPlot1_FD_67491 | JGI IMG/M metagenome (GOLD analysis project Ga0066903, IMG submission 67491) | Tropical forest soil microbial communities from Panama analyzed to predict greenhouse gas emissions - Panama Soil - Plot 1 (version 2) | ecosystem: Environmental > Terrestrial > Soil >...
CACGATGCCCCGTTCCCTTCAGATCTTCAAAGCGGACTTCTTCCGCGCCCTCGCGCACCCGGTCCGGATCCGGATTCTTGAGGTCCTCGGAACCGGGGAGCACAGCGTTCAGGAGTTGCAGGAAGCGCTCCGTCTCGAGCAGCCGCTGGTGTCGCAGCAGCTCGCCATTCTCCGGGCGAAAAACATCGTCACCACACGCAAGGTGGGCACCACGGTGCAGTATGCGCTGAGCGACCGATTGATCACCAAACTGCTGTCGGTGGCCAGGGAAATCTTCAATAACCACCTTGTTGATACACAAACGATGTTGCGAGAGCTCCAACGGGAGGCGCGCCAGTAGCGGCTCGAGCATCGCGAGTCCCGCTGCAGTGACGGATGTCATGAACCGAATCACACCACGTGAAGACACCGAGCCCAATCCGGTCTGGGGGGCGTCCGCGCTGCCGTCCATGAACAGCTGAGGGGCCGCATGCAGCTGTTGTGGAAGATTTGGCACACGGGAATCGTGACCGAAGTCCTGCAGACCGCGAATCCCGCCGCCGTTGAAGTCGGTCGCGCGCTCGAGCGTCGCATCACGCGCCTCTTCGGCCGGGCTTTGGCGATTCGCGAGGTGGATACCGGGTCGTGCAACGGCTGCGAACTTGAAATCAGCGGGCTCACGAGTCCGGTCTACGACATGGAACGTTTCGGGATGCATTTTGTGGCCTCCCCTCGTCATGCGGACATGCTCCTGGTGACCGGTCCGGTGACGCGGAATATGGAAATCCCCCTGCGCCGGACCTATGAGGCCGCCGCCGCCCCCAAGTTCGTGGTGGCCGTGGGCGACTGTGCGAAGACGTGCGGTGTATTCAAAGACAGCTACGCGGTCGTGGGGCCCGTCGACCGCGTCATTCCGGTGGACATCTCCGTTGCGGGATGTCCCCCGGAACCGGCCGACATTCTGCGCGGGATCCTCGAAGGGCTGGATCGCTGGTCTCACAAGCGAGACGCGACGGGCCTGACCGTCGAACGTGAGGCGGCGGTTCGCTGATGGCGTTTGGAACCGTAGCACTGCTTGTGATGGCCGCCGGGTACACCCTCGGTGCCGTTCTTTCACTTGTGGCGCGATCGGACCGCGCGGCCCGCGTGCTCACCGCGGTCGGCGCAGTCGTGGGCGGCGCGGGCGGCCTGGCGGCGGCGGTGAGCGTGCTCGCGACGCGGGTGTCCGTGGACGCCGTACTCCCGACTGTCGTGTCCGCAGCCGGTGGCATCGTGATCCGACTGGACCCGCTCGGAGCCTTCTTCCTGGCGCTCATTACCGCCGTCAGCCTTCCCGCCGCGGTGTATGGCACGACTTACATGGCGGAATACGACGGCCGCTGTTCGCTGCGGGTCTTCGGACTCATGTTCAACGCCTTTCTGCTCGGCATGAGCGTGGTCCCGTGCGCGGCGAACATCTTTACGTTCGTCATGGCGTGGGAGCTCATGGCCGTGTCGTCGTACTTCCTCGTCATGACCGAAAGTGAGCACAGCGAAACCCGGCAGGCGGGTCTGTGGTACGCCGCCATGACGCATCTGGGGCTCGTGCTCCTGTTGCCGATGTTCTTCCTCATCGCGGCTGGCCACGAGGCGACGGCATTCGTCGACCTCCGAGCGTATGGCGCGACGCTGACCGCAGGCACGCGCACGGCGGTGTTCCTCCTGGCGCTCACAGCATTTGGGTCGAAGGCCGGCATCGTGCCGCTCCATGTCTGGTTGCCACGGGCGCATCCCGCCGCGCCGAGCCACGTCTCCGCGCTGATGTCGGGTGTGATGATCAAACTGGGGATCTACGGCCTGATCCGCGTTCTGTTTGACCTCTTGGGCGGGGGACCCGCCTGGTGGGGAGGCGTGCTCCTCGCCGTCGGTTCGGTTTCCGCGCTGCTCGGCGTGTTGTACGCGTTGGTCGAGCATGACCTCAAGCGACTCCTCGCGTACCACTCGGTCGAGAACATCGGCATCATCCTGATTGGCCTCGGGGCCGGATCGCTCCTGCACAGTGTGGGCCTGCGGGCACTCGCCGTGATTGGCTGGACCGGGGCTCTCTTCCACACGCTGAATCACGCCTGCTTCAAAGGGCTGCTCTTCTTGGGCGCTGGCAGCGTCAAGCAACAAACCCACACCGGCAACATGGAGGAGCTGGGCGGCCTCATCACGCGGATGCCCCAGACGGCGCTGTACTTTCTTGTAGGGTCGGCCGCCATTGCGGCGCTGCCGCCGCTCAACGGCTTTGCCTCGGAGTGGCTGGTCTTCCAATCCCTCTTGGCGGGCGCGCACATCTCCCGGCCGGAGATTGCGGCCGGGTTTCCCATCGCGGTCGGGATGCTCGCCCTCACGAGCGGCCTCGCGGCCGCCTGCTTTGTGAAGGCGTTCGGGATCAGCTTTCTCGCGATGCCGCGCTCGGATCACGCGGCACAGGCGCGCGAGTGCCACTGGTCGATGCGCGCAATGATGTTGGTGCTGGCCGGGGGCTGCGTGGTGTTGGGCCTGGCGGCACCGTGGGTGGCCCGCGGCATGAGCCGCATCATCGACGGCGTTCCGGGTTTATCAGCGGGGGAGCCGATCCCGCCATCGTCATCGCTGTGGCTGACCGTCCCGAACAGCAGCGCGCAAGTCTCGCCGCTTCTGCTGGCAGTGCTGCTGGGGGCAATCACGGTTGCCGTCCTTGGGGCGATTCATGCGGGAGGGCTTCGGGTCCGGCGGGCCGACACTTGGGGGTGCGGCCGCATCAGCCAAACCCCCCGGATGGAATACACGGCATCAGCGTTTGCGGAGCCCTTGCGCCGTGTCTTCGCCGAGGTGTACCAGCCGACGCAGGACCTGAGCATCAATATGCATCCGGAATCGCGCTACTTCATCCAGTCGATCACGTACACCAGCCATGTCGTGCCGTGGTTCGAGCAGGTCTTCTATGACCCCGTGATCCGAACGGCTCGAGGGCTGGCGGCGCAGACACGCCGGTTGCAGGCGGGCTCGCTTCACCTGTACCTGCTTTATGTCGTCGCCGCGCTCGTGGCGGCGCTCGCCTGCGCATGGTGGTTCCAATGAGCCGATACGCGGTGCTGGTCGTGCAGCCGCTCGTGGCGCTCGGCCTGGCACCCGGGCTCGTCGGCTTCGTCCGATGGCTCAAGGCCCGGCTCCAGAGCCGGCGGGGCGCCCCGCCATGGCAGCCGTATTTCGAGATCCGGAAGTTGTTCGGCAAGGAAGCCGTCGTCTCGCACACTGCCTCCTGGATCTTCCGCGCGACGCCGTTCGTGGTGTTCGGCACGAGCGTCGTCGTTGCCTCGCTCGTGCCGCTTATCCTCGTGCCGGCGAGCCCGTTGGTCGCCGGCGACGTGTTCGCCGCCGTCTATCTGTTGTTGCTCGGGACCTTCTTCCTGGCGCTCGCCGGCCTCGACACCGGGTCGCCGTTTGGGGGCATGGGCGCCAGCCGCGAAATGACGGTCGTGGCGTTGACCGAGCCGACGGTCGCGTTGTCGATTGTCGCGTTGGCGCTCAGTGCCGGATCGACGAACTTCTCGCAGATCGTCGCGCGGACGATCGCGGAACCGGCGGCGGCGCTCGGACCTGGCCATCTGCTGGCGTTCATCGCGTTGTTCGTCGTGACGCTGGCGGAAACGGGACGGTTGCCCGTCGACAATCCGTCGACGCACTTGGAGCTCACGATGATTCATGAGGCCATGGTGCTCGAATACTCGGGACCGTACCTCGCCTTGATCGAATGGGGATCCGCGCTCAAGCTGCTCGTCTTTCTCGCGCTGGCCGCGAATCTCTTCATACCGTGGGGCCTGGCGTTCGCACTCGCCCCGGGCGCGCTGGCGATTGGGTTGGCGAGCGCGATCGTGAAGCTTGGCGCCCTGGCCGCCACAATCGCGGTCCTGGAAACCCGCGTCGCCAAACTGCGCCTCTTTCGGGTACCGGAGCTCTTGAGCGCGTCCTTTGTGCTGGCGCTGCTGGCGGTCATGTCGACCTTCCTGGTGAGGTGAGCTTGTGGGTGGCGCGTTTTCCCAGTTGGTCATGCTCGGCAGCAGCGGCATGCTCGTGACGGCTCTGATCGTGCTGTGGCGCAAGGGCGTCCCGGCGTACATCACGGCGTACCGATGGCAGTCGTGGCTCCTGGCGGCGCTCACGGCGACCGTCGGCTATTACGGTGACGGCCAGCTGTACTGGGTGGCAGGGCTGTTACTGGGGCTGAAAGGCGTCGCGATCCCGGCGTTGTTGCGCACCATGCAACGGCGGTTCGGGACCGAGCGCGAAGCGGCGCCGTATGTCAACACTGAGGTTTCGCTGCTCATCGCGAGCGTCCTGGTGGTGTTCGCGTACCTGCTGGGGCGTCCGTGGATGGCCGTCACACAGCTGCCGACACGCCAGGGATTACCGTTGGCGATGAGCGTGCTGTTCGTGAGCTTGTTCATCATCGTGAGCCGCAAGAAGGCCATCACGCAGGTCATCGGCTTCCTGATGCTCGAGAACGCGATTGCCTTGCTGGCTGTCGTCGGGACCTTCGGCGTGCCGTTCCTGGTCGAGTTCGGCGTATTCCTCGACGCGTTGATGGGATTCCTGGTCATGCAGATTTTCATCTACCACATTCACGACACGTTTGACACGCTGGATGTCGACGCGTTGGCGCGGCTTCGCCACTAAGTGTGACCATGAGCCTGATTCTTGCTGTGTTGTTGGCGCCGCCGCTAGGAGCCTCGAGTCTGGCGATTCTCGTGCGCCCGTACCAGCGGTTCGTCGGCTGGGTCAGCACGATCGGTGTCGCGCTGTCGTTGGCCGCCAGCATTGCGCTCTGCACGACCGTCATGGGTGCGGGGCCGCAGCAGGAGGCAGTGCCCGCGACGGCGTTGTGGCGTGTGGACGCCCTCTCGGCCCTGCTGGCGCTGTGCGTCACCTTTGTTGCCCTGGTGGCAATGCTCCTGGGCCGGAGGGCAGGTCACCCCGATCGTGAGGAACTCGCGCGAACGCGCTACTTCTGGATCTTCACGAACGCGTTCGTGTTCACGATGCTTATCGCCGTCACGATCCAAAACGTGGCACTCATGTGGGTCGCGATCGAGGCCACCACCATCACCTCGGCCATGGTCATTCCGTTGACGCGCACGAAGGCCTCGGTCGAGGCGTCGTGGAAGTACCTGTTGATTTGTTCGGTCGGTATCGCTTTGGCCTTTGCCGGTACGGTGTTGGCTTATTTCGACTTCGTCGCGACGGCCGGCGAGGTGCCAGGCGCGCTGAATTGGACCGTTCTGCGGGGCGCGGCGCCGTCGCTGCATCCAGCATTGTTGCAACTGGCGTTCGCGTTCCTCCTGATCGGATACGGCACGAAAGCTGGACTGGCGCCCATGCACACGTGGCTTCCTGATGCGCATGCCGAGGCGCCGTCGCTCGTCTCCGCCCTGATGTCCGGGGTGCTGCTCGCGGTGGCTATGTACGCGATCGGTCGGTGGAAAGCCGTCGTGGATGCAGCCGTGGATTCATCGTTCACGAATCGTCTGCTCATGGGGTTCGGCGTGGTGTCCGTGGTGATTGGCACCTTCAGTCTGGTGATTCAACGCCATTACAAGCGCATGTTGGCGTACTCGAGCGTGGAGCACATGGGCCTCGTCAGCATCGGCCTGGCGCTCGGCCCGTTGGGGGCGTTCGCAGCCCTGCTGCACACGATGAATCACGCGGTAGCCAAATCGTTGAGCTTTCTAGCGGCCGGGCGGATTTTGCACCGCTATGACACGACGGAAATCGGCAAGGTCACCGGTCTGCTGCGGGTGATGCCGTGGACCGGGGCGTTGTTCGCGATCGGGATCCTGGCGCTCGTTGGGCTGCCGCCGTTTGGGTTGTTCGTGTCGGAGTTCCTCCTGGTGCGCGCGGCCGTCGTCACGGGGCGCTTTTGGGTGGCCGGTCTGGTGCTGGTGCTCCTCCTGACGGCGTTTACGTCGTTGGTCCACCACCTGAATCGGATGCTGTACGGCGAACCGCCACCGGCCGTCACAATCGGCGAGCGGCGTGGCTGGTCCGTCACGGTCCTTGCCGTGTCGGTTGGCGTGCTCATCGTGCTGGGCGTAACGCTCCCGCGGCCGGTCGCGGCTCTGATCACACAATCGGTCCGGGGGGTCATCCCGTGACGCGGACGCTTGACCCCGTCTTGGCTGCGGTCGCAGACGGCCCCGTGCCCGTAACCGACGTTACGACGCCACGTCCCAATGAGGTGCATTGCCGCGTGTCGGCCGCTGAGGTCAAGTACTTGGGTGACATCGCGTGTCGCACGCTGGGTGCGGAGCTGATTTTCATGGCCGCCGATGATCGCCGGCGCGAGGCGGGCGCGTTCTGTGTCCACTATCTCTTTGCGCATCGTGGAGCGAATTGGTTTCTGCATGCCTCGACGCATGTCGCGCCTGAGCAACCCGTCGTGCCGTCGTTGGCCTCATTCCACTATCCGGCCTCGCGATTCGAACGCGAAATCAGAGATCTCTTCGGCATCGTCTTCAGTGGGCATCCGGACCCTCGGCCACTCGTGAAGCACGGCTTCTGGCCGGACCACTTCTACCCGCTGCGAAAGGACGCACGGCGGTCGGAGTTCATCGACGATGGGCAGCCTTTTCCCTTTACACCGGTGGGGGGAGAGGGCGTGTACGAAATCCCGGTCGGCCCCGTTCATGCGGGCGTGATCGAACCTGGCCACTTCCGCTTCAGCGTGATGGGCGAGACCATCATCGACATGAAGTCACGCCTCTACTTCACGCACAAGGGCACTGAGAAGCTGTTCGAGGGGCGGCATCCTGTTGAGGGCGCAGAGCTCGCCGAGCGCGTCTCAGGCGACACCAGCGTCGGGCACGCCTTGGCGTACTGTCAGGCCGTCGAGGCGGCGGGAAGGATGGACGTGCCACCGCGAGCGCGCTATCTGCGCGTGATCCTGCTCGAGCTCGAGCGTCTCTACAACCACATCGCGGATGTCGGCGCGATCGCCAACGACACGGGGTTTGCTGTTGCGCACGCCCACTGTTATCGGATTCGGGAGCAGCTGCTCCGCCTGAACAAACAGGTCACCGGGTCCCGGCTGCTCCGTGGTGTGTTGTGTCCGGGAGGTCTGGTCCGCGATCTTTCGATCCCGGCAGATCTCGCGGCCCGTGTTGACGCGCTTGTTGGTGACTTCGACCAGATGGCGGAGATTTGCCTGAGCAACACGCTCGTGCTGGATCGACTCGAAAGCACGGGCATCTTGCGGCAGGAGGTTGCCGCTGATCACGGGGTGCTCGGCTACGTGGCGCGCGCCTCGGGCATTGACATCGACGTGCGACACGACCATCCGTTCGCGGCATACCCCCACTTGACGTTGCAAGTCCCAGTCTTTGCGAATGGTGATGTGAAGGAGAGGGTGCTGGTGCGAATTGAGGAAGTACACGAGTCCGCGAGCCTCATCCGGCAGGCGTGCCATCAATTGCCCTCGCGACACGTCCGAGCGGATTTCGGCCGCCTGGACCCGTTCGCACCGGCGTTCGGCCTGGTCGAGGGATGGCGAGGACGAATCATCCATTGGGTCATGACGGGGGACGATGGCCGTTTGCATCGTGTGAAGATCGTCGACCCGTCGTTTTTCAACTGGCCAGCGCTGTCTCAGGCGCTCGTCGGCAATATCGTGCCTGATTTTCCGTTGTGCAATAAGTCTTTCAATCAGTCCTATTCGGGAAATGACTTGTGAGTCCTGCGAGTTCGGGATTCTCAGCACACACAGGTGAACGGAAGGCCACACGCGATACCCAACGCGGTGAGGATCAATCCTTCAATGGCAATTAGTTTCTGACCGGCGGCGCCATCCGGGTTGGGCTTGCCGTCGAGCATGGGTTTCTGGGGGAGTCTTTCCCGCCTAGCTTCACAGTGTATTCGTTGTGCGTTTTCTGGCCTTGTGCGTTCGTGCCGTCCGAATCCGGAGGCAGGGATCCGAGGGGCAACGGCTCAAAAGCGAAGGCGGTTCGCGGAAGAGTCCTTGGCAGCGATGAGATTCGACGGAACTTCAGGAATCCGGCTGTCTCTTAGCAAAAGGCCGAACTCATTCCCAGGGAGAACCGCACAACCAGACCACTGACTCCGGAAGCTCGATGAAAACAACTGGGAGGCGCACGATGAAGGCCAGTGGAAAACATGTTGGCATTGTCCTGCTGGGTATCACCCTGAGCGTTCTCACCTGCGTGTCGTCTGGAATCAGGTTGCAGGCACGCGAGCCCGCGAACATCGGTTCCAGGGAAGCTGATGGCGAGATCGCAACAATCGACCACCTCGTTCCTCACATCTCAACCGTGCCAGCGAACGCGGGGGAACCAGTTGAGCTGTTTGTCCGCGAACGGGTCCGCCATGGAGACGGCGATGGGCGAGCGAACGAGCGTCATCATCGTCGCCCTATCGTGCTCATGGTTCATGGTTCGACGCAATCAACCGTGGTGAGCTTCGATCTTCCATTTGAAAACTACAGCTGGATGGCGTTTCTGGCTCGCGCCGGCTTCGATGTGTTTGCCCTGGATCAGACCGGTTATGGTTTTTCCCCCAGGCCGAGGATGGATGATCCCTGCAACGCCTCGAAGGCGCAACAGGAGGCGCTGCTCATTCCGAATCCGCTTCCGGCTCCCTGTCCTCCCTCCTATCCTTTTGCCCTCACGACCGGCCAGTCGGATTGGGACGAGATCGACACGGTCGTGGACTACCTTCGCGAGCTCCGCGGCGTTGAGAAGGTGAGCCTCGTTGGCTGGTCGCTCGGCGGTCCGCGCATGGGCGGATACGCTGCGCGGCACCCGGAGAAGGTCGACCGGCTCGTCCTTTACGCCCCCTTCTACAATCGCGCGGAGCCTAATGACCCACCGGGCGTGGTGCCCGATCCCGGCGTTCCGCTGCAGGTGCGAACCGTGGCGTCGTTTTTCGCGACCTGGGACAGTCAAGTCCACTGTGACAATCAGTTCACGCCCGCCATCCGCGACGTGCTGCGATCCACCATTCTGAGCTTCGATCCACTCGGCAGCACGTGGGGCGTGGAAGATCTCTGGCGGGCGCCCGTTCAAAGCACCCACTGGGGGTGGAACGCGGCGTCTGCTGCGAGGATTGAGGCTCCCACGCTCCTGATCCGAGGCGACCTCGACATCCAGGTCCCCGTAGAGCAGGTCACCAGTCTCTACGCAGATCTCGGGACGAACCAAGGAACCTCAAAAGTGTTTGTCCACGTCGCATGCGCGGCACACCAGCTCGTGTGGGAGAACCAGCACCTGATCCTACTGGGGGCGTCTGCCGAGTGGCTACGCCATGGAACCTTTGCTGGCCAGCCCACGGGCTCCTTCTTTGTCGATGCGAGCCGTCACGTTCATCCCGAGTGAGGACTGTTCCGGCGAGCTGATCGCAGGAGGTGCGACATGGCGACGATTCGATGGTGGTTAGCGGCGCTAGCGCTCAGCGTGAGTGTTTGTGTTCCTGGGCAACATCTCGTGCTCCATGCCGACCATTCGACGGCGGATGATTTCGGGACCGAACATGGTGATGACGATTAGATCGTCACGATTGACCGTTTGTCCCGTTCCTTTCAACGTCCCTCGCCAATCTGGGTGACAAGATCAATCTCGTCTCGTGGTCACGCGGAGGACCGCGCACCGGAGGCTACGCGTCGCAGCATCCCGAGAAAGTAGAGAAGTTGGTGCTGTATTCGCCCGCGATGTTCAACCGGCCTGGGCCAAGCAATCCTCCGCCACTGCCCGAGACCGGTTTTCTGATGCAACTGGCCACGATCGCTAATCGTGGCGAGCGCCTCTGCAAAATACGCTCTGGGGCTGGAATTTCACCGCCGCGCAAGGCATCGCTGCCCCGACGCTCATCATTCGCGGTCAACTCGATACGCAGGCCCCGGAACCGCTACAGCGCGACCTGTTCGCGGACCTGGGGACGGACCACAAGGTGTTCGTCACGGTGGAATGTGCCTCCCATTACTTGGTCTGGGAAAACCAGCATATGATCCTGCTCCGGGCTGCTGCCGAGTGGCTGCGCGAGGGGACCTTTGCCGCCTCGAGCAGGGGATCGTTCGTTGTGGACACGGAGGGCCACATACTTCCGGAATGAGGATTTGACTCGCGCTTACGTTGACGCGTGGACGGGCACAGGCAGAGCGAGCCCGCGTGTCCCAGTTCTCAGCCGACGCTCGAGTTCGCAAACACAGGCGGTCGCCATCCTATGCCGGATCTCCGTGACAATCAGGTACAGTAGCGCCATGCGCGCCGTCCACGTCGTCTTTCTCGCCCTGCTCTGCGGGTTCGGACTTCAACCCGCCGGGCAAACCGATCGTCCCTCGTTCAAAGCAGATCCGCCACGGTTCAGCGATCCGAATCGCCGTGCAAAGTTGAGCGCCGCGTTCGCCGGCATCGACCACGTTTTCCAGGAATTCGTCGCGACTTCGCATGTCCCCGGCGCAGCATGGGGGATCATCATCGATCGCGAGCTCGCGCACACCGGATCCGCCGGTTATTCCGACGCGACGTCCAAGGTACCGGTCGATGTGGATACGGTGTTCCGGATTGCGTCGATGACGAAGAGCTTCACCGCGATCTCTATACTCGAGTTGCGCGATCACAATCAGTTGTCGCTGGACGATCCGGCCGATCGGTATGTGCCTGAACTGAAAGGACTGCTGTACCCGACGAGCGACTCGCCGACGATCACGATCCGCCACTTGCTGTCGCACTCGGAGGGATTTCCTGAGGACAATCCGTGGGGCGATCGTCAGCTCGCCGATACCGACGAGCAGATGTCGCGCATGATCGAGCGCGGCATCCCGTTCTCGAACGCGCCGGGGGTCGCGTACGAGTACTCGAACTACGGCTTCGCGATTCTCGGCCGCATCGTCTCGAAGGTCTCCGGCGTGCCGTACGCCGACTACGTCCGTGCGAACATCCTCCGTCCGCTCGGCATGACCGCGACCACGCTCGAGCCGACCTCGGTCCCGCCGAATCGGCTGGCGCACGGCTATCGCTGGGAAGACGACCAGTGGAAAGAAGAGCCGCAGTTGAGGCATGGCGCCTTTGGTGCAATGGGTGGCATGCTGACGAGCATCCGAGATTTGAGCAAGTACGTCGCGATGTTCATGGACGCGTGGCCGCCCCGCGATGGTGCGGACGACGGACCGATCCGGCGATCGTCGCTGCGCGAGATGCAGCAGATGTGGCGTCCGGCCGTGGCGGCCGCGAGTCGTGATGCATCAACAGGTGCGACGCAGTTGAACGTCGCGGCGTACGGTTTCGGGCTTCGTATCTCCCAGACGTGTACGTTCCGCGACGTCTCCCACGGCGGCGGGCTGCCCGGCTTCGGATCGACGATGCGGTGG
>Ga0066903_100005029_pt1 | contig 11359 bp, 3 predicted proteins | sample PanSoiMetaGPlot1_FD_67491 | JGI IMG/M metagenome (GOLD analysis project Ga0066903, IMG submission 67491) | Tropical forest soil microbial communities from Panama analyzed to predict greenhouse gas emissions - Panama Soil - Plot 1 (version 2) | ecosystem: Environmental > Terrestrial > Soil >...
GTACATCTCCACGGTCGACAGCGGGAACCTCGCGGGTCACCTCATCGTGCTGGAGCAGGCATGCCGCGAGATCCTCGACGCGGCGCTGATCGGCGGAGAGGCGTGCCACGGCATCGAGGACGCGCTCTTGCTGGCGCGCGGCGCCCTCGGCGAGGGCGTGCGCCAGACCGGCGCCGAGAGCCGCCTCGCGGAGGCGATCCAGACGTGCCTCGCGGCCCTGCCCGACGCGCCGCTCGCGGCGCCGGCGCTGGTCGAGCGCCTGCGCGAGCTGGGCCGCCTCGCGGATCCGCTGACCGGGGCGGCGCGCACCGTCGCCGCCGACCACGGCGAAGGCGACGACGCCGAGGTGGTCTTCTGGGCGACGGCGGCCCAGGCGACCATCGAGAGCCACTGGCGCGACGTCGAGACGTTCATCCCGTGGCTCGTCATCCCCGACGGCGTGCTCGCGGATCTCGCCCGCGAGTTCCCCGCCGAGACGACGGCGATCGGCGCGCTCGTTCCGCCGCCGGGGCTGTCCGCGCTCGCACGCACCGCCATCGGAGCCGTGGGCCAGCTCGAGGTCCTGCGCGCGCACGCCGAGGCCACCGGCTCGGCCCTGGCGAAGCAGCTCGACCGGCTCGTCGAGCAGGTCCGCGCGGCATCCGCGGCGGCCCACGCGCTCGCCGACCGGCTCATCGAGCTCGGGCGCGCGTCGCGCGAGCTGTTCGACGCGATGCACTTCGACTTCCTCCTGCACGGCCACCGCGAGATCTTCTCGATCGGCTATCGCCTGACCGACGGGAGCCTCGACGCCGGCGGGTACGATCTGCTCGCCTCCGAGGCCCGCCTGGCCAGCTTCATCGCGATCGCGAAGGGCGACGTCCCCAGCACGCACTGGTTCAAGCTCGCGCGGCCGATGACGCCGATCGGCTTCGGGGCGGCCCTCGTCTCGTGGTCGGGATCGATGTTCGAGTATTTGATGCCGCCGCTCGTGATGGACTCGCCGCCCGGGAGCCTCCTCGACCAGACCGCGCGCCTGGTCGTGCGGCGCCAGATGAGCTACGCGAGCGAGCGCGGCGTGCCGTGGGGCATCTCGGAGTCCGCGTACAACGTGCGCGACCTCGCGTTCACGTACCAGTACTCGAACTTCGGCGTGCCGGGGCTCGGGCTCGACCGGAGCCTCGGCGAGAACCTCGTCATCGCGCCCTACGCGTCGGGGCTGGCGGCGATGGTGGACCCCGCCGCGGCCGCTCGCAACTTCACGGCGCTCGAGCAGGTCGGCGCGAGGGGGTCGCTCGGGTTCTACGACGCGCTCGACTACACGGGCACGCGCCTCGGCGAAGGGCAGAACGTCGCTATCGTGCGCACCTACATGGCGCATCACCAGGCGATGCTCCTCCTCGCCCTCGCCAACGTGCTCGACGGCGGCCTCATGCGGGCGCGCTTTCACCGCGAGCCCATCGTCCGCGCGACGGAGCTCCTGCTCCAGGAGCGGCCGCCGGACAGCGCCGTGGTGACGCGGCTGCGGGTCGACGAGGTCACCTCGCCCGCGCGGGTGCGCGACGTCGCGCCTCCCGTCGTCCGCCGATTCGGCACGCCGCACTCCGCGACCCCGGAGACCCACCTGCTCGGCAGCGGCCGCTACGCGGTCATGGTGACCGCCGCGGGATCCGGCTACAGCAAGGCGGGCGATCTCGCCGTGACGCGGTGGCGCGAGGACGCGACGCGCGACCACTGGGGCGCCTACGTGTTCCTGCGCGACGTGGCCAGCGGCGCGGTGTGGTCGGCCGCGCATCAACCGACGGGCGTCGAGGCCGACCGCTACGAGGCGGTGTTCTTCGAGGGCCGGGCGGAGTTCCGCCGGCGCGACGGCGACATCGAGAGCGCGTTCGACATCGTCGTCTCCCCCGAGGACGACGCCGAGGTGCGGCGCGTCTCGCTGACGAACACGGGCGCCGACGCGCGCGAGATCGAGGTGACGTCGTACGTGGAGCTCGCGCTGGCGCCGCCCGCGGCCGACGCGGCGCACCCCGCGTTCTCGAAGCTGTTCATCTACACCGAGTGGGTTCGCGAGCTGGATGCGCTGCTGGCGACCAGGCGGACGCGCGGACCCGACGATCCCGTGGTGTGGGCGGCCCACGTCGTCGCGGTCGACGGCGAGGCGAGCCCGGCCGTGGAGTGGGAAACCGACCGCGCGCGCTTCATTGGCCGCGGGCGTCACGCGGGCGCGCCGGCGGCGCTCATCGACGGCGGCCCGCTGTCCGGCACGACGGGGCCGGTGCTCGACCCGATCATGAGCCTCCGCCGCCGCGTCTACCTGGCCCCCGGGAGCAGCGCGCGCGTCCTGTTCACCACGCTCGTCGCGCCCTCGCGTGAGCAGGCGCTCGCCCTCGCGAGGAAATACCGCGACCCGGCGGCGTTCGACCGCGTGAGCGCACTGGCATGGACGCACGCGCAGGCCGAGCTGCATCACCTGGGCATCGGCCCCGACGACGCGCACGTCTACCAGCGGCTGGCTGCCCGCATCTGCTACAGCGACCCGAGCCTGCGGGCCCCCGCCGACCCGAGCAGCAGCGGCGCGGTTCGCGCGCGCCTCTGGCCGCACAGCATCTCCGGCGACGTCCCGATCGCGCTGCTCGAGATCGACGACCCGGAGGACACCGCCATCGCGCGTCAGCTCCTGCGCGCGCACGAGTTCTGGCGCGAGAAGGGCCTCGCCGTCGATCTCGTCATGCTGAATCAGCAGGCGACCTCCTACGTGCAGGACCTCCAGGGAGCGCTGCAATCGCTCGTGGAGCGGCACGCGGCGCGCGGCAACGTCTTCGTCGTTCGCGCCGACCTCTTGTCCCCGTCGGATCGCGCGTCCCTCCTGGCGTCGGCGCGAGCCGTGCTCCGAAGCCGCGACGGCACGCTGGCCGACCAGCTGTCGCGCGCGGCGCGGCCCGACGCGCCAGCGCCGCCGCCCGTCGCATGGCCATCCGGCGCCGGTCCGGCACGCGCGGATCGACTCCCGCCGTCCGAGCTCGAGATCGACAACGGCTACGGGGGCTTCGCGGACGGCGGGCGCGAGTACCGGACGGTGCTCCGCGCGGGGCAGTGGACGCCGCGCCCGTGGGTCAACGTCGTCGCCAACCGGAAGATCGGCTTCCTCGTGTCCGAGTCGGGAAGCGGCTCGACGTGGTGCGACAACAGCCGCGAGAACCAGCTCACACCGTGGTCGAACGATCCCGTCATCGATCCGCCCGGGGAAACCATCTACGTCCGCGACGAGGAGATCGGCGCCGTCTGGGGGCCGACGCCGCTTCCCATTTCCGAGGACACCGGCGTGTACGTCGCACGCCACGGACAGGGGTACAGCCGATTCGAGCGGGTGGCGCACGACATCGCGCTCGACCTCGTGCAGTTCGTGGCCTGGGCCGACCCGGTGAAGATCTCCTGGCTCCAGGTGGCGAATCGGTCGCGGCGCCGGCGCCGCATCTCGATCACGGCCTACGTCGAGTGGGCGCTCGGCTCCTCGCGGAGCGCGTCGGCGCCGTTCATCCGGACGGAGCGCGACGGCGACACCGGGGCCATCCTCGCGCACAACCCGTGGAACGTCGACTTCGGCGACCGCGTGGCGTTCGCGGACCTGGGCGGACGGCAGCAGTCCTGGACGGGCGACCGCACCGAGGTGATCGGACGCAACGGCAGCCCCGATCGCCCGGCTGCGCTCCAGCGCGGCGCCGGGCTGAGCGGCCGGCTGGGCGGTGGGCTCGATCCGTGTGCGGCGCTCCAGACCACGCTCGAGCTGGCCCCGGGCGAGTCCGCCCGCATCGTGGTCCTGCTCGGTCAAGCCGCGACGAAGGAGTCGGCGCGCGCGCTGATCCGGCGCTATCGCGCGGAGGATCCGGGCGCGGTCCTCGACGACGTGACGGCGCGCTGGGACGAGATCCTCGGCGCGGTAGAGATCGAGACGCCCGACCGCGCAATGAATCTCCTGATGAACCGCTGGCTCCTCTACCAGACGCTCGCGTGCCGAATGTGGGGTCGCGCCGGCTTCTACCAGGCGGGCGGCGCCTATGGCTTCCGCGATCAGCTCCAGGATTCGATGGCGCTGGTCGTCGCGGCGCCGGACGTCGCGCGCGAGCACATCCTGCGGGCGGCCGCGCGACAGTTCGTCGAGGGTGACGTCCAGCACTGGTGGCATCCGCCGACCGGCAAGGGCGTGCGCACCCACGTCTCCGACGACGGGATCTGGCTGGCGCGCGCGGTGACCCGCTACGTCGAGGCCACCGGCGACGCGCCCGTCCTCGACGAGGTGATCCCGTTCCTCGAGGGACCGGCGCTCACGGCCGAGCAGCCCGATGCGTACTTCGAGCCGGGCATCTCGGCGGAACGCGCCACGCTGTTCGAGCATTGTGCGCGCGCCCTGGACCGAGCTCTGGCCGTCGGCGCGCACGGGCTGCCCTTCATCGGCCACGGGGACTGGAACGACGGGATGAACCGCGTGGGGCCCGAGGGGCGCGGCGAGAGCGTCTGGCTCGCGTGGTTCCTCCACGCGGCGCTCACCGCGCTCGCGCCGTGGGCGGAGGCCCGCGACCAGCCCGAGCGGGCCGCCCGGTGGCGCGCGCACGGGCGCGCCCTGCGCGAGGCGCTCGAGCGGCACGCCTGGGATGGCGCATGGTACCGGCGCGCCTTCTTCGACGACGGCACTCCGCTCGGCTCCGCCGCGAACACGGAATGCCGCATCGACTCGATCGCACAATCGTGGGCCGTGCTGTCGGGCGCGGCGGATCCCGTTCGCGCGGCGGAGGCGATGGCCGCCGTCGAACGATATCTCGTCCGTCCGAACGATAGCCTGATGCTGCTCTTCACGCCTCCCTTCGACAAGACGCCACGCGACCCGGGCTACATCAAGGGCTATCCGCCCGGAGTCCGCGAAAATGGCGGGCAGTACACGCACGCCGCGATCTGGACGGTGATGGCGATCGCCGCTCTCGGCAACGGCGACCGCGCGAGCGAGCTGTTCGCGATGCTGAACCCGATCAATCGCTCGCGGACGCCGGCCGACGTGGAGCGATACCAGGTCGAGCCCTACGTGCTCGCCGCGGACGTCTACGCCGAGCCGCCCCACGTCGACCGCGGCGGATGGACGTGGTACACGGGCTCGGCCGGCTGGATGTACCGCGCCGGGCTCGAATCGATCCTCGGCATCCGGATGCGCGGCGCAACGCTCTGCGTGAACCCGTGCATCCCGCGGGGGTGGCCGGCGTTCGAGGTGGCGATGCGCTACCGGTCCACTCGCTACGCCATCCGTGTGGAGAACCCGAGCCACGTGACGGGCGGCATCGCGGCCGTGGACGTCGACGGCGTCACGGTGGCGGCGAAGCCGGAGATCGCGCTGGTCGACGACAACGGCACCCACCGCGTGCGCATCACGCTCGGCGCTCCCCCGTCCTGATCCCCCCCGCGGACCGAGCGCAAACGAGGCTAGCGGCGTGTCGGAGTGATATGCGCGACTTCGCCTGTCCGAGCGCCGGCTCCAGCCGGCGCAACCCGTTTTTGGGGATGCTCGAAGGCCTCGACGGCCCCCTTCGATTCCCCAGCGAGACCTCGCCGCTCCCTACTCGCGCGCCCGCGCGTCGGCGCCGTCTCCGCCGCCGGGCGCAGCGACCTCCACGACGGATGCGGGCGCATCGGCGCTCGGCTCTACCGTGAGCTGGCGCGAGTGGAAGGCGCTCAGCGTCGCGCGGTGACCGATGCTGAACACCGTCGTCTTGGAGAGCCGCTCGCGCACCAGCCGGTAGAGACGCGTTTCGGCCACCTCGTCGAGCGCCGCCGTGGCCTCGTCGAGGAAGAGCCAGTCGGGTTCTTGGACCAGGGCGCGCGCGAAGGCGATGCGCTGCTGCTGCCCCGGCGACAGCGCGAGCGCCCAGTGGGCCGACTCGTCGAAGCGGCTCGCGAGCTCGGGCAGTCCCACGGCGTCGAGGGCCTCGCGGAGCGTCGCGTCGTCGACCTCGCCCGGGAGCAAGGGATAGCTCACGACCTCTCGCAGCGTGCCGATGGGCAGATACGGCCGCTGTGGAAGGAAGAGCACCCGCGCATCGCGCGGGATGCGGATCTCGCCGCGCCCGTACGGCCAGATGCCGGCGATCGCCCGGATCAGCGTGCTTTTGCCCGATCCCGACGCGCCGCCGAGCAGCACGGCGTCGCCGCTCAGGATCGTGAGATTGATATTGGCCATCAGCGGCCGCCCGTCGGGCAGACAGAGATCGACGCCCTCGACGGTCAGCTCGGCAGGAGCGCCCTCGTCCAGGTGCAGGCCGCCCGCGCTCGCCTCCGCGTGCACGCTCGCGAGGGCGCGCTCGAAGCCGGCGAGCCGCTCGACCACGGCGCACCAGTCGGCGATTTCCTTGTACGACTGGACGAAGAAGCTCAGCGCGTCCTGGACCTGCTGAAACGCCTGCGTGGTCTGCATGAGGCCGCCGAGCCCGAGCTCGCCGCGGAAATAGCGCGGCGCGGCGACGATCGACGGGACGATCCACGCCCCGAGCCCGTAGCCCGACGTGAAGTACGTCATGCGCTTCTGCCGGCGCATGATGCCCCACCAGTTCGTGACCACGTCCTCGAAGCGACCGAGGAAGCCTCGGAACTCGTCCGCCTCTCCGCGGTAGAGCGCGACACCCTCCGTGTTCTCGCGGAAACGGACCAGGCTGAACCGAAAATCCGCCTCGTAGCGCTGGCGATCGTAGTTCAGCCGGACGAGCGGCCGGCCGAGCCAGTCGGTCACCCAGGTGCCGCCCACCGCGTACAGGACGGCGACCCACACCATGTAGCCGGGCACCGTCAGCCTGAAGCCCGCCACGGGAAACGTCACCCAGCCGGACAGCCCCCACAGGATCGCCACGAACGTCACCAGTGTCACGACCGCGCGCAGCGCTCCCGTGAACAGCCCGAGCGTGTGCGACGCGAGGAAATGGACGTCCTCCGCGATCCGCTGATCCGGGTTGTCGGCGTCATTGGCCACGAGCTGCATGCGGTAGTAGGCGTGGTCCGACAGCCACGCCCGCAGGTATCGGTTGGTCAGCCAGCGCCGCCAGCGGATCTCGAGCATCTGGTTCAGGTAGACCTGATAGACGGCGAGCACGATGAAGATGCCGATCAGCCACGTCACGCGGAGCAGCTGATGGCGGAACGCCGCGAGGTTCTTGTCCTGGAGCGCGCTGTAGAACGCGTTGTTCCACTGGTTCAGGAGCACGGTGAGATACACCATGCCGAGCGTGAGCAGCACCACCGCCAGCAAGAGGCCCCACGCCTTCCATCGATCCTCGGACACCCAGTACGGGCGGATCATCGCCCAGGCGTTCGGCAGCGTCTGGCGCAGGCTGATTCTCGCGGGGCCGCTGGCGACGCCGGGAGAAGAGGAGCGGGCAGCGCCGGGCCCCGGTTGTCCGGCCGCGGTCGGGATCCCAGGCGCCGTGTTCTGGTCCGGATCGCTAGCCACGAATCCCCACCGGACACTCGGTGTGCGGCACCTCCGAGCTCGTGCCACCGAGCTCCGAGAGAGACGGCGCTATGGGCGAGAGGCTAGGAAGGGTTCGCCGGAATCGGGGTTCGACGAGGGCGCGCGGTGGGGACGTCTCGCTGCGATGATCCATGACGAAATCTACGAGATGATTCTACAGGAGTCGCCGTGTGATGCCGGAAAAGCGCACCGCGCCGGCCGCGCGACGGTGCCGGGACTGAGCGCGTGGCCGGTTCCGCGCGCTTGCCGCAGATCGGGAAGACCGCCGGCCCGGTTGCGCTTGCGATGGGAGGCGTTACGCCAGGCCCAGCTGCCCGTTGACGACTCGCGCGTAGTACCCGCGCTCGGCGAGCAGATCGTCAGGGGCGCCCATCTCGGTCAACCGGCCGTCCTCCACCACCAGGACCGTCTCGACTCGCCGGATCGTCGTGAGCCGGTGGGCCACCATCAACGTCGTGCGCCCTCGCATCAGGGCGAAGAGGCTCGCCACGACCTGCGCTTCGCTCTCCACGTCGAGCGCGCTCGTCGGCTCGTCCATGAGCAGGATCGGCGCATCCTTCAGAAACGCCCGCGCGAGGTTGATCCGCTGCTTCTGCCCGACGCTCAGACGCGCGCCGCCGTCCCCGATCACGGTCCGATAGTGGCCTGGCAGTTTCTCGATGAACTCGCTGGCGTGCGCGGCGCGCGCCGCCGCCTCGATTTCCTCCATCGTCGCCTCGGGCTTCCCGTAGGAAATGTTCTCGGCCACGGTGGTCGGCAAAATGATCGGCTCCTGCAACACGAGCGAGACCTGCGCCCGGAGATCCTTCAGGCGGAGATCGCGGAGGTCCACGCCCTCGAGCAGCACCGCGCCGCTCACGGGATCGAAGAACCGCGGCAGCAGGTTGAGCAGCGTCGTCTTGCCGGCACCGCTCGGCCCGATGATCGCGGCCGCCGTGCCCGCCATGAGCTTGAAGCTCACATGGCGCAGCACCGGGCACGAGTTCTCGTACGCGAACGACACGTCGTCGTAGATCACGTTCCCGTAGACCGGCACGGGGTGGGACGCCGGACCGATGGGCCCCGAGGCACCGGACTCCCCCTGCACAGCCGACTTCGGCAGGCCGGTCGGATCGAGGTCGCGCGCCCGGAAGGCCCGCCGCGCGTCGGGACGGTCCTTCACGTCCTCCGGGGTGTCGAGCACCTCGAAGACTCGGCGCGTGCTGGCGCTCGCGCTCGACAGCGTCGCGCCCACCTGCGAGAGCTGGTTGAGCGGCTCGAAGAGCTGCGCGACGTAGGCGAGGAAGACGAGCAGCTGGCCCACCGTGAGGTTGGCGGCCAGCACCTGCTGCGCGCCCATCCAGGTGACGCCCAGCGTGCACGCGCTCAGGATGAGGGAGATCGACGCCCAGTACAGGACCTCGAGGCCGTGCTGCGCCATCTTCTGCTGCTGCGCCTGTTCCGTGTGCGCGGTGAAGCGCTGCTGCTCGTGGTGCTCGCGCGCGTGGCTCTGGATCAGCGGCAGCGCGTTGATCCCCTGGTGGATCAGCGAGTACACCTTGCTCTCCGCCTGCTGGGCGACGACGCCGCGCGTGCTCATCGCCCGCCCGAAGAGCTTCAGCGAGACCAGCAAGATCGGCACCGCGATGAGGGCCACAGCCGTGAGCCGAAGGTTCAGTCGGGCCATCGCGACCGCCATGAACACGAGCGTGCCGGCGGCGCTGATGAAGATCAGCACGCCCTGCTGGAAGAGCGTCTGGAACGCGCAGGTGTCGGTCCCGGCCCGGAAGATGATGTCGCCCGCCTCCGTCCCCTGGTGGTAGCGGAGCGAGAGTCGCTGGAGCCAGCCGAAGACGTCGTCGCGCACGCGTCGCAGGCCGCGCAGACCCACGCCGATCGAGAGATAGATGTGCCCCGCGTTCACCGCGGCGTGAATGAAATGAAGTCCCAGCGCAGCCCCGACGATCGCGGTGATCTGGGCCGCCTTTCCCCAACTCTGGACATCGGCGGGCAACCAGGTCGGGTACGGCCTGGTGCCGAGCACGCTGTCGACCAGGACCGCCAGCGGCCACGGCTTGAGCAGGTTGAGCCCGATGCTGAGGATCAACATGCCGAGGGTCAAGGAGACTTGCCGCGCGTCGGGCTTGAAGTAGCCGAGCGCGCGGACCAGCTGGCGAAGGCGTGTGACGGAGGACGTCGGGTCGGTCGGGGAGGCCGCGTGGTCCTTCATGAGAGAGTACGAGCGCCCCTCGCAAGCCACATGCCACGGGGGGGCTCCGAGCGGTCGCTAATTCAGCTTTCAAAATCCACGGCTTGCAGATTGACTGGGACCGCCGAGACCGGCAGATGAGCGATCTCACCGGCAATTCTTACACGGCCGACCGGGTAGCCGTGATGCTGCTCAGGCGGGCCGTGCTGGCGCCGCGCTAGATGATGTGCGGGGTGACGTGAATCGTCCGGCGTGGCTCCGCTCAGGTCATCGTCCGGGCGATGTCCTCGTGACACCCTCGACCGCGCAGGCGCGCGGACGGTCCGGCCACGTCGCCGTTCGTCCTCTGCGCGCCCAGATAGGCGGCCCGGACAGCCTCGTTCGCGAGCAGCGCCTGACCCGAGCCCGTCAGCACGATCGCGCCCGTCTCGAGGACGTAGCCGCGGTCCGCGCACAGGAGCGCCTTCCTGGCGTTCTGCTCCACCAGCAAGACCGTGCGCTGCTCGCGCTTGAATTCCCGGATGATCCGGAAGATCTCCTGTACGAGCATCGGCGCCAGGCCGAGCGACGGCTCGTCCAGCATCAGGAGCTTCGGACGGGCCATGAGCGCGCGGCCGATCGCGAGCATCTGCTGCTCGCCGCCGGACAGCGTGGCGCCGAACTGCGCGCGGCGCTCGCGCAGGACCGGGAACTTCTCGAAGACCATCTCCATGTCGCGCCGGATCTCGGCCCTGTCGGATCGCACGTACGCGCCCATCTCGAGGTTCTCCTGCACGGTCATCCGGGTGAGGATGCCCCGGCCTTCCTGCACCTGGAGAACGCCGAGCCGCACGATCCGATCTTCTGGCAGGCCGTTGATCGTCCGCCCCTCGAAGCGCACCGTCCCTCTGGAGGGCTTCAGCATCCCGGAGATCGTGCGCAGCAACGTCGACTTGCCGGCGCCGTTGGCGCCGATGAGGGCGACGACCTCGCCCGCATTGACCTCGAGACTGACACCTCGCAGCGCCCGGATGGCGCCATAACCGGCGTGAACCGCCTCGACTCGTAGCACGACGGCTAGTCCTCGGTCCCGAGATACGCCTCGATCACGCGCGCGTCCTTCTGGATCATCGGCGGGGGGCCCTCCGCGATCTTCTCTCCGAAGTTCAGGACGGTGACGGTGTCCGAGATCTTCATGACGACCGACATGTCGTGCTCGATCAGCAAGATGGTCTTGCCGAGGCCGCGGATCCGCGTGATCAGCTCGTCGATCTCCTCCGTCTCGCGCGGGTTCATGCCGGACGTCGGCTCGTCCAGGAGCAGCAGATCCGGGTCGGTGGCCAATGCCCGCGCGATCTCGAGCCGCCGCTGCTCGCCGAACGGAATCGTGGTGGCGGGCGCGTCCGTGCGGTGGCGGAGGCCGATGAAGTCGAGGATCTCCTCCGCCCGCGCGCGAATCGCGCGCTCCTCGCCGAGCGGGCCGACGCGTAGCATCGTGGTGAGGAGGCCCGCACGCGTCCGGCAATGCCGGCCCAGCATGACGTTCTCGACGACGGTCATCTGGGGGAACAGGCGGATGTTCTGGAAAGTGCGGCTCATCCCGAGCCGCGCGCGCAGATGCGGCGGGGCGCCGTCGAGCGGGCGCCCCTTGAACGCGATGCGGCCCTCGTCGGGCGTGTTGAGCCCGGTCACGCAGTTGAACAGCGTCG
>Ga0066903_100005030_pt1 | contig 11358 bp, 12 predicted proteins | sample PanSoiMetaGPlot1_FD_67491 | JGI IMG/M metagenome (GOLD analysis project Ga0066903, IMG submission 67491) | Tropical forest soil microbial communities from Panama analyzed to predict greenhouse gas emissions - Panama Soil - Plot 1 (version 2) | ecosystem: Environmental > Terrestrial > Soil >...
AGGGATCATCCTAGTATTCGCAATTTCCAAGAAAGGCTATTGTGTTCCCACATTGATTCGCATTCCTTGATGTGGGGCGACAGTTAACGCTGATCGACTCAGGTCGCGGTTTAAGGTGGGTAGTCCGATGCCGATTTTAACTGTGGTAGGCAGAAACGTCATACAGCCGGATGCACATGCCAGCCTGACGTTCGACGAGATCTTTGATCTGGCAAATGAAATCTGCGATCGCTACGGCCTCGGTCTTGAAGTGACGCCTTCTCCGGCATCCATATCGTCATTTCAGCAGTCGATCGCAGCTTAAAAGGACCCTTATCCACGTCGCCGAACTAAGACTCACCGTGTCAATTCAGCCCTTGCCTGTGTGCCGGATCGTCGGAATTCAAATTGAATCGTCCACGCACTCGCCACGTTCTTGCCCTCCGCTTGCGGAGGTGTGAACGTCCATCTCGAAGCCGCCTGTTCGGCAATCCGCGCAAAATATGCGCTGGGCCCGGCAGATAGAAGCCGCGTTTTGATCACCTTGCCTTCAGCGTCCGCATCCACCCTCACGCGAACTCGTACTGTCCCTTGAATCGTGTGCCGTGCCGAGGCGGAAACCGAAGGCTCCGCCTCGTGCAACACCGAGCCGCTCGTGTGGCCACCGGCACTTGCGGTTTCCTTTGTTACCTCGGCGGGCACTTTCGGAACGGCTTCAGTTGGTTGAGGCACTGTCGGGCTATTAGCTGCATTTTGTGGGGACGACGAAGGTGCAGGCGCCCCAGTCTTGTTGCGAAATGCAATCAACGCAACCACTATGAGAAATAACGCCGCCATAGCTATGGTGAGCAACTTAACCGGCGGCTTCTTTTGAATAGAATCTTTAGGAGCGTGCAGCGAACTACGAACCGTCTCCGCACTCGGCAAGAGAGCCCGGCTTACCTCAGAGACGCTCCAACGCTTGGTCGGATCCTTGATTAAACAATGTTCCACGATCTCCTGAAACGGCGAAGGAAGCCTCATCGCTGTATTAGGCACGTCGTCGCCAGCAGCTGCGGGCAGTTGCTGCGTCATACACTCATACAGCGTAACCCCGAGAGACCACACCTCCTGTGCTGTCGAAGCCGGTCCCCCCTCTGGTGCATCGTAGCCAGTCTGCTTTCGGTTCAGCAGTTCGCTCCCGATCTCGACAACATCTTCCCCTGACAGTTTGATGTGATCGCCTAAGGCGAGAATATTTCCCGGCTTTAACGAGGTGTGCGCGAAGCGATTCTCCTGCAGGTAGGTCAATCCATCCAGAATTTGCTGCAGCATCTCCTTCGCTTCAGCAGCCGATAGCCCGCGCTGTGGAAGAATCTGCGCCAGATTCTCCTCCGCGAGTTCTGTCACCACATAACAAACGGCCGCATCTCCGGTTCTGTCCTCGCCAACTTCGTAGATTCGCAGAAGGTGAGGATGCGAAAGGCCCGCGGCACGCCGCCAGCGCCCCAGCAACTTCTCCAGTTCGGCGGGATCTGCGATCTCCAGTTTGATAGCGACTTCGGTCTGATTTCGAGTGGTGGCGAACACGGCACTGTCATCAGACTCGCCGATACGGCGGCCAAGGCGGTATCGATTACCAATCACTCGGCCCTGCCATGCGGCCCATCCTGAGTCAGTTCTCCACGCTTGGGCTCCCATAGTTTTGTCATTCTATCCGAGGCTTTACATCATTCGGCGTCGAAAACACACACTTGGCCGGCTACTGCCCGGGACGGCATTTCAATGACCCGGGAGCGACGATTCTTGACCTGACCAACTCGATCATGAGCACCCTGCTCGTCTTTTCTGAGATGAGACTGAAACCCCACCGTGAATTTAGACTAGCCTCATGGCTGTCGCACTGAAGCTGATTACCTGGCTGTGGATCTTTATGCTGGTGGTATGGGCTTTAGGAGCCATATGGACAAAGCCATCGGCACGCAGGCAAACGACCACCTCCCGGCTCTTCCATACCGCGCTCGCCGTACTCGCCGCCATGGTGGGGGTCAACCGGCGTTTTGCATATGGCTGGTTGATGCGGCCCTTCGTTCCGGCGATACCAGTCATCGTCTATGTCGGAGCCGCGCTCGTGGCTTCCGGCATTGGCTTCGCCGTGTGGGCACGCCTGGTCCTGGGACGGAATTGGAGTGGCACAGTCACCGTGAAACAAGAGCACACGCTGGTTCGCCAAGGCCCCTATGTGATCGTGCGCCATCCTATCTATACCGGACTGCTCGCGGCAGGACTGGGTACGGCCATCGCCTACGGACAGATCCGTGGCTTGATCGCCGTAGCGCTGTTCTTGTTGCTGTTCATCCTGAAAATCCGCATCGAGGAGCGCTTCATGCGCGAGCAATTTGGTGACGACTACCGGATCTATCAGGAGCAGGTGAAGGCGCTCATCCCGTTTGTGGCGTGATGGCGCCTCGCGATTCTGTTTTACCCTCCAACGATCTTGTAGACCGCCCCGTTATAGTCGAGAACGTATAGCTCCCCCGACGCATCCTGTCCCATCGAGCTGATGATTTTGCCGCTCGACATCAGAACGCTCCGCTTCCATGAGCCCGAGACCTGTCGCAGGGCCCAAATCTTCCCGCTGATGTAGTCCGCAAAAACATATACACCTTGCAACGACGGGATGGCGGCTCCGTGATAGACGTATCCGCCTACGATGGCCTCTCCCTCAGAATGTGAGTACTCCGCGATGGGAAGAGTCAGTCCGGCCTTATCGCATTGCGAGCCCGGAGGATAACAATGGAAGCCCTCCATGATGTTCCATCCGTAATTCAGGCCCTTCCTCACGATATCCACCTCCTCCCAATCCCCCTGGCCCACATCGCCCGCGAACAGTGTCCTACCCACACGATCGAATGAAAAACGCCACGGATTGCGGAAACCGTAAGCCCAGATCTCCCCCTTATTCGGAGCATCGTTTGCGAAAGGATTGTCTGCCGGAATGCGATACGGCGAACTTGAATTGATGTCGATACGAAGAATCTTTCCCAGCAGCGTCGTCAAATCCTGACCGTTTCCATCCGGATCGCCTTCCGAGCCACCATCCCCGAACGCAATATACAGATATGAATCTGGACCGAATGCGAGTTGGCCTCCATTGTGATTCGGATAGGGCTGATCCACTACCAACACCTCCGTGCCTGTCGGATCGGCCTTGTTCGGATCACTTGCCGAGACGTGGTATTCAGCAATCACACTTTGCAACTGGCTATCTTCAAGGCGGGTATAGTCCACAAAGAATCTGCCGTTGTTCTTGTAGTTAGGATGAAATGCCATCCCGAGCAGCCCTTTTTCACCGCCAGTGTCAACGATCGCGGTGAGGTCCAGAAAAGGAGAGGGAAGCAGGGAACCGTTCTGAATGATCCGGATCTTTCCCGCCTGTTCCAGGACGAAGAGCCGCCCTGTCCCATCCCGCGGTGTTTCGAGATCTACAGGATTGGTAAGTCCACCGACGATCTGTTGGAGGGCAACTCTCGGTGGAGCAACGACTGGATCTTCGGCGAAACAGAGCGCGCTAATAACACAAACTGCAACTAAGATTGCCAGCTTTTGAAAATGTTCGATCCCGGTAACGTGGTTGGCGCAATAAGGGAACCTTTGGGAATCCATGGTCTTACCTCGCGAAAATTTTGAACTCCTACGATGCGGAAAACTGGCCCGCCGTGCGACATGAGAACGGTCCCAATCGCAATCGAAAGTGCAGGGTTTGTTCCGCGATAACAGCCCGTACGACTCGCGAACCACCAACTATGTCGGGAGAGTACTTGTAAAATGTTTGTCACTACGGCCACCTCCGAAATGTCTAAACCGCGGAATCTTCAGCCGGTTGCGGCCATGGCAGGTTTGCTACCAGAATGACAGTATTCTTCTGACCCATGGTTGGGGCTATACTTGCGCCAACCGACGGGGGCGTCCCATGAAAACTCCGCTCTTGTTCCTCTCCCTTCTCTCTGTTTCTTTTCTGTTCTCTCCTTGTTCAGCTCAACGTGGTTCCGCCGGCGGGGGTGGCGGTCGTGGAACAGCCATGCCTCGGCCTCGTGTGATGACGATGCCCGATCCCACGACCAGCACAGCTACCGTTTTCCTGTCGGGAAAAGTCGCCATTGACGATGGAACTCCCTTGACCGAGGGTGCCGCAGTACAGACCATCTGCAAAGGACAGAAGCGAACCGAAGCCTATACAGACAGAAACGGCAACTTCAGCTTCCAGTTCATGTCGAAACCGTCCATCAATAGCAATGTCTCCGTCGACGATGCGGACTCAACTCCTTGGATGAGCTCCATGTCCACGCGTGGCAACCAGCGCAGTCTGCAGGATTGCGAGTTAACGGCTTGGCTGCCGGGTTTCCGCTCAGAGGTGGTCGAACTGAGTCGTGTAGCGGGAGATCAGCAAAGCAACATCGGTCGCGTTGTGCTTCATCGTCTGAACCAGGTTGATGGACTGACGCTCAGCGCCACTTCAGCGGCCGCACCCGATGACGCGAGAAAAGCTTACGAAAAAGGTCTCAAACAAAGAGACAAGGAAAAGTTCGACGATGCTCAACAGCATTTCCAGAAAGCCGTCAGCCTCTATCCGAAGTATGCAGTCGCGTGGTTTGAGCTTGGTCGCATTCAGCTTCGCAAGGATGATTCCGCGGGAGCTCAGCACTCCTTCCAGGAAGCCGTCACCGCTGACCCGAAGTATGTCAGTCCCTATCGCGTGCTCGCGCAGATGGCCGCCAAAGATAAGCAATGGTTGGTTGTCGTCGAACAAACCGGCAAGCTCTTGGCCTTGAATCCGGTCAATTTTCCGGACGCGTGGTTCTTGAATGCAGCTGGATATTACTTCCAGGCAAATTTTGAAGCAGCCGAAAAGAGCGCGCGACAAGGTCTGAAAATTGACGAAGATCATCGTCTGCCAAAGCTCGATTATCTGCTGGCCCTTGTGCTCGTCCAGAAGCGCGTCTACGCCGAAGCAGCCGACCACGTACGAAGTTTCTTAGCCCATACAACGAATCCTCCCGATCTCGAGGACGGCAGGAGGGAACTGGCCGAGATTGAACGACTCGCCCCCGGCGCTACAAGCCAGACTGTCGCGGAAAAGAAGTAATTCTCTGGACTTTTCACCCCTGGCTGGACAGACGTTCCGCCCAACGATTAGCCGCACGCCCTTAATGGCTGCGGCTTTCAGGGCGGGGTAGGTCTCCCAAACTGAGTTGGTATTATCCACAGCGCTTTTCCTGCAAAGAACTGCACTTACCTGTTAGAATTTTCAGCTCCAGCAACCCTCAACGACAGAATCGAGAAGACTTCGAGCTTCCTGGGGTGTGGAATGCAGATTGCACCCGGATGCTTGATTGGCCGTACAACTTCGCAGTCCCAGACATAGTTTTGTGTAGGAGAGTGTGTGAGTTTTCGGGCCAGGCCCAGTCGAGGGAGCTCCCAACGCCTAAACCGCACTTTTCAGCTGCTCGCCGGTATCACCGTCCTATTGATATGCGCCTCGGCGGCATGGCTCTTCTCTCCTAGAAATACCAATCACACCTTTAAGGCTTACGTAGACACGGCCCGACCGCCCCAGACTGCTGGCGACCAGAGTCTGTCGCGATTTTCGGACGAACCTGCTGCTCAGCCGGGCAACCATGAAATCTATCCCTACTCCGTGGTCCCAGGCGGAGTGCGCTCTCCGAAGGAATTGCAGGATGCGAGCAAGCGCGATCCCGTAGTCGCCAGCCATTATGCGGGCTTCGATTATCGCAATTCACGTGTGGTCGAACTTCAAGACGATCAACTTGTCCACGTTTCCTACCGCCTGAAGGACAAGATTTATTGGACCAAAAAGAAAATCCGGCTGCATAAGGGAGAGAAGGTCATCACCGACGGAAAGACCATTGCGCGCGTTCGTTGCGCAAACCAGGCTTCGCCCCAGGTTCAAACGCAGGTATCGGACAACGAACCTCCGGCCTCAGTCTTTGAACAGCCGATCGGTGGAGGTGGCAGTGCCACCCAGATTCCTTATCCCGGCGGTTTCGAATCTTCTCTAGATACACGGCCTGGGTTTCCGCCTGTTGTTTTTCCGGGGCCACCGGTCACCGGCGTCCTGCCGCCCGGCGGAGGCAGTATCCCAGGCGCATTTCCTCCCCCAGTCCCTACCGGAGGCGGCGGAACACCCGGACACAATGGACCACCGCCACCTCCTCCTCCGCCACCACCGCCGCCCCCGCCTCCGACAGTTCCAGAGCCAGGGACTTTCGTATTGTTCTCTTCAGGGCTGGCGGCGATTTACACGAAGTACTGCCGCTCTCGGAAGTAGTTCGTCGCGATAGAACTCCCCTTGGTACTACTACTAAAGTTTGACCTCCCATACACGGTCAGGCTGCTAAGATTCCACTATCGCTAAAAATGAATCATTATTCCAAGGCGATCCTCTGTCTGGTGCTCATGTGCGTTGGTATCGTCCCCATGCGCGCTCAGCAGAGTCGATCCACAGCTACCATCCGACGCATGGCTGTATTCGGAGCCGGGAATAGTGTGGAAGTGGAGATTATCGGCTCGCAGCCGTTAAAGCCCGAGGCCCAAGCGATTACATCTCCTGATCGCGTGATTCTTGATTTTCCGAACACGGTTCCCGGAGAAAGCCTGCGAACGCTCACCGGCACTGGTGAGATGAAATCAGTACGTGTCGGACTCTATAAGACAAACCCGCCGGTAACTCGAGTAGTTCTGGATCTGTCATCCCCTCAGCCATATCAGTTGTTTCCATCCGGCAATACTCTCATCGTGAAATTAGACAAAGCGATGGGTTCGGCCAAGTCGCCCGCTGTGCAGCCCGTAGTCCAACAGGTAGCGCAGCCGAAAGAGGTATCGACCGACGATATTCCCGACGCGTTGCCGCCGATTAAGCCGGCGTCAAAACTCGACGTCCAGTATCAACATGGCAATCTGAGCATCTGGGCGAACAAGGCGACTCTTGCAGCGGTATTAGCAGAGGTCCATAAGCGAACCGGAGCCGATATACCGATTCCTCCGGGCGCCGAGCAGGAACAAGTCGTGGCCAAGATTGGTCCGGCGCCTGCGCGCGAGGCTCTTGCGTCGCTGTTGAACGGGTCGCGATTTAATTTCATTATGGTCGGCTCCGACCACGACGGTTCGCAGTTGCGCAGCGTCATCTTGACCGTTCGCAGCGGAGGTGCGTCGCAGCCTTCTACGTATGCTCCACCACCCGCTCCCGTTGCGCAGAATTCACCGGAACCTGCTGATGTACAACCTGAGGGAGAAATTCCGGAAGTCCCCACTGCAGATGCTCCCCCGCAACCAGCAGGAGAAGCACCGGAAGAACCGATCCCATCCCGCGATCAGCCCGATCCGAACAATCCGCCAAGATAAAAATTTAGTTGTGAATCAACCGAACCGCGACGGGAGAAGCGCCGCCGCCAACAATTGCACCTGTGCGCGCAGAATTCCCGCATCCGGATACATTCAGAATGTAACCAGTAAAATTCTGTGGGCTGGCCGCTGCATTTTCGTCGACGACGAACACTTGCATATATCCAACAATATTCACGATTCCGCTGGGAGGGATCACCCCGTTCGAGATCATGAGCGTTATGATCGAATCGCTCGTACTGATAATGTCGCCGGTTCGCACGACCGGATTGGGACTGTGCACAAGTGGATTGTTGGCTCCAGCTACGAAACGGAAGGGGCTTCCGGCGACTGTCGGAAAGCCAGTCGGATCGAGGGTGTCCATCCCGGAAGCCGGCTGTTTGTGGATAAGACACTGCAGTCCGTTCGTCAGGGGACCGTTCAGGCCTGAAACATCGGTGACCGTGTCAACGATCACGGGATTTCCGGAAGAAGTATTGCAGGCTAGCGCGGCAGTGTTACAGCATGAGACATCGGTTTCGAATTGCGTAACGCTGCTGCCTATGCATGACGGACAAAAAGTTCCGCTGCTTGCGGCTGGCAAAACCGCGGGCACGAAGTCGAGTTGATTGGGAGCAGTCGCCCCTGGTTGGTGAAATCCAGGTGGGCCCGGACATCCCGGGCAATCTAGATTAAACGTAATTAGTTCTCCGACAATCCCGGTTCCGTTCGGAGCTGCACGCCCCGGATGCTTCAATGATCCATCCACATTGACAAATAGATCCAGGCCATTGCCAGGGTCCTTGTTTGGCACGATAAAAGGCTTCACGCACTGAACATTCACCCCGGGATTGGCTGAACTACCCGATGGACTATAAGCTTCGGCCACAGCTGTTGCGCTCACACTGCTCGGAGCTCGGCTCCATATTTTTGAAAAGAACGTTGGCAGCGCCAGCTGCTGCACCGAGACCGTCACGGTAGGATTGCTTGAATTTACGAAATTCAGCGCTGGATTTGAGCTTAAGGGGGGTGTTAACTGGCCCGGGTGCCCTGCGATCATGTTCTGTGCCACTGCGGCCGAGGCCTGCTGCTGAGCCAAAGTTGTTGCCACTAGTTCAGCTGTCGGATCTCCGGGTGCTGTGGTCGAACTCGCGACAATAAAGGCTCGCGCAGCGGCAAGAGCGGCAGCATCTGCGGCGCGTTGCGCCTCGCTCCTTGCCATGTAGAGTGTGGCCACATCGATAGCCAGAGCCGCCATAGCGAGCACAAGCACAATTGCAAACACCATGAGCGGAAGCGTGACACCTCCTTCACGCTTTCGTCGCAGACGCTGGTATCTTGTCGTTTCTGTTTTCATCTACATCAGGTTTGGCACTGTCGTGTCCGATCTGAGCTGACTTGGTCCAGCGTAGTTCGCGCCGGGCGCAATCAGTCCAATCACGCGGTTGAATTGCCACGTATAGGGATAGCTAATCGCGACTTCGGTACTAATCATCCACTTCGGGATATCCCCGGAGGTACCTGCCGCAACCGGGAAACCGCGATCAACGTCGAGGGTAAGGGGGCAGGAGTTCGCTGTAAATCTCCATCCCAGGGGCGCGATCTGACTCACGGTCCATGAACCGGTAGCCAGCCCACAATCGTTCAAATGGGCAGCCGCCAAATAGGTTCCAACCAGACGGGCCACTGCATTAACCGACGCTGGTGCTGTTCCCACCACAACTGTGCTGTATAAATCCGCGGTAGGTTCGTTTGCACCGAAACGAGACGCCTCGCGAACAGCGTTGTTCAGTTTGTGTTTCAGGGTAATGGCGCTCCCGAAATCACCAATTCCCACCACAAACACCATCAGAAGCGGCAAGGTGACTGCGAACTCGATGATCTGGGCACCCTGACTGCCCCCAAACTGAGACGGGAGCCTGATGTGCAATCTTCGCAGTTGTGCCTTCCATCTCACGGCCATTCAGTTTTCCTGTCGCGCCTGCGCAGTGGCATTCATGGTGATTCCTAGATTAAGAGGGACGAAGCGCAGTGGGCAGCAGTCTATCCCGTTCAGCCTGAATCCGTATGGATACGTCACAGAAACACTCATGCCGACCTCAGGCGGATTTCCGCCCGGATTCATGGGTACATTCGGCGTCAGCGTGACAACTGCAGGTGTGGGGTCAATGTGCGCAGCATCCAGAATCGGCGTTACAACACTGTTTCGGATGTAGGCTTGATCACGTAGAGTAGGAATGCACGTGGCACAATCCGTGACCACCGCTGCTTGCGCTCCTTCGCGTGCCGCTCGATTTAACGTGGCGTAAATGTTGAATGCCCGACCGAACCAGACCACGGCAAACAGCACCGCGAACAGAATGGGCAGAACGAACGCCGCTTCCGCAATCTCCGCACCCGAAGTCTCTGACGCGATTTTCTTCCAGTATTTCATTCCGATCTAAACAGCTCCCCACGCCTGTCGAGCCGTAAACAAGACCACCGCTAGCGCCACCGCGACCCCAAAGGGAACCTTCAGCGCCTGGGGGTTGTCGAGCGACACATCAGCTGGCGGCAAATGTAGCGACATCATTGCCGCAAGCATCACCCGCAGGTTGCGAAAGGTCTGCCGCACGCGCCCCTTCCAGATAATCAGGATCACAGCCATCACACCAGCAACAAGGATCGTAGTCACCAAGAGATCCAGCAACGCTCCCGGGCCAACGACCGCCCCCAAGGCGCCCACCAGCTTCCAATCACCCGCTCCCAGGCTCCTAATCCATACAAATGGTAGCAGGAGCAACAAACCCAGCGCTGCTCCAAGGATTGAGGCTTTCAAGCCTGTCCACCCCCAAAAGAACGTGTTCGCAGCTACTCCCGCTACAAAGCCGGGTGCAGTCAGCCAGTTAGGAATGCGGCGGGATTTCCAGTCGATCGCTCCCGCGACCACAGCCAGCAGCACCGCCAATCCCCACACGATCTCTTGCTTCATACGAAGCGAGGATACGACAACTGCCTGCAAACGCTCAGAGTATGGTGGAGGAGAGCCTCAGAAGTGAACATTCTCCTCTCCTGGCCGGCGATTACAACATGCGAAAAACCGCCAGGGGAGCAGCCGTCTGAGCGGATTTTCACATGTGACATGCGTCAAGTCAATGGAGGCCAAAAGAGGCCGAATATCCCCGAACCGTGATACGAAGGGAATTACAAGCGATTCGGGAAATCGCCACCCAATGCACGGTCTCAAAGGAAATCCGTTGAAAATCAAAAAGGGCGGACGAAGTGTCCGCCCCTTCAAATCAGGATTATCTCTACCGCGTCAGAGCGTGGTTATTCGAGCGCTCGGCGACAATCTTCCGGGCTCCTTCTGCGAGTGCTTTGGCCTGAGGCAACAAGTCAAGTGCCTTCACGACCTCCGGGTCAGCCTCCGCTCGCACCTTAAGGCCCTCTTCCTGCCCGAACGCGTCCACGAAAATTTCGCTCTTGATGCTCGAGCGAACCCAGTCATTGTTCTCAAGCAGGTCGGCTTCGGTGTAAGGAATCTTCTCCTCATCCATGAACTTGCGGAAATCCTGCATCACCACATCATCGACCTCAAAGCCTTTTGTCGGATGATGATTGATCACGTATCGCTTCGCGAAGTTGAAGAACGTGTAATGCTGCAATAGCGAATCCTGGAACCGGTTTGACTTCGGCGTTGCAATCTTCACATCCGGCGTGATTCCGCCTCCACCGTAAACCGTTCGCCCGCTATCTGTGAGCTTCACTTCGTGGTTGGCGTTATTGTCCTCGCTATCGCGATTGAAGTAATAGTCGTACAGCGAAATGTTCGAATAGTCGCGTTGAATCAGGCGTCCGCTCGGTGTGTAGTACTTGGCAGTTGTCAGAGCCAAGCCCGTATTTTCTGATAGCGGATAAACCGTCTGCACCAGGCCTTTGCCGAAGGTAATTTCACCGGCGATCAGTCCACGATCATGATCCTGAATCGCTCCTGCCACAATCTCCGCCGCCGAGGCCGTT
>Ga0066903_100005031_pt1 | contig 11357 bp, 9 predicted proteins | sample PanSoiMetaGPlot1_FD_67491 | JGI IMG/M metagenome (GOLD analysis project Ga0066903, IMG submission 67491) | Tropical forest soil microbial communities from Panama analyzed to predict greenhouse gas emissions - Panama Soil - Plot 1 (version 2) | ecosystem: Environmental > Terrestrial > Soil >...
TCCCGGAAGAAGACGGCACCATCGTCATGCGGGTCAAACGCGGGTTTGTCTGGCGCGGAAAGCTAATTCGCCCCGAGGAAGTGATCGCAAAACGCTTCGGCTGAGGCAAACTTGAGGTTCTCGATTCGGAATCGTGCCGCCCGAAGATTCGCCTCGGCCTGAGGTACGAAAACTGCACTACGAACATCGTCGAACGCCCGGCGTTCGCGCAACTTTTTCGCCATGAGCACACGCAAAGTAGTCGGCATCGACCTCGGCACCACGTTCTCGGCGATCGCGCACATCGATAACTATGGGAAGCCGCAAATCATCCCCAACTCGGAGACGGAGCGGATCACGCCGTCCGTAACATTTTTCGACGGTACCAACGTAATCGTCGGCACCGTGGCCAAGAACAACGCGGTCGCCGAGCCGGAAAAGATTGTCGATTTCGTAAAGCGCGAAATGGGCAAGCCCAAGGACCAATTTCAACGCGAGTTTGGCGGAAAGGTTTATTCGGCTGAAGAGCTGTCAGCCATCCTCATCAGAAAGCTAAAGGCCGACGCGGAAAAGTATCTCGAGCAACGCGTAACCGACGCAGTCATCACGGTCCCGGCGTATTTCAATGACGCCGAGCGCACCGCGACCATCACCGCCGGGCAACTTGCCGGCCTGAATGTTCTTCAAATCATCAACGAACCAACCGCGGCCGCGCTCGCTTACGGTCTCGATAAACTCGACGAAAACCAAACTGTGTTCGTATTCGATCTCGGCGGCGGGACCTTCGACGTGACCATCATGCGCATCGTCGATCACAAAATCGAGATGATCGCAACTAACGGCGATCATCGCCTCGGCGGCAAAGATTGGGACGACGTGATCGTGAATCTGATTGCGGAAGAATTCGATCGATTGCACGGCGAGAATCCGCTATTGGATTTGCACAGTTATCAGGATCTGCACAACCGCGCGTTGTCAGCCAAAATCCAGCTCTCGAGCCGCAACAGCACGACGATTGTTTATCATCACGGCGGCAAAAGCGTTAAGTTGACGCTTACCCGCAAAGATTTTGAAAAGCGGACGCGCCATCTGGTCGAGAAGTGCAAGACGATCTGCGAAATGGTGATGCAGGAAGCGAAATTGAAGTGGGACAAGATCGACCAGGTGCTTTTGGCCGGCGGTATGACGCGGATGCCAATGATCCGGGCGATGATCTCGAGCTTCGCTTCGGTGTCGCTCATTGACACAGTGAATCCGGACGAGGTCGTCGCGCGCGGCGCTGCGATTCAAGGCATGTTGTCGATGTTAAGTGAGGAAAATTCTTCCGGTGACAGAGTTATAGACGAGTCGGTCCGCCGGCAATTCTCGGGACTCGACGGCGGACTAATCGAAGTGACCGACATCACGTCGCACACGCTTGGCGTCGTGCTTTGGGATGAAAAGCAGCTTCAAGAATACGTTTTTCCGATGATTGCCAAGATGACTCCGATTCCAGCGGTTACAAAAAATTCGTTCGGTACCGCCGACGCCAACATGCAACAAGCGATCGTGAAAGTGGTGGAAGGCGAAAGCACGGTGCCGGGTGAATGCACGCCGCTCGGCGTTTGTGACATTCAGCTGCCGCCGTATTTGCCGAAAGGTTCGCCAGTGAGGCTCACCTATCAATACAACGCCAACCAGGTGTTGGAAGTGCAGGTGGAAGCGGCCGGCAACAACGCCCAGGTCACGATCGATCGCAACACGGGCCTGGATCCGAAGGACATCGACGCGGCAGCCTCGGGATTGGGCGAGCTTAAGGTCAGTTAGCATGACCAAGGCTGACATCAGCTTTCCGCTTCCGCTCCCAGATGATCCGCGAAAGTTCCAGGGATGGAATAATTATCGGTCGCCGAATTTTTATGAGCGACTCTGTCTCGATCCATACGCGAATCCGAGCAACCAGATGATCGAAGAGCATTGCCGCGAGTTGATGCGCTGGTGGCAAAAGAAATTGCCGCTCAAAAATCAGCCGAGCAATCCGCTCGCCCAGATGCTTTGGTCCGGATTGGAGGAATCGTCTCGTTTCCTGACTGAAGCGCGGCTGGAACTTCTCGATCCAGAACGCCGCAAACTTCTCGACGAACAGCTGGCCGCCCAGCAACACGAAGAGGCGGTCGCGGAATTCTGGAAATATCTCGAGTTCGCCCTGGCCGGCGGCATTCTTAGTTCAGAAGAGGAGAAAAATCTTGTGCGCTTCGGAACCGAGCGCGCCCTGACCGAAGCGGAGATCAATTCGTTGATTGAGGAAGGATTGCACGAAAAAGGTGCGAAGCGCGCGACAGTTCCTTCACCGAATGGGCACTTGTCCCAACTTCCAGCGAAACCGGCGTCTTCGAATCCGCAGGGCGAATTTCTGCACATGCTTCGCTTGAGCAATCTCGACAGCATGAGCATGAGCGATGACCAACGCGACACGTTTATCGACATGGCGGAAAACCTCGGGCTCGATCCAGGCGAAGCTGAAGACCTTGTCGATCTTTATTTGGAGGAGGCGGACGAGAAGGCACTTTCTGACGGAACGCCGAACTCCGCTCCAAAGATTGAAGTGACAGCAGGCGCGCCTCCGAAGGCGGCCCAGGAAAAGGCAGCGTCCGCAAAGTTCGAACACAACGTGGACCTGGAACGCGCGCGCTACAGCAATTTCACCAACTCGCTTGGCGCTACGATGATCTTTGTTCCTTCGGCGGAGTTTACCGTAGGGAGCGACGCCGAAGATGCCGCGCCGAACGAACGGCCGATGTCGCACGTCACCGTGACCCGTTTCTACATCGCGCGTTACTTAATTACCAATGCCGACTACGAACAGTTCGATCGTGCGCACGCCTCCAAGCGTGCGCCCGGTGCAGGAGATCGGCATCCAGTTGTTTATGTCAGCAGTTTGGACGCGATAAAATTTTGCAACTGGCTCAGCACGCGCGAACGACGCAAGTATCGGCTGCCAACCGAAGCGGAATGGGAATACGCCGCAAAGGGCAACGAGAATCGCAAATTTCCATGGGGCAATCAGGAGGGCCGCGGCGATCTCGCTAACTTTGCGGATCGCAACACCGTTTTCGCCTGGAGCGATCGCGAGATCGATTGCGGTTATGCGGAAACATCGCCGGTCGGCGCGTTTCCGCTCGGCGCCAGCCCATTCGGGATCGAGGACATGGCTGGCAATATTTGGGAATGGTGCCTCGATTACTACGAGCAATACCGGCCGGGACCAAAAGTGAATCCGCGTGGACCGACCAGCGGAGCGAAACGCGTTTATCGCGGCGGCAGTTGGAAATCTCGGTTCAGCAGCTTGCGAACAACTGTGCGCGGCTCGAACGTGCCCAGCTTTTCCTGCAACGATCTAGGTTTTCGTATTGTCTGCGAATGCGATTGAGGTGGCTCGCCCTCTCCGAGCGCGATTGAAACGCGTTAGGGACAACGCGTTCCACCTCCGGAGAAAAAGGACACGCGCGAAGCGTGTCCCTCGAAAAGACTGCGCTAGTTGTCGATCCTACGGATTAAAACGAAACTTCGTCCGGCCGCGCTTGGCGTTGTTCTTGGCTTTGCGGCGATGTTTTTGCGAAGGCGTCTCGAACGCGCGCAACCGGCGCACTTCCTCGAGAATACCCTCTGCATCAAGCTTGTTCTTTAGCCGCTTGAGCGCGCGATCGACCGGTTCACCTTTGCGTACGAGTACTTCTGGCATCGTGTTTCAACTCCAATCCTAGCAAATTTTCTGCCCAACGGGCGAGGCCGATCTTAATCGGCCCATCAAGCGCCGTCAAATCGCGTCCATTTCGCCTCAGCGGGCGATGGGATTCGCGCTCGTTGCCGCCTGGGTAACCTCGCGACGAAGGGAGGCGGCGTCTTTGCCGCTGGCGCGTGTCCACCACAACACGATGGGCGAGGCAATGAAGATCGACGAGTAAGTGCCGACGATCACGCCGACGAGAAACGAGAATGCAAAATCGTTCAGCACCGGGCCGCCAAAAAAATAAAGAGCGAGAACGGTTAACAGGACCGTACCGCCGGTGAGAATCGTTCGCGATAAGGTGTCGTTGATCGAGTGGTTCATGACTTGCGCGATTGAACCGGAGAGACGATCACGCAGACCACTGCGGATTCGGTCGAAGACGACGATCTTATCGTTAATCGAATAGCCGGCGATGGTCAGGATCGCCGCGACCATGATCAAAGAAAGCTCGCGGCCGCTGAGCGCAAAAATTCCGAGGGTGATGATCAAGTCGTGCGCCAACGCGGCCAGCGATCCGACCGCGAATGAAGTTCCGAATCGCATGCTAACGTAAATGAAAATGCCGATGAGTCCGAGCGTGAGGGCGAGGGCGCTCTTGCTCGCGAGTTCCTTTCCAACCAGCGCGCCCACGTGATCCGTCTGCTCGAACTTCAAACCGATGTTTGGCAGCGTTTCCTGGAGTCGCGCCCTGATTTTATCCGCTGCACCGGCGTCCGCTCGAATGCTGATCAAGTCGCGGTTCGCGACCTTCTCGGATTGGATCACGGCATTTTGGAATCCGGTGCTTGCAAGCGCGCTCCGGATTTGATCGGGCGTCAGTTTTTGGCTGGCGGAAAGGACCATCAAATCGCCGCCTTTGAAATCGGCGCCGAGATTGCGTTCGCCGCGAAGAAATAGAACGCCTAAACACAAAGCCGTCGCAATTCCCGAGACGACCATGAATTTCCTGGCGTTTCCGAGAAAATCGAAATCCTTCGAGCGAATGAGGTGAAGCATGGACACCTTTTTTAGAATGTTGAGCGCGAACGCCCATGAGAAACAGGTGTAGGTCACGAGCAACGACGAAAACATTGAGGCGACGATGCCGATGGTCAGCGTGAGCGCGAAACCTTTGACCGGCCCGCTCGCGAGCCAGAACAAAATGACCGCGGTCAAAAACTGCGTGACGTGCGCATCGAAGATCGCGCTGAATGCTTTTGCATACGAAGTGTCGATCGCAGTGCGCAGCGTTTTGCCCTGTTTAATTTCGTCGCGAAGGCGTTCGTAAATTAGAACGTTGGCGTCGACTGCGATGCCCAAACTGAGAATCAAACCGGCGATACCGGGAAGAGTTAGCACGCTATTAAACATGCCGAGCGCGCCGACGACCATGATGCAATTGATTGCCAAAGCGATGTCCGCGATGAGACCGACCAGCCGGTAATAAATGATCATGAAAATCACGACCAAGGCGAACCCCGCGATACCGGAATAAATGCCGCTCGTAATAGAATCACTGCCGAGACTGGCGGATACCTGGCGCTCTTCTTCGATCTTCACTGGCGTCTGAAGCGGATTCTCCAGCACGCTGGCCAATCCGCGCGCTTCCGTCTCCTCGAACTTTCCAGTGATGATCGCGTCACCGCCGTAAATCGCGTCCCGAATCACCGGCGCGGATTGAATTACCCCATCGAGGACGATCGCGAACCGGTGGCCTTTGTTCGCCGCCGTGATCTCGCCAAATTTTTTCGCGCCTTCGCTATCGAATTTCAGTTGCACCGTCCAGCCTTCGTTTCCGTAATAAGCATGGGATTCGCTGACGCGATCACCGCCGAGATCGGCTTTCTTTTTCACAAGCAAACGCTCTTCACGCGGCTTTTCACCTTCTTCGCCGCGCAGCGTATAAGTCTCGATCCGGTAATCCGGCGGAATCACTTCCTTGCCGGCATCAATGTCTTGCAAGCGTTGTCCGTTGTCGGGAAAAACCAGACGAAACTCGAGCTTGGCGACGCGTGAGAGTTGGTCGCGCGCCTCCTGGATCTTGCCGGCGTCGAGCCCGGGAATTTGCACCAAGATACGATCTGTTCCCTGTGGCGTGATGATCGGTTCGCTGACACCGAATTGGTCGACGCGTTTCCGGATCGCTTCGATCGCCTGATCCACCATCGATTTTGTGATCGGGCGTCTCGTACCTTCAGCGCTCAGTGCCGGATCCAGTCGAATCAAGAACGACGTGCCGCCCTGCAAATCGAGACCGAGGTGAATTTTACCCGGTCGAAGAATTGTTCCGTCAGGCTTCTTTTCGTTGAAGGGGGGATATGTCGACGCCAAACAAAACGCCGTGATAGCGATTGTCAGCACCGTTCCCAAAATCCGCCGGATCCGATCGCTGTCGGTCGCAAAATACCAGCCGAACAAAACCAAGAGGCCGATGCCGGCGAAAAATGTGACTGCGGGACTCATTCCGTCTTCAAAACGTTTGTGATCGCCGATTTTTCCAACTCGATTTTCACATTATCGGCGACCTTCAACATCACGGTGGTCTCTTTCACATTCGCGATCAACCCGTGAATTCCGGCGTTCGTCACCACTTTATCACCGGTTTTAAGAGCGGCGATCAATCGCTGCTGTTCCTGCTGCCGTTTCTTCTGCGGGCGGAACAACATGAAATACATGATGATGAAAATGAAAATGAACGGGACGAAAAATCCGAAACCGCCTCCTGGGCCTGGCGCGGGCGCGGCGGGCTGCGCTTGAGCTAAAAGCTGGAAGATCATCGGAGGATTTGAGGAGGCCGGACTTTAATCCTGAACGCCCCGGCTGCAATCGAGAATCGTTGTAGCTACGGGCCCTGCGGGCCGTTGAAAGAAGACGCGCCACAGGCACCGGCTACACTTCGCTATCCCGCGGCTTGTAATTCGAAACAAAATCGCGTCGGAACTCCTCAAATGTGCCGTCGTTGATCTTCGCCCGCGCCTGGCGCATTAGGTCCAAATAGAAATGGAGATTGTGCAGGGTGATCAGGCGGAGGCCGAGAATTTCCTCCGCTTTAATTAGATGGCGGATGTAGCCGCGGCTGAATTCGCGGCAGCTTGGACAAGCGCAGCCCTCTTCGATCGGGCGTTTGTCCATCGTGAACTCCGCATTCTTCAAATTGAGCGTGCCGGTCGACGTGAATGCGGTTCCGTTCCGCGCGAGTCGCGTCGGCAACACGCAGTCGAACATGTCCATTCCGCGGGCGATCATCTCCAACAATTGTGGGGGGGTTCCGAGCCCCATCGCATAGCGCGGTTTGTCTTTCGGCAAAGATGGTTCGCTTGATTCCACTGCGCGAATCATTTCCTCCTCCGGCTCGCCCACGCTGACGCCGCCGATGGCATAACCATCGAAGCCAATAGCAACAACTGCTTCTGCGGCTTCGCGGCGCAGATCTTCAAACGTGGCGCCCTGCACAATTCCAAACAAAAGCTGCTTTGTTTCCGCTGTCCGCTCTCCGCTTTCCGCTTTGCTTCTTTTCGCCCATCGCGTGGTCATCTCTAAACTGCGCGCGGCGTAATCGCGTTCGCACGGCCACGGCGGGCACTCATCCAACACCATCGCAATGTCGCTGCCGAGCGCCGCCTGAATTTCCATTGCGATCTCCGGTGAAATAAACGCCGGCGTTCCATCGACGTGATTGTGGAACTCAACACCGTCCTCCGTGATTTTGCGCAACTTCGCCAAAGAAAAAATCTGGAAACCGCCGCTGTCGGTCAGGATCACCCCGTCCCAGTTCATGAACTTATGCAGTCCGCCGAAATGTTTAATCACGTCGATTCCCGGCCGGACGAAAAGATGATAAGTGTTTCCGAGAATGATCTCCGCGTTTAAGTCCCGCAGCTCACGGGGGCTGACCGCTTTCACGCTTCCTTGCGTTCCGATTGGCATAAACGCCGGCGTTTCAATCGCGCCGTGCGCAGTTGTTAACCGCCCGTGACGTGCTTTCGACTGTCGATCTTGGGCCAGAAGTTCGAATGTTTTCTGCATCGGAAAGAGAGATTCCGCGAGTTCCGAAAAATAACAATCAAACGGCAAAATATTCTTTGCGGAATGCGGTTTTCTCCTCTATAGTCGCGGCTCACCGCATCAGGCGCGTGACAGTGTGTTAACGCGACTGGGCGGGTTTTTTTGTCGTCCGGATTTTGACCCCGTTCGGGCGGCGCATTGTTTAGAAAAATGCCCACGATTAATCAGTTGATTCGGAAGGGACGCCGGAAGGTGTCGGTGAAATCAAAGTCACCGGCGCTGGCCAATTGTCCTCAGCGTCGCGGCGTGTGCGTGCAAGTGATGACGCGCACTCCGAAGAAGCCGAATTCTGCCCTGCGCAAAGTGGCCAAGGTCCGCTTGACGAACGGCCAGGAAGTGATTGCCTACATTCCAGGCGAGGGGCACAACTTGCAGGAGCACTCCATCGTGCTCGTGCGCGGGGGACGCGTGAAGGATTTGCCGGGCGTTCGCTATCATATTGTACGCGGAACGCTCGACGCGCTTGGCGTGGATGGACGCCGGCGCGGTCGCTCCAAGTACGGAGCGAAGCGCCCGAAAGGTGGCGCGGCTGGCGGAGGCGGCGCAGCGAAAGCGGCGCCGGCAGCGGCCAAGGAAGAGAAAAAGTAAATTTTGAAACAGAAGATCGACAATGTCGCGACGGAAGAGAGTTTACAAAAAGCAAGAGCGCGTCGATTCCCGCTATGGGAGTCCGGCGGTCGCGCGTCTCATCACTACGGTGATGAAGCGGGGCAAGAAATCGCTCGCCGAGCGCATTGTCTACACCGCGATCGATAAATCGCGCGAAGGATCGGACTCCGTCGATCCGCTCGAAGTCGTCAACAAAGCGATCGAGAACGTTCGTCCGCGTCTCGAAGTAAAATCACGCCGCGTCGGCGGCGCGACTTATCAAGTGCCGATGGAAGTTGCTCCGGCGCGCCAAATTTCTTTAGCGACGCGTTGGATCGTGATGTACGCGGACACACGCAAAGGCGTGCCGATGGCCGAAGCGTTGGCGGCTGAAATCAAAGACGCCGCCGCGGGTCAGGGCAACGCGATCAAGAAACGCGAAGACACTCACAAAATGGCGCAAGCGAACCGCGCGTTTGCGCATTTCCGCTGGTAATTTTTATGGCGACCGCAACAGCAGAGAAAAAACCAGCGGCCGCGAAAGGTCCGAATTCGCCGAATCGCAAATTCCCACTCGAGCGGACGCGCAACATCGGGATCGCGGCGCACATCGACGCCGGCAAGACGACGATCACGGAGCGCGTGCTGTTCTACACCGGCATGATCCACAAGATGGGTGAGGTGCACGAAGGCACGACCGTCACCGACTGGATGGAGCAGGAACGCGAGCGTGGAATCACGATCACGTCCGCAGCGACGACGTGCAGCTGGTCACAAAAGCAGGAGCCCGGCGTCTACAAAATTTTCGAAGGTATCAAGGAGCGGATCAACATCATCGACACTCCGGGTCACGTCGATTTTACGGCGGAAGTCGAGCGTTCGTTGCGCGTGCTCGACGGCGCCATCGCGGTTTTCGACGGCGTGGCCGGTGTTCAGCCGCAATCCGAAACCGTTTGGCGGCAGGCGACGAAATACAACGTCCCTCGGCTCGCCTTCATTAATAAGATGGACCGCGTCGGCGCCGATTTCGCGATGTCGGTCGGCAGCATTCACAAGAAACTGGGCGCGAACGCGTGGCCGGTCCTTTTGCCACTCGGCCGGGAGGATCAACTGCGCGGCCAGCTCGACGTTATTAATAAGAAGGCAATCATCTATTCAGAGAATGATCAGCTTGGATCGACCTATGAAGTCACGGACGTGCCGGCTGAGCACGTCGCTGCAGTCGATAAGGCTTACGCCGATCTCGTCGAACAGATTTCGAACATCGATGACGAAGTCGCCGAAGTAGTTCTCGAAGAAAAGCCTGTCACGCCGGAATTGTTGAAGAAGGCGATCCGCCGGCAAACGATCGCGAACAAATTCGTGCCGGTCATCGGCGGCTCGGCGCTGAAAAACATCGGCATTCAATATCTAGTCGATGCCGTCGTCGATTACTTACCAAGCCCGTTGGACATTCCGCCGGCCAAAGGTCAGAACCCGGACACGCACGAGCCGATGGAAGCAGTCACGGACGACAACGGCCCGTTCTGCTCGATCGCGTTCAAGCTTTGGAGTGATCCGTTCGTCGGCAAACTCGTTTTCTTCCGCGTTTATTCCGGCACGCTCAGCAAAGGCGACACAGTTTACAATCCGCGCACGAACAAACGTGAGCGGATTTCGCGTTTAATTCAGATTCAGGCCGACAAACGCGAAGACATCGAGACCTGTTACTCGGGCGACATCGCCGCGATCGTCGGAATCAAAAACATTACCACCGGCGACACACTTTGCGACGAGGATCATCCGATTCTGCTCGAGCCGCCCTCGTTCCCCGATCCAGTTATTTCAATGGCGATCGAGCCGAAGACGAAGCTCGATCAGGAGAAAATGGCGACCGCATTGCAGCGGCTCGCCGAAGAAGATCCGACTTTCCGGGTTTACACGCACGAGGATACTGGGCAGACGATCATCGCCGGCATGGGCGAGCTCCATTTGGAAATCATTCGCGACCGAATGTTTCGCGAATTCAAAGTGGACGCGAACGCCGGCAAGCCGCAGATCGCGTATCGCGAAACAATCACCGGCAATGCGCACGGTGTTGGCAAGTTGATCAAGCAATCGGGCGGTCGCGGTCAATACGGCCACGTCGAAGTCGATCTTCGTCCGGGTGAGCGCGGCAAAGGTCTTGTCGTCGAAAACAAAATCGTCGGCGGAATTATTCCGCGCGAATACATCCCGGCGGTCAAGAAAGGCATCGAAGAAGCGGTGCTCGACGGTGTGCTCGGCGGCTATCCAGTTGTCGATGTTGAGTGCGACATCGTGTTCGGAAGTTTCCACGAAGTCGATTCGAGCGAGCTCGCGTTCAAGATGGCGGCGATCTTCGCGATGAAAGACGGCTTCCGTGCAGGCAAACCGATTCTGCTCGAACCGATCATGAAGGTCGAAAACATCACGCCGGAAGAATATCAGGGCGACATTTGCGGCGACTTGAGCCGCCGCCGCGGCGCGATTCAAAGCATCGAATCGCGCGGCAACCTCGCGATCATTCATGCGATGGTCCCGCTTGCCGAACTTTTCGGTTACGCGACCGCGATCCGCTCGCTTTCCAAAGGCCGTTCGAGTTACTCGATGGAGCCGTCCCATTTCGAACCGGTGCCGGCGAACCTCGTCGCCGCCATTCTCGATCAGAAGGAGAAGAAGTAATGGCGGACGGACAAAAAATTCGAATTCGCCTGAAGGCTTTCGATCATCGCATGCTCGATCAGTCCGCGGTCGAAATCGTTGAGACGGCGAAACGCACTGGCGCGCGCGTGGCCGGCCCGATTCCGCTGCCGACCTTGATCGAGAAGTTCACGGTCAATCGTTCGCCGCACGTCGACAAAAAGTCGATGGAACAATTTGAGATCCGCACACACAAACGGTTGCTCGACATTATCGAGCCGACCGCGAAGACGGTGGATGAGTTGAAGAAACTGAACCTGCCCGCGGGCGTCGATAT
>Ga0066903_100005032_pt1 | contig 11356 bp, 5 predicted proteins | sample PanSoiMetaGPlot1_FD_67491 | JGI IMG/M metagenome (GOLD analysis project Ga0066903, IMG submission 67491) | Tropical forest soil microbial communities from Panama analyzed to predict greenhouse gas emissions - Panama Soil - Plot 1 (version 2) | ecosystem: Environmental > Terrestrial > Soil >...
GAAACTCGTCATGCGCTAGCCCCGCGACCGGGGGCCGATCGATGCCGTTGAGCCGAACACGGAACTGTCCGGCCTTCAGGCTCTCATCGCTCTCCAGACGCGCCGGAGGCAGCACGATTCCTAGTTCGTTGAAAAAGCCATCGCGCATGATGGCGAGCAAATCTCCCATGGGCTTGTCGTCGTCGGCCGACGGCTGATGGCCAAAGTCCTCGTCAACGAACGCTTCTATGCTCGTCTGCGCGAGGCCGGCGGTGGTGTGTCCCGCAGGCCCAAGGTCATCTGCGGCCATCGCACTGGTATGCACCGGACTTTTGAAATCGACATCTCCGGCGGCCGGATCGGGCTCGAGGTCGATGGTCCCCGCCGGCAGGAACTCGCGCAGACCTGTGATCTCTGCCCGCGACAGGACGGGGAGGTCTGCGAACTCCAGCTCGACCAGTTTGCGCACATAGGGGCGGAGTGCGGCATCGTCCACCACTAAGGCATGCGGCCGGCCGCTGACCTGGTTTCTGACGGCGGCGAGCGCTGCTTGGCAGCGCTCCGGCGTCATCGCGAGAATGGAACGTCCGTCGCACTTGTAAAGCGAGCGCCGGATTTCTGCCTCGAAACCCGTACCTAGGTTCATGAGCGTGCGTCGGCCGTCGTTGCCTGGTAGCCTTTCGCGGAATGCGGGCAGCAGGCGGATGCGCTCGACGATCTCTTGCAGATTGACGCCATTCGCGTACATATTCCTGAATGTGGCGCATACGTCGTGGAAGGGCCGGATCGGCACCTCCTCTGAGACGAGTGCCCGGCAAACCGTCGTCAAGGCCGTGAGCATCCGCGAAGATGCGCGTATATCCCTGGCCGGCCCCGCTGGCTCGCCGTCGAGCAGGTTGACGACTTCCTGGTGACCTAGGAATTCGACTGCGTTCTTGCGCAACACGGTTTCCACGTGATGCATCAAGTAGTGCGTCACGTCCCACAGTTTGAGCTGCTGGGCTGCGACCTTATCCCAATCCTTGCGCTCGACCCACAAACCGTCCTCGCCCGAAACCGGATCGACACCCCGTTCGCCGTTCACCGCTAGGCGCGACAGGATCTCGGCGCCACCGGCGAAGAAGCGGCGCTCGGACAGGATCTTACCCGACACGATAGGAGTCTGGTTGATCAGTACGACGTAGGTGCCGCTCGGCAGATCCGACGCGTGGCGGAATCTGATACCGGGGGAGCTGACGCCGAGTTGCTCTAGGACCCGCTCCCGCGTGGCCTGAACGTCGCGGGCCAGTTCCTCGGATAGGGCCGTCGGCGTGCTGCCCTGGACGTACGGGACTAGATCAGAGGCCACCTCGATGGCGATCGGCGTGACCACATAGGTGTAGTCGAAAACCCGTTCACCAAACACCTGGGCAAAGTCGCGTCGCCGCTGCAGCCGATCGATGCGCTCCTTGTAGGCCGGCGCTTTGGTGATTTCGTGCGCGCGCTCATAACAGCGCAGGGTCTCGTCGAGCGCGTACAACCGTTTTCCGGGCTCTTTCACCTCCCCCCAGGCCAGGGCCAGATTCGTGCAATAGACCTCCTTTGGAGCGAGTTCCATGGCCCGGGTGTAATGCGTGATCGCTGCGCCGTAGTCCGCGTTTTCGTAGGCCTCGTTGCCGCGCAAGTTTTCCAGGCTTGCCCTTTCGTCCTGGAGCCGTTTGTCGTCGCGGTCAATTCCGTAGGCCGCCTCGAGTTCGTCTTCGGCGCGCTTGTAGTCCTTGAGAAACTGGTAGGCATTGCCGAGGTTGCGGTGGAAGACAGCACTGCGGGGGACCGCTACGATGGCCAGCCGGTATTCGTCTGCGGCTGCTCCGTAGTCATTAAAAAAGAGGTGCATGTGCCCGAGCAAATTGTGGTAAGTGCCACGGTAACCCTCGCCTAGGATCTGCAGTATTTCACCGTAAATCCGCGCTTCCGATGCCCTGTCGTTTCTCTCGCGATAACATTCCGACGCCAGGTCTTCCAGCGCACGCAGCGAGTGGGTATCCACGGGGTCGGCTCGCAGGGTTTCGAGCAGGAGGTGTTCGGCTTCCTCAAAGCGCCCCAGCTTGGCGTGCATCCGGCCCACTGCCGCGCCAGCGAAGCTCGCCCATTGGCGCGGCAGGCGGGGGAAGGCCTCGTAGATCCGCAGCGCGTCGGCCCAACGCGACGCTTCCTCGTAGAGTTGGCCGAGAAAGAGGTATCCGTTAGGGCAAGCGGCATCGACTTCGATCGCCTTCTCGCCCCAAGCTTCGGCCTGCGCGTCGTCGCCCCGTGTGCGATAGAATTGGGCCAGCGACGCATAGACGCGCGGCCATTCCGGGTGCAGCGCAAGGGCCTTATCATGCCATTTTCTGGACTCAGTGTAGCGCTTGCTTTCGAGGTAGTAGCCGGCGACGTCGAGATACATTTCGTATTCGTCATCGCGGTCCACGGCTAGTCGCTTGTCGAGAACGGCCAGGAACTCCTGCTCACGATCGGCGAGGCTCTCCGGCCGCCCCAACAGCTGCAACAGGCGCTCGTAGCCGAGCCCGTCCCCGCCCGCCTGGGCGATGGCACGGCGGTACCAGGCCTCGGCCTCGATGAGCCGCTTCTCCTTCTCGAAGCGCTCGCCCATGCCAGTGTATCCGTTGGCTGCTCGCGGATCCGATGCCATCGCGCGCTCGAAGAAGGCCGTCGCGCTGTCAAAGTTCTTCTCTGCCAGCGCGCAATCGCCCAAAGCGGCGTTGACCGCACTGTCGTCGGGCGCCAGTTCGTGCGCCTGCGCGAACAGCACCCGCGCCGCTTCGAGGTTGTCGAACCTGATCAGCTCGATCTGGCCGAGGATTGCCAGCAGCCTGGCCCGTGTCGGCGTGGGCGCGGTGGCATGCTTCGACAGGAAGACGATCTCCTCAAAAGTCTCATCCCAGCGCGACTGACGCATGCAGCGGACGGCGCGGCGAATTTCATCCGCGGCCGGACCCAGACTCGGATTGAAAGAAAAAGCAGGTTCGCACAGTCTGGCTGCATGCTTCAGACGGAAACGCGACACCGCCTCGGCCAGGGCCGCCAGCCACGCCTGCCATCCGCCTTCGGTCGAGTTCGCGATGGCCAGACGCACCCTGTCGGTCGCGTCTACGACGATTCGCTCTTCGAATCGGTCGCGCAGCCGCGTCAGAATCTGGCGCCATTCTACGCTGTCCGTGGCTCCTATCTGCGCAGCGATTGCGCGTAGGCGATCGAACGCATTGTTATTGGTGTCGAACTCGGTGCGTATGGCCTGCAGCGCGACCTCGGTGACCTCCGCGTCGAGGTGCACGAACCCCTTGGTCGCGCGAAGCTGGTCGAGAACCCAGGCGAAGCTAATGGCCTCGGTCATCGTTCGGGCCGGTCCTCAGGCTGAGTGCGCTCTGCGGCTTGACAATCTCGGCCGCCAGCCAGCGCTGGTCGAAGAGGTTGGCGATGTTCGAACACACCTCTGGCCAGGAAGGCGTTGCCGCGGGGTTCCTGGGCTGCGTGTTGACCAGCCAGGCCATAAAATCGTCCTGGCTGACACCGCCAGGCGCGTTCAACAGTTCCTGCAGAGCCTTGGCCTCATGTAGGTACAAGGGCTTCCATATCGGTTCGAGGACGGACCTGCGCTCCTCCTCGGGCAGGCGGCGCCGTTCTGGCTGCCCCTGCGCGGGCGGCGGGGCAGCGCTAGTAATGCCTAGCCTCTCGCCACTAATCTTCTCGTTCGCCGCGCAAGGCGCATACTGATCGCCCTCTTCCAGGCCGCGGTTGAGCGCGGCAGACGCAGCCGTCACCGCCGCCACCGAGGCTCTCACCTCCTCGCGGCTGGGGGCGGGCGGGGGCAAATAGCCCTGTCGGGGTGCCGACTCGCCGGTCAACCTCATGAACAATCGGACCAAGCTCTCGCAGTCGTCGGCGACGCGGCGCGCATCACCGGCCTTCCAGATTTTCGCTGCCTGGCGGAAAAAGTCGAAGAAGCGGCGCAGCTCGGGAGCGGTCTCCAGACCGTCAAGAAAATCCTCCAGCTTGAGCCGGATCAACTCGCTGCAATCGCGCGCGGCGCCATGACTGTCGAGAACTGCGTTAAAAGCGGCGAAGTAACTGCGCTCCTTGGCGACCCGCTCCTCTCGCAGGCGCGAGTTGATCGCCAGGATGATGCCGGTCCTGCCGCTTAGGTTGGCGTAGGGTTCCTGCAGTGCGCCGTCGAAGCGCTCGGCGGCCGTCTGCTGGACTTTTTGCTTCAGCAGGCCGTACAAGTCCCAGAGGTCGACCTCCTCACTGGCAAAGGCTTCGGGATGGCGGCAACGCAAGAGGTCGAGCAGGTGGCCAGTGAAGATGCCCCTGCCGTCGCATTCGCGGGAGTGCTGGCCGCGCAAACACGAGGCGACCACGAACCTCCGCTGCTGCTCGTTCTCGCCCACCAGACTCTGCGGGTCGCATGGGAACAGTTCGGCATCCTTGAGGCCTTCCGCACCAATCGCGCCCGCGTGGCAGGCGTCAAGGAACACGACCAGCCGTTCGGTTTTTAGCTCGGCAAGGGCGTTGTCGAAGTGCTTGCTCCACAAGGCCGTCCCAAACAGGTCATTGCGTTTGGCATCGTACGGGACAAGATAGTTCCGACCGTCGGCGTCGCACGCGCCATGCCCCGAGAAGAAGACAACAACGAGCGGATTCTCGGCGCCCGATTGCTTGATTTTCTTGCGCAGGTCGTCCAGCGCATGAAGAATGTTTCTCAATGTAGCGTCCCGATTCACAAGTATGGGACCCACGGCGTAGCCGCCTTCGACCTTGAGAAAACGATGGAACTCATTGGCGTCATTGGCGGCGAATGCGAGATTCGTGAACTGCTCGGGCATCAGCACGCGATCGGCCGGCTGGCCGTTCTCGTATTCGCTGATGCCGATCGCGAGCCCGAACTTCCTGATCGGCCCCGGGGCAGAGGATTCAACGGGCGCGGCGGCGAACTCGGCATTGAGTTTCTGGATCAGTAAACCCGCGAATTTCTGCACTGGATCCCAGAATTGCGGCTTCTCACCGTCTCTGTATTCGACAGCCTCCAGAAGTTGCTCCACGCCCCCCGGATACACCGCGCAAGTCCGAACGATGTTAAGAATGTCGTCGCGCCGGTCGTCGCGCCGTTGGACATCGCCTTGGACTTGCGGGCTCAGACCGGCGACGATATCGGACCGCTTCTCTCTAGTGGCGAGCGCAGGGCACTTTTCCAGCGCACCTGCTAGATCGTATAGCTCGCTCTGAGTGTTACTGCTCACTGCAGTGCCTCGGACGATTCCTCAGATTCAACCCTGACGTGCGGAAGTCGCTCGGCGACGAATGTCTCGACCCGCCGCCAGCCGGCGGACTGCCCCTCGTAGTATTTCACGTGCCGCAGGAGTTCTTCCAGACCGCCCGGAAAATCGCATGCGGTGCGGACGATGTTCATAACATCGGACTTGGTATCGCTCCGACGCGAGACGGCGCCCGAGATGTCGAACCTGATCTGGGACAACAGGTCGTCGCGGCCTTGCGACAGGCTCATCTTGCCGCACGTGACCAGGGCGTCGGTCAGGCCCGCGAGTTGCGGGAAGGTGAGTTGCCAGGTCTGCGCCGCGGACGCCGACGCCCGAGCGCCGGTGGGCGACGGGACGAGTTCGATTTTGTTGCCGTCCCAATCTCGGCTCCACTCGTAGATCGGCGATTGCGCTGCTTGGCCCGCGGCGCGCAGGCCGGCGAAAACCTCCTGGACCCGCTCGGCGAGTCTGCGCATGTCCGGCGGCCAAGTCGCGTTCGGGGCGCCGGGGTTCTGCAGTTGCCGCAGCAACTCGCGCGAGAACAGCCCCCGGCTTTCCTGGCCAAGGTTCTTCGCCACCTGGCCGGGCCGCGCCGCCAGGAAGATGAACTGCTCGTGTGGCAGCGGGTCACCGCTAGGCAATTCGTCGCTCGGGAAAGTAAAGCCGAAGCTTTGGTAGTTGGCGCAGGCGTCGATGACAATGATCTGGCGCGGAAAACCTGCAAAGTAACTGCTGCCGAGCGATTGACACAAGGTTTCGAGCGCAAGGTTGCGCTTGTCGTTTATGGTGGCGTCAGCCATGAACAGACGATGCTGCTGCTCGTTCACGACGCCGTGACCGGCCCAGAAAATGAACAGGAGATCGCCCTTGCGGCCATGCAACGCATTCAGGGCTGCGCGCACACTCTGGCTCGTCGCGGGCGCGCCGTCCACCTGGGCAGCCGCCAGCAGCGGGAGGTTCTCGTCCATGGGCGATACGAGCATTTGAATTTGCCCGCTCGGCACGCCCGCGCCGCGCAGCCAGGTATGGAAGGCAAGCACGTCGCGCACTGGGCCGTTGAGGTTCCAGTTGCTGCCGGCCTCGTACCGCTCCACGCCGACTAGGATCGCCTGGGTGCGTGCCGGATCAGCGGGGCATGCGTCCATCTGGCTTCCTTCTTCATGCGGCCCCCATGACCCTGAACGAGCCGCGTCGCGACCCGGGCGAATGGCCGCCCCGCTGAGCAGCTAGGCGGCGCTCATGGCAGCTCCTTCACGATTGCAGCCCACAGCCCAGGATTGGACCAATAGGCGCTATGCGAAACCGGGAAGGGCTGATGGTTGTCCACCTCTACGTCCTTGACGCGACCTGGGAAGACCTTGCCGCCAATATAGCTCAGGAAGTCGCGCAAGTCATAGACATTCAGCCAGCGCGGGAAGTGCACGGGCAGCGCCTGGCCCTGCGTAAGGGACTGGAGGGCGTTGATCTCGTAGAGGAAAGGCGCCTGGGATCCGACGGTCACCAGCAGCTGGACCTCGGCCGGATCCTCGACGAGCAGATCGACAGACGCGATGCCGCCGAGACTGTGCGCCAGCACGACCCGAGGCGGCGCGGCCTGGGCGATGCGCTCTTTGATGAAGCTGCGTATGGCCTGACCGCGCGCCTGGTAGAGCAGGATATCGCCGGTGGCCGGGTAGGCCGCGTCCGTCAGCGCTCCGCGGCGGCGTTGGACGTAGCGCGAACCCATTCGAAACACCATGCCGCCGATGTGTTGCCTAACCCAGCCACCGATGCTGCGCTCACTGCCGCCCAATTCCGCGATCAAGGCCTGCTCGAGCTCGTCGCGCAAATACGCATCGAGCGCGATCGCCGGGAGCACCCCGGTCTGCGCAACGTGCGCGGCGGCTTCGGCGATGAAGGCCCTTGCGATTGCCGCCCGGTAGTCAGACAGGGCCGGCGGTGCGCCATCCAGAGCGTTGCGATAGGCGGGGGAAGTGGTGATGGCCAAGCGGGCATCGTCGAACACCTGATCGACACCACCTCGGACCAGCAGGGTCTTCAAGCGCGCCGAGATCGCGAACTGCCGGCCGAGCCGCGCCAGTTCGGAACCGGGCGAAAGCTGCCCCGGCGCAAGCTCGCTGATGGCACTGCCGCGCAACGCGAGAACTCGCAGTTCGTAGAGTGGATCGTCGTAAAGGACGCGCCACAGCGCGACGCCGTAATCCTCGTCGGTTGCGGCCTGCCCATCGAAGTCGGCCAGCCCGCGTGCCGAGTCGTAGGCCGGGATCGATGCGCCACCGGCGTGCAACTCGCTGCCGAGGTGGCCCCAGTAGCAGGGTTCGACGCAAACACCGGCCTGCTTACCGAGTTCCGACGTCACTCGATCATAGGATGCGTTGTACGCTTCCTTGCGTACCCCGGTCCCATGCACGAATATCACCGTGGTCATCGAGCCTGCACCCGTTTCGCCGCCCGCTTGCGCGGGAAGCGTGGCGTTCTGAGCCTCAACCGATCGAGGTCGCAAAGCTCAGATGATGGCCCCATCATTCCGGACAGCCAGTAGGAACCAGGGCGCGACTCGGCGAACCATCCTGTGAGGTCACGCGCCGCGTCTCTTTCGTGCCTAGCGATTTCATCGTCTGGAACTAATCGCTCCCCCTGGCATATTGATGACAATCACTGCCTGCTCCCTGAGGTCTCTGCTACGAACATGCAAAGCATGGACTGTCACCGCTCTTTCAGTCGTTTGAGCAGGGCGCGCGCTTTTGGCAGCTGCTCCGTCGGGTACGCGGCGAGCGGATCGCTTTCGGGCAACGTCTCGAGAGCGATCTCGATCTCTGAGAACCCTGTCTGGGCCATTCGTACATCATGCTGCTTGCGATCACCTTGTTCTGCTGCGCCAAGTCCTCCACCAAGGGCCGTAGCAGAATCACGAGATCAACAATTTCACCATTTCGAATGCCGTCTCTAACCGCCTGGCTACGGCGTCCCGCCAAATCGGGCGTTCTAAATTAAATGCTAGGCTTGTATTTGGACCGTTGCTCCGTACTCTCAGTGTGAAGTAGATCACACTCAGTCGCAATATAAATGTGTGATGATCCAGAGGGATCCTAAGGGGGAGAAGAATCATGGCGAAATCTAATCACGAGCGACCAGTGGACGGCGAACATATTGAGTTCGGCAGAAGAGACCTTCTTCGCGGAGCGGCGGTTGCTGGAATCGCCACGGTAGGTGCACTCGTCCAGACGGGTCCGAGCCGTGCGGTGATATGGGAAGAAGGCGAAGAACAATGCCGCGCCTCGGCCGCAGAAAAGGACCCTGATTACGATATCGACGATGCTCTTCTCGCAGATTTCATGGCCGTGTCGCGGACGCTGACGGGCATGCCGTTGTCATCGGTTTCGGACGTCCGCCTAGGCCGCGAGTATCTGGAACGATTTGCGCGTATCGACGTGCCCGGGATTGACCTTCGTAAGCTGATTGCTGCGCACGGAGATTCTGCCGAGGCTCTCATGAAGAACACTACGGTGCGGCCAGCTGCGGAGCAACTCATCTACCTCTGGTATTTGTCAGCATTCCTGCTTCAAACGAAAACAGGCCCGGATTGGATTTACGGTACGACTGAGCAATATGAGCGAGGCCTCCTGTGGACAACGATCGGCGCGCACGCGCCAATGATGCCCATGCGCGGGAGCGAGCCAAATTATTGGGCGAATGAAGGTCATTTGCCCTACAAAGGCACTGTGCCGAAGACATAAGGGGGAGTAGATGGCGTCGAAAGTCACGCAGCCGGAATACGACATCATCATCATAGGGTCCGGGGTAGCTGGCGCTCTCATCGCAAACCAGCTCGCGCATAAGCAAGCTCGTGTCCTCATTCTCGAGGCCGGTGGCGTGGCAGACGATTCTGTCGATCGCTACGAGCTGATAAATAATTTCGCTGCATCCGCGTCAAAGGCGACCGATGCTCCGTTCTGCGGAGATAACGTTCTCGCTACGCAGCCGGATCCTCGCAATACAAACTCACCGAAGGACTCGAACTACTATTATTATCCACCTGGATACAAGCCCGAGAACATGTTCAAGAGTTTCTATCAGCGCATCGTTGGCGGATCGACGCGGCATTGGCAAGGCATCTACGTCCGGATGCTTCCCAATGATTTTACTATGCGCTCGACATATCAAATCAAAGACACGGTCGACTGGCCGATCCGATACAGCGACATCGAGCCGTATTACGTCCGCGCCGAGGATCAAATGGGAGTAGCGGGAAGTCGGGAGGACTATCAAAACCCGCGTTTCCGCAACAACCGGATGAGTCGCCCGTATCCGATGCCTGAACTTGCGCCGAGCTACCTCGACAAGGAGGTTGGAAAGGCGGTTCGCGGCCAGACGCTGGACGCGCGGCTCGATGGTACGCCTGTGCCGTTAGAGCGGGAACTGATTTCGCTGCGCGTCACGCCAGTCCCTCACGCCATCAACTCGCAGTTTCGTGACGGGCGGCCAGCGTGCGAAGGCCGCACTTCGTGCCTGCCGCTCTGTCCAATCAAGGCGCGCTATGAAGCGATATTCCATATTGAGAAAGCGGTGCGTGCCGGCGCCATTCTGCGCAAGCAGGCCGTCGTGAGAAAGCTTCAGCTTGATGATGCAGGAAAGCGCGTGGTCGGCGTCCACTACACCAACTGGACCTGGCAGGAGGACCCAGCCAAAAAGGGTGACCCTGGGAAACGAGCACGTATTTCGGAAGGATATGCAACAGGGCGGATTATTGTGCTAGCCGCGAACGCTATCGAAAATCCCATGATCCTGCTACGGTCGAACGCAGCGCGTTCAAGCGGGAAGGTGCTCGGCGCCTATCTCATGGACCACCCGATCAAACAGTCCTTTGCATTGGCGAACGCCCCCCTCTATCCATATCGCGGTCCGCAGACCACTTCTCATATTGAAGGATTCCGCGACGGAAAATTCCGCAAGGCCTACGCGGCGTTCAAGACTTCTCTCAAGAACGACGGCTGGTCTTCGACTGTCGTTTCTTGGCCTCGCGGCAGCAAATTTCCCATTAAGCCCGATGGGGACTGGCTTCCCGGAAGCATGGTTCGCCTCGTGGGGGACCTCGGATTCGCCGGCACCCAACTGAGGGACTTCCTCGCGCAGCATGCGATTCATCAGCTCACACTGAACAGCGCCTGCGAGCAACTACCTATTATCGACAACAAGGTAAGTTTGGCTCCGGTTCTTGATGATCTCGATCTTGAACGCCCGCAGATAACCTACAGCGTGTTCGACAATGACGGTGGTTATGTCGAACGGTCATTCCGCAAAATTATCGAACTTCATCGCAGGGTATTCGATCACTTAGGTGTGAGCCATAGGATGATGCTGGACGACAAGGACACGTTCAGATCCTTCTTCGGCTCCGGTCACATCATGGGAACGACGCGGATGGGAGGCAAGGATGATCGCGCCAGCGCGGTTGTGGATCCGGAGTGCCGCTCGTTCGATCATCCAAACCTTTTCTTGGTGGGCAGCAGCGTGTTTCCCACTAGCTCTACCGCGAACCCGACCTCAACTGTGGCAGCGCTCGCCCTTCGAGCGGCAGATAGCATCGAGAAACAGTTGAGAACCTGAGACGCAAAATGGAGTAGATCACCGCGCACGAAGTCGGCACGCCACCCCTTTCCGTCTGACGATTCTTGGCGTGCTGTCCGTTCACAGTAAACTTCAGACTGAATGAATAAAGCCGCCAGATAGCCGATCTATTGGGGACGTATCCAAATTCCCGCTACGACAAATGAGACCAACATCACAACCCCAACCAATCGCAGCATGTAACGATGCCTTACAATTTTTGGAGGAGCCTTGCCCGAACGTTCTTCAGATAAAGATCCGAAGGTGTCGCCCCTGGACAAAAATGCGATCGCCTATTTGAGCCGCGTCTCATAAAAGACGTCTGTTGGCCACAACGCTCGGCTGATGCCAGCGCCGGTTTGGGATTCATCTGGAGAAATCTCGGTTTAAGCGCCAATCTCCCCAAACAGAAAGGGACAAGATATGGGTCTGCTCACAATCAGCGGCGTCCTTCGTGCCAAGCAATTCTGGCC
>Ga0066903_100005033_pt1 | contig 11356 bp, 6 predicted proteins | sample PanSoiMetaGPlot1_FD_67491 | JGI IMG/M metagenome (GOLD analysis project Ga0066903, IMG submission 67491) | Tropical forest soil microbial communities from Panama analyzed to predict greenhouse gas emissions - Panama Soil - Plot 1 (version 2) | ecosystem: Environmental > Terrestrial > Soil >...
GAAGCGCCGCTCCACCTTGACCTGCGCCGAGTTGTAGAGGCTCGTGCCGTCGCTTCCGTACGTCCTGATGTTGCCGAACTCGGGATACGGACGCAGCAGCTGCGACCGCGCGATCGTCGCACCGTTCAGAGACGTGCCGGGCATCAAACCGGCGAACGGATTCGGCACGAGCACCGCGAGCGCGTCGATCGTCGTCTGATCGCGCTGCCGGCTCGTCGACAGATACTGGGCGGGAATCCCGTTCAGGTCGATCTCGCCGGCCGTGCCGCCGCCGCCCGTCGTCAGGTTCCAGCCCCGGCTGCCGGTGTAGCCGGCCTCGACGAGCCACTGGCCCCGCAACTCGCGCTGGAGGCTCACCGAGTACCGAGCGTTGCGCCCGTTCTGAAAATCGAGCGGGACGAACCGGCTCAGGTCCTGCCCGAGAAAGGTGTCGGCCTCGCGGGACGATCCCGCCGGGTCGAGCACGCCGTCGACGAAGGGATTGGTCAGCGACGCGCGAAGGGTCAGCCCGTTGTCGAGCGTCGGCACGATTGGCGTCGACTGCGAGAAGCCCGGCTGGTAGTTGCCGGCGATGATGAACGGGATCGTGTAGACGCCGGCCCCGCCGCGGAGCACGGTCTTCTCGTTGATCCGAAGGGCGAAGCCGGCGCGCGGGTCGAGGTTGTTCTTGTCGGGATTGTAGAAGCCGGGATTCGCGTCGGTTGCGAACTGCAGGCCGCCGCGAACCGCGAACTGCGACGGCGGGAGATCCGCCATCGGCCGGGCCGCGTAAGCCGCCGTCGCAGCCGCCGCAATGCCGGGCGTCGCCGTCGGATCGAAACCGCGGACGTTGCGGTTGGCGCTGTCGATCGTCGGCGTCTCGTACTCGTAGCGCAGACCGAGGTTCACCGTCAGACGCGCGCCGACCTTCCAGTCGTCCTGCACAAACGCTCCGTGGTACCAGCTCGAGTTGAGGCGCGTCGCGTTGCGCTCGATCGACCCGCTCGTGGGGTATCCGAGCAGGAACGTCGCCATCGCCTGCCCGAAGAGCGACGGCGAATTGTCCTGCGCCCGCGTGAATGCCGAGCCGTTGCGCCCCACGTACTCGCCGGCCTGACGGCCCGCCTCGGATCCGAACTCGCGGTACAGCCGCGCGTCGTAACCCGCGCGCACCGAGTGCGCGCCGGCGATCTTCGTGTACGTCGGCTGCACCGAGTAGATGCTGTGGGTGGTCGTCGCGGCAATGTTGTCGCCGATGCCGGTGAACTGATCGATGTCGAAGTGCGGGAAGTAGCGCGCGCCGCCGAACTGCGACGTCACGCCGGAGGGAAACCCGAGCGTCGCCGGATCGAACACCCCCTCGTGCTGCCGCACGTTCGGCTCCTGGAACCGCGACCAGCCGCCGCGCACGTCGATGAGCGACGTGTTGCTCATCGAGTAGACGTGGTCGTAGGTGACGCCGTCGTTGATGCGGAACAGAAAGTTGCCGGTCGGGATGACGCCGTTCACCTCGCCGAACACCGCGTTGCGCGACTCGACGCGGTGGTTGCGCGTGTAGCGGATGAAGACCTGCTGGCGGTCGGTTACACGATGGTCGACGCGCATGGACATCGAGTAGAAGTCGTCGGTGCGGGGATTGGTCGAAAAGTAGTTGTTGCGTCCCTGCGCGTCGCCGGGCTGATTGGCGGCCGGGAAGTAGCTGAGCACCTGCGCCGCGATCGGGTTGATACGGTTCGACGGGATGATGTTGCCCGCAAACGGCGTCCGCACGACGCGGCCGTTGACGAGCTGCGCCGTCTGCGGATCGTAGATCTGGATGCCCTGCCCGAGCAGCGACGAGAAATCGCCGCGCCGCATCGCGTCGGTCGGCACGGTGCTGAACAGAGGCTCGGGAAACAAGTCGTACAGCCATTCGACCGCGCCGAAGAAGAACGTGCGATTCTGCACGACCGGCCCGCCCAGGCTGCCGCCCGGCCGGTTGTAGTGGAGCTCCGGCTTCGTGCCGCCGGTGCGCTCGACGAAGAAGTCGGTCGCCGACCATTTGTCGGAGCGCTTGTAGTAGTACGAGTCCCCGTGCAGCTGGTTCGTTCCGCTTTTCAGCGTCACGTTGACGATGGCGCCCGCCGTGTGGCCGTCGGCGGCGTCGAAGGTCGCCGTCTGCACCTTGAATTCGGACACCGCACCGGCCGGCGGCACGAACGCGACCCGCCGCCCGCTGGCCATGTTCGGCGATCCGTCGAGCGTGAACTCGTTGCCGCCCGATGACCCGTCGGCGTTGATCGACGAGGTGCCGGCGTTGTCGAACGGCCGCGAGAACTTCAGGTCGCCCGTGTAGGCGACGCCCGGCACCAGCCGCGACAGGACGAACGGGTTGCCGTCGGAGAGCGGCATCAGCGAGATGCGCTTTTCGTCGATCACCTGTCCCGCCGATCCGCTGCCCACCTCGAGCAGCGGCGACTGCGCCGTGACGAGCACCGTCTCCTCGAGCTGGCCGACCTCGAGATCCATGTCGACGACCAGGCGATCGCCGATCCGCACCTCGATGCTCTCGCGCACCGATTTCTTGAACCCGGAGAGCTCCGCCGCCACGGTGTAGACGCCCGGTGTCAGGTACGGAATCGTGAACAACCCTTCCTGATTCGTCGTCGTAGTCGACCCGACGTTCGTGGCGACGTTGGTCGCGGTGACGGTGACGCCAGGCAGCGCGCCGCCCGATTTGTCGTTGATGCGGCCGGTGATCGCGCCGCGGAACTCCTGCGCCGTTGCGGCGGGCGCGACGGCCAGAGCGAGTGTGAACGCAGCGAGCATCCGCATGCAGCCCCCTAGGTCAATTCGACGGCCCGGCCGAGCCGGGCCGATTCGTACGCCGCGGTGACGAGCGCGACGCTCCGGCGCCCGCCGGGCCCGTCGCAGCACGGCGCGCGCCGTGATGCCACCGCGTCGAGAAAATCCTGAAACACACGCACGTGCGCGCTGACGTCCGCGACGACCGGCGACGCCGCGCTCACCGTCGCCGCCGATCCGAGGCTCGGCCGCTCGTCGTCGCGTCTGTCCTGCAGATCGATCGCAACGAGATCGTCGCCGTCCAGGATCAGCGTGCCGTTCGAGCCGGTCAGCTCGATGCGGCGCGAGTAGCCCGGGTACACGGACGTCGCCGCTTCGAGAGTTCCGAGCGCGCCGCTCGCGAACTCGACGAGTGCGACAGACGTGTCCTCGACTTCGATCCGATGCAGCGCCGCGGCGGCCTTCGCGGTCACGCGCCGCGCCGGGCCGAACAGCCACTGCAGCAGATCGACCGTGTGCACTCCCTGGTTCATCAGGGCGCCGCCGCCGTCGAGCGCCCGGGTGCCGCGCCAGCGCGACTGCTCGTAGTACGACGGCGGACGGTACCATTTGACCCGCGCGGCCGCGAGGATCGGCTGTCCGAGGCGTCCGCCGTCGACGAGCGCCTTCATCCGCCGCACGTCGGCCTTCAAGCGATCCTGAAAGATCACCCCGAGCGTGACGCCGGCCCGCGCTGCCGTATCGATGAGCGCATCCGCGCGCGCCGTCGTGACGTCGATCGGTTTCTCGACGAGGACGTGCAGGCCGCGCTCCGCGGCGGCGATGCCGTGCTCGGCGTGCAGACCCGATGGGCTGCCCACCACCACGAGGTCCAGCGGACGATGGTCGAGAAAGCGATCGAGCGAGTCGTACGCCGCCGCGCCGTGCCGGCTCGCGAGCTGCTCGGCGTGGGCACGCGTCGGCGCGACGACTGCGGCGACCACCGCGCCGGGAATCTCGCGGATCGCGCGCGCGTGCGTGTCGCTGATGTTGCCCGCGCCAATCAGTCCGACGTGCACGATCGTCGTGATCCTCTAGACCAGAATCCGAAGCTCGCGATCAATGGCAATCAATTCGCGATCCGAAATCAATCCGCAGTCCGCAGTCCGCAATCCCTTAGTTCCCCGCTCCTGCCTTGTTCAGCAGTCCTTTCATCCCCGCGAAGCTTTGACGGCTCGAGGCTTCCGGCGTGCCGGCGCCGCGCCAGTGCGTCTCGAGCGTCACCGCGTGGCTGTAGCCGTCGGCCTTCAGCGCGCGGAACTGTCCGGCCCAGTCGATCACGCCGCTGCCCATCGCCATCCACGCCCACTTGCCGTCCGTCTTCGCGGCGTCCTTGCAGTGGACGTGTCCGATGCGATCTTTCGGAATCGCCGCGTAGCCGCCGGGGAACGGCGTCTCGTCGCGGAACTGCGCGTTGCCCGGATCCCACGTGATCTGCAGCGCCTTGTCGGGAATCGCCTTCGCCAGACGTCCGGCCTCGGCGCCGGTGGCGGTGTTGCAGGCGTACTCGTTTTCGAGCACGAGCGTCACGCCTCGCTTCGCCGCCTTCGCGGCGGCGCCGCGGATGACGTCGTCGATCGCCGCACGGTGCGGCTTCTGATCGTCGAGCCGCCAGAAGTCGAAGATGCGGATGCGATCGGTGTGGAAGGTTGTCGTCAGCTCGAACGCGCGCTCGAGCAGGTCGCCCTGGTCCTTGAAGCTGAAGCTCGCGCCGAACTCGTCGCGCGTCGGGCTGAACGACGATTTCGGCGCACCTGGCCAGTCGACCTTGTAGATCGGCGACGCAATGCACGCGACGCGGAGGTTGAACCGCTCGAGCGCACGCTTGACGTCGGCAATCTGGGCGGCGTCCCAGTTCATCACGTTCTTTCCGGCGGCTTCGCGCAGATCGACGAAGCCCATGCCGAAATCGCGCGCAGCGACCTCGCACGCGTGCCCGAAGTCCTGCGAAATCTCGTCGGTGAGAATCGATAGGTGGAACGGGGAAGTGCGGACTGCGGATTGCGGATTACGGGTTGATTGTCGATCGGGTGACTGCGAGCTGGCAGACAGTCCGCGATCGATCCGCAATCCGGAATCCGCAATCCGCAATCCGGCTGCGGCACCCGCGAGTCCGGTGAGCAACGAGCGTCTGGTCATCATGGCCCAATATCAGAACACAATTCGGAGCGCGATCTGCATCACTCGTGGAGCCCGCGTCGAAATCACCTGGCCGAAGCGTGTGTTCAGCTGATTGCCTGCCGCATCGAACCGGGCCGTGGCGTCGACCGACGCGAACTGCACCTGATTGAACACGTTATAGATCTCCCACCTCAGCTGGAGGCGCCGCAAAGAGGCGCCGAACGGGATGTTCTTGAACAGCGTGACGTCGGAATTGGTCACGCCGGGGCCCCGGATCACGTCTTTCGGCGAGTTGCCCGCGTCGCCCCGCGCGGGCCGTGAAAAGGCCGCCGTATTGAACCATTGCGTGAGCCCCCGCTCGCCCGCCGGCAGCGTCGGATCGCCGCTCACGTTCGGCACGAGACTGCCTGCCGCGACGCCGGTCGCGCGCGCGACGTCACCGCCGCCGGTGATGTCGGCGCCGTCCGACGCGGTCCACGTCACGTTCAGCGGCGTACCGCTCGCGAGCGTCGTCAGGCCGGAGAACTGCCAGTTGTCCAGCACGGCGCGCACGAACCGGCTGTTCCAGCGCGCGCTGGCGCGCGGCAGATCCCATGTGTAGTTGATGACCGCCACGTGCGTCTGGTCGTAGCTCGAGAGGCCGTAGTTCCACACGTCGGGATTCTGGTACGTCGCAATCTGCATGTTGGCGCCTGTGCCGGTCTCGTTGTTCGACGTGTAGTCGCGCGACCTGGAGAGCGTGTACGCGACGCCGAACTGCAGCCCCTTCGCAAACCGGCGGTTCGCCTGCACCTGCAGCGCGTTGTAGTCGGATCTGCCGGAGTTCTCGAAGAACCAGACGTTTGCGTAGCCGGGATACGGGCGATAGAAGTTGTCGGGCAACGCGACGCCGACCCGGGTTGGATCGAGGTTCGCCGGATTGAAGTGTGCGCCGTAGGGCACGATGTTCAGGTTCCGCGTCTGCAGCAGGTTGCGCGACTGCGATCCGACGTAGGCCACGTCCACGACCGTGCCCCAGCCGATGTCGCGCTGGACGCCAAGTGAATAGCTGTAGAGAGTGGGCGTCCTCGTTTCCTTCTCGAACCCCTGCACGTCGCTCGGGAAGTTGTAGCCGGTCGACTGCAGCAGCGTGTCCATCGAGCCGTAGAAGATCTGGGGGTTGAACTGGAGCGGCGGGTTGCGCGTCGCTTGCCAATTGACGTTGCCCGAGGAACGCGTGTTGTGGAAGATGCCGAAGCTTCCCCGCACGGCGCTCTTGGCGTCGCCTTTCACGTCGTACGCGAAACCGATGCGCGGTTCGGGCAGGAGCGGCGGCTGATCCTTGAACCCGGCCGGATAGGACGGATCGGTCGCGAGAACGAGACCGTTGTTCAGATCGCCGGTACCCGGCACCTGCGCCCCGACGAGAACCGCCGGCACCGTCGCGCCCGTGACGAGATCACGGCCGACACGGACGCCGTTGACGAGCGCCGGATAGTACAGACGCGGCGCGCGCGCCGGATCGTAGCGCTCGAGCGAGAACGCCGCCGCGCCGCCGGTCTCGTGACGATAATGCGTGTACCACGCGAGCCGCAGCCCGTAGTCGAGCGTCAGCTTCGGGGTGACGCGCCACGTGTCCTGCGCGAACCACTCGGCGACGTTCGCCAGACCGCCGCCGCCCGGCCGCGTCGTCGATTCGGTGTACGACGTGAAGTTGCCGAGCAGCGCGTTCGCGTAGGCATAACCGGTGTTGCCAGGATTGTTCGCGTCGGTGCTGCTGAAGTCGTACGAGCCGGCGAACGTGGCCGTCGGTCCTTCTTCGTTGCGGACGTGCTCGAAATACATCCCCGCCTTGTAGGTGTGTTTGCCTCGCACCATCGTCAGCGTGTCGTTGAACGTGTACAGCTTGTCGTCGCCGGTGAGCGGCGTGCGGCCGTCGTAGGTGATCGCCGCCGCGCCAGTGACGCCCGTAAACCGTGCCTGCGGAATGATCCCGAGCGGGTTGATCGACGGATAGAACTGCCCGAGCGTGAACCCCGTCTGCGCCCTCGTGATGCCGGCGAGATCCTGGTCGCTCAGCGGGGGGCCGTTCTCGGTGCTGTGTCGAATGGAGACCGACGCTTCGTTGACGACACGGCCGCTGACGACGCGCGTGTAGTTGAAGAGACCGCTGTCGTCCGTGAACAGATAGTGCAGCCTCACGAGACCCCAGGCCGAGCCGCCGGCCGCCACGTTGTAGCCCTGGTTGTCGCCGTACCACGTCGAGACGCGGCCGTAAAATGCATCGCGCGCCGAGGGGTGGAAGTCGATGCGCGCGACGTTCTGCCGTTTCGGCACGTTCAGGCTCTCCTGGAAGTTGTAGTTGTAGGCGCCGCGCGTGACGCTGCGATCGAGCGCGTTGGGCAGCGGGAACACGTCGAGCAGCGCCTGGCCGTTGCGGTTGATGCGGTTACCCGGAATCACGTTGTTCGGGAACGGCTGGCCGGTCAGCGGATCGCGGACCACGATCAGACGGCCGTTCGTATCGAGCGACTGCGAGAAGTCGCCGGCGCGCTCGAGCGCCGTCGGCGTCGTCACCTGCTGCAGCGCGCGCGGGTTCAGCGACTTGAGCCCGTCGAAGGAGTAGAAGAAAAACAGCTTGTCCTTCCCGCCCGTCGGCACAGGCCCGCCGAGGGTGCCACCTGCGGTGTCGAATCGGTACTGCGGCTTCGGGATGCCGTTGCGATTGTTGAAGAAATCGTTCGCGTTCAGCGCTTCGTGGCGCTTGTACCAGTACACGCTGCCCTTGTACTGCCTGGTCCCCGACTTGGTGACGATGTTCACCACGGGGCCGCCGTTGCGGCCGTACTCGGCGCGGTAGTTGTTCAGCTCGACCTGCACTTCGCCGATCGCGTCGAAGTTGATCGAGCTGCTGAACACCTGCGGGCTGCCGAGATCGTTGCCGACGACGCCGTCGACCGTCATCGTGTTCCACGTCGCACGCGTGCCGTTGATGTTCGGCGTGGTCGATCCGAAGTTGCCGCCGGGCGCGTCGGTCGGCGTCTGGTAGGCGACGCCGGGCAGCACGCGCAGCAGCGACACGACGTCCCGGCCGCGGTCGGCGACCTGTTCGATCTGGGTCGACGTGATGAGCGCCGATCGTTCCGAGCTCAACGTCTGCACGATGCTGCCGGTAGAGGTGGCCGTCACCGTTTCGGTCAGCGCGCCGACGTTCAGCTGCAGCGAACCGACCGGCACCTCGACGTTCGCGGGGACGACGGTGTTGCGCAGCTCGAACGTCGTGAACCCGGCCAGCTCGACGCGGATGGTGTAGGTGCCGGGCTGGACGGCGGAGAAGATGAAGACTCCGGTCTCGTTCGAAGTCGTCGCGCGGCTGTCGCCGGTCTGCTCGTTCACGAGCGTGACGGTCGCGCCGGGCACGACCTGACGCGTCTGGTCGACGATGGTGCCGGCGACGCTGCCCGAGACCGACTGCGCGGCGGCGGACGTGGACACGGCGAGCGTGAGGAGCAGGGTCGAGGCCGCCCTCCGCAGCAGAGCCGGCATGGGACCTCCCGCAGGTTTCCGCGTGTTTTCCGAGAACTGCACCGCTAAAGTAAAGGCCTACCCAATCGGCGGCGAGAGATTACAATTGGAGCGTCCACGTTGGCAACTTCCGGCAACCGCGCTGGAGTTTGTTGCCAATTCGGACGCTTTCACTACAATTGGTCAATCCAATTATGATCTCTCCGCACGACCGGCATGACCTCGTTGACAGGGTGACGTCGGTTGTCGCGTACGTCCGCAGCCTCATCGACCGGGGCCGCCTGAAACCCGGCGACCGGCTGCCCCCCGAGCGCGACCTCGCGCAGCAGGTCGGCGTCAGCCGGCCGACCGTCCGGGCCGGATTGCGGACGCTCGCCGCGCTCGGCGTCGTCCGCTCGCGGCGCGGATCCGGCACATACATCCCCGACGGGCCGCCGACGCTCGGCGCCGAAGCGCTCAGCTTCCTGGCGGCGCTCCACAAGTTCACGACCGAAGACGTGTTCGAGACGCGCCGGATTCTCGAGGTCGGCGCCGCCGGGCTCGCCGCCGAGCGCGCAACGCCCGATCAACTGGCGACGCTGGCGGACGAAGTCGCCAGTCTCTTCGCATCGCTCGCCGACCGGCAGGTCTTCCTCGTGCACGACATCAACTTCCACCGCGTCATCGCCGCTGCGTCGGGCAACCCCATCGTGGCGTCGTGTGTCGAGATGGTGGCGGCGCTGTACTACGAGCGGCGGCGGACGACCGCCGAACGCGCCGTCGATCGCGACGTGCGCGACGCCGCCGACGCGCACCGCCAGATCTACCAGGCCATCCGCGCGCACGACGTGGAACGCGCGCGCCGCGCCATGAACGATCACTTGACGCGCTCGCGGGCGTATCAGGCGAAGGAGACTGCCGGCGGCCGGGTTCAGGGTTCAGAGTTCAGGGTTCAGGATCCGCGGTCTCGTGCTCGTTCGAACGCGGCGCCGAGAACGGAGAACCAGAACCGGCACCGGAACCAGAACACCGAACCTCGAACCGTGCACCCCGAACCCAGACGGGCGACCCGCTGATGGCGTCCCTCTTCGATCTGTCAGGCCGGGTCGCGGTCGTCGTCGGGGGCACGACAGGAATCGGCCGCGCGATCGCGCTCGGCCTGGCCGACGCCGGCGCAGACGTCGTGGCGACGGGACGGCGCGCGAAGATCGTGGACGAGGTCGCCGCCGACCTCGAAGCACGCGGACGCCGGACGATTCGTCATGCGAGCGACGTCGGGAGCCTCGCGTCGCTTCGCGCCCTGCACGAGGCGTGCATCGCCGCGTTCGCGAAGGTCGATATCGTCGTCGCCGCCGCCGGCATCACGAAGCGCGTGGCATCCGTCGACATGAGCGAGGCGGACTGGAACGCGATCATCGACACGAACCTGACCGGCATGTTCCGGACGTACCAGGTGTTCGCGCCGGCGATGATGAAGCGCGGCGCGGGACGCCTCATCGGCATCGGATCGATCGCGTCCTTCGTCGGGCTGCAGGAGGCTGCGGCTTACACTGCCAGCAAGGCCGCGGTCGCGGGCCTGACGCGCGCGCTGTCGGTCGAGTGGGCGCGCTACGGCGTGACGGTGAATGCGATCGCGCCCGGCGTGTTCGAAACGGATCTGAACCGAGAGATTCTGAAAGGGGCGCGCGGCCGCGAGTTTGTCACGCGCACGCCGATGGGCCGCTTCGGCAGCACCGAAGAGCTCGTCGGCGCTGCAATCTATCTCGCGTCCGACGCGTCGAGCTTCGTGACCGGACAGTTGATCGCCGTCGACGGCGGATTATTGGGCAGCGGAGTCAATCAATGAGCGTCGCGATCGTCATCAGCGGCGCGGACAACGTCGCGACCGCGCTCGAGGCGATCGACGCCGGCCGGACGATTCAGGCCGGCGCCTCTACGGTGACGGCGGCCGAGGCCATTCCGCGAGGCCACAAGATCGCGCTGCGGGACATTCGTGCCGGCGACCGGGTGGTCAAGTACGGCAGCGCGATAGGGACGGCTTCGTCGAACATCGCCGCCGGCGCGCACGTGCACACCCACAACGTCGCGAGCGCGAGAGGACGCGGCGATCGCGGCGCAAAGGAGCGCGAGGCTTCAGCCGAGCGGGCCGGCGGCGAAGCGCGGCTCGCGGAGCCCCGCGAGCCATGACATCGCGACCGGCGTTCCTCGGCTATCCCCGCGAGGACGGACGAGTCGGCGCCCGCAACCACGTGCTCGTCGTGCCGACCGTCATCTGCGCGGCCGTGGTCGCCGAGCGCATCGCGGCGGCGATTCCGTCGATCGGCGCCGCGCTGCCGCACCTCGCCGGCTGCGGGCAGCTTGGCCCGGATCGGGACCTTACCCACGACACCCTCGCCGCATACGTCGGTCATCCGAACGTCGGCGCCGTGATCGTCGTCGCGCTCGGGTGCGAGCAGGTCGTCGCCCAGCAACTCGCCGACGGAGCGCGCCACGCGGGCCGCCCCGCGCACGTGATCTCGATTCAAAGCGAAGGCGGAACGGTGCGCGCGACGACGCGCGGCATCGAGCTGGCGCGCGAGCTCGCCGCCGCCATCGCCGGCGCCGAGCGGGCGCGATGTCCGATCTCGTCGCTCGTGCTGTCGGTCAAGTGCGGCGGATCCGACTACACGTCCGGTCTCGCATCGAACCCGGTCGTCGGCCGCGTCGCCGATCGCGTCGTGGATCTCGGCGGATCGGTCGTGCTCGGCGAGATCGCGGAGATCATGGGCGCCGAGCACCTGCTCGCCGCGCGCGCGGGATCGCCGGACACGGCGGCCCGGCTGCTGCGCGTCGTCAGCCGCGTGGAGGCGGAGGCGATGGCGCTCGGGCTCGACATTCGCGGCACGCAGCCGTCGCCGGGAAACATCCGCGGCGGCCTGACGACGATCGAGGAAAAATCGCTCGGTGCGAC
>Ga0066903_100005034_pt1 | contig 11355 bp, 10 predicted proteins | sample PanSoiMetaGPlot1_FD_67491 | JGI IMG/M metagenome (GOLD analysis project Ga0066903, IMG submission 67491) | Tropical forest soil microbial communities from Panama analyzed to predict greenhouse gas emissions - Panama Soil - Plot 1 (version 2) | ecosystem: Environmental > Terrestrial > Soil >...
CTGCCGGTGCAGTACGGGCTGTGGTTGTGGAATCTTATCCACGGCAACCTCGGCTGGTCGTTCCGGACCCAGCAGCCGGTCGGCGAACTCATTGCGGCCCGTCTGCCGATCACGATTGAGTTGGCGGTGCTGACCATCGCGGCCGTCGCCGCGATCGGCATTCCGCTCGGGATCCTTGCGAGCGTCACGCCCAGCGTGCGCGTGAAGGCGCTCGCTCAGATCGTCGGCCTCCTCGGCCTGTCCGTGCCGAATTTTTGGACGGCCGTAATGCTCATCATCCTCGCGTCGTACGCGTTCCACTGGCTGCCCGCCCTCATCTTCACGCCGCCGTGGGAATCGCCGTGGGTCAATGCGCAGCAAATGCTGCTGCCGGTCCTGTCGCTCGCCCTCGGCCTCGCCGCGGTTGTGGTGCGCATGACACGATCCTCCATGCTGGAGGTGCTGGGCCAAGAATACGTGTTGGTCGCACGGGCGAAAGGCCTTCGCGGCGCCACGGTGCTGCTCCGGCACGGGCTGCGGAACGCCCTCATCCCTATCGTCACGGTGCTCGGCCTGCAGAGTGGATTTCTCCTCGGCGGCGTCGTGATCACAGAGCAGATCTTCGGACTGCCCGGGTTGGGCTGGATGCTGCTGAACGGCGTCTATCAGCGCGACTATCCGGTCGTGCAGGGTACGGTCATGCTGTTCGCGGTGACCTTCGCCGCCGTGAATCTCGCCGTGGATATGCTCTATACGTCGCTCGATCCGCGGATTCGATTCGAATGAACGATCGGGCGACCGGCACCCGGATCAGCCCCCTGCCGGGCGCCGCGGTTCTGGCTCCAGCCGCCGGCCGGCGCCCGCCCGCCTCCAAGGGGAGGGCGGTGCGCGTCGTACGCCTGGCCCGCCGCAATCCGACCGCGGCCGTCGGCGCCGGCATCATCGCGCTGACTGTCCTTGTCGCCTTGACGGCGCCGCTGCTCGCCCGGTACGATCCGGTCTCGCAGATCGCCCAGCCCCTCCTAGCGCCGAGCGGCCGGTATGCACTTGGAACGGATGAGCTGGGGCGGGACGAGTTGAGCCGTATCATCTTCGGCGCGCGCGTCTCGCTCTACGTCGGCGGCGTGGCGGTCGTCATTGCGCTGGTCTTTGGCGCGTCCTCCGGCGTTGCGGCGGGGTTCTACGGCGGCCGGTTCGACAACATCGCGATGCGCGTGATGGACGTCCTGTTCTCCATGCCGGCCCTCGTCCTCGCCATCACCCTCACGAGCATACTCGGCCCGAGCCTGACCAACGCGATGATCGCGATCGGCATTGTCTACGCCCCCACGTTCGCGCGCGTCGCGCGCGGACCGACGCTGTCGGTTGCCGGCCAGCCGTACATCGAAGCCGCGCGCGCGATCGGCGCCTCCAACGCCGCCATCATGGTCCGGCACGTGCTTCCGAACGTGTCGGCGCCGCTGCTCGTGCAAACGACCGTCTCGCTGTCTACGGCGATTCTGACGGAGGCCGCGCTCAGTTTTCTCGGCCTCGGCACGCAGCCGCCGACCGCGTCGTGGGGGCTCATGCTCAGTACGGCGCGACAGTACATGTTGATCGATCCGTGGATCGCGGTGCTGCCCGGGGTCGCCATCGCTGTGACGGTGCTGGGATTCAACCTGCTCGGAGACGGGCTTCGCGACGTGCTAGATCCGCGTATCCGCACGCTGTGACGGCGGCCTTCGGCTCCGACCGGGCCGCGCGCATCGGCGCCCGTGTGGAGCCATGCCGCGGTTGATCGCGTTTCTGCGCGGCATCAACGTCGGTCCGGTTCGCGGGACGGTCCCGCGGGATGCGCGCGCCCGCCGACGGCGCGTCGTCACGATGGAGTGGCTCCGCGGCCAGTTTGCCGACCTCGGCTCTTCGCGAGTCGAAACGTTCATCGCCAGCGGCAACGTGATCTTCGACAGCCGGGCGGGGCGACGCGGTGCGCGCCGGCCGGGTCCGGCAGTCTCCTGATGTTCAGCCCCGAGGAGCGTGACCGCGCTCGCGGCCGCATCCTGGCGATGGCCCGCGCGGATCGACGAATCGTCGCCGGGGCGGAGATCGGCGCCGCGGCGCAGGGCCGCGGCGACCGCTGGTCGGATCTGGACCTTGGCTTCGGCGTGGGGGACGGCGCGACCCCGGCGGATCTGCTGGCGGATTGGACGCCGCACCTGGAGCGCGAATTCGAGGCCGTCCATCTCTTCGATCTCACAGTTTCGTCGACAATCTACCGTGTGTTCCTCTTCCCTGGTGCGCTGCAGGTTGATCTGTCCTTCGCGCCCGCCGCGGAGTTCGGCTCGCGCGGGGCCAAGTTTCGGCTGCTGTTCGGCCGCGCTCTCGAGCATCCCCCGTTCGTCCCGCCGTCCGCGCGGCACCTCTTCGGTCTCGGCGTCCACCACGCCGTGCGCGGGCGGTTGTGCATCGAGCGCGGCCGCCTGTGGCAGGCGCAGCATTGGATCGGCGAACTTCGCGAGATCGGCCTATCACTCGCATGTCGCGGGCGGGGCCTCGAGACCCGGCAGGGCCGCGGCTACGATGAACTGCCCCCCAAAACGTTGAAGCCGTTCGAAGCCACTTTGGTGCGGTCGCTCGACCAGGACGAACTCGTGCGGGCGCTCGGCGCCGCGATCGATGGCCTGCTCCGCGAGGCCGGGGAGGCGCGCGGGCTGGCCTCGCGGGTCGAGCACCAATTACGGGCGCTGGCGAGCCGCGATGTTGTAGAGTAAGTCTACCAGCCAAACGGCAGGGCGAAAGTCGGCGCCACGTCGTGGTGGTCGTGCCGCTCTGGCCGCGGGCGTGTCTTGAACCACCGAACCATCTGCGTCAACTGGTCAACCGCGTGTTCGAAGACCTCGCGGCCCTTCTCCGCGTTGGCATGTTTGGCTTCGCCGATGACGCCGCTTCGCGTGTAGGTCGAGGTCCACTCCACGATCGCCGCCGGCGACGACGCGGTCAGATCGACGGAGTGCCACCGGTCCGCCCCGGGGAGCGCCATGAAGGCCGCCAGTTCGTTGCGAATCTCCTGGGCCCGCACCCCGGCCGGATCGACGTGCTGATACATGGACGTCTCGAGTTCGCACGCGTGGGCGCAGCCGCCGGGAAACACGGACTCACGCCACTCGCGGTTCCAGCGCTCGGCGATCAACTGCCACCACGACACCGTCAGGCACAGCGCGTCGGTTTGCAGGATGGTCTGGCGACCGACCTCCTCCACCAGCGGGTGGTTGGAGCCGTGGCCGTTCACGACGACGATGCGCTTGAAGCCGTGGTAGGCGACGGAGCGCGTGATATCGAGCAGAAACTTGACGAAAGTGCCGGGTTCGATATTGATCGTACCCGGAAAGTCCATCACGTGGTGGCAGTAGCCGTACGCGACGGGCGGCAGGACCAGCATGTCGGCCGGCGCGCGACGCGCCGCTTCGTAGACTACGCTGCTGCTCAGTTTCGCGTCGACGTCCAGCGGCAGGTGATGGCCGTGCTGCTCCGTCGAGCCGACCGGGAGGACGACCGCTTTCTTCATGGCCACGGCCTCGTTGATTTCAGGCCAGGTGAGATGCTCGTATCGGTACTCCTGCTCCACGGACTTCCGGGTGCTCTCGGTGCGCGCAATCGCCATTCCGTGTCCTCCTCCCGTCATGAACGCGCCAAGACCCGCCGGCTCAAAAAACATCCGGACGCTTTCGGTGAAGGCCTGCTGCTCTTCTGTGTGCGGCGAAGCGCCGCCTTTTCACCAGGAGCGTCTCCGGCCACCAGAGAACCAAGGCTCTCCGTGTCTGCGCCGCCCGCGAGCGCGTTTCTCCGCGCCTGCCGCCGTCTCCCCGTGCCGTACACCCCGGTGTGGGCGATGCGGCAGGCCGGGCGCTACCTGCCGGACTACCGTCGCGTTCGCGACCGGATGAGCCTGCTCGAGCTCTGTAAGACGCCTGAAGCGGCGGCCGAGGTGACCGTCCAGCCGGTTGACCGCCTCGGCGTCGACGCGGCGATTCTCTTTGCCGACATCCTGCTCGTGCTGGAACCCTTCGGCGTGGGCCTCGCGTACGCGAAGGGCGAAGGGCCGGTGATCGGACGGCCGGTGCGCACGCGAGAGGACGTGGCCCGCCTGCCGGACGTCGATCCCGCGGACGCGGCGCCGTTTGTGTTTGAGACGGTGCGCCTCGCGCGCCGCGCCCTCGCGGGGCGCGTTCCGCTGATTGGGTTTGCGGGAGCGCCCTTCACCGTGGCGTCATATCTCATCGAAGGCGGGTCGTCCCGCAACTTCGTGCTGACAAAGCGCCTCGTGTATTCTGAGGCCGACGCGTGGAACGCGTTGATGGAGAAGCTCAGCAGGATGACGGCGAGGTATCTCGAGGGCCAAATCGCGGCGGGGGCGGACGCGGTGCAGCTGTTCGACAGCTGGGCCGGCTGCCTGTCGCCCGACGCCTACCGGCGGTATGTGCTGCCCCACACCCGCGCCGTGCTGGCCGCGCTGCCGCCGCACGTGCCGGTGATCCACTTCGGCACCGGGACCGCGGGTTTGCTGGAAGCCATGCGCGACGCCGGCGGACACCTGATCGGCCTCGACTGGCGCGTCGATCTCGACCAGGCGTGGGCGCGCGTGGGCCCGGACGTTGGCGTGCAGGGCAACCTCGATCCCGCCGTGCTGCTGAGCACCACGTCCGAGATCAAGCGCGGGGTGGCGGGCGTTCTCTCCTCGGCGGCCGGCCGGCCGGGGCACGTGTTCAACCTGGGCCACGGCGTGCTGCCGGACACGCCGTGGGAGCACGTTCGCGCCATGGTGGACATGGTCCACGAGTTGAGCCGGCGCTGATGCCGGGTCGCGACGCTCCGCGCCCCGAGCCGCCCCGCCCACGCGCGGGTGCCGAGGCCGGCGCCGGGCCCTTCGATGCCGTCCTCCTGATCGCCTACGGTGGACCGGCGCGCCCGGAAGACGTGCGTCCGTACCTTGCCGGTATCCTGAAGGGCCGGCGCGTGCCGCCCCGTCGGCTTGAGGACGTCGCACATCACTATGACCTGTTCGGCGGCCGGTCGCCGCTTACGGCGCTGACGCGCCTCCAGGCGGCGGCGCTGCAGGCCGCGCTCGAGGCGCAGGGGCGGCGGATCTCCGTCCATGTCGGGATGCGAAACTGGCATCCGTATCTTCACGAAACGCTCGCCGCGATGCGCGATGCCGGTGTACGCCGCGCGCTGGGGATCGTCATGGCGCCGCACCGGAGTTACGCAAGTTGGGAGCAGTATCATGAAAACGTGGCCGACGCACTGACGCGGATCGGTGCGGGTGCGCCCGTCGTCGACTTTGCCCCTTCGTGGTTCGATCATCCGGGGTTCATCGAGGCGCAGACCGGCCGTGTTCGCGACGTGCTGCGCACGCTGCCCGACGCGGAACGACCTGCCGCGACGCTCGTGTTCACGGCGCACAGTATCCCGGCGGCCATGGCCGAACGCAGCCGCTATGCGGAGGAATTTCAGACGTCGGCGCGCCTTGTCGCCGCGCGCGTGGGCCACGGCGGATGGCGGCACGCCTACCAGAGCCGCAGCGGTGATCCACGGGAACCATGGCTCGAGCCGGACGTGAAGGACGTGCTGCGCGAGTTGGCCGGGCGCGGCGGCCGCGCCGCGGTGATGGTGCCGATCGGCTTCGTCTCGGACCACATCGAGGTCTTATACGACCTGGACACCGAGGCCCGCGAGGCGGCAGCGCGGCTGGGGATCGCCTACTACCGGGCCCAGACCGTGATGGATCATCCTGCGTTCATCGGAATGCTCGCCGGCCTCGTCGCGGCGGGATCGCCGCGACCCGCGTGACGACAGACGGGATCGGCGGCGGCCCGGCCCCCTCGAGCGGTGCGACGCCCGCGCGGCCCCGAGTCGTCGTCGTCGGTGCAGGGATCGCCGGACTCGCCGCGGCGCTCCGTATCATGCGTGAGGCTCCCGGCGTAGAGCTCACCGTCTGCGAGGCCGGCGCTCGACCGGGCGGAGTGATCGGCACCGAACGCGCCGGCGAACGAGGCGAGTATCTCCTGGAGACAGGGCCGGACTCGTTCCTGACCGAGAAACCTGAGGCCCTGCGATGCTGCGGCACCCTTGGGATCGAGGACGGGTTGGTGGGTGTGCAGCCCGCCGCGGCACGCAGCTACGTAGTCTGCGCGGGACGGCTTGCGCCTATCCCGGACGGGTTCCGGATTCTTGCGCCGACGCGTGTGTGGCCATGGCTGCGGTCGCCGCTCTTCTCATGGCCCGGCAAGCTCCGCACCGCGATGGACTGGGTGCTGCCGCGCGGCCGATCCCGCCAGGACGAGACTGTGGCATCGTTCGTAACGCGCCGCGTGGGACGAGAGACGTTCGATCGTATCGCCGAGCCGATGATCGGCACTATTTATACCGGCGACGCGACCACACTGAGCCTTGCCGCAACGATGCCACGGTTTGTGGAACTCGAACGCCGCTACGGCAGTGTGATCCGCGGGCTCTTGCACGCCCGCGCCGCGGCGCCCGCGCGAGCGATCGGGGCGAATGCCGACGGTCCTCTCGAAAGCGGCCGCCGCCTTGGAATGTTCGCTGCGCACGCGGATGGGATGCAGGCGCTCGTGGACGCGGCCGTTGGCCGTCTCCCGGCCGGAGTCCTGCGGCTTCGGACTCACGTCGCATCGGTGGCGCACGGACCCGGCGGGCAGGGGTACAGGCTGGCGTTGAACGGCGGCGGCCGTTTGGAGGCGGAGGCCGTGGTGATCGCCACGCCCGCGCCGGCCGCGGCACGGCTCCTCGCGGACGTGGACGCCGGCCTCGCAGCGGGCCTGAACGCCATCCCGTACGCCTCCTCGGCGAGTGTGAGCCTGGCGTACCGGCGCGGCGGGATCCGCCACCCGCTCGACGGCTTGGGTTTTGTCGTGCCGCGTGTCGAGCGGCGGCCCATTCTCGCGGCATCCTTCTCGAGCGTCAAGTTCCCGGGACGCGCGCCCGCGGATCGTGCGCTGCTGCGGATATTTTTAGGCGGGGCGCTGGTGCCGGCCATGGTCGATAGGGAGGACGACGACCTCGTCGCGACCGTCGGCGGCGAGATGGAGGCCCTGCTCGCCGCCTCGGCGCCGCCGGTCTTCTCGCGCGTGCACCGCCACCGCAATGCGATGCCGCAATATACTGTCGGGCACCTCACCCGGGTGACGGAGATCGAGGCCCGCGTCGCCGTCCACGCCGGATTGGCGCTGGCGGGGGCTGCTTACCGCGGCGTCGGGATCTCGGATTGCATACGGTCGGGGGAGGCCGCGGCGGATCTAATTCTCACGAATGTCCAGAAGCGAGGCCCGGTCGCGTCCGGCGTCGGTGGCTAAGAAGACGGATCGGGGGGCTCCGCGCTCAGTCCCGTGCAGAGAGACGGGGATCGAGCGCGTCGTGAAGCCCGTCCCCGGCCAGATTGAACGAGAGAACGACGAGCGCGATCGCGAGTCCCGGAGCAAGGGCCGCCCAAAAATCGGTGAGCAGGTACCGATAGCTATCCGCCAGCATCGCTCCCCACTCCGGGGTCGGTGGCTGCGCGCCCAGTCCGAGAAAGCCGAGCCCCGCGGCTTCAATAATTGCTCCGCCGATCCCGAGCGATCCCTGCACGATGAGCGGCGCGGCGGCATTCGGTACGATCGCGCGCAGGAGGACCCGCCACGTGCGTGCGCCGATCGCTCGGGCCGCCGTGACGTACTCGGACTCCTTGATGGCCAGGGTGGACGCGCGCGCGACGCGCGCGAAACTCGGGATGTTGACGATGCTGACAGCCAGAATCGTATTGTTGAGTCCCGGGCCGCGAAGCGCCACGATGCCGATCGCGAGAATGATGGAGGGGAACGCGAGCATCACGTCCATCAGCCTCATGATCGTGCTTTCGACCCGGCCCCCGGCGTAACCGGCCGTGATGCCGAGCAGCGCCCCGGTGGAGAGCGCGCCGGCGACCGCAACGAAGCCGACGGTCATCGAGATCCGGGCACCTAGAACGACCCGGCTGAACACGTCGCGGCCGAGTTGGTCGGTGCCCATCCAGTGCTGCGCCGACGGCGGCTTGAGCCGCGCAACCAACTCTTCGTCGTCGGGCCCGGTGGGGGCGATTTGCGTCGCGAAGATCGCCACGAGCGCAAAAAAGAGAATCATACAGAGGCCCACGCGCGCGTTGGCGTTGTGCCAGAAGCGGCGCGCCGCCATCCGGAACGCCGAGCGTCCGCTTCGGGGTGCCGCTGGGACGCCGGCGATCTGCGCCCGGGCGTCGTAGAGCCGAGCCTGCTCAGGCGTAGCGGATGCGGGGGTCGAGGAAGGCATACAGGACGTCGACGACGAGGTTTACGAGCACGAACATCAGCGAGAAGAGCAGGATCCCGGCGAGAATCACCGGGTAGTCGCGGAACAAAATCGAATCGTACATGAAGCGGCCGACGCCCGGCCACGAGAAGATCGTCTCGGTGAGGATCGCGCCGGTGAGGAACGAGCCAAACTGGAGTCCGACGACGGTGACGACCGGAAGGAGCGCGTTTCGCAGGCCGTGGCCGACGACCACGGCGGGACCGGTCAGGCCCTTCGCGCGCGCCGTGCGGATATAGTCCTGGTGCAGCGCGTCGAGCATCGACGCCCGCGTCATGCGCGCAATGATCGCGGTGGGGATCGACCCGACGGTGATGCTGGGCAGCACGAGGTGCCGCAGCGCGTCGCCCGCGGCCGGCCAGTTGGCCGTGAGCAGGGCGTCCAGCACATCGATCCGGGTGAGCGACGTGAGCGAGAGGCTGACGTCGAGTTGTCCCGAGGTCGGCAGGACGTGCACGTAGACGCTGAAGACGTAGATGAGCATCAGGCCGAGCCAGAACACCGGGATCGAGACCCCGGCGAGGGCTACGAACATCCCGATCCGGTCGAAAATCGAGTTCGGCTTGGCCGCGGACATGATCCCGATCGGCACGCCGAGGCAGAGGGCGACGGTGATCGCACCGAGCGTCAACTCGACCGTCGCCGGAAGCCGCGGGACGAACTCCGTCAGTACTTTGCGGTGGCTGTCGAGCGACTCGCCGAAGTCCCCGCGCACGGCGTTCCAGAGATAGATCGCGTACTGCACCGGCAGCGGCTTGTCGAGCCCGAACTCGTGCTGTACGCGCTCGATCGAGCCCGGCGCCGCGTGCTCTCCGACGTAGACGGTCGCGGGGTCGCCGGGCAGCAGATGGATCATCAGGAACGCCGCGGCCGAGACCCCGAGGAGGATCGGCAGCAGCGCTATGATGCGGCGGGCGATGTATCCGGCCATCGAAAAGAGATACGGAGGGGGCGCGGACCTCGGTCCGCGCCCCCGTCCTGCAACCGCAGGCTACTTCACCGAGACCAGTTCCCAGTACTCATTGGAATCGGGCTGTCCGATGAGGCCGTCGACGTTCTTGCGCGCCAGCATCGGCACCTTGGCGTGCGCGAACCACACTCTGGGGTAGTCCTTCAAGATGAGGGTCATGGCCTGCGCGTACAGCTCCGCGCGCTTGGCCTGGGCGTTCTCGACCTTGGCCTTGTTGATCAGGTCGAAGACGGCCGGGTTGTTGTACGACCACCCTGCTCGGGTCGCATCGTACTTCGGGAAGAAGTACCCGAGCCAATCGTCCGGGTCGCCGTTGTCGCCGATCCAGCCCCCCATGTACATGGGGAACTTGTTACCCCGCTGGTCCTTGAGGTACGTGGCCCAATCCTCGGTCTGCAGATTGGCCTTGATGCCGACCTTGGCCAGGTCGCTCGCGATCGCCGTCCCGATCTCTTTGCCGTTCGGGAAGTACGGCCGGCTCACCGGAATGTACCAGAAGTCGACCGAGAACCCGTTCGGGAAGCCGGCTTCCGAAAGCAGCTGCTTCGCCTTGGCCGGATCGTACGTGACCGGCTGAGGATTCGCGACGCGGCCCCACATTCCCGGCGGCATGGCCTGCGTGGCGACCTCGCCGTACCCTGCGTAAATGGCATCCACGATCGCCTTCCGATTGATCGCGAAGGAGATTGCCTGACGCACTCGGACGTCTTTCATGCTCGGGTCGTTCATGTTCATCACGATCCAGCTCGTGTTGAACGCCGGCCGGAACACGGTCTTGATGTTCGGATCGCTCTGGGACGCCTTGACGTCGTCGGTGTTGGGGAGTTCGATCACCTGGACCTCGCCGGATTTGAGGGCGAGGTACCGCGCCGCGTTGTCCTTGATCACGCGCATGATCAGGCGCTGCGTCTTGGGCAGGCCCTTGCGGAAGAAGTTCGGGTTGGCCTCGAGCGTCACGTGATCGTCGCGGACCCACTCGACGAACTTGTAGGGCCCGGTCCCCACGGGGTGCTGGCCGAGGCCCTCACCGCCGTATTGCTTCATCGAGGCGGGGCTGTTGAACTGGAACGCAATGATCGTCAAGTTTTGGAGCATCGGAGAGTTGGGCCTCTTCAACACCACCTGCAACGTGTACGGATCGACGACTTTGGCCTCCTGGAACGAGGGGGCCATGAAGTCGCCCCAGTACTCGTAGTCGCCGCCCTTCACCGCGTGGTACGGGTTCTTCTCGTCCGCCCAGCGGTCCCAGTTGGCTTTCGCCGCCTCCGCGTTCCAGGGTGTGCCGTCGTGGAACGTGACGCCCTGGCGCAGCTTAAACGTCCACGTGAGCCCGTCGGGCGATACCGACCAGCTCGTCGCGAGGTCCGGCTCGATGTCGGTCACCCCGGGCTTTGCGCGGACCAATAGGTTGAAAATCTGTGTCGTGACCTGGTAGGCCTCGCCGTTCGAGCTGACCGGACTGTCGAGTGAGTCCGCATCTCCCGACTTGCCGTATACGAGTGTGGTTGGTGCGGCCGCCCAGCCCCTCACCGAGCCCGGGACGACAAGGACCGCGGCGATGAGCGCGGCCACAAGACACAGCGAGGTTGCCACGCGCCTCCACCCCTGTGGCGCTTTCACCATGCGACGCCTCCCTTGCAGTTTTTATGCTGTTCCGAAGCCAAGATACTTTCGGTGCCGCACTCGGCACTCCTTGCATGGTATAATTATCACAGTCAGGCAAGTATAATTATCACAGTCAGGCAATGATGGGGACGAGTAGCGCCGAAGCCGGCCGGAAGAGAGGCGGGGTCATGGCTGAGAACCCTGCCCGGCCGGAAGGCCGAACACCACCCCGGAGCCGCGGACGTATGCTACAAGCCTAAGCCCCGCCGGGTGCGCCCGTGACAGCGCAGGGAGTGTCCGACGGCGTCTCTCGTACGCCGGCGGGAACATGGGTGGAACCGCGGTGCCTCCGTCCCATCGGGACGGGGGCGTTCTTGTTTGTTTACGGGAAGGAGATGGTCGTCATGGCCGAACGGACGTCGGTAGAGCAAATTACGCTGCGC
>Ga0066903_100005035_pt1 | contig 11354 bp, 8 predicted proteins | sample PanSoiMetaGPlot1_FD_67491 | JGI IMG/M metagenome (GOLD analysis project Ga0066903, IMG submission 67491) | Tropical forest soil microbial communities from Panama analyzed to predict greenhouse gas emissions - Panama Soil - Plot 1 (version 2) | ecosystem: Environmental > Terrestrial > Soil >...
TTCGATGATCGAATCGATCCTCTGCTCGAGGTCGCGTCGTGTGATTGACGGCCGCATGGCGGCCGCGAACACCGCGGTCGGCAGCACCTTGTACAGCGCGCCGATGGCGGCGCGGATGTGCCGCGCGAGCTCGAGGACATCCGTGCGCGAGTGAACATCCACTCCCGCGACCGAGATCGGCGGCCCGAACGTTGTGAACGCGCGCGAACGGTAGCCTACGGCATACCGCACCATTTCGGCGAGCTCCCGCGCGAACGGGCGCTGGCGCTTCTTGGTCTGCTGGTGCGCGAGGATGTGATCCTCGAGGACGAGGTCGTACGCGATGGCCACGGGAATGACGACGAGGTCCGTTCGCTCGGACTGCAGCGCCGCATGCAGCAGTCCGGTTTTCGCCGGCTTCAGCTCGCCACTGTAGCTCCGGCCGCCCTCCGGATAGAAAAACAGATCGTGCTTGCGCAGGATTTCGGTGACGTACGCCTTCAGGGTGACGAGGTACGCCGGATCCTTCATGTTCCGGCGGATCGGGATCGCGCCGGTCACGTGGCGGTGGATCAACCCGAGCGGGCCGCCGAACAGGTTGATGCCGGCCGCGATGAGCGGCGGACGAACGCCGTTGTCGTCGAGCGCGAGCGGCTCGACGAGATAGTCAGTGTGGCTCTTGTGATTCGACGCGTAGACGATCCGGTGCGAACGGACGGCTGCCGTCACGTGATGCAGGTTCTCGGGAGGCTTTCGCTCGATCTTCCGGAGGATGGGGTAGAGCGGATGCTGAAGCGCGCGGTACAAGCCGTGGCGCTGGGTCGTTCGCAGTTCGTCGAGATACTCGTGGACTCGCTCGCGCGGGTATTTGAGGACGTCTTCGCGCGCGAGCACCGCCCGGGAGATATCGTCCAGCATCTGAACCGTTTGGAGTGTAGCACGCCTCGCGGCGCGGTCTGAGCGCCAACGCCTGCTGAAACGCGCCTTTACGGCTGCTTTTCGATCTCCCTGCACACCTCGTCCGCAAACGCCGTTGTCGACGCCGTGCCTTTCAGATCGCGCGTGCGCACGCGCCCGGCGGTCAGCACGGCGGCGAGACCGCGCATCACGCGATCGGCCGCCGGGCCTTCGTCGATGTGCCGCAGCATCAGCACCGCCGACAGCAGCAGCGCCGTCGGATTGGCGACGTTCTTCCCGGCGATATCGGGCGCGCTACCATGCACGGCTTCGAAGACGGCGGCTTCAAGCCCCAGGTTGGCCGCGCCGACCACGCCGAGGCCGCCCACCAGGCCGGCACAGAGATCCGAAACGATGTCGCCGTACAGATTCGGCAGCAGCAGCACGTCGAACTGCGACGGGTTCATCACGAGGTGCATGCACGCGGCGTCGACAATCCGCTCGTCGTACTGAATCCCCTGGTGGTCGTGGGCGACGCGCCGCGAGCTCTCGAGAAACAGGCCGTCGCTCTGCTTCATGATGTTCGCCTTGTGGATGGCGGTCACGCGCTTGCGGCCGTGCCGCTCCGCGTGGGCGAACGCGAACTCGGCGATTCGGGTCGACGCCTTCTCCGTGATGATCTTGAGGCTCTCGACGACGCCGGGCACGACGGTGTGCTCGAGACCGGCATACAGGTCCTCGGTGTTCTCGCGGACGATGACGAGGTCCACGCCCTGGAACCGCGCGTCGACGCCTGGCAGGTTCCAGACCGGCCGCAGGTTGGCGTAGAGATCCAGGGCCTTGCGCAGGCCGACGTTGACGCTCGTGAAGCCGGTGCCGACCGGCGTCGTCACCGGCCCCTTGAGCGCGACGCGATTCCGGCGAATCGAATCCACCAGCTCGAGCGGCAGCGACTGACCGCTGTGCTGGAACGCCAGCACTCCGGCGTCGTGACGCTCCCATTCAATCGCGACGCCCGTCGCGGCGAGCATGCGGACGACGGCGTCGGTGACTTCGGGACCGATGCCGTCGCCTGGAATGAGCGTGATGGTATGCGTCAAGGTCCGTTGCCTGCTTTCCGGTCATTATAATTACAAGATCCTGAGGTTTATGGAGCGCGACCCTTCGACAAGCTCAGGGTCGTCCCGAGCGAAGTCGAGAGACGACGGCTTTAGCCGAGCGACGCAAGGGCTTGACGCGAACGATCTCGCGCGCCGCTTCACCAGCGATGGCGATGGTCGCGCCGATGCCCGAAGCGTCCAGCTGCTCTTGCGGCTCTACGCGACGACAGGCCGTGGCGATCTTGAGGAGCAGGCGGGTCTTTCGCTGGCGGCCGCGCTGCGCGACTACGAAGCTGCGTCATCCGTTCACGATCGATCAGCGTGGCTAGAAGTCTTCGTGGACGCGCGAGCGTTGGCTGAAGATGCTCGAGTTGCCGATGCGATCACGCATCTGACCGCAAGCCTCGAGGCCGACTGGATGGCTGCATCGATTGCAGAGCGCGCCGCCGCCGTTGACGCCTGCCTTCGCGCCGCAGCTCTTCCGGAGCATAGAGAACTCGCCTCCGCTGCGATCGATCAGCTCGAGAGCATCGTCAGGTCCGCGTACAAGCCAGGCAGCGGCGTCGGGAGTTGCGCGGATCAGGTTTACGTCGCGAACGCGCTCTTGTCGGCGTACCAGCTGTCGGGCCGGCTGCCGTACCCGATGCTCGCAGAGGAGCTGATGGCCGCCGCCGGCCCGGTACTTGCGAACGAGGATTTCACCGTGTCGTGTCAGGCAGTTCGTGTGTTGTGCCGTCTCGCCGTGCTTCACGCTGACGGCGACTATCGCCGCGCGGCCATCATCGCGCCGCACGCGGATTACCGCCGCGACGCCGAAGCGATTCTCGCGCGGTGGTCGGCCGAGGCGGATCGGCTCGGCGCGGCGGGCGCGATTTACGGTGTCGCGCTTCTTGAACTAGAATCCACGCACCTTCACGCCAATGACTGACCGCGCTCAGCTGATCCCCGCACTCAAGAACATCGCCACGCGTCTCCGGATCGATTCGATCCGATCGACCTCGGAGGCCGGCAGCGGCCATCCGACGAGCTGCATGTCGATGGCCGACCTCACGGCCGCGCTCTTTTTCGCGGAGATGCGATTCGATCCAAAGGATCCGCACAATCCGAACGCCGATCGGTTCGTGCTGTCGAAGGGCCATGCCGCGCCGATTCTCTACGCCGCATGGGCCGAGGCGGGAGCGTTCGATCGGGGCGAGCTCCTGAAGCTGCGCCGCATCGGATCGGATCTCGAAGGTCATCCCACGCCTCGGCTTCCGTTCGTGGACGTCGCCACCGGATCGCTCGGCCAGGGAATCTGCGCGGCGATCGGCACGGCGCTCAACGCGCGCCGCATCAAGTCCAGCTACCGCACGTACGTCCTGATCGGCGACGGTGAGACCGCGGAAGGATCGGTCTGGGAAGCTGCCAACGTCGCATCGCTCGACGGCCTCGACAACCTGTGCGGCATCACGGACGTCAACGCGCTCGGCCAGAGCCGGGCCACGATGTGGCAGCACGACATGGCGCAGTTCCAGCGGCGCTGGGAGGCGTTCGGCTGGCACGCGATCGTCATCGACGGCCATGACATGAACGCGATTCTCGACGCGCTGGCCGACGCGAAACAGACCACCGGCCGGCCGACGATGATCCTGGCAAGAACGATCAAGGGCAAAGGCGTCTCGTTCGTGGAAGGCAAGGACGGCTGGCATGGCAAGCCGTTCAAGAAAGGCGAGGAAGCGGAACGCGCGATCGCCGAGCTCGAAGCGCAGCGTGTGCCCGCGGACGGCGGCGTCGATCTCGCGCGCCAGATTCCGAAGCCGGCGGCTGCCGCCGCGGCCGCCGTCACGCCGAGGCCCGTCGGGCCTCCCGCGTACAAGATCGGCGACGAGGTGGCGACCCGCGAAGCGTACGGCGCGGCGCTGGCCAAACTCGGCGAGGCCGACGCGCGCATCGTCGCGCTCGATGCCGACGTCAAGAACTCCACGTTCAGCGAGAAGTTCGAGAAAGCCTTCCCTGATCGCTTCTACGAGAACTTCATCGCGGAGCAGGTGATGGTTGGCGCCGCGATGGGCCTGGCCGCGCGTGGCGCGATTCCGCACGCGTCCACGTTTGCCTGCTTCCTCTCGCGCGCGTCGGACTTCATCCGCATGGCCGCGATCAGCAACGTGAACATCAAGCTGACCGGATCGCATGCCGGCGTGTCGATCGGCGAGGACGGGCCGTCACAGATGGCGCTCGAAGACCTGGCCATGTGCCGCGCCGAACCAAACTACACGGTGCTCTATCCCTGCGACGCGGTCAGCGCGGAGCGGCTCGTGGCGATGGCGTCGTACCGGCCCGGGCCGGCCTACATTCGTACGAGCCGGCCCAAGACGCCGGTCATCTATGGCAACGACGACGCGTTCGAGATTGGCGGTTTGAAAGTGCTGCGCCAGAGCGCGCAGGATGTCGTGACGGTCGTCGGCGCGGGCGTCACCGTTTTCGAGGCGCTGAAGGCCTACGACAAGCTGAAAGCTGACGGAACGGCGATCCGCGTGATCGATCTGTATTCGCTCGCGCCGATCGACGCCGCAGGCCTGACGGCGGCGGCGCGCGCCACGGGCGGCCGCCTGATCACCGTCGAGGATCACTATGCCGCCGGCGGCGTCGGCGATGCGGTCGCCGAAGCCGTCGCCGGCGCCGGCTTCACCGTGCATCGCCTGGCGGTTCGCGAGATTCCGCGCAGCGGCAAGTCCGAAGAGCTCCTGGACCGCTACGGCATTTCCGCCGCGCACATCGTCAATGCCGTCCGCGAGGTGACGGTCGGCGCGCGCTGAACTGCGCCTGCAGTTCCTTCAGCTTCGTTTTCTGGTCCGTCGTCAGGAGCTGCCATACCTCGGCGTGCGCGTGCGCGCGCGCGACTGCGATGTCGGCGTCGACGGCCGCGGCCTCGGCGCTCTTCTGACGGATCGTTGTCTCGTCCACGGTTTCCGCAGTCACCGCGGCATTGACGGCGTCGTGGGCCGTGCGCGCTCGATCCGACAGAGCCCGCCATTCGTCCCCGTGCGAGTCCGCGATCGCCTTCACCTGATCCTTCTGTGAGTCCGTCAGCTGTAGTTCGCGGGGCAGCATGGGCAGGATGCCCATCGGACCGCCCGGCCCCATCCCACGGCCGGCGCCTCGTCCCATAAACGGAGTCGCGGGCTGGTTCGTATTCTGATCTTGGGCGCTGGCATGCGCCGCCGCGACCACAGCCGCCAGGGCGGTGAGGGCGACCAGGCCAACAGCTAGCTGCATGGGTCTCTTTATCATGTGCTTACTCCTTGTATCTGATTGGACAGTAACGTGGTGACCGCTCAATGGACAAATGGTGACAAAAGAATGACTCCTCGCGTGCTCATCGTTGAAGACGAGCCGCACATCCGCGAGCTCGTCTGCCTGCACCTCGGGCTCGAGGGGTACGCCTGCGAGGGTGTCGGGGACGGGCAGAACGCTCTCAAACGCGCCGAAGCCGAGCGGTTCGATCTTCTCGTCCTCGATTTGATGATCCCCGGCCTCGACGGCGTCTCGCTCACGCGCGCCGTGCGCAACGGCCGCACGAACCATGACGTCCCCATTCTCGTCATCACGGCGCGGCGCGACGAGTCCGACAAGGTGCTCGGCCTCGAAAGCGGCGCTGATGACTACCTGACCAAGCCCTTCGGCGTACGCGAACTCGTCGCCCGGGCACGCGCCCTGCTTCGCCGCCCGCGGCAGGCATCGGCGGCGGCGCCCGTCCAGGCGACAAAGTCCGACGGCGAGATGAGCAGTGCGGTGGCGGTGCACGGCATCGAGATCGATCCGTCGAGGCGCCGCGTGCGCGTGGAGGGCCGCGATGTCGACCTCACCGACCAGGAATTCCGGCTGCTGTACCTCCTGGCGACGCACGCGGGAATTGTGTTCAGCCGCGAGGCGCTGCTGGCAAAGATCTGGCGCGGCGACACCTTCGTCACCGTGCGCAGCGTCGATACGCTCGTCAAGCGCCTGCGCCGGAGAATCGAACCCGATCCCGCAGAGCCGCGCCTGCTACTGACGGTCTGGGGCGTGGGCTACAAACTCGCGGACGTCTGAGATAGATCGCGATCGTCCGCGGGAAGGATGGCGTCGGCAGCGGCGGAATCGGGCCACACGGGTACCGGTGCTGCGACGTAGCCCGCGTGCGCCAGGCGCGACTGGAACAGCGCCGCCCCGGATGCCCAGAAGACAAGCTTGATCCAGAGGCGCGCGAGCACGTACGCCTGGCCCACGACAAGTCCAGCCGACATCGCCGCGCCCGAGCCGGAGGCGCCGGGCGCGACGGCGCCGTACAGCGCGATGCACATCAGAAAGACCCCGACGTTCAGCAGATACAGACCCGCTGCGGCGCCATTGCGACGAACGAAACGCGCGGAAGCGCCGAGCGCGCTGATCATGCTGCGCCGGTCTTCGACGACCGCGCGTATCTTGGCGTAGTCGAAAATCAGGTTCGCCGCGCCCACCAGCAGCACGAAGACGATGTAGAGCGCGAATCGGACCGCGAATGCGTTGCGCTCGACACTCATGTCGTGGATCGCCCGCCGGTAGACGCGATCGAACAGCGCCTCATGAACGGCGCCGAATAACAGACCGTAGACGGCCAGCTGAATCAGGCCGAGCCGCAGAAATCGCCAGAAATAGACGCCCGACGCCGCGAAGAAGCCGTGCGCGCGGACCGCGCGGTCGCGCGCAAGCCGATCGATGATGCCTCCGGCGACGAACAGCCACAAGCCGATGTAAACGGCGGCGGCGGCGGCGACGACGAGCGGCCGTCTCGTGGCGTCGAAAAACGCGCTCAGGTTGTCGAGGATGGCGCCGAACCCCAGGATCGTCGGCTTGAACGTGACACCAATGCCGCTCGCCTGGTCCGCGAACTCCTGCATCCACTCGTAGTTCACGCCCGAGGCCGCCTGGTCTGCCGCGAGACTGTCGCCCAGGTGGTCGGCGATCATGCCGCGTAGCACGAGCGCCAGCGGCACGCTGATGAGCAGCGTCATGACCCAGACGCCGGCCAGAACGAGGCCGGCGCGATTGACACGGCGGGCGCCATCGCGCCACGCGGCGGTAACCGTCATACGAGCGCCGCCCACGAGAGCAGGCAGTCCTGCAGCCAGACCATCCATTTCATCGCCCACTTCGTCGCGGCCTTCGGCGCAGAGGGATGAAGCGTTTTCGAGTTGTTCGTGTAGTTGACGTCGAGAAGCAGCACGTGATCGGGATCCACTTCGGCCGACATGATTGACGACGGCCTCACGTACGAATAGCTCTTCCACCGGTCGGCGCCGTCCCAATGCTCGGTCACGCGCTCGCCATCGTCGAAGATCATGCGCACGTCGACGGGAAACGTGGCTTCGCCGAACCGGCGCACGACGACGGTCGAGCGAAATCCCGATTCCTCCTGCGACGCGCTGAGACCGTCGACGCCGTAATCGAACACGTCCGCGCTTCGATAGACCCGATCGAAGAACCAGGTCAGGTCACGTCCACCGGCTTCGTTCGCGATCGCGAAAAAGTCGCCGGGCTTGGGATGCTTGAACTTCCAGCGATCGAAGTGCGTGGACATGATCTTCTGGAGCGCCCGCCAGCCGAGCCAGCGTTCCAGCGTGTTCAACCACAGCGCAGTTTTGAAATACGTGATGTTGCCGCCCGTTGACGGGAAGTAGCGGAACGTCGGCGTCGCCTGGATATCGCTCTTCGCCGCGCGCCGGTAGCCGGCCAGTCCGTTGCCTTCGGTTTCCCTCGCCATCACTACGTCCCTGAACACCCAGGGTACGAATCCGCCGAAGTAGCGCAGCGCCAGGTAGTTGGGATCGTAGACCTGCGCAACGGCTCTCGCCGTCGAAAACGTGTTGAAGCCCTCGTCCATCCAGGCGTCTTCGAATTCGTTGTTGCCGACGATGCCGTACCAGAACTGATGGCCGGCCTCGTGCACCGTCACGCCCTCCGGGGACGTCACGTGTCTTGGTGCGAGCCAGCGTGTGCCTGCCGTGAAGAGCGTCGGGTACTCCATGCCGCCGGCGCCGCTTTGAAACGCCGGGTCCACGATGGTGATGTGTCCGTACGGGTAGGCGCCGTACCACTCGCCGTAGTACTTCAACGTCGTCCGCGTGGCGTCGAAATGCCGATCCGCCTGACCGGCGTGCTCGGGCTGCAAAAGAAGACGCATGTCGACCGCGGGCAGCGCCGGATGCTCGAACCTCGCCATGCGCTCGACGAGATCGGGGCTCGTCGTCCAGGCGAAGTCGTGCACGTCGTCCTGGTAGTAGCGATGCGACGTGGTGCCGTCCGTGTTGTCTCGGCGCTCGCGCTGCAGCCCCGTTGCGCCGACGGTCCATTGCCGCGGCACCGTCAGCGTCACGTCGTACGAACCGTAATCGGAGAAGAACTCGGTGCCGGCGTGAAACTGATGACAGTTCCAGCCGTCCGGCTGCAGCACACCGAGCTTCGGAAACCACTGGACGATGAAGAAGAAATTGCCGATGGCGCCGGTGCGCGCGAACGTCCGCGGAACGTGCGCGGTCCAGGTGACATCGAGCGTCACTTCGCCGCCCGGTCCGACGGGCGCGGGCAACGGCAGCGCCATCACGGTCTGATCGTCGGTGTTGTCGTCGTCCGGCGTGATGAAGTGCTGCGACGCCGTCAAATCGGCGGCTGATGGCGACACGAGCTTCACCGATGTGACATCGATGCTCGCCCAGTCGCCGGCCGGTCGATTGGCGTCGGACGTACTGCCGCCGAGCGCCCGCTCGCGCATGAACGTCGTCCTGGCGTTCCTCCACCCGTTCCAGTACAGGTGAAACCGCAGCTCGGTCGCCGTCGTCGTCGTGATGTTGCGCCAGACGATGCGCTCCTCGCCCGTGATGGTGCGGGACGCGGGATCGAGCCGGGCGGCGATCGAATAGTTTGCGTTTCGAGGCGAAAGCGGCGGGCTGATAGCGCCGGGCGCGGTCTGCGCTGACGGTGACGATGCGACGAGCGCAGCCGCACAGACGGAGACGGCGAGCACGCGCATCACAACCCAAGCCTCGCGTCGGGCACGGTGGTGGTCACTTCAGTGGCGCGATTCGGAGGCCGCCGAGGACAACACCCGCTTCTGCGGCAGCGTCGTCCGATCGACGATGCGGCCGTCCTTTATCAGCACGGAGATCTTGCGGATATTGTGGATATCCGCGAGAGGATCGGCGTCGAGGACGAGGAGATCCGCGCGTTTCCCCGCTTCGATGGTCCCGGACTCCGGCAGGATCCGCGCGGCGATGGCGCCGTTTTTCGTCGCGGCTCCCAGCGCCTGCGCCGGCGACATCCCGAGCTCGACCAGGCCCTCGATGCCGATGATCGTCCCGATGCCGTGGTCCTGGTTCTCCGGCTTCGTAGTGCGCGAGAGCTCGCTCGCCGCGGCCCAGTAATTGTCCGTGCCGACGGTGACCAGCGCGCCTGCGCGGATGAGGGCCTGCGCGTTGCGGCGCCGGACTTCGAGGTCCACGCCGAGGTCGCTCGCGCGCTTGCGCTCTTCGAACGATGTTCGCGCGCGCGTGGACGGCTTCTTGTCGGCCTCCGCTTGTTTCTTCTCAGCCTCGGCGCGGTCCTTCAGGTGCTTGCTCCAGACCTCGCCTGTGATCGTGTTCACGAGCATCGAACAGACCAGCTGCTTCTCCTTGATGCGCTTGACGAGATCGGCATCGAGCTCCCTGCCGTCCACGATTTCAGGATGCTGGATGCCGTCGATGCCGGCGTCGATGGCGAGACGGAGTCCCTCGGGGCTGGTGGCGTGCGTTTCCACCATCTTGCCGCGCGCATGCGCGCGCTCGACCAGCGCTTTCTGCGCTTCGGCGGAAAATCCGATGAATGTCGGCTCGGCGAAGTGGCTCGTCCCGCCGTACTTCAGAAAATCAGGGCCCTTTTCGATGTACCGATCGATCGCGCGGCTCAGCTCGGCGGGCGTCATTCCCATCAGCTCCTCGCCGCCACCCTGCGCGATTTCGTCGTTCATCTGTTCCTGGAACAACGTCAGCGCGGTTTCGCGCGTCAGGCTGAAGCTGATCGAGTACGGTCCGCTCCAGCCGAGGATGTTGCCGGCCGCCAGGATCCGCGGGCCGATCGCGCCCCCAGCCGCGATACGGTCGCGGACCGCCGTCAGCGGACGCAGCATCCCGTAGCTGTCGCGCACCGTCGTGATGCCGTAGCGCAGTTGGATCTGCGCCGCCTCGAGCACGATGTCCTGCTGGCGGTCGAAGTAGCGCACGAGCGTCTCGTACCGATCGTTCATCCCGCCGTACAGCGAGAGGTGAACGTTGGTGTCTGTAAAGCCGGGCACGACGAACTTCCCGCGGCCTTCTACGACCTGCGCGCCCGCCGGGATGCTGGTCGAGGCGTGTGGTCCCGCGGCGCTGATCTTGTTGCCCGTGATGACGATCACGCCATCGGCAACAGGGGCGCCGCCGTTGCCGTCGATGATCGTGGCCCCGACGATCGCGATGGCGCCGGATTGTGCGCGCGTGACCGCGACGCTCGTTGCCACGGCGATAAGTGAAGCGATGAGTGCAGCTCGCATGGGTGGGAATTCTAGCTGAAAGCGCAGCGCGGGAATTAGGGCTCAGGGACGGAGGGCTCAGGGATGAGGGAAGGGCTGAGGGCTTAGGTTCTCTGCAGGAGAAGCGCTTCAAGCGAGTGGAAGAAGCACGATTGAGGCAAGCATGTCCGTCGGCGCCTGCTCGACGATCGCGCCCGGCCCGCCATTTTCGAGGTAGTGCGCTCGATAGCCGAGCTCGCCGATGTCCCGGAGGAACGCCTCCACCGTCATGCCGGACGCGCGATCGAGCTGCGTCGGATGGAGTTCCGACAGGATCGTCGGGCGATCTTCCCGCAGGAGTCGTCGCGCGCCTTGGAGTACCTGCGGTTCGGCGCCTTCGACGTCGATTTTGATGAAACGTACCGGCCGCTTCGTCACCGCCTCGTCGAGCGCGACGATAGGGATGGTCGCCAACAGATTGCCGTGCAACGGAGACGTTCCATCGCGAAGCAGGTATGCGCCTCCGGAGTTCAGCGTCTCCGGCGGAAATGTGAGCGTCGCCTTGCCGCTTCGCGCACCCACGGCCGCGCGCGCGAACGTCACGCGATCGGAGTACCGGTTCTCGACCAGCGACCGTTCGAGCAGATCCGCGTTCGCCGCGAACGGTTCGAACGCAAACACACGGCCCGAAGCGCCGACGAGCGACGCCATCTGCATCGTGAAAAAGCCGATGTGCGCGCCGACGTCCACGGCGACGTCACCGGCCCGAAGATGCCGGCGCATGAAGGCGATTTCTCCGGTCTCGTATCCGCCGCGCAGAATCCCGAGGCCAATGACGTGGTCCGACAGATCGACGAACA
>Ga0066903_100005037_pt1 | contig 11351 bp, 8 predicted proteins | sample PanSoiMetaGPlot1_FD_67491 | JGI IMG/M metagenome (GOLD analysis project Ga0066903, IMG submission 67491) | Tropical forest soil microbial communities from Panama analyzed to predict greenhouse gas emissions - Panama Soil - Plot 1 (version 2) | ecosystem: Environmental > Terrestrial > Soil >...
GAGCGGTCGTCCGTGGACGCAGCCGATCGGATTCCAGCACGCGCTGTTCGAGGTCGCGATCGACGTGCTCAAGCGGGCGAAGTCTCTCGATTCGAAGTCGATCCTCGAAGCGATCGTCGCCACCGACTACAAATCGATCGTCGGCCCGGTCAAGTGGAGCGGCCAGCCGGTGAAGAACGTCACCAAGACGCCGTTGGTTGCCGGGCAATGGCAGCGCAAGGGCGAAAAGTTCGAGCTTGTCATCGCTGAAAACAAGACCGCGCCCGACATCCCCGTCGGCGGCAAGCTCGAATTGCTCTCGTAGATGCAGCGCGGTTCACATCGATGGCGCCGATTCTCGCATTCGAAGGTATTGCGAAGAGATTCGGTGCCATCGTGGTCGCCGACAATATCGATCTCGCGCTCGCCGAGCGCGAGGCGCTCGGCATCATTGGCCCGAATGGCGCCGGGAAGACGACGCTGTTTGGTATCGCGACCGGCACGGTTGCCCCCGATGCCGGACGTGTCCTGTTTGCGGGAGCAGACATCACGCGGCTGAAGCCGGAGCACCGCTGCCGCCGTGGCATTGCCCGCTCGTTCCAGGTGCCGCAGCCCTTCGGTGGCATGACCGTTTTCGAAAATCTCGTCGTGGCCGCGGCCTTCGCCGGCGGTCATCGCGAGCGAGACGTTTATGCGCGCTGCGTCGAGTTGCTCGAGCGCTGTGCGCTCGCGAACAAGGCCAACAGACCGGCCGGCGCGCTCACCCTGCTCGATCGCAAGCGCCTCGAGCTCGCCCGCGCTCTCGCGACCGGACCCCGCGTGTTGCTGCTGGATGAAGTTGCCGGCGGCCTCACCGAGCCGGAATGCGTCGCGCTGGTCGGGCTGATCCAGGATATCCGTCGCAGCGGCGTTTCGATCATTTGGATCGAGCATGTCGTGCACGCCTTGCTCGAGATCGTCGACCGGCTGCTGGTGCTGCACGAGGGGCGCTTCATTGCAGCAGGCGATCCACATGCGGTGATCCGCAGCGCCGCGGTGCGCGAGATCTATATGGGTATTCCCGCCGATGCCTGAGACGCTGCTGGAAGTTCGCGCGCTCGACGCGCATTACGGCGACTTCCAGGCCCTGTTTGGTGTTTCGATCAAGGTCGAAGCGGGCCAAGTCGTTGCGGTCATCGGCGCCAACGGCGCCGGGAAGTCGACATTGCTGCAAAGCATCGCTGGCCTCATCCGGGCGCGCCGTGACGCGATCGTCTTTGAGGGGACGGCGGTCGGCGACGAGCCCGCCCACGTCATGGTCGCGCGCGGCATTGCCCTCGTTCCGGAAGGCCGTCGATTGTTTCCCTCGCTGACGGTCGAAGAAAACCTGCTGATAGGCGGGCAGCTCGCGCGCAACGGCCCATGGAACCTCGATCGCGTTTACGCGCTTTTTCCTGTCTTGTCCGAGCGCCGCAACCAGCCGAGCACATCGCTCTCGGGCGGACAGCAGCAAATGGTCGCGATCGGCCGCGCGCTGATGTCCAATCCGAAACTGCTTCTGTGCGATGAAATCAGCCTCGGCCTCGCGCCGATCGTCGTGCGCGACATCTACAGCCGATTGCCGGCAATTGTCGCCGATGGATTGTCATTGATTATCGTCGAACAGGACATCGTGCAGGCGCTCGCTGCGTCCGATCACGTCTATTGCCTGCAGGAGGGGCGCGTGCGGCTCGAAGGGGCCTCGCTCACCCTTGACGATATCGCAGCCGCTTATTTTGCGGTGTGAACCATGCATTGGCTCAACATCATCATACAGGGCGTGCTGACCGGCGGTCTCTATGCGCTGTTTGCGGCCGGCCTGTCGCTCATCTTCGGCGTTATGCGCCTCGTCAACATCGCCCACGGTGACCTCATCGTGCTTGCGGCGTACCTTGCCTTGATCGTGACGACGACGCTCGGCATCAATCCGCTCTTGTCCATCATCATCGTCGCGCCGGTGATGGCGGCGATCGGCTACGCCTTGCAACGCACGCTCCTCAACCGGACGTTGGGCGACGATTTGCTGCCGCCGCTGCTGGTGACTTTTGGCTTGTCGGTCATCATCCAGAACGGGTTGCTCGAATTGTTCACCGCCGATAGCCGGCGGCTGCAAGCCGGTCCGATCGAGGTCGACTCGATCCACGTCGCCGCAGGCCTCGCTGTCGGCACCCTGCCTCTCATTCAGTTCACGGTCGCGGTCATAGTGATCGCCGGACTACAGGCCATCTTCTATCGCACCGCCATCGGCCGCGCGTTTCGAGCAACGTCCGATGATCGAGCGGTTGCGCAGTTGATGGGCCTCGACAACCGCCATGTCTACGCGCTCGCCATGGCGCTTTCCTTGGCCGTGGTCGCGATCGCTGGCGTGTTCCTCGCGGTCCGCGCCAATTTTGATCCATCGATCGGCCCAGCCCGGCTGTTGTTCGGTTTCGAGGCCGTCATCATCGGCGGCCTCGGAAGCCTGTGGGGCACGCTCGTCGGCGGAGTCGTGCTCGGCGTCGCGCAAGCGATCGGCGCCGAGATTGACCCCGGCTGGCAATTGCTCGCCGGCCACATCGCATTCCTCGTGATCGTCGCCGTGCGGCCCGAAGGTCTGTTTCCGAAGGTGCAGGGATGAGTGCCGTCCACATCGAACACGCGACACCATCGAGCCGGATCGGAACCGCGATTCTGATTGCGCTCGGTATCGTGCTTGCCCTTGCCCCGGTCTGGGGCGGTCGCGACGACTTGCGTCTTCTCGCCGAGATCTACTCCTATGTCGCGCTGGCAAGCTTATGGAATCTGCTCGCGGGCTACGCGGGTCTGGTCTCCGTAGGCCAGCAGGCCTATGTCGGTGTCGGCGCCTATGTCCTGTTCGCGCTGACCATGCTCGCCGGCGTGCACCCGCTCGCCGCGGTTCCGATAGCCGGAGTTTTCGCTGCGACGCTTTCGGTGCCGACGGCACTCTTGCTCTTTCGCCTGCGCGGACACTACTTCGCCATCGCGACCTGGGTGGTGGCGGAGGTTTTTCGCCTGCTTGCCGCGCAAATCTCCATCCTCGGCGGAGGTTCCGGCACCAGCCTGCCGGCCGCGATCGTGACCTCCATGGCGGGAAGCCGCACACTGCGCGAGTTTGAGATCTACTGGGTCTCGCTCGCGTTGGTGATCCTGGTTGTCGGCGCGATCTTCGTGCTGCTGCGTTCGCGCTACGGGCTCGCGCTCACCGCCATTCGCGACAACGAACTGGCGGCCCGCAGCAACGGCGTCGACGTGACGCGCACCAAGCTGGTGATCTACGTCATCACCGCCTGCGGGACGGCCATGGTCGGTGCGCTCATCTTTTTACAGAAGTTGCGGATCTCGCCCGACACCGCGTTCAGCGTCAACGACTGGACCGCGTTCGTGATCTTCATCACCGTGATCGGCGGCGTCGGCCGCATCGAAGGACCACTGATCGGAACCCTCGTCTTCTTCATTTTGCGCCAAATGCTCGCCGACTACGGCAGCGTCTATCTCTTGATGCTCGGCGTCATCGCCATCGCAGCCATGCTACAGGCGCCGAAAGGTCTCTGGGGTTTCGCCGCCAACCGCTTCGGCTGGCAATTGTTGCCGCTTGAACGCCGCGTGGCGCCGTTCGAAATCAGCAAGACATCATCCGAGAATTGAACAGCACAGGAGCGACCAATGGCAGCGAAATCCGACAACAAGGTCATCATCACCTGTGCGATAACCGGATCAATTCATACGCCGACCATGTCGGATGCGCTCCCGATCACGCCCAATCAGATTGCCGAGCAAGCGATCGCCGCCGCCGACGCGGGGGCGGCGATCCTGCATCTGCATGCCCGCGATCCCAAGGACGGCCGGCCAACGCCGGACCCTGCGGTGTTCATGCAGTTTCTGCCGCGCATCAAGCAGAGCTGCGATGCCGTCATCAACATCACTACGGGCGGCGGTCTCGCGATGACGGTCGAAGAGCGCCTCGCCGCGCCGCTGCAGGCGTCGCCGGAGATGTGCTCCCTCAACATGGGATCGATGAACTTCGCGCTGCACCCCTTGGCGGACCGCTACCAGAACTGGAAGCACGAGTGGGAGAAGCAATATCTGCTGCAATCGGCGGAAAATATTTTCCGCAACACGTTTCGCGACATCGAGAAGATCTACAAGCTCATGGGCGAAGGTCACGGCACCAAGTTCGAGCATGAATGCTACGATGTCGGCCACCTCTACAATCTCGCCCACTGCGTCGACCGCGGCTTGTTCAAGCCGCCGATCTTCCTGCAGCTGATTTTCGGCATCCTCGGCGGCATCGGCGCCGACCCGGAGAACCTCATGTTCATGAAGCGTACCGCCGACAAGCTTTTCGGCGAGGATTATCGATGGTCAGTGCTCGCGGCCGGCCGCTTCCAGATGCCGTTTGCCACGCAGGCTGCGATGATCGGCGGTCACGTCCGCGTCGGCCTCGAGGACAGTCTGTTCATCGGTCGCGGAAAGCTCGCCGCGAGCAATGCCGAACAGGTCGCAAAGATCCGCCGGATCGTCGAGGAGCTCGGCTGCGTTGTCGCGTCTCCGCAGGAGGCACGCGCCATGCTTGGGCTGAAAGGCGCGGACAAGGTTAAGTTTTGATCGATGGGCAGATCAACGCGGGCGGGAAAGGCGCGACGTTCCTGTGTCTCCCCGGGGGCCATTGATCGACATCAATGTGGCAATGGCGTCCGCGACCAATATCGCCTCGACAACTAGTGTGGAATTCTTCTAATACAAAGCTAAAGTGCCACCCGGTATACTCCGGCAAAAGAGCTCAACGAGACCCAAGCCTATGGATTATACTGCGTTTTTTACAACTGCGCTGGACCGGTTGCGGGACGAGCGGAGGTATCGGGTTTTCGCCGATCTCGAGCGTCTCGCCGGACGCTACCCGCGTGCCGTGTGGCACTCGCCGCAGGGCCCACGCGACGTCGTGGTCTGGTGCTCGAACGACTACCTCGGCATGGGTCAGCACCCGAAGGTCATCGGGGCGATGGTGGAGACAGCGACCCGCATGGGCACCGGCGCCGGCGGAACCCGCAACATTGCCGGCACCAATCATCCGCTGGTGGCGCTCGAGCATGAGCTCGCCGACCTGCATCAGAAAGAAGCCGCGCTGGTCTTCACTTCGGGCTACGTCTCCAATGAGACCGGCATCGCGACCATCGCCAAGCTGATGCCGAACTGCCTGCTGCTGTCCGATGCCTTCAACCACAATTCGATGATAGAAGGCATCCGCCAGTCAGGCTGCGAAAAGCAGATCTTTCGTCACAACGATCTCGCCCATCTCGAACAATTGCTCGCAGCCGCCAGTCGAGAGCGTCCGAAGCTGATCGCGTTCGAGAGCCTCTATTCCATGGATGGCGATGTCTCCGCGATCAACGCGATTTGCGATCTCGCCGAGCGCTACGGCGCCATGACCTACCTCGACGAAGTACACGCCGTCGGCATGTACGGCCCGCGTGGTGGCGGCATGGCGGAGCAACAGGGCGCGATGGGACGCATCGACGTGATCGAAGGCACGCTCGCCAAGGCCTTCGGTTGTCTCGGCGGTTATATCAGCGGCAAAGCGGCATTGATCGATGCGGTGCGCTCATACGCGCCGGGCTTCATCTTCACCACCGCGCTGCCGCCGGCCGTTTGCGCGGCCGCGACCGCGGCCATTCGTCATCTCAAGACATCGAGCTTCGAGCGCGAGCGCCATCAGGATCGCGCCGCCCGCACGAAAGCGGTGTTGGCCGCCGCCGGCCTGCCGGTGATGCCGAGCGAGACCCATATCGTGCCGGTCCTTGTCGGCGATCCCGAGCTGTGCAAGGCCGCGAGCGACCTGCTGCTCGAAGGGCACGCGATCTACATTCAACCGATCAATTATCCGACCGTCCGCAAGGGCACGGAGCGGCTGCGTATCACACCCTCGCCCTATCACGACGACGCGTTGATCGACGCACTCGCCGAAGCGCTCCTCGACATCTGGGAGCGGCTCAAACTGCCTATGAAGCCCCGCGCGCTCGCGGCGGAGTAATTGACTGGACCGGCGTATCGCGTCGCCAGGCCCGGCGCCTTTCTCTATATCTTGCCGACGGTCTTGCCGTCGATCCACCGCACCAGCAAGGGCAGCGACACGGTCACGACGAAGACGCGCGCGAGATGGTGCGCACCGACGAAAACGGGGTCGAGGTGCAGCGCGAGCGCCAGGATCATCATCGCGTCGACGGCGCCCGGAGCATAGGCCACGATCAAGTCGGACACGCTGGTCGACATCAATCCGGTTGCCGCCAGAGCGAACGCCGCGGCGACGACGATGCTGAGCGCAAAAGAGCCGAGCGCCGCGCCGATGTAACTGCCTAACAGCCTGGCACTGGTGTTGACGAAACGCGATCCGGTGACCGCGCCGATTCCGATCATCGCGGCGTTCGCAAGCCATGCCGGCAAATTGACGTGGACGAAATTCCCGCCGTGGAGAACGGCGGAGACCAGCATCGGCCCGAAGATCAGCCCGCCGGGAAACCCGAGACGAAGCAGCGAGACGCCGACGATGGCAGAGGTCGACACCAGCACGACGAGGTCGAGCGGGGCGTCGGCGATCGCCATCGCGCCGGCAGGCAGCCGAGCCGGCCCGGCGAGCCCAAACAATCCCAGGCCCGCCGGCACGCAGACTGCGAGGATCACGACCCGCATGGTCTGCACAATGGCGACCGCCCGAAGGTCGACATCGCGTTCGGCTGCCATGACCATGACCTGCGACAATCCTCCTGGAATTGCCGCAAACAGTGCGGTTTGCGCATCCCAGCCGTGTACACCGCGCAAGTAACGGCTGGTGCCAGCGGTCACGCACGCCATGGCAATGCAGACCAGGATGATGCTCACCGGCCACTTCGCCATACCGCCCAGCGTCTGCGGGGTAACGACACCGCCTATCGAGATCCCGACGATGACGTAGAACGTCCGCGCCAGCTGCGACGGCACGAAGATCGGCCGCCCGATCAGCGCGGCGGCGCCCGCGAAGACCATGGAGCCAGCGAGCCATCCAGCGGGAAATCCGGCGGCATTGAAGAGGACGCCGCCGACCGCAGCGATCAACAAGGATTCAGCGAGGCGACGGCTTAAGCGGAGATGGTCGGACGAGATCAGCGAAATCGGGTCAGCCCCTAGTATGGCGGTTCAGAAGTCCGCAACATTGATGCGGCGAGTTCGAAATGCGGACTTCTGAACCAAAGCCACACTAGCTCAATAAGGTTTGCTGCGGCTTTCGATTGATGTCCCTGAAAGGCTCCGCGGCACGTCGCGCAGGAATATCAAATCGGCCGCACCAGCTCACATCCCGTCTTAGCCGATCAACGGCGTGGCAAACACCCCTTGCTGCCGCGCAGCTCCACCACAAGAATGCATGCCCTGAGAGGGGGCCGTCCGGAATCGAATGCGAAGTTAGCTCAGCACGATGCGAACGAGGTCGGCCGCGTTCTTGGCTCCAAGCTTTTCCATGATGCGGGCGCGATGAACCTCGATTGTGCGCGGGCTGATGCCGAGCTCGCGGCCCGCTTCCTTGTTCGAAGCCCCGGACGTGATCAGCGCAAGCACCTCGCGCTCGCGCGGGGTCAACAATTCGCGACCAGGAAATTCGACGGCGGGAAGCCCATTCGTTTCGCCGTCCTCCCCCCGCCGGGCCACGGCGGCAATAGCACCGCGCACGCTGGCGACAACGGTGCTGGCATCGAACGGCTTTTCGATGAAATCGCGCGCGCCATTCTTGATCGCGTCAACGGCCATTGGAATGTCGGCTTTGCCGGAGATGATGAAGATCGGAGCCTCGTAGTGCTGCGCATTGAGTTCTTTGAGAATGTCGAGGCCAGACCGCCCGGGCATATGCACGTCGAGGATGACGCAAGCGGGCGCACGCGCGCGCGCCGCGGCAAGAAATGAATTTCCGTCGGCGAACCCGCTCACGTGATAGCCTTCGAGCGAGAACACAACCGAGAGCGCGTCACGCACGGTGGCATCGTCATCGACAATGAAGATCTCGCCGTTCGCTGTCATCTATTCTCCCCTCTCCACCATTCTTCTCAGCGCACAACGTGGCCCAACTGACCTCAATCCGGATCTGGGTTGAATATTTGTCTTCGTGGAAAGATCCACCGCCCGGCGTGTTGAGAACGATAGCACACCCACATTGGTCCAAAACCATCGTTCCGTCCACGCCAGTGTCGAGGCCCCGGTCGAAAGCGGTTGGATACCGTCAAGCGGCGCATGCAGACGACCCCTCCCCGATGCGAGCGTCCCTGCCACCGGGAGCATTGCAGGACTTAGTTCCCCGGGTATCATTTGATTGGCATCCCGGGAATATACGTAATCTATTAATTCAACCCCGTACGGCCAGCCGCGATGCATGCGAAATCAGGTCACGCTGATCAAATATTTTTGTCCCAGCTCTTGCTCATACAAACGACAAGGGCAAAGGCATCTGGATAGCCTATAAATCTTTCGTCGATTGGCCGAATTGCACAACGGAAATATTCGCGCGGAAAAAGAAATAGCCGCGCAGCAACGCTGTTTGGTAGAGGCAGCACGGGATTAACCCGTCGGCAGGCATACGGTGGACAACCATGCGTAAGTTGTGTTGACCTATCAGACAGACCTGGGGACCTCGGACATGAGGCCCAAGGCGACGCAGGAGCGGCCATGCTGCAAGGCTGGGTCGTCATCACGATTGCGCTGACCTACATCGGTCTGCTGTTCGTGATTGCGAGCTACGGAGATCGCGTCCGGCAACTCGGCCGCGCCGGGCGCACGCGCCTTTTGATCTATCCGTTGTCGCTGGCGATCTATTGCACGTCGTGGACTTTCTTCGGGTCCGTCGGGCTTGCTTCACGCACAGGATACGATTTTCTCACCATCTACATCGGCCCGATCCTGATGATCGGGCTCGCATCCCCCCTCGTCGTGCGCATCGTGCGGCTTGCCAAAGCCCACAACATCACGTCGATTGCCGACTTCATTGCCGCGCGTTATGGCAAACACGAAGCGGTCGCCGCCACTGTCGCACTGATCGCGATCATCGGGTCAATTCCCTATATTGCACTGCAGCTGAAGGCTGTGTCGTCCTCGCTCGGCACGATCCTCGCCCATCTCGCTTCCAGCACAGGTCTCCTGGAGCCCCAGCTTGGGGACATCGCCCTGTTCGTCGCGCTCTCGATGGCCGCCTTTGCGGTGCTGTTTGGCACCCGCCATATCGACGCAACCGAGCACCAGGACGGCCTGATGCTGGCTATTGCGACGGAATCGATCGTCAAGCTCGTTGCCTTTGTAACCGTCGGCATATTCGTGACCTTCATCATGTTCGATGGTCCCGGCGCCCTGCTGCAAAAGGCGATGGCACGGCCGGAGGTCGCCGACGTGCTCACCGGCGCGCCGCAAGGCAGCACGTTCATGGCCATGACCTTGCTCTCACTGTTTGCGATTCTGCTCTTGCCCCGACAGTTCCACGTCACCGTGGTTGAGAACCACAGCGAAGCCGAAATCAGGCGCGCGGCGTGGCTGTTTCCCCTTTACCTCGTCCTGGTCAACCTGTTCGTCGTGCCGATCGCCGTCGCCGGGCTGTTGACCTTCCGGCAAGGCCAAGTCGACAGCGACATGTTCGTGCTCGCATTGCCGTTGTCCGCGGGCTCGGAGTTGCTGGCGCTCGCCGCCTTTGTCGGCGGGCTGTCGGCCGCCACGGCGATGGTCATCGTCGAATCCGTCGCGCTGTCCATCATGGTGTCGAATGATCTGGTGATGCCGCTCATCCTCAAGCAGCGCGGCGCGCTGGCAACCGGACACGGTGGCGCCGGGGTGCAACTCCTGACCACGCGCCGCATCGCGATTTTTGCCATCTTGCTGCTTGCCTATCTGTACTATCGCTCGGCGGGCGAGGCGCAGCTGGCTTCGATCGGCTTCTTGTCGTTTGCGGCAGTGGCACAGCTCGCCCCCGCCTTTTTCGGCGCGCTGTTCTGGCGGCGCGGCACTGCGCTCGGAGCGATCGCCGGAATGACATCGGGCATCGTCGTCTGGGCCTACACGCTGCTGCTGCCGAGCGTCGCCGAAGCCGGCATCATCGGCCACGGGATCCTGGTGCACGGCCCATGGGGCATCGAGGCGTTGCGACCGCAATCTCTGTTCGGTCTCGACTTGCCTCCGCTTGTCCATGGCGTGCTGTGGAGCCTCACGCTGAATGTGTTCAATTTCGTCGTCTTTTCGCTCAGCCGCGCACCGGCTTCGATCGAACGACTGCAAGCCGACCTGTTCGTGCCCTCGGCGCTCACGCCGATCGCGCCGAGCTTCCGTCTCTGGCGTTCGTCGGTCACGGTCGAGGAATTGGCAACCACCGTCGCGCATTATCTCGGCGAAGCGCGCACGCGCAGTTCATTCGACAATTTCGCGGCGACGCGGCGCATTAGCCTCGACCCCAAAAGCGAAGCGAATTTCGAACTCCTGCGTCACGCCGAACATATCCTCGCATCGGCGATCGGTGCCGCCTCTTCGCGGCTGGTGCTGTCGCTCCTGTTGCGTCAGCGGACGGTTTCGACGCGCGCCGCACTGAAAATGCTCGACGATGCCAATGCGGCGATCCACTATAACCGCGAGATCCTGCAGAGCGCGCTCGACCACGTGCGGCAAGGCATTGCCGTGTTCGACAAGGACATGCATCTCGTCTGCTGGAACGGACAGTTCGGCGAGCTGTTAGGCCTTCCTGATGAGATCGTTCGTTTCGGCATAACGCTTGAGGACATTCTTCGCTTCAACGCCGAACGCGAAGCCTTTGGCCCTGGCGATGCAGAAGCGCTCGTGCGCGCACGACTGTCTTGCTATGCGGCGGGTTCAGAGGCGTTTCTGGAGCGCTTTCCCGAGCGCGCGCTGGTCATCGAGGTGCGCTCCAACCGGATGCCCGGCGGCGGCACCGTGACGACATTTACCGACATCACGCCAAGTGTCGCCGCCGCCGAGGCTCTGGAGAAAGCCAACGAGACCCTCGAGCGACGCGTGCGCGAGCGCACGCAGGAACTCGAGCGTCTCAATACCGAGCTCGCGAGTGCGAAAGCGACGGCCGAGGACGCCAATATCTCGAAGACCCGTTTTCTGGCCGCGGCGAGCCACGACATCTTACAGCCGCTCAACGCGGCGCGCCTGTACGTGACGAGCCTGGTCGAACGGCAGGGGGCCGGCGAGGAAGCGCGTCTCGTCGGCAACATTGACGCCTCGCTCGAAGCCATCGAAGAAATCCTCGGCGCGCTCCTCGACATATCCCGCCTCGACGCCGGCGCAATGAAGCCGGAAGTCGCTAGTTTTCGCATCGACGAATTGCTGCGCCAGCTGGC
>Ga0066903_100005038_pt1 | contig 11349 bp, 10 predicted proteins | sample PanSoiMetaGPlot1_FD_67491 | JGI IMG/M metagenome (GOLD analysis project Ga0066903, IMG submission 67491) | Tropical forest soil microbial communities from Panama analyzed to predict greenhouse gas emissions - Panama Soil - Plot 1 (version 2) | ecosystem: Environmental > Terrestrial > Soil >...
GGCGATGAAAAGCAGATCAATCCGTTCCTGCGCACCGACAGCGCCGAGCTGCGGGGGAACCTGAAAAAGATCGATCCATCGCTGAGTGACGATCGAGTATCGCTGTTCGCCAAGGCGCGCGAGCTCAAGGACCGCTTCTAGCCGGTCAGCCCGGATGCCCCGGCACATCGGAATCGTCGCGGTCAGCGCCGAGGGCGCCGCGCTGTGCTACCGGACCATCTGCGCCGAGGGTGCCGCACTGTTCGGCCCCCACAATCATCCCGAAGTCACCATGCATACGGTGGCGCTGGCCAGGCACATGCAGCATATCGAGGCGGGGCGCTGGGAAGATGAAGCAGGCCTGCTGCTGGAGTCCGCGCGCAAGCTGGCGGCGGCGGGCGCCGACTTTCTGATTTGTCCGGACAACACCGCGCATGAGGCGGTGGATCTGATTGGACAGCGGTCCCCGATACCGTGGTTGCATATCGCCGAGGAGCTGGCCGCGGTCGCCAGGGACCGAGGCTACCGGGCCGTGGGTGTGCTGGGAACTCGCTACCTGATGGAAGGACCGGTGTATCGAAAGCGGTTGCACGCGCACGGCCTGGGTCACCTTATTCCCGACCGGGAGGACCGGGAACGAATCAACCAGATTATCTTTGACGAGCTGGTTTATGGCCGCCTGGAAGACCGGGCGCGCGCGGAGTTCGTGACAATCATCGCCAAGCTCAAACGACAAGGTTGCGACGCGGTCGCACTCTCGTGCACGGAAATTCCCTTGCTGATCGAGGATCGGAATTCTCCGCTGCCCACCCTGGACTCCACCCGAATTCTGGCGCGCGCCGCCCTGCGCGAAGCGAAGTAGTCGGAAAAAACCGGCGTGCAGGCAGAAGCCGCGGCGCGCCGTCCCTGCGCGTCACGGATTAGCTTTCCAAGCCCGAGCTCAGAAGGGCTGGAGCACGGCCAGCAGCAGGATCACCAGCACCAGCACACTCAAAATTCCGTGCGCCATCCGGAACTCGGCGCCCGAAGATTCGCCGGGATTCTCCTCCAGATGCCGAATCCGGCGATACAAATGCCACTGGTAGACCAGGATGCCTGCGATCAACAGCAGCTTGAGATGCAGCCAACCGCGATGCAGGACTTCCGGTTGCAACACGATGATGATGCTGCCGATGAAGATAGTGAGGATCGCGCCAACGTTGACCGCACCCCGGTAGGTGCTGCGGACGGTGCCCAGCAGCCGCTCGCGCGGCAGCCCGACCTCTTCGGGAACCCGGGCGAGCACACTGGTCAGCGTGAGCAGCCCGCCGATCCAAAGAATCACCGCCAGGAGATGAAAGGCGACCACCGTTCCGTAAACAGTCAATTCGGTCTCCCCGGCCCGACTCCGCGTGCGAGCGCGAGCGCGGCGACGGCCACCACCGCGCCGCCCACGTACGGAGCAGCCGGCCCCATCATTCCATAAATCGACGCGCCTGCAATCGGACCGAAGATGCGCGCCAGCGACATCGCCGACTGATTGAGGCCCAGAACCTCGCCCTGCCGATGCTGCCCGGTGCGGCGCGAAATCAGGCTTGCGACCGAGGGACTCGCCAACCCGTATCCGACCGATACGAGGCCGAGCAAAACCAGGAGCGCGGCGAGATTGCTCAGCATACCCATCGGGAACATCCCGGCTGCGAGCGCGACCAGTCCCGCGGTCACCAGGCTCATTTCGCCAAGCGCCGGGACAATCTTGCCGAGCAGCCACCCTTGCGCGACTGCCTGAGTGAGGCCCGCATAGCCGAGCAGCAGGCCCAGGGCCGCCGGGCCATAGCCATACCGGCGCGGGACCATCAGGGTAAAGGTCGCTTCGAGACCGGAGAGGGCGGAGGTGAGCAAAAACGCGATGCCGAAAAGGCGCGCCAGGTGATGCCGGAACAATTGGCGGGGCAGTGAAACCAGCGGGTCGACCAGGGCCGCGAGGTCCAGCCGCGCGTCGGACTGCGGCGCATGCGATTCCGGTAGACGCCGCCACGCGAAGACCAGGTTGATGAAGGTGAGCACGCTGGCGAAGAACACCGGAACCTTAAGACTCGAGTGGCCAAGCACGCCACCGAGCGCGGGCCCCAGCACAAATCCCAACCCGAAGGCCGCGCCGATCAGTCCCATTCCGCGCGCACGTCCTTGCTCGGAGGTGGTGTCGGCGATGTATGCCTGCGCGGTGGGGACCGTCGCCGCGCAGGCGCCATGCAGCGCGCGCGACAGGAGCAGCTGCGAGAACGAATTCGCGCAACCGTAAATCAAGTAGCCGAGCGAAGAGCCGAATAGCCCCACGAGGATAATCGGGCGGCGTCCGACCCGATCGGAAATGCGCCCGAGCACCGGCGCAAACAGTAGTTGCGCGAGCGAATAGATGGCGAGGATCCAGCCGATGCCGAAGGCGCTGACCCCGAGACGCTCGGCAAACATCGGCAGAAAAGGAATAACAATTCCAAACCCGAGCAGATCGACGAATACCGTCACGAACAGAATCGTTTGTGAGGCGCGGTCGACGACGGGCGCAGGTTCCACTTGCCTGGCTGGCTGAATAGTTGGCATTGATGAATAATTCGCGCGAAGAAGAAAATCCCAAGCCGCATTCGCAGTCAAGCTCAAGAAAAAGGAACGCGATGTCCAGGTCATTTCAGGCAGAACTAAAACGCAAGACCATCGGCGCCGAGCAAGCTGCCGCGGAGATCAAGTCGGGAGATTGGATCGACTACGGGTTCGGATTGGGACAGCCCGAGGTCGTCGATCGCGCACTGGCCGCGCGCGTGTCGCAGCTGGAGCGAGTGAAACTTCGCGGATGTCTGGCGATCTCGCCGCGCGCGGCTATCGAGGCCGACCCCGAAGCGCGTCATGTTACCTACTACTCGTGGTACTTCTCGGGGCTGGAAAGAAAGATGCACGATCGCGGGTTGTGCAGCCACATTCCCATGAACTTCGGCGAGGCGCCGGATTACTACCGCCGCTTCGTCGACGTCGATGTGGCGGTGCTGCGCTGCGCGCCGATGGACGAGCACGGGTTTTTCAATTTCGGGCCCTCGGTCACCTATGAAAAGGCGATTACCGAAAAGGCCCGCAAGCTGATCATCGAAACCGATACCAGCATGCCCTACGTGTTCGGCGTCGAATGCGGCGTGCACCTCGACGATGTCGACTGGGTGGTCGACGGCGGCGCCAGCACGTTGCCGGAACTCAAGAACCCTGCGGCGGGGCCGGTCGATCGAAAGGTGGCCGAGTTGATCGCGCCGGAGATCGTGGACGGCGCCTGCGTGCAGATCGGCATCGGCGCGATGCCCAACGCGGTCTGCGAGTTACTGGCGCAATCAGCCATCAAGGACCTGGGCGTGCACACGGAGATGTTCGTGGATTCGCTGGTCTCCCTCTACGAGGCCGGCAAGGTCACTGGCGCGCACAAGGCGTTCAACCAGTACCAGATGACCTATTGTTTCGCCGCCGGCTCAGCGCGGATGTATGAATTCCTAAACCGCAATCCCGCGTGCTTCGCCGGCCCGGTCGACTACACCAACCTGCCCCATCGAATTATGCAGAACGACAAGACGGTCGCGATCTGCAACGCGGCACAGATCGACCTGAGCGGACAAGCGTGCTCCGAAACCGCCGGCATCCGGCAGATCAGCGGCACTGGCGGCCAACTGCAATTCATCCGCGGCGCGTATGCATCACGCGGGGGCAAGGCGATTCTGTGCCTGGCTTCGACCTACGAGCGCGAGGGCCGTCGCGCAAGCCGCATCGTGGCGCGCATTGACGAGGGCAATGTCGTCACCACTCCGCGCACCGACGTCATGTACGTGGTGACCGAGTACGGAATCGTGAATTTGAAGGGCAAATCAGTCCCCGAGCGCGCGCGTGCGCTGATCGACCTGGCACATCCGGATTTCCGCGAGGATTTGGAACGTCAGGCGCGCGCCTATCGTCTGATCGGAAAGGCCGTCTTTTAGCGCGCGCGAACCGCGCTCGGCAACCAGGCGCTAAAGTCGCAACCAGCAGGCGGGCTCGATCGTGAGGTGCCTGACTATTTATTCCTGGTCGCGTCCGGGTCGGCATATTTGTAGATGAGCTCGTTGGGGCGCGAGTAGCCGAGCTCGCGGCGAATCAGGCGCTCGAGGTAGCGATTGTCCGAGGTGAGCTTCTGAACGTTCGTTCTGAGCGTGGCGTTGCGGGCGAGCAGCTCCTCACGCCGCGCTTCCAGGATTTTGCGATGGCGGCGCAGCGAGAGCAGATCGCGGGGACCCAGCGGACCCGCAAACAGGCTTACCACGAACAGGACAAGTATTAGCCCGAGGATAAGCGACAGCCACTCGCGACGAATATAACTGCTTAACCGAGCCATCGTGCGATCGTAAAGCAAGCGCCCGGCGCAGTTCAAGCTGGCTTATGTATGAACGCTATTCTAAAGGACTGAAAATCTTGCAACGGTCGATGTTCTTGGGTGTTTATAATTTCTTTCTAAAGCGGTCGTGCAACTATTGATTTTAGAAGAACACGTTTCTATAATTGAGCGGCAAGGGTGGAGAAAAGACTGCCATCCATTAGTTCAGATGCTCAGTCAGCGGCGGCAATAGAAGGAGGTATCTATGCCAGTAAAAAAGAAGACCCGTAAGCGGGTCCGCAAATCCAAAGCAAGACGCTGAGTGATATGAAGAAGAAAAAGGCTGCCAAAAAGAAGAAGAGATAACTAACCAGTTTTACCTCCAGGGTTAGGTTCATTCCTGGAGGCTGGCCAGATGCCCAGCTAGCCGCTGAACTGAGCTGTCAACCGAAAGGGCCCCCTCCAAAAGGGGGCTCTTTCTTTTTATGACCCAGGCGGACACGTGACGGAGAGTGAAAGTCCCAGGTGCGAGCCGGGGAGGTCCCGCACCCCGTATCCTAAGGAGCAAAGCGGCGGCGAGCGCCCACTTCCCCATGCGGGTCCCGTTTTTCGTTTGCCTGTGAACGTCGGCCCACCTAATGATGTTTTCCTACGAGGCGGCGGCGCTTGCAGACCATCGAGGAGCTTGACGTTATCATCGTAGGTGCGCGCGTGGCCGGCAGCGCCGCAGCCATCATGCTGGCGCGCTCCGGGTTGCGCGTTCTCCTTCTCGACAAGGCCACCTTTCCCTCCGATACCATCTCGACGCACATCGTGCTTTCCGGAGGCGCGCAGGTGCTAAGCCGCATCGGAGCGATGGAACGGCTTGAGCGTGCGGGAGGATTCCGATTCAGCAGCATGCGGACGCTCGGTCCCGGCTTCGATTTCCGCGCCCCACTCAAGGCCGCCGGCCACGACCTGCGTGGCCTCTGCTTGGGACGAGAAAAAATGGACACCGCCATGCTGGAACTGGCAGGGAGTTTCGACCGGGTCACGATTCAGCAGGGATTTCGCCTGACCGACCTTGTGATCGAGCACGACGCGGTACTGGGCGTTCGGGGCGAGGGCAGGACCGGCAGCGCCGAATTTCACGCACCTCTGGTGATCGGCGCGGATGGGATGCGCAGTTCGGTCGCCAAAATCGCCGAGCAGAAACTCGGCGCATTCCGGCGCTCGGAGGTTCCCTGCGCGCGGGCCTACTACTACGCCTACTTTGAAGGCGTGGCGCGAGATCGGCTCGGCGACCAACTGGTCACCGAGTTCGAGGCCTCCCCTGGCGCCGGTAACCTGCTGTGCCGATGTGAAGATGATCTGGTGGTGGCTGCAGCAGCATTCGATGCCAGGCAAATGCGTGCGTTCCGTACCGACCTCGGCGCGAACCTCCAACGCCACCTAGATGAGTCCATCGCGGTCAGCGCGATGCTGGCGGGCGCGACCCGGGTGGGCAAGGTACGCTCCTCGGGGTTGCTCCTCAACACCTACCGCGACCCGGTCGCCAACGGGGCGCTCCTGCTGGGCGATGCTGGTCTGCACGTGGACCCGCTCTTCGGTCAGGGACACTCCATGGCACTCATCAGCGCCGAGACTGCGTGTGGGCTGCTGCCCGCGTGCTTCTCCGCGCGGACCGGAACCTCGATCAGCGCAAAGGCGCTGGCGCCATTTAGGACGCGGCGCGAGGAGGTCCTGATGCGGCACTTTCGGGCAAGCGAGCGCGCCTCGCGAGACTTGACGCTCAGCGCCACCACCCTGGCCGCGTACCGGGCGGCGAGCCGCGAACAATGGGCCGCCGACGAGATGATACAGTTCGCGCAGATGAGTTCCGAAGCCAAGTTCCCCAGTTTTCGCTTCGCGCGCCTGATGGCGCAGGAAGCACGCGCCGCCTGAGTCGTGGAGGAGAAACTCGGTCGCCTTGTAGCGCAAGTCGAACGGCCGGAACCACTCAAGTTCGCCTGGCCGATCGTCGTGCTGCCCGAGATATTCACCTCGGCCCGTCACCTCGCCGCGCTGCTCGGCTACCTTGCCACCATCGGCTGGGAAGTCCACGCGCCCGATCTCCGCGCGGTGCTGGGGCGTGGCACTACGCCTCCCCTCGCGCGCATTACCTTTGGTGATTTGCTCGGGTTGGTAAACGAGGCGCTCGACGCGTTGGGGCGCGAGGCAATCGTGATGGGCCACGGTGTTGGTGGGCTGGCGGCACTGAAGCTTGGTGAACGCGCAAGCGTCAAGGCAGCGGTAGCCTATGCACCGGCGGTGCCCGGGTTTGCCTCTCCCCTCGTCACCACCTGGTCGTCTCGTATCGCGCACTGGCGCGGGCGTCCGCTGAACCCGCCCGCGGGCAGGGTAGGATTTGAGTTTGTGGCGGATGCGGAACCATACCAGCGCGAAGCGGCGCTTCTTGCGATGGTGCCTGACAGCGCACCCCTGGCCTTTCAGATCGCGCGGGGCGAGGTGGAATTTGCTCCCGGCCAGAGTGCCGCGCCACGCCTGATCGTGGCAGGAGATTCAGACCCCTTCGCGCCCATCGACGTCGTGACCCGGTTTGCGCAGTCACTGGGTGCCCAACTGGTGGCGATGCGAAGCCGCGGCCACTGGCTGGTTGGCGGGCGCGCGCTGGAGCGCGCGATCAACGAGACCCAGCGGTTCCTCGTGCGGGCGCTCGGTCAGGATTTGTTGCTGCTCTACCCCGAAGAGTGGAAGCGCGAGGAAAGCGGTGAAGACTGATCGGCTCGGGGCCGACGCAGATTCCGCAGGGCTGCGCTCGGATCCCGCGGCACGCGCCCGACCCGCCGAACAAAATCGTGCAGGACGTGTTCGCACCGCCAGGGGTCGGATGCTTGCGTCGTGGGTGGGTTGTGCGAAGCTTCTTAAGAGCAGCAGGAGGTATGGGCGATGAGCGATCGCAATCTGATTATCGAGCGTGAGGCGGGCCTGGTCACCATCATCATGAATCGGCCCGAGAAGCGCAATGCGTTATCCACCGCGATGATGTCGGAAATGATCGCGGCGTTGCGCGAAATCGGCGCGCAGAAGGACGCGCGCGCGGTGATCGTTGCGGGAGCCGGCCCCGCATTCAGTGCAGGTCACGATCTCGAAGAGCTCAAAGGGGGCAACCTTGCTTCCTATCGCCACGAATTCGAGCTCTGCGCGGAGCTCATGCAGACGGTGCAGGCGATTCCGCAACCGGTCATCGCCCGTGTTCATGCGATCGCGACCGCCGCCGGATGCCAGCTCGCGGCGACCTGCGACCTGGTGCTCGCCGGTGAAAGTGCGCGTTTTGCAACCCCGGGCGTGCGCATCGGACTATTCTGTTCAACTCCGATGGTCGCGCTGGCACGCGCTGTGGGCCGCAAGCGCGCTATGGAGATGCTGCTCTCGGGCGACCCGATCGATGCCCGCACTGCGGCCGAGTGGGGCCTCGTCAATCGCGTCGTTCCGGACGCCGATCTGGTCCAGGAGACCCGCAAGCTTGCACTGCGAATCGTGGAAGCGAGTCCGCTCACCATCGCGATCGGCAAGCAGGCGTTCTATGCCCAGATCGATCTCGACCAGGCGCGCGCCTATGGCTACACCAAGGAAGTCATGAGCCTTAACGCGATGGCGGATGACGCGCAGGAAGGGATTTGCGCGTTTCTTCAGAAGCGTCAGCCAAACTGGACCGGGAGATAAACGGGAAGCGACTCCAGCCGGGCCGAGCCGGAGCCTCAGCGATCGACCGGCTGGGACCGGACGCGCTTTTTTCGGGACAGGGCTTCGCGCGAAGGGCGACGAGGGTATCCTTTCGACCCTTTTGTTCGTCCTGGCTCTCAAGGAGATCAAAATGGCTCATGAGCCCGTTTCAGACCAAACCGCGAAACTCTTGCGCGCCGCCTGGTTCCGATATTTGGACACCGTGGGTGAGACTCGACCGGCGCTATATCGTTACTGCCGTCGCATGACGGGTAACATCTGGGATGCGGAGGATCTCTTGCAGGACACCCTGCTGCGAGGATTCGGCGCGATTGGAAGAGGCGACGTGAGCTCGAAGGCGGCCCAGGTGAGGGGTCCACGCGCCTATCTTTTCCGCATCGCAACCAACCTGTGGATCGACCAGATGCGCCGCCGCCAACTCGTTCCTTCAAGCCGCAGCGAGTCCGAAGATACCTTGCCTGGTGAGCGGTCGATGCAGGCCCTTGAAGCGGCATCGGTCTTGATGAGTCGAGTCGCGCCCCAGGAAAGGGCCGCGCTTGTTCTGAAAGAGGTGTTCGACTTCACCCTCGAGCAAATCGCGGAAATCCTCTCGACGACCGTTGGGGCAGTTAAATCAGCACTTCACCGCGGGCGTGCGAGGCTCGAAGAGATCCCGAGCATGCAGCGCGTGCACCGGGCACCCTCCAAGGAGCTTCTCGACCGCTTCGTCGCCGCTTTGAACGCGCGCGATGTCCAGGCCGTAACCGATTTGCTGCTGGACAACACGACCCTCGATGTTTGTGGCATCGGAAGCGAGCGCGGAAAACGAATGAATCATTACCGGGTGTCATTCGAGAACGCCAAAGGGGCTCCGGGGCGTGCGCAGGCCGTATCCTTCCAGGGCGAGTGGCTATTGGCAGTGTGGGCCGGTCAGGCGTCCAACGAGGCGCTCATCAACGTCGAGCGCCTCGAGGAGGAAGAGGGACACATCGCGCATATCCGCAGCTACTACTTCTGCCCCGAGATCGTGGCAGAGGTCGCGGGCGAGATTGGCGCCAGGGCATGGACGTCGCAGCACGGGCAAAACCAGCCGCCACACACGCAGGCGCAGATAGCCGCTTCGGCGACGTTGCCCTGGTGGTAGCGGCACGGCGTATTGCTTCGAAGCAGGCGTGCTGTTACCAATAGTTATGGCGCCTCTGGCTTCTCAGTACGCGCTGCAAGCACGACAAACGGTTGAAGGTCCGCAGCAGAACTGCGGGCTTTTTGTTTAGGAGGGACTCGCAATGCCTTTTTCGGAGCTGCCTGAAGGACTAACTTTCGACGACGTTCTCTTGTTGCCGCAATTCTCCGACCTGCTACCGACCAGTTGCGACGTCTCGACCTTGCTGACCCCGCGCGTGCGCCTGCGCGTTCCACTGGTCTCAAGCCCGATGGACACGGTGACCGAATCGGCAACCGCGATCACGATGGCGCAGATGGGAGGCCTGGGGTTTATCCATCGCAACCTGTCGATCGAGCGGCAGGCCGCCGAAGTCGAAATGGTCAAGAAGTATGAGAGCGGGATGATAAGCGACCCCGTGACGGTCAGCCCGGAGCAGCGAATCGGCGACGCGCTTACGATCATGCAGCGCCATCAAATATCCGGGCTCCCGGTGGTTGCGGAGGGTCGCCTGGTCGGAATTCTCACCAGCCGGGACCTGCGCTTCGAAAGACGCCTCGACAAGAGCGTGCGCGAGGTAATGACCCAGAACGTCATAACCGCCAATCCTTCCATCACCTTGGAAGCCGCCAAGGAGATTCTCCAAAAGCATCGGATTGAAAAACTGCCGCTGGTGGACCAGCACCATCGCCTGCGCGGGCTCATCACCGTGAAGGACATGGACAAGGCGACCCGTCATCCGCATTCGAGCAAGGACAGCTTCGGCCGCCTGCGCGTGGGCGCCGCGATTGGCGTGGGGCCCGAGCGGGAGGCCCGGTGCGCCGGGTTGCGGCGCGCGGGAGTCGACCTCCTGTGCATCGACACCGCGCACGGCCATACCCGCAATGTGCTCGATGCGATTCGCGCCACCAAGCGCGAGTGCCCGGACCTCGAGGTAGTCGCGGGCAACATTGCCACCGCGGAGGGGGCCAAGGCCCTCATCGAGGCGGGCGTTGATGCACTGCGGGTGGGAATGGGGCCCGGCTCCATCTGCACTACCCGGGTCATCTCGGGCGTCGGCGTGCCGCAGATGACCGCTATCATGGATGTGGTCGCAGTGGCCGAACCGCGAGGAATTCCGGTAATCGCAGACGGCGGCATCCGCTTCTCGGGTGACATCACCAAAGCCCTGGCGGCCGGCGCGTCGGTGGTCATGATCGGATCGCTGTTTGCGGGAACCGAGGAAAGTCCCGGCGAGACGATTCTCTACCAGGGGCGCACCTACAAGCTCTATCGCGGAATGGGCTCAATTGGCGCGATGACGGAACGCACCTCCGACCGTTACGGCCTGCAGGAAGCCGAGGAAGGCAAGCACGTGCCGGAAGGGATCGAAGGCCGGGTACCACATCGCGGATCGCTCGCCTCGAACGTGGAGCAGCTGGTCGGCGGCCTCCAGTCCGGCATGGGCTACACGGGTGCAGCGAACCTCGCCGAACTGCGCCGTCGCGCGCGGTTTATTCGCGTGACCGATGCCGGCAATCGCGAAAGCCACGTCCACGACGTGTTCATCACCAAGGAGGCCCCCAACTACCGGCAGTGACCCGGCGCCTCACGCCCGGCATTTCAAGTCATCGAGCGCTTCGCGTGAGGTCGCTCGGTGCGGGCTAAGCCACCTCGGCCTTCATTTCCCGCGCTGGCTCGCTTAAACCTCCCCCCCGGTCGTGCAAGAATCCATTGTGACGATGGATGGTACGGGGAAACGCCGCGTGGCGGTGCTGTTCGGGGGCCGCTCCAGCGAGCACGAGATTTCCTTGCGCTCGGCGCTGACGATCATGTCGGCGATGGACCGCGACAAGTACGAGATCGTGCCCATCGGGATCGATCACGACGGCCAGTGGTACCTGGAGAACGACGCGCTGAGCGTGCTCGCCGATGCGAGCCCCAATCTCAAGGCGCTGTCTGCGGGGGACACGCCGGTTACGCTCCTTCCCCATCCCGACAATCGGTCGCTGGTGATCGCCCCGAGTTCGGCCGGCGAAAATCTTGGCGTGATTGCGCGAACCGGCGGAGTAGCGGCCGGTCCAATCGACGTGTTCTTTCCCGTGTTACACGGAACCTACGGCGAAGACGGCACCGTGCAGGGTTTGCTGGAGCTCGCCGGCATTCC
>Ga0066903_100005039_pt1 | contig 11348 bp, 11 predicted proteins | sample PanSoiMetaGPlot1_FD_67491 | JGI IMG/M metagenome (GOLD analysis project Ga0066903, IMG submission 67491) | Tropical forest soil microbial communities from Panama analyzed to predict greenhouse gas emissions - Panama Soil - Plot 1 (version 2) | ecosystem: Environmental > Terrestrial > Soil >...
GGTGATCGCGATCGAGAATGTGCGGCTGTTCGACGAAATCCAGGACAAGAACCGCCAGCTGCAAATGGCAAGCGAGAACAAGTCACAGTTCGTATCTAGCATGAGCCACGAGCTGCGCACGCCGCTCAACGCCATCATCGGACTGACCGAGATGATGGTCAAAAGTGCGGCGCGCTTCGGCACGGAAAAGGCGCAGGAGCCGCTGCAGCGCGTGAACCGCGCCGGGACTCACCTTCTTGGCCTCATCAACCAGGTGCTTGATCTGTCCAAGATCGAGGCGGGAAAACTTGAGCTCAACCCACAAACTGTGCAGCTAGCGCCGCTGATCAAAGATGTTATCGACACCGCTGGACAGCTTGCCGAGCAGAACAAGAACCGCCTCGTGGTTGACGACCAAGAGAACCTCGGCGCATTGACCGTGGACCCCATGCGGCTGCGGCAGATACTGCTAAATCTCCTCAGCAATGCCTGCAAGTTCACCAAAGCAGGCGAGGTCAAGCTTGCGGCACGCAAGGTGAGCAATGGCAGCAGCTTCGTCGAGTTCGTCGTCTCCGACACCGGCATTGGCATGACACCTGAGCAGCAGGCCAAGCTGTTCGAGGAGTTCAGCCAGGCCGATGCCACGACCGCTCAGCGCTTCGGCGGCACCGGGCTTGGGCTCGCTATCACGCGCAAGCTCTCGCGCATGATGGGCGGCGACGTGACCGTGGCGAGCGAGCCGGGCAAAGGTTCGGTCTTTACGGTGCGCCTGCCCGGCGGCGAGCACACATAAATGCAGCGGCGACCCGCCGCCGACCCCGCATCCGCGTTATTTGGCGGGTCGAGTCAAATAACGGCGCCGGCGTCAAGTGATTGACATCGCTGGCGCACGCGCCGCGGCGCCGCCACCCGTCCCACTTGAGTCCGCAAAGTGGGCCAAAGCGGACACACCTCTCAGCTAGCAAACTATAGTGCTCGGCCCACCCCTTCGTGCCAGGGAAGCGTTACGGCCTTGCCTAGCGCTCGTCGCCCATTAGTCCCGTTCCGCCGGGATGCTGATACGTTCGGCGGCAGCCTCGATCAGCTTGGCCACGCGCTGGTAATCGTCCTCGCCAACGATACGACGGCGAGCCAGACGCTGTGCCTCGGCGACATTGCCCCCCGTCTCGTCTCTTCCGCCGTAGCGTAACCCATGATCCGTCGCCTATGCTGCATCTTCACTCCTCATCGACGATCGGCACACGCCATCCTCGAACTCTTCGCCCGACTACCGCCGCAGCGATGCCCGCACTGTCGAAAATGGATTTGCAACGAGCGGCGGCCTGAGTAAATCTGCCAAAGTAGTGCTAGCCATCAGCGCGAACCCGTGATCCCAGGCGTCGCCGGCACCGAGGAACTGTAACTGATCTTCTTGCCGCCGCCTCTGGCAAACCTCGCACCCGGTGCAGGGGTTTCACGTTTGCCAGTGCGGCCAGCCGCGGTCGGCCCAGCCGCCTGTTCGGGGAGCATGTGGGTCTTGCCGCCTCTGCCAAATTGCGCCTTGTGCTGCGATTCCTTCTTGGTCCGGTTGACGCTGAGCTTGTTGCCGCGCATGCAAGCCTCCTCCATCGATCATGGAGATTGTAGCACGAATGGTTGATAGGTGCATGGCCGGCGGGTCGAACGGCACGACCGTAAACCAAAAAATTATAAAATGGGGCTGGAGGTTTGAGAATTTAATGGGCCAAAAATAATACCCGCAAATCAAAATAATGGTCCGCACAAATAACATAATGGACGAAAAGGGGTATTACTGGGTTTTTGTGGGCAAAAAATACCCGTAACCACCCAATAAATACCCGTCGACCAATATCCATTATCCAATAAATACTATGATACCGCCCGGCAAAATTGAGAAAAAATATTCCGGCCCCACGTATATTAGAAAAGGAGGCCACCCCCCGATCCATCAGGGGGGTGGGGGCCAGGGCCGGGGGTAGGAGTAGAGCTCCCGCGCGCGCATTCGAACGCGAGAAAGTAAAATTGCTGCGCGGGAATTTACTCGCAGCGAAAAGCACGCAATTGATTTTACGATAGCCTGCCGGCAGCGTGTCGGACCAGGCGCCTGGCCAGCTCATCGATGGCCATGGCCAGATCACGCCCGTCGCAATACCAAAGGTCGGTACAGCGCCAAAACATTTTCATACCTTTGATTTTGATCAATGACTTGTTCGTAGACTGTCCATAAATGATGTCATCTACAAACAGTCCAACCCGACAAAGGTTATATTCCGTGACAAACCGACATCTCCGATTGATCACTCCAACCACCATAAAACGGACAGTTGCCCCGCGTCGTCGACGTCCTAACGCCGAGTACCGCACCCGCGAACACCTGACCGAGACCGAGGTCGAGAGGCTAATCGAATCTACCAAAGACAGCGGATACGGCCACCGCGACTCGACAATGATCCTCGTTGCCTTCCGACACGGCTTACGCGCCTCAGAGCTGGTCGGCCTGCGCTGGGATCAGATTGACTTCGAGGGCGGCCGTCTACACGTCCGCAGAGCCAAGCGCGGCACACCGAGCACGCACCCGATCTCCGGTCGTGAGCTCCGTGCGCTACGCCGCCTCAAGCGCGAAACCCAAACGAGTCCGTTCGTGTTCGTGAGCGAACGCGGCTCGCCTTTCAGCGTTGCTGGGTTTCAGAAACTGGTTGCCAGAGCGGGGGTCGTTGCCGGTTTCAAGTTTCAACTGCACCCGCACATGCTCCGGCATTCCTGCGGCTTCAAGCTTGCCAATGACGGCGTCGACACGCGCTCACTGCAGGCATATCTCGGGCATCGAAGCATTCAGCACACGGTGCGATACACAGAGCTTGCGCCCGGTCGGTTCAAAGGTTTTTGGCAGGACTGAGGCACGTACTCAGACAGGTCACCATACTGGCGGGACTAGGACATGGCCGCAGCCTGAACTGATGTATGATCGAGCCCGGAGGCAGGCAAATGAGCGATTTGAGCAAGGCTTTGGCAGATGTCCGCATGCACTTGCGAACCGTGCTGGTTTCGACATGCCCGGACAAGCACAAGGTCCCGCTACGGGAGGCGCTTGATATCATCGAGAAGGCTATCGGAAATCCCGACGGATGGAGGGAGCAAGATACCTACGCCGGTTTCTGCGAAGGGGATCGCTGGGTGGAGCTTATTGAGATGCTCGAAGCGGCGGCGAGAGGGCATCGGGAGTGTGGGCCACACCGGAACTCGGCGGCGGAGGTGGCCGATCGGATGGCGGCAACGACGCATGATGTCATGCCCGATCAGATGATGGCGGCGACGGAATTCTTAGTGGCTGAGTGGGACGAGCCGAGGGAGCCGGGGGAGCATTGGTACCCGGAGACATCGGTATACAACCGAACGTTCGACGAAATGTGCGAGAGTTTTTTCACCTCTGGTTATAACCCAAAGGACGCGACCGCATTTCTCAAGGACCTCGTTGCCCGGTTGTCGGGCGCCGGCACGGTTACCCCGCAATCATGAACAGGCGGCTGCAGGAGCCGTTTTGGCGTACTGCACGAGGCTCCCGTGAGGCGCTAACCGCCACATCGTTTTGCGCTGTGCTATCATGAGCGCCGCTCTGTGTTGGAGATCTCCCGACATCTCGCGGAGGACATGAGATGGGCAACGTTGTCAATCCGCAGGGGCAGCCGCTAAACCTCGAAGACAACCACGAATTTATCAGCGATTGCTGCAGATTTTTTGAAAATTTGCTGAGTGAAGCGGCTATGAGACGAAAATACCGTTTCAGCGACGACGTTTGGGAGCGCCTGGGCAGCGATGAAAAGTTGATCGAGGCTGTCGAGGCCGAGAAAATAAGACGGATACGAGACGGCAGCAGCAAGCGAGAGCGTGCGCAGTTATTGGTGACAAAAGCGCCTGATGTCTTGAGCGGCATCATGCTCGACCCCGCCGCAAGCCCAAAACACAAGATCGACTCGGCCAAGGTACTAGACCAGTTTGCAGCCAACGGGCCGGAAGCAGCGCCAGCAGCGGACAGATTCGTAATCACCATCAACCTTGGTGCCGACGTCCTGAAGTTCGACAAGTCAATTGCGATCGACGCCAACGACGTCGACCCCAACGACACCAGCACCACGCCGCGGGGGCTGCTTCCGATAATCGCGGCGAACAAACGGAAGGACGACGGCAGTGGCGAGCCTGTTTGAAAGATTGGATATGGGACGGCCACTACAGATCGAAGAGCCGGTCAAACAATCGCGCAGGCACGCCGGTCAAAAAGCCCTCATAGAGGACGTTCTAGCTAACGGACCGGCACCGGCAACCCTCGTCCAAGAACGCGGTGCAGCGCACGGGTTCACGAAGAAACAACTCAGTTACGCTAGGCAGCAAATGAGGGTTGTTTCTTTCAAAGAGGTGGGAAAGACCAACGGCCGCTGGTTCTGGGCTCTCCCACAACACGTCTGGCATCCCGGCACTGCGACCAACACCTAGTACACCGGACTCTCAGGTCACGTCCCGCACGGTTTATCGGCCCGAGCGGGTCGCCCTTGTCTCTGGTTGGGTGATGAGCGCAAGGGAAGCACTTTTCTACCCAGGGAGCCACGTCTTACACCTTCGCGTAAACCACTGACGTAGCAAGAAGAGTACCAAGGCACCCAAGGTACTTTGGAGATAGGTAGGGGGCCTGGTCCAGCATCGGGCTCCCGGGTCCATCGGGCTCCCTTCGGGTCATCGAGGGTGCGTTCGCGGCCTTGGACGTATTGATGGATCGATGGACTGATGGGTCGACGCGCCCAAAAATGACTGGCGATCACGCTGGCGGCGGGTAAGGGTCTTTGCGACCTTTGCGATCTTTGCGACTAGTGCTACAGCGCTATTAATACCTAAAAATATCTAACTTCCCTTTATACCACCAAAAAATACATTTTTTTCCCGCGCGCGCGCGCGCGAGGCCACATTGGTCGCAAAAGTCGCAAAGGTCGCAAAACTATTGGCCGCCGCCACCCCGCCAATATCGCCCGCCAACACTGCCCGCATATCGCTACCCGTGACCCTTCAAACGCTCGACACGGTAAGTAACTGCCCTTGTATGGGAATCCTTGTATTTCCGTAGAACGAGACCGTTGGGGACCGACGCATCGAGGTGTGGTTTCAGTAGTTTGCCGATGGATTTTTCCGAGATGAAGCGGTCGTCGCCCGCCAATAAAAAATCGCGCACCGTCTGGGCGTTCTCGCGCTCATATTCCTTCAGATCGTTGACCATCTTTACGAGACCGAGCGGCGTGAACCCCTTCGGCCACTTCTTCATCAGGATATCGAGCACGTCGCCGAGGGATGCCGACTCCTCCTCGTCCTCTTCCTGCGTAATGAACAAGTCCTTGAAGTCGAGCTTCTGTCCGATCCGTTCGGCTGCATTCTCGACCGCCGACCCGACTATCCGCCACCACATCTTGAACCTGGTTTTGCCCGGCGCATCGTGCGCCGCCTTGAGTTGCGGGTTGCCCAGCAAGATGGTGTAGAGCGCGCGTAGGATCTCGCCGCGATGGCTTTCCGTCCATCCAACCGGGTCCGGGTGCTCGAACTTCCGGTTTTCAGGATCGGGGCGATCGACGTCGAGGCGGATGTGGAGATCGCGCGAGGCCAGGTCGCCCTTCGGTCCAATATTGTTGCCGGTGAAAATGTGAATGGTCGAAGCGGCAGTGATGACTGCTTCGCTGAACCCGAGCTTGCGGTCGGCATAGAGCGCGGTAGTGCAGGACCTCTCGATGTGCGGGCACGCGATCTGCGTCCCGCGCGCGATGTTGTCCCACAGAATGTAGGGAAGCCCGGCCATGAAGTAGGAGAGCAACGCCTTGCGTCGCTCGTTCTCGTCGGACGACCACGCCGCAGCTGCCGGTCGCAGTCCGGTGATGGCCATGATCAACATGATGATGAGCGTAGTCTTGCCAGTGCCACGCCGCCCGGCGGTGATCCGAAAGCATGGCCTTTGGTCGAGGAGCGAGCGCTCGATCAAGGTGAGCGCGAGAGCGATGGCTATTGCCTTGCCAGGGAAGTCGGTAGCAACGTCAACCAGCCACCCGTTGCACAGGAGCTGCATCGCCGCTTTCACGGCGTCCGGCGTGCAGTCCTCGCGTCGCGGGATGAATGCCCGCAGCTCGTCGGGGATGATGAACTGGATGCCGCGCTCGCGGTCGAGACCCTCCGGGGCCAGCAGGTTCCCATCCGCCAGGACGATGGGTGCTGTCGCAATCGCAACCATTGTCAGCAACACGCCATCGTCCCGCCGCATGAAATGTTTCACGAACGGCGTCGGTAAATGAACCGAGCGGCGGGTACCGTCCTCATCCACGGTGTAATAGTCGATGTGCTCCTCGATCAGCTCGGCAACTTCCATTTCGCTCATTTTTGAGAGCATCCATTGCTCCGGCGGTGGCAAGCTGGTTGTTGCCTCCCCCGGCTCAGCGTTTGCTTCCAACTCGGTGAATGCATGCATGTTCGGAACGGGGAGCTTGCGCACCCGCGTCATGTCACCATCGATATCCCGCGCCGGCGGTCTGGTTGCGACTACTTTACCGATGACATCGTTGAGCACCGCCATCTGCGGCAGCCACGGCTCATCGAGCAATGGCGCCCGGATATATGGTCGCGGGTCGTCCCGGCGTTGCTGGTGTTCCAGGCGGCGGTGCTCGGCTTCCTGCGCGGCGTCCTGCTCCAATTTGAGCGCGTCGTCGATTACCCCCAGAGTGATCCCCGACAGCTTCTTCGCCAGCTGACGCAGTCCCGCCAGCTCGACCGGGTCAAGGTCAGCGCCGGTGGCAAGCCGGGTGAAGGTCGCGACCACGTCATCCTTCGCCGCTTGCTCCATCGCCTTACGCACGCTGACAGCGTCGAGCTTGAGCTTGTAGATCGTCCGGCCGTGGGCGAACGAGTGGATCCACGGCGTGCCGTCGGCCCGGCGCATGATCTTGGCGACGCAGCGGCCGTAAATCACGCCCTCAAGCGGGTCGGCCAGCGTCTCGCCCTCAAACCGTTCTGGGTCGGCGAGCACATCGGAAACCCTACATTCAGCAAGTTCGGGATCATCGAACGGCAGCACAATATCCGGCCGCAGCACGCGCTCGCACTGTCGCTCGATCACCTGCCTAGCGGCTTTCTCCCCCATGCCGGTGCGTGCGACGAGCTTCTTGGCCTGTGCCTCGACGAACGCCGCTCGCGCCTTCGCCATCTCCGGTTCGAGCCGCTCGCGCTCCCTGGCTTTGAGTTCCCTGAGCCGCGCCTGCTCGACGATAGTCAGTGACTGGCACGTCGCCTTGGTGTCGAGTGCCCGTCCCGCAACGACGACCGGCCGACGGCGTTTCTGCTGCACCGGCGCTATCAGCACCGGCGGACCCTCGAACACCGGTCGCGACGGTGCAAACACCATCCGGTCTACGATCGACCGCTCCAACAGGGTACCAGCCGCGCTCACGACCATCCAACCAAACCCATGCAGCCAGCAGCGATCGTGCAACGCTCGTAGAAACCGCTCGCTGTCAGCGCCGTCCTTGACCTCGACGAACACATGGAGCCCGTCCGACCCCGGCAGGGCTTCACGGGTATCGGCGCGCCACAGCCCGGCGCTGGTCGAGCGCCGCACCAGGAGGGCGGTACTCTTCAATTTCGGCAGCACCATCAGCAGAGCGCCCAAAAATCCATCGACGCGCTCGAGCTCAATCCGCACAGCGGCTGGCATGCCCTTGCTGTCGTAGTCCAGCAGCGCGAACGCTGGGCCGCGATAGACAATGTCGGTATTGGTGCGGGCGATGAGGTCCGGCCGCGCCACACCGTTAAGCAGCCTGCGCTTGGTCGTAACCTCGACCTTGTCCGGCAGATCGGCGCGCAGAGTGCCGAGCGCGAGCGCCTGGTTGGATGTCAGACCTTCGATCAGCGGGCCAAGCTCGGCGACCCCGGCCAGGCAAATCCGCTCGGCGGTGCCGTGTGACATCACGCCGCCCGCGGCATCTTTTTTCAACGTGCCGTCGGGAGCGAGAGAGATTGTCTTAGTGAAGGGCCCGTCGCTGGTGAGCAGCGTGAGCTCGATCACCGACGAGGGCGTGGCCTGCTTCTCCGCAAGAGGATCTTCCTTGGCGTGGATCGCGCGCGCGTGCCAATCCACGCTTGCTTTGCTATTCGGTCCGGTAGGTTGCTTTATCCTATTGTCATTTACTGCCGGGCCGGTTGGACCTGTCAGTGCATTAGGACTTATCCCGCTGATGCTTGTCGGACCGGTTGACCCGGTCGGGCCTGGCGGAGCGATGTTGTGCATGGGATATTCTCTGGTAGTCAGTTGGAATGCTTTTGCGCCTCCGCTTCAGCCGAGCGGGGGCGCGTTTCTTTCAGAGGATGGGGGAGCGCGCGCAGCCCAATTAAACGAGTCCAGCATCATTGGCCCTGTCTCCCTTTGTATTTCTCGGCCAATGCGCAAAGCGCCTGTCGGTCGGGCGGCACAGCCTCGTGCTCCATGGCCACCTCGAACAGCGCGTGGACGGTGGCCTCGTCGTCAGGCAGCGGCAAAAAACCAACGTCAAGAGTCACCGCGGCTCTTATCCGGGTGCCTGGTTTGACCTGCCGCACCAGTATGATCAGCGCGTGCCCGGCCGGGGTCTCTGCCACCTCTTTGTCGCCTTCGCCGGGAAACGGCATGCGCACCCGATGCGCGCGGTCCTGGTTTTGCGCAAACCACCCAGAGTCGTCGGCCTTCCATGGAGAATCGAGCAGGTTGACCTTAGACGTGCCTTTGATGCCGCCGCACCGTTCGATGTCATCGACTCGCTTGTCAGTGGCGGCGATCACCTCTTGGCAGGTCGCAATCGCCTCGATGATCTGCTCGTTACTGACTGGTTCGGTGTTGGACTTGGACTCGCGCGGCAGCAGGAAGTCATACTTGCGATCGCTGTAGAGCCCCCGCCCGAAGGTGACGGCAACTCGGCTCGTGCAGCATTCGCCCGCCAGCACGACTTTGCCTTGCGCATCGAGGCCGCTCGTCGTGCGACTGTTGTGCTTGAGGGCGCTGCCGCAAATGGAGCAGGCGTCGCGGCGCAAGAGCCTGTGCAGCTGGCGATTGATGCGGCGGCGCTGCTGCCGTGGCAGCCAGGAAGGAGCCAGTTCGGGGGCGCGGGTCATGACGCCCTCCGACGGTTCGAACCACCTTGAATTATGGGCTTTTTGTTTGTAGCGTCATGATCTCTCGGCTGCCCAGCAGAGAAACCCGAAGGTCCGCGTGCCGCCTTATCGGCCGCGGGCCTTCTCGCTTTGCGCCACCGCACTCACGCACGCTCCCGTCGGTGGCGAGACTGTGGGTTGTGCGGCCATGTGCGCCACCCACCGGCAGTGTCGGCGAGCCGGCGCGCAACGTAACCGTGGATCGACGCCATCGTGATACGACGTGTTCGACCATCCTGGTATGAACCCAGCTCGCCGTTGCGCATGAGCTGGTACACGCGCGACGTGCTGAGCGAGAGCAGGCGGCCGGCCTCACGCGGCGGCACGGCAAGCGGCGTCCCGGCTTGCGCTTGCTTCTCCTGGTGGCCGAGACCAGTAGACATCTGACTCATGCGAATCGAACCCCTGGCTGAGTGGGCCAAGGCGGCATCGTCGATGTGGCTCAGGAGTTAGTTCGCGCGCGTGCGAAGAGACGCCGGCCAGCAGCCGATGAGCCGCCTGCTATGTCTCTCCGAGGGCCGCGCGCGCTTAAACAACTGTAGTAGGCGCAACGCGGTGTCTCTGAGCTGCGTTCGGGGCTTTTTGCGCAACCGCTACTTCGGCTGGCAAGGGTTTCCCGCGCGAACAGATTAAGAATAGCATGATCGCAGCCCGTGGCACAAGCTTAAGTCAGTCAGCGCATTGACGGCTCTTGAGTTTCGTCTACATATGACCGTAGACAAAAATTTGGGAGCAGCGGTATGGGGCGACCACCGATCGGCAAAAAGGCAATGAGCGCGACCGAACGGCAGCGCCGTTGGCGGGCAAAATTGCGGGCCAGCAAGCCTGGCGTCCAACAGGCAGTCTCTGCCGCGCTCGTAGCGCGGCGTGAGCCTGAAGCTGATCCCGCTGCGCTCTGGACGATGGCGCAAAGGCTCGCAGACGGCCTGCTTGTGTTTGTGGCCCGCGTCCATGAGCTGGAGACCGAGCTTGCCTGCGAGCGCGCCCGGCGCGTCGCGCCGGTCGATCCCGCCAGCCTGCCGAAGACCTACCGCAAGAGGTACAAGGTCGCACGTCGACGGCTGGAGCGTGAGTTCGCGGACCGTGCCAGGCAGGAAGCCTACGGCTTGCTGCTATTCTTGCCCGACTTGCGCAAACGGCTGGAGCAGGCTGAACGCCAGAACCGGCGGGACAAAGGGCGCGACGGGCGCAAACCGCTCGTGCCCATGTGGACTGGATATCAGGCCGCTGCCGACCTGATTCTGGGACTTGCAGCGCGGGCCAAAGCTCAAGCCAAGAACAGCACCAAGGCCGCGCGGAGGAGGGCCGGGGCTGCGACCTAGTCGTGGTGCGGCTACAGCACTACAGCTCATGGAGGAGCGCCCGGCAGTCGAGGAATGGCGCGACACCCTGCCTGATTATGAACGTCGCAACCTCAACAACCCCATCGTGGTCTGGCGCAAGTGGACGGCGGCCAGGCGGGTGAAGAAACCGAAGCCCCGCCTCGCTGGCGTCTCAGCGACCGAGCACGCGGGAGCACGGGCCACGATCAAGCAGTTGCAAGCCCGTGTTGCCGAGTTGGAGGAGGAACTAGGCGCGCGAACGTATTGCTGCGCTCGAAGCAGAGGACGCATAAGCTCCCCCGATCATCCAGGCAAACATGAATTGACCGGCGGGGGTGCTTGTTACAGGATGAATGAGCGCCCCAGCGTGCCGGTTCGAACGACACGCCAGGGCTGATCGATGCGAGCCGTGAGGCGGCCCGACATGACCAAAAAATCCCATATCAGAAAACTTGCTGACAAGCGCGCCATGCTGCGGCGCGAGCGCGGGCGTGACTGTGAGCTCATTGGGTACCTCGCTCGCGACGGCCGGGGCTTGATCAATGCCACGCCGATGAAGGCGGCGACAGCATGACCCACTTCCTCCCTACTACGAATCCGCTCGCCGCGCGCGACGATGACCATACCATCGTGGTCCCGCCTGAAGATCGAACCATCGTGATCCCGCCCCGCACGCCGGATGACTATGCCGTCGCGCTGCCCGGCGGGTTTCGTTTATGGTTCTCGCCACCCGAAGCCTGGCTGCTTAGGGCGTTGGAAGCGATGCTCGGCGGACAAGTTGCCGCACGCAAGCCGCGTCGCCCGACGCTCGCCAGCGTGGCCAAAGCGGCAAGCAAGGCGGGCATTGAG
>Ga0066903_100005040_pt1 | contig 11347 bp, 9 predicted proteins | sample PanSoiMetaGPlot1_FD_67491 | JGI IMG/M metagenome (GOLD analysis project Ga0066903, IMG submission 67491) | Tropical forest soil microbial communities from Panama analyzed to predict greenhouse gas emissions - Panama Soil - Plot 1 (version 2) | ecosystem: Environmental > Terrestrial > Soil >...
GCGCTCCATGGCGCAAAGTGTGGTCCATAGGAATGCAACAACAGAACGCGCCGCGGCTCGCTTGCAAGCGGCTGCAGCGTCGCCGACAGGAGGAGAGCGATCGCCGCCATCCCAACTCGGCTGAACCACCCCATCTCCTCCCCCTAACGCGGGCCATATCGCCCTTGTACGAAAGTGTACGTACCATCTGTTAGGAGAAGGTGGAAATACAGGAAAACCCTGGAGAATTAACCAGATTGAAACCACCGGCAAGCCATCCGGTCTGCGAGTTTGTGGAGCGAGGTCAAGTCCGGTGTGCGCATTCAAATACTGCCCAAATAATGCCCCGACTTAGACCGAGCTGTCAGCGATGATGATCGCTGCCGCCTAACGTATTTTTAGTGGCCACCTTCGTAAAACCCGATCTATCGGAAGTTTGATCGTGCGCCCCACGCCGCTGAAAAATCGGATCTGGTGCCACCAGGGCGCGCGCTCGCTGCATACTCGCTTCGAAAGTTGGGTCGGCGCCAACTCGATGCTGCCAGCGGCTGCCCAACCAGAGCAACGAAAGAAGGTTGCCCAGTTGTGTGTTGAGCCCGGCGTTTCACCCGCTTGTAGGGGGCACAGGGTGCGCTGACGTAGCAGGGCCTTGGCACCCGCATTGGCATAGCGTGGCAACGAACCTATTAGGCGGGTTCGCCCAGCACTTTGCGGACAGACAAGGCTTATCGTTCGCTGCGAAAAATGCAACTGGTCGGGACCGGGGGTCAAGACGCCGTCCGGTTTTCAAGATCGGCGGCTTGAACCACTCCGCCGCCCATCTGCGGAGTAGACCTCAGCCGATGCCATGATGGTCAAAACGGCGTCGCCTCGAGCGAATGGCGGGCGTCCGCTTGCAGCTTTTCGATTGCAAAATTGCGTCGGCCTTCCTAAGTCGCTGACATCCGGCGCCACGCGACAGAAATTGACCGCTCCTCGGCGCCTCCGGAGAGACTGTCTAATGAACAAATTGCAAGCACAGGGCGTGCACCATATCACGTTTGTGGGAGCCAACCGGCAAACCTCGGTTGATTTCTGGGAAGGCGTGCTTGGCATGCCGTTCGTGTTCGAGCAACCCAACTTGGATGATCCAGCGCAGAACCATCTATATTTCGATCCAGGTGATGGGCGCCTGATCACCGTCTTCACCAGCGAGGCATGGAAACCGAACGCTGATCCGAATCCAACGGGCATCGGCAATGTGCACCACATCGCCTTCATGGTCTCGCGTGCGACCTATACCCAAGCCGCCAAGCGACTAAAGGAGCGCGGCTTTGCCAACTCGGGCGAGGTCGATCGCGGGTTCATGTACTCGATCTATTTTCGTGAGCCGCTCGGACAGCTCCTGGAATTGGCTTGCTATAAGTTCGAACCGCCGGTCGGGACAACCCACGCGGACGTGCTGCGCGAGGCGCACAACATTCGTCTAGCGCGGGGTGCCTATAACATCGCTGATGAGCATCTCGCGGATGCAATCGAGTTGTTGTCCAAGAAGTCCGCATCCGCCGCAAAGAACGGTTAGGCGCGAGGTCAAGGCAAGTTTATGGTCCACGGACATCTCAGAGAAAGGACAACCCATGAGCTGGCTTCCTTCCCAGGACCCTAAGCCGGGTGATCCACGGTCGTGCGATGCCATCGAGCACGTAATCGTGCCACGGGCGCGTGATCTCGGCGGTTTCGAGGTGCGCCGCGCCTTGCCGGCAGCGCAGAAGCAGATGGTGGGACCGTTCATTTTCTTCGATCAGATGGGACCAGCAGAATTTCTGATCGGCAAGGGTATCGATGTGCGACCCCATCCCCACATCGGCCTTGCCACGGTGACCTACCTGTTCGAGGGCGAGGTGTTTCATCGCGATAGCCTGGGATCAGCGCTGGCCATCCGACCGGGCGAGGTCAATTTGATGCGCGCGGGCCGCGGCATCGTGCATTCCGAGCGCGAGACGAGCGAACCCAATCTCGTTACCGGCGGGCATGGCCTGGCGCACGGCCAGGGCGAGACGCCGACAGCAAAGACCAAACGCCTGTTCGGTATCCAGGCGTGGGCGGCACTGCCAAAAAGCCATGAAGAGGCCGCCCCTGCCTTCGCGCATCACGGCACAGCGGACCTTCCCCGGATCACGGGTGAGGGCAAGATGCTGCGGTTGGTAATGGGTACCGCCTATGGGGCGCGGTCGCCTGTCGAGTTTCCACACGAAGCCTTGTTTGCCGAAGCGGTATTGGCACCCGGCGCGGTACTGCCGCTCGATCCCGATTATGACGAACGGGCAGTTTACGTTGCTTCCGGCAGCGTCGATATTGGCGGAAGCTCGTTTGCCGAAGGGCAGTTGCTGATTTTCAAGCCGGGAGATCGTATCTCGATCTTGGCGCTGGCACAGTCTCGCCTCATGCTGCTGGGCGGTGATCCGATGGATGGACCGCGCCACATCTGGTGGAATTTCGTCTCCTCCTCCAAGCAACGCATCGAGCAGGCCAAGGCCGATTGGCGGGCCAAGCGCTTTGCCCTCGTGCCGGATGACGAGAAGGAGTTCATCCCACTGCCGGAATAGAAGGGGCGAGGGTCTTTTCCCGCCACGGGCTGAGCCGCGACCGGTCTCCACAGCCAGCGTCCACGCACCCGCGTTCAGCCCGAGTGCAGCGTTGCAGATCGCTAGCGTGCCGGACCGGTCTCGATCGGCAGCGCTGGATCGGCACCCCATTCGGACCAGGAACCGTCGTAGACGGCAGCGTCGGGTCTGCCGAGGACCGCCAGGGCGAGCGCGATCACTCCCGCCGTCACGCCCGAGCCGCAGGAGGCCACGACCGGCCCGTCCGGATCAACCTTGGCTGCCGCAAAAATCTCCTGTAGCTCAGCTGCCGGTTTCAAGGTGCCGTCGGGGTTGACAAGTCGCGTGAAGGGTAGGTTCCGAGCGCTCGGGATATGACCTGAACGCAGGCCCGCACGCGGTTCGGCAGCAGTGCCTTCGAATCGAGCCGCGGCTCTCGCATCGACGATCTGGATCGCCGGGTGGTCGATCAGAGCCTTCACCTCGGACCTATCGCGGACCAGTCCGGCGTTGAACACGGGCGTAAAGTGGCGCGGCGTGCGCTGCCGAGCTTGACTGTCTTCCAGTGGCCGGCCTTCGGCCTTCCATTTCCTAAGTCCGCCGTTCAGGACGCGCACTTCTTCATGGCCCATGGTCCGGAACATCCACCACACCCGGGCCGCAGAGTAGAGACCCTCGCTGTCGTAGACGACGATATGCATGCCATCGCCGATCCCCATCTTCTTCATCCGACTGGCAAATTTGGTCGGCGAAGGCAGCATGTGCGGCAGCGCCGAAGTGTCATCCGAAATCTCTTCGATGTCGAAGAACAGAGCACCGGGAATATGAGCCTCGAGATATTCCGCCTTGGCGTTGCGCTTGGTCGTGGGCAGATGCATTGAACCGTCGAGGATCACAAGATCGGGCGCATCAAGGTGGGAGGCCAGCCAATCCGTCTCGGCTAGCCATTTGTGTTCAGCATTGACCATGCCGTTGCGCTCCAGTTGCTGTCCCCAGCTGTGCTCTCTTCACCAATCAATCCGCGTCGATCCACGCTTGGGCAACCCGGCCGGCATGGCCGCTGCGGGCGCCACTCGAGAATGCGGGCGGCAACGGCACACTACTCTTTCTGATGCACGACGACGCCGGCACGGCAGGTCTCAAGCGAAGGCGACGCGAATGCGCCGGTTCAGTTTGCCCTTCTTTTCCATTCTGCTGACGAGCACGCGGCCGATCTCTCCGGTGGCTCGAACATGCGTGCCGCCGCACGGCTGCAGGTCGATCGAGCCATTCTCACCAATGGCAACGAGCCGCACCCTGCCGCTACCCATCGGCGGCTTCACGGCCATGGTGCGAACGAGCCCGGGGCTAGCCTCGAGTTCAGCGTCGCTGATCCAGCGCTCGGTGACGGGATGGTTGGCAGCAATGAGCGCGTTCAAACCAGCCGTGAGTGCATCCTTGTCGACGGATGAAGCGTCCTCGATGTCGAAATCGAGCCGGCCTTCTTCGCTGCCAACCTGGCCGCCGGTGACCGGGAACTTGACGAGGGCGCACAGCAGATGCAGGCAGGTATGCATGCGCATGAGTTTGCAGCGCGTGTCCCAGTCGAGCACGGCGCGCACGGTTTGCCCAACCGAAGGCTGCACGGCATCAGCGGCAGGCACATGCGCGATGGAAACCTTGTCGGCCTCGTAGACCGTGGTGGTGATGGGGCAGGAGCCGCCTCCCTCGATCTCGATCATGCCGCGATCGCCCGGCTGGCCACCGGCGGAGGCATAAAATACCGTGCGATCGAGGACGATGCCGCCGCGCTCGTTGACGGCGATGACCCGCGCAACACAATCGCGGGCGTAGGCGTCGGCCCGATAGAGTTGCTCGGTCATGCTGTGATTCCGTTGCTGTTGACCTGGAAGGGCCGCACCCGGCCGGGGCTCACCTGAGCTGTGTGTGGGCGGTGACGTCTCGGCATGAAGCCTCGGCGCAACCGCAGCGCCTGGCAGTGCGATAGCGTGCTGCCGCAACCCGCCGTTTCGGCCGCCTGGTGTCCGCCGATTGCTTCAGCGCGCCGCATCTGCGCTCATGCCTTGTCGCTATCCACAAACATCGTTGGCAGTGCAGGCGGCTTGGAAACGAGCCAATCGGGCACGGGCAGGTGCTTCGATTTCAGAAATGCCGGATCGAACAGCTTCGACTGGTAGCGAGTCCCATAATCGCAGAGCAGCGTCACGATGGTGTGCCCCGGGCCCAGCTCCTTGGCGAGGCGGACGGCGCCGGCGACGTTTACCCCTGTCGATCCGCCCATACACAGGCCTTCCTCTTCGAGCAGCTGAAAGCAGACCGGTACGGACTCTTCATCGGGGATGAGAAAGGCGTGATCGACAACCGCCCCTTCCATGTTCTTGGTGATGCGCCCCTGACCAATGCCCTCGGTGATGGAGGAACCCTCGGCCTTGAGCACGCCGGTCTTGTAGTAGCTATAGAGTGCCGCACCCGGCACATCGGCAAGAGCGATTTGGATGTCCTTGCGCTTCGCCTTGAGGCCATCGGAGACGCCGCCCAACGTGCCACCCGAGCCGACGGCAGACACAAAGGCATCCACCTTGCCATCCGTGTCGGCCCAGATTTCCTCGCTTGTGGTCTCGATATGGGCGCGCCGGTTGGCGGTGTTGTCCCATTGGTTGGCCCAAATGGCGCCGTTGGGCTCGCTTTTGGCAAGGGACTGGGCCAGCCGTTCGGAATAATGCACGTAGTTGTTGCGGTTCTTGTAAGGCTGCGCCGGCACCTCGACGAGGTGAGCCCCTAACAGTCTGAGGGCATCCTTCTTTTCGCGACTTTGCGTTTCGGGAATGACGATGACGGTGCGAAAGCCGAGCGCGTTGCCGATCACGGTAAGGCCGATGCCGGTGTTGCCGGCGGTTCCCTCCACCACCGTGCCACCCGACCTCAGTGTGCCGCGCCGCACCGCGTCCTGGATGATATAGAGTGCGGCCCGATCCTTTACCGATTGGCCGGGGTTCATGAACTCGGCCTTGCCAAGGATGGTACAGCCCGTCTCCTCGGAGGCCCGTTTCAGCTTGATCAGCGGCGTTCGGCCCACCGCGGCGGCGACACCATTGGAGAATTGCAAGGGCCCGACCTCCTGCTTGCAGGTCCTGGCTGGGATAGGGGCACCCTAAAGATGGGGACTCGGACCCGCAAGGGTGAGGCCCTGGGCGTGATGGCCGGCTTGGAAAAGGCGGCGGCCACATCCTCCCTGGTTGGCGCTGGCCGGGCGCACACGTCGCATCGGCGGCGAGCTAAGCTGGGCCCGCACAGCCATGCCTCGAGGCCCGAGCCCGCGACCCACAGCCCCCAAGCTTGCCCGGCGTTGAGGTCAGCCGAGATGGCGACCCGGTCATTCGCCAGCCGATCCCGCACGCTCAATTGAGGCTGACGCTGAGCTCGACCGGGGCGGCGGCCGCGATGATCGGCATGGATGAGCCCTTTCCCAGGGCCCATAGCCGTGGATGCTGTCGCAGGCTTCCCTTGTCTTAATGAAGGCGTCCGGCTGTCGATGACCCGAAATCGGCGGTTGCCAGGCTGGCCCCCCGGGTCGAGCCTCCTGCCGGGCTGGCGGTCCAAATCACCTTGATTTGACCGGACCGGCCCCGATATATGTGCCCCCAACCCTCCACCATAGGCGCCTGGCGCCCACGGCTCGGGTGGGTTTGCCGGACAATCAGCCGTTTTCCGGTGGCTCGGGCGGTCGGCCATGACCGACGGGTGGAACGTGGCGGGCGGGCGTGGCGGAATTGGTAGACGCGCTGGATTTAGGTTCCAGTGACGCAAGTCGTGGGGGTTCGAGTCCCTCCGTCCGCACCAAGGCATTCGCCGCCTGGCAGCGAGTTTAGTCGGCCGTCCGGGCGCCTCGCCCAAGTCGGCCAGGTTCGAGGCGAGAGACATGCAGGTTACCGAAACGCTTGCCGACGGGTTGAAGCGCGAGCTCAAGGTGGTGATCGGCCAGGGGGAACTGGGCGAGCGATTTGCCGTGCGTTTGGGCGAAGTCAAGGACACCGTCCAGCTCAAAGGCTTCCGCAAGGGCAAGGTACCGACGGCACACCTCAAGAAGCTCTATGGTCGCTCGGTCATGGCCGAAGTGCTGCAGACCATGGTTGACGAGATGAGCCGCAAGGCGATCTCGGAGCGCAACGAACGGCCGGCGCAGCAGCCCAGCATAAATCTGTCCGAGGACAAGGAGGAGATCGAGCGTGTGCTTACGGGCCAGAGCGATCTGGCCTTCACCATGTCCTACGAAACCCTGCCCAAGTTCGCAATTACCGACCTCAGCGCACTCAAGCTTGAGCGCGAGGTGGCCGAGGTTGGCGAGGAGGCGATCAATCGGGCCGTCGATGAGCTGCTACAGCGGGCGGTCCGCTACGAGGTCGAAGCGGAGCGGAGCGCCGCTGATGGTGATCGGGTCAGCATCGATTTCGTCGGCCGCATTGGTGGGGAGGAGTTCGAGGGTGGCAAGGGGGAGGGGGTGGAGCTTGTGATCGGCGCGTCGAGCTTCATTCCCGGGTTCGTCGAGGGCATCGTTGGTAGCAAGGCCGGAGAGGAACGCGCCGTCAATGCCAAATTCCCCGAGCAGTATCCCGAGGCTTCACTTGCCGGCAAGGATGCCGTCTTTGCCGTCACGGTGAAGGAGGTGGCCAAGGCCATCAGGCCCGATCTGAATGACGACTTCGCCAAGACGCTGGGGGCCGAGACGGTCGCCAAGCTGCGCGAGCTGGTGGCCGCTAGGATCGGGGCGGAGTATGCCGCCCTGTCACGCGGGCGGCTGAAGCGCCAGGTTCTCGACGAGCTGGAGAAGGCCCACGATTTTGTGCTGCCGGAATCGCTGGTTAAGGGCGAGTTCGACATCATTTGGCGACAACTCACGCGCAATCTTGAGGCCGCCAAGCGCACGTTCGCCGACGAGGGAAAGTCGGAGGAGGAATTGCGCGCTGAATACCGCAAGATCGCCGAACGGCGGGTGCGCCTGGGCTTGGTGATCGGCGAAATCGGAGAATCCAACAAGCTGCATGTAACACAAGATGAAATGCGCAATGCGCTGGTGGAGCAGGCGCGGCGCTACCCCGGTCAGGAGCGCTTTGTCTATGACTACTACCAGAAGAACCCCAGTGCCCTGGTCGAACTGCGCGCACCGATCTTCGAGGACAAGGTGGTCGACCTGATCGTGTCGCAGGCCAAGCCCATCGAGAAGAAGGTGTCAGCAACCGACCTGTTGCAACAGGACGTGGATGGGGCGGGCGCGCTCCTGGACCACGGTCACGATCATGCGCACCATCCTCATGATCATGCCGGGCACCAGCATCATGATCACGAACATCATGATCACCAGCATCATGATCACGAGCATCATGATCGCCACCACCACGACGACGCGCATGATCATGACCCGGGCGAGAAGCAAAAGTGAGCGTGCTTGAAGTTGGGCGGCCGGTACCCCACACTTTGAGGGTGAACTGAGAGCGAGCAGCGAGCGATAGAGGCCAGCGATGTCCGATCCGATCTCGACCCCGACGAGCACGTTCTGGCCTATGGTCGTGGAGCAGACGAACCGGGGTGAACGCGGCTATGATCTGCCCTCGCGGTTGCTCAAGGAACGTATCATTTTCGTTACCGGGCCGGTCGAGGACCATATGGCGTCCTCGATCTGCATGCAGCTGCTCTACTGCGAATCCGAAAACCCCAAAAAAGAAATCTCGATGTACATCAACTCGCCGGGCGGCGTGGTGACGGCCGGCATGGCGATTTACGATACCATGCAGTTTATCCGGCCCCCCATCGCGACACTCTGCATCGGACAGGCAGCATCGATGGGCTCGCTCTTGCTGTGCGCCGGCACGCAGGGGATGCGTTATGCCCTGCCGAACGCCCGCGTCATGGTGCATCAACCGTCGGGCGGCTTCTCCGGCCAGGCCAGCGACATCGAACGCCACGCCGAAGACATCATCAAGATGAAGCGCCGGCTGAACGAGGTATATGTCAAGCACACTAGGAAGAGTTACGAGGTTATTGAAAAGACCTTGGATCGTGACTACTTCATGACAGCTGAGCAGGCCAAAGAATTTGGCATAATCGACAAGGTAATCAAGGACCGCGATGAGGCCGAGGGTTTGCTTGCCGCCACGAAGGCGATCCAAGGCTAGGCCTCGGCGGCAGCTGGTGCGCTGAAACTGGCATCTCCTTTGCTCGCCTGCCGCACTGTCCCAGCTTGATGCGCTGTGGCGCGGCGGTAGCCGTGAGGGAGGCTTGGCCGGGAGTTGTTAATCCAATCTTGATCTGGGCGCCGCTAGCATGCTCAGATTGGGCCTAAGATTCCTGCTGGCCGTCGGCAGCCGCGTACGGGGTGCTTGCCGCAGTGGCGCCGAACTGGTTCGGTGGGGATTGACGCGTTGGTTGCCCGAAGGGGTTGAAGGAACGGGATGGCTCAAGAAAAGAATACCCTCTACTGCTCGTTCTGCGGCAAGAGTCAGCATGAGGTTCGCAAGCTGATTGCAGGCCCGACGGTGTTCATCTGCGATGAATGCGTCGAGCTTTGCATGGATATCATCCGCGAAGAAAACAAGAATACACTGGTCAAGTCGCGCGACGGTGTTCCCAGCCCGGCCGAAATCTGTTCCGTCCTGGATAGTTATGTCATTGGCCAGGACCACGCCAAGCGCGTGCTGTCGGTGGCGGTGCACAATCACTATAAGCGGCTCAATCACGCGGCCAAAAATAACGATGTCGAACTGGCAAAATCCAACATCCTGCTGGTCGGACCGACGGGGTGCGGCAAGACGCTGTTGGCCCAGACCTTGGCTCGTATCCTGGACGTGCCGTTTACGATGGCCGATGCCACCACCCTGACCGAGGCGGGCTATGTCGGCGAGGACGTCGAGAACATCATTTTGAAGCTGTTGCAAAACGCCGACTACAATGTCGAGCGGGCGCAGCGCGGCATCGTCTACATTGACGAGATCGACAAGATCTCGCGCAAGTCCGACAACCCCTCCATTACCCGCGACGTCTCCGGTGAGGGTGTGCAGCAGGCTCTGCTCAAGATCATGGAAGGCACCATTGCCTCCGTGCCACCACAGGGTGGTCGCAAGCACCCCCAGCAGGAGTTCCTCCAGGTCGACACCTCCAACATCCTATTTATCTGCGGGGGCGCCTTTGCCGGACTGGAAAAGATCATTTCCCGGCGCGGCCGTGGCTCCTCGATCGGCTTTGGCGCCAAGGTGACGGGGCCCGATGAGCGGCGTACCGGCGATATTCTGAAGGGCGTGGAACCGGAAGACCTGCTGAAATTCGGCCTAATCCCGGAGTTCATCGGCCGGCTGCCGGTGATCGCCACGCTGGAAGATCTCGATGAGAGCGCGCTGATCCAGATCTTAACAATCCCGAAGAATGCCCTGGTCAAGCAGTACCAGCGGCTGTTCGAGATGGAGGATGTGCGGCTGACGATTTCTCAGGAGTCGCTAAAGGCCATCGCTCGCAAGGCCATCGAGCGCAAGACTGGCGCCCGCGGGCTGCGCTCGATCATGGAGGCGATCCTGCTGGACACCATGTTCGAGCTGCCTGGTCTCAAAGGCGTCGAGGAGGTGGTGATTGGTCCGGAAGTGGTCGATGGGGGAGCACGGCCGCTCAGAATCTACTCCGAGCGGGCCGGCGAAAAGGGTTCCACGGCTTAGCTGACGGCTTGGGTGGCGCCGGGTGGTGCCGGTGTGCGACACCGGCCACTTGATTGGTGCCCTCGCGGTGACCATTTTTGTTGGCGGAGCGGTTGCCAGCCAACGCGACGAGGAACATGAATGGAACCGGTGTCGGCAGCGTCTGCTGACACGGGTTGTGGCGTGAACGCGACGCGTGGTTGCCAATGCATCGCCTGGACCTTGGCGAAATCGGGGGCATGGCGTAAGCCCTGATGAGCGGCGAAAGAGAAAGACCATGAGCGAACTCAAACAAGGCAAAGAGAAAAGCGGCGGCAAGGAGATCTATCCGGTCCTGCCGTTGCGCGACATTGTCGTCTTTCCTTACATGATCGTTCCGCTGTTCGTGGGGCGGGAGAAGTCGATCAATGCCCTCGAAGAGGTCATGCGGTCGGACAAGCAAATCCTGCTGGCAGCCCAAAAAAATGCCGGTGATGACGATCCCGCGCCGGATGCGATCTACCAAATGGGAACGCTGGCGTCGGTGCTGCAGCTGCTCAAGCTGCCCGACGGCACGGTGAAGGTCTTGGTCGAAGGCACAGCCCGCGCCAAGGTCGTGCGCTATTCCGATAACCCCAGCTATTTCGAGGCCGAGGTTGAGCGCATCGTCGAGACCTTGGGGACCAAGGACGAAATCGAGGCCCTGGCCCGCTCGGCGGTGTCCCAATTCGAGAGCTACGTAAAGCTCAACAAGAAGATTTCACCCGAGGTCTTGGGTACCATCACCCAGATCGAGGACTATTCGAAGCTCGCCGATACCATCGCCTCGCATCTGGCCATCAAGATCGCCGATAAACAGGACATTCTCGAAATCACGGCGGTTTCGAGCAGGCTTGAGCGCGTCTATACGCTGATGGAGAGCGAAATCTCCGTGCTGCAGGTGGAAAAGAAGATCCGCAGCCGCGTCAAGCGGCAGATGGAGAAGACGCAGCGCGAGTATTACCTGAATGAGCAGATGAAGGCCATTCAGAAGGAACTCGGCGACGGCGACGAGCGCGACGATATCACGGAATTTGAAGAGAAGATCGAAAACACCAAGCTTTCCAAAGAAGCGCGCGACAAGGCGCTGGC
>Ga0066903_100005041_pt1 | contig 11346 bp, 13 predicted proteins | sample PanSoiMetaGPlot1_FD_67491 | JGI IMG/M metagenome (GOLD analysis project Ga0066903, IMG submission 67491) | Tropical forest soil microbial communities from Panama analyzed to predict greenhouse gas emissions - Panama Soil - Plot 1 (version 2) | ecosystem: Environmental > Terrestrial > Soil >...
CGAACGGTTCTGCGACACGGCGACCTACGACGAGCCGCGGCGCTATCCGGACGGCGTCGCGTCGGTATGGGTGGCGGGGCGGGTGGTCTGGCGCGACGGCGGGCCGACGGGCGAGCGCCCGGGGGGTGTAGTTCAGGAGCCGCGGTCATGAGCGTGGTCGACGAGTTCGTTCGGAACGCGGAGACGGTCGGGTTTCGCGTGCACCGAGGGGAGGCGCCGTCGATCGAGGGTGCCGGCGTGTCGACGGCGTTGTACGGACTCGCAGACACCGGCAGCGTCGTGCTCGCTGCCTCGCCCGACGAGCCGAGGGCGCGGTCGCTGCTGCCGTCCGTGCACGTGTCGCTTCTGGCGGAGGATCGGATCCTCGCCGGTTTGGCCGAGTTGTTCGAGGCGGTCGGCGACGACCTGCCGAGCGCGCTGGCGATCGTCACCGGCCCGAGCCGCAGCGCCGACATCGAACAACACCTCGTCGTCGGCGTCCACGGCCCCGGCGAGGTGCACGTAGTCCTGACGGCCACGTCTCCTCGAGCCGTGTCCGAGGGACAGTCCCCCGGACACGGCTGATCGGGCCATGTCGCCGGGCGCGGAATCGGCCGTTCGACGTGCGGCCAGCTCCAGCGCCGGTCGTCGCGGCTCTGGGAGAGGCCGGCGCGGATCGGGTTGTCGAGGATGTACGCGATCGTTGCGCTGAAGCTGCTCGTCCCGAACGACCCAGCTTCTGAAGCGCTCGGCGAAGAGATGACCCTTGCGCACCCACTGACGGTTAAACCCCTGCGCGTAGAGACCGTTCAGTCGGTGCATCCCGGCCGACATGCGGTCGCGAGGTGTCTCGATCAGGAGGTGGAAGTGGGTGCCGAGCAAGCACCAGGCGTGAAGCCGCCAGCCGAACAACTTCGCCACGCGGGCGAGCAAGACCCGAAACCGCTCGCGATCAGCGTCGTCGAGGAAACGTAGGCGCCGCCCACCCGGCGCGCCGTCACGTGGTACGCGCCGTACTGCGGGAGGCTCGATCGAGGCCTGCACCGGCACCTCGATCGACGCTAGCCGCGTCGTCACCGTCCCGCCAGGGCCGCCGCGCTAGAAGTCACACTCTTGTTACAGGGACTGTCCCCGGGACATGTCGGATAGGGTCAGCGGGTGCTTCCGATCGAGCGGCCGCAGAAGATCGTCTGCATCGGGCTGAACTACCGCGACCACGCCGAGGAGCAGGGCGTCCCTCTCCCGGAGCGGCCGCTGCTCTTCGCCAAGTGGCCAAATACGCTCATCGGCCCGGGGGACCCGATCGCGCTTCCGGAGATCTCACACGAGGTCGACTACGAGGCTGAACTCGGCGTCGTCATCGGCGAGCGCGTCAGCCGGGCGTCGAAGGACACCGCTCTCGAGGCCGTTCGCGGCTACCTCTGCGCAAATGACGTGTCCGGCCGGGACGTGCAGTTCGCCGACAAGCAGTGGGTGCGCGGGAAGTCCTTCGACACGTTCTGCCCGGTCGGTCCCCAGCTCGTCCCCGCGAGCGACGTCCCCGACCCGCAGGCGCTGCGCATCCGGGCGATCCTCAACGGCGAGGTGATGCAGGACTCGAGCACGGCGAACATGGTCTTCGGCGTGGCCGAGATCATCGAGTTCGTGAGCCAGGCGATCACACTCGAGCCCGGCGACCTCATCCTCACCGGCACACCCGCGGGCGTCGGCGTCTTCCGCGACCCGAAGGTCCTGCTGAAGCCGGGCGACGAGATCACGATCGAGATCGAAGGCCTCGGCGCGCTGACCAATCCGGTCGCCGCCGCGTCCTGATCGAGACGATCGGCACGAAAGGCGACGGGGCGGCCGTCGCCCGCCCCGTCACCGATTTCGGGTCCGACGCCTGCGGCCTAGTCGCCGGACCCGTCTTTGACCGACCCCGGACCCGACGGCTTGCCCTTGTCCTTGGACGAGCCCTTCGGGCCGTTCGACCCCTTGTTCTGCTTCGCGGCCCGCGTATGCGCAGTCCGGACGACGGAGCGGAACACTTTCACCTGCGTGCGTGCAGCCTGGAGGAGCGACTTCAGTTGCTTCTTGCCGCCGCCGGCCTTGCGGGCGGCGGTCGCATCGGAGAGGAGGAGCTTCCAGTCGGACTTGAGGGTGAACAACCCTTTCTTCGCGTCCTGCCTGAGTTTCGCCATGTCCGAGCCGTCGGCGGCGATCGCCGCTTCGGCGGCGCTCGTGTCGGCCGTCAGCTTCGCGAGATCCGCCTTCGCCTGGGCGAGGGGATCACCGGCGGCGGCTGCCGCGGCCGGAACGGCGGCGACGAGGGAGCAGGCGATGATCAGCACGACGCGCGGGTGTCTCATGCGTTCTCTATCGGGTGGTGTCGCTGGATCGAGTACCGCGGACGAGGGACTCGAAGTAAGAACCCGGTAAAAACCCGGAACCTGGATCCGCAAGTCGAGGGAGAGGAGAGAGATGCCCGTCGTGCTCGTAGCGAGGTGGCTTGCGAAGGAAGGCGAGGAGGAGCGCGTGCTCGCGATCCTCGAGCAACTCGCCCCGGCGTCGCGTGCGGAGCCGGGGTGCCGGCACTACCAGCCGTGTCGCGACCGCGAGGATCCCCGGCGCTTCCTGATCTTCGAGGCCTATGACGACGACGACGCACTCCGCGCCCACAGCGAGTCCGAGCACTTCCAGCGGCTCGTGCTCGACGAGGCGGTCCCGCTGCTCGAGGGCCGGGACCGGGCGTTCTACGACACGGTGGCTTGAGACAGCACGCCCGATTCGTCGCCGCGCTCTTCCTGGTAGCGCTGGCGCTGCGCCCTCAGATCATCGGGGTCGGCCCGCTGATCCCGTCGATTCAGGACGACCTCGGGATCTCGCATACTGAGGCGGGCCTGCTCGGCACGATTCCGGTGCTGTGCATGGGGATCTTCGCGCCCGCCGCCGCCTACGTGGCCGGCGGGATCGGCGCGAGGGCGGCGATCGGGCTTGCCGTTGCGCTGATCGCAGCCGGCGGCCTGCTGCGGATCTCCGTGCCGGACGCGGTCGTGCTGATTGTGCTCACGCTGCCCGTCGGGATCGGGATCGCAATTGCCGGCACGCTCATGCCTGCGGTGGTGAAAGGACGGCTCGCGCATCGACCCGCGTTCGCGACCGGCATCTACGCAACCGGGATCCAGCTCGGCGCAGCGCTCTCGGCCGCGCTCGCCGTGCCGTTCGCCGACCTGGGCGGCGGCTGGCGGTTCGCGCTCGGCGTCTTCTCGGTCGCAGCGGCGCTCTCGGCCACGGCCTGGCTCGTGCTCACGAGCCGCGAGGAGCGCCAGCGGGCGCGGGTACGCCCACCGCCCATGCCTCTGCGGAGCCCAACGGCCTGGGCGGTCTCTCTCGTCTTCGCGATGATCGCCGTCTGCTTCTTCGGGCTCTCGGCCTGGCTGGCCGACGCGTATGTCGAGCATGGGTGGTCGGAGGGAAGCGCCGGCGCCCTGCTCGCCGTCGTGCAGGCCGTCACGGTGCCGACGGGGCTTGCGATCCCGTGGCTCGCCGACAGGCACGGCTCGCGACGCTTTTACCTCGCCACGGCCGCCGCGATCCAGATGGTCGGCCTGCTCGGCGTGCAGCTTGCTCCCGAGGCCGGCTGGCTCTGGGCCGTCGTGCTCGGCATCGGGATCGGGACGCTCTTTCCGCTCGCGATGACGCTGCCGCTCGACCTGTCGCGCGACCCGGGCCAGGCTGGCGCGGTCACCGGGATGATGCTCGGCATCGGCTACTCGATCACCGGGCTCGCTCCGCTCGTCCTCGGGCTCGTCCGCGACGCCACGGGATCGTTCTCGGCGTCCCTCTGGGTGATCTTCGTGATCGAGGGCTGCCTGCTCGTCGCCTCACTGTGGCTCACGCACGAGCGCCTGCAAGCGCATGCGCTCGCGGAGCAGCCGGCGACCCCCGAGGGATCGCCGGTCTCCGCCTAGACGTCTAGATGCCGGTCGTGGAGGCGGGGACCGTCGACACCGTGCCGGAGCCTTTCGCCTTCCAGTAGGCGTTCAGCGCACCCTGGACCTTGGCGAGGTAGATGATGCCGCCGACGTAGGGCACGAAGATCCAGAGGCCGGTTAGACCGCTCACCGGCGGGCTGTCGTGGCCCTCGGCGTTGTACATGCGACCGATCGACTGGCTGAGCAGGAAGTAGCCGACGATGACCAGGCAGAGCAGCACGCCGACGATAGGGTGGAGCCCCTCGCCGCGGTGCTTTCTCACCTCGTCGAAGCTCTTGTAGAACCAGTAGATCGCGTAGATCCCGATCGTGACGATCGACAGCACGATCACGAAACCGATACCGCGCTCTTGGCCCAGGGGGCCGGCGTTCTGTGCTGTTGTGTTCAAAGAAACTCCCCTCCGTGGCTGGGTGGACCGCGCGACTCAAGCACGCCTGCCGGACGGCGTCAACTACCCGAACCCGAGGGAAATGATCCCCCGGTCGACGAGTCCACGGGTGAAGGCGTCGGAGGCCACGACCTTGACGCCGTACACGTCTCGGAGGAACCACTCGAAGTAGACGAACACGCTCGAGCGGACTGCGTTCGCCTTCTCGAGGTGCGCGAGGTCGTACACGGCGATTCGCGCGCGAAGGGCCGCATCGTCGAGGAGCCGGTCCACAAGCTCGTCTGCGAGCGCGGTCAGGAGGAGGGTCGGCTCCTCACGCTCGGGCAGCTGGTCGGCAGCCTCGACGCTGCTCCGTTCGCGACGCCAGGCGAGGTCGAGCCGAGTCGGCGACGCTGCGACGAGCTCGACGTCGTCGAGCGCGTCGCGGCAGTAGAGGGCAAATGCGTCGAGCACCTCGCCCTGGGTCACGCTCATCGCTGCCCACTCGATCGGACGGTTTCTCGGGTCTGCTACGGCCATGGCTCGCTTGGCCACGTCTCGGGGACAGTCCCTGTAACGCGGACGTCACACGTTTTCCACCAGTGGGTCATGTCGGTTCCGCCAGCTCGAGGAGGAGCTCGGGCGCGAGGTCGGCCACCTCGATCCGAATACCGCCGGCTGCCCGGGCGAGATCGGCCGCGCAGCCCCTGGCGCCGTCGGACGTGTCCGCGACGACGAGGCCGATTCGGGCACGTCCGAGGGACTGTCCCTCGGACACGGCGTCCAGGGACGGGTCGGAGCCGGGCCGGAGCGGGATGGTCGCCTCGCCGTCGGTCACGCAGACGACGAGGGGCACCGCGTTCGGGTGCTTGGACAGCTCCTGGCGGAGGAGGATTCTCGTGCGGCGGAGGGCGTCCGCAAGTGGGGTTTGCCCCGCCAGCGGGATCTTCTGCAGCCGGCGCGTCGCGGCGGCGAGCGACGAGGTGAACGGGAGCGCGACCGTCGCCTCCGGACGGCCGCCGCGGAACGCCACGAGCGCCACCTTGTCGCCGCGGCCCGTCGCGTCCTCGAGCAGCCGGAAGACGACGCCCTTCGCCTTCTCGACCATCCGCTCCGCGTGGACCGACCACGAGTTGTCAACGACGAAGCAGACTGCGAGCGGGGACCTGTGCTCGCGCACCTTGCGGCGCAGGTCGGCGGCCTCGACGCGCAGCGGCGAGCCGCCACGTACCGCCGCGGCCCGCAGGGTGGCGTCGAGCGCCACGTCTGTCGCATGGCGCGGCGCGAGTCGGTGGCGCGAGTACTTCCCTTTCCGGTGCGACGCCAACGACCGCGCGCGCCGCCCCGGGCGCGATCGCTCGGTGCGGTCGCGCTGAAACCGCGGCGCGAAGACCGGATCGGCTCGCACCTCGAGCCGGTCGATTCCCGGCGCACCCTTCGGATCGGCCTCGATCTCGAGGCCTAGGGCACCGGGTTCCCCGCGACTTTTTTTGAGCGCTCCAGCTCCAGCGCCTCGTCCAACAGCCGCCGCACCATCGCCGGCTCGAGCGAGGGGGGCGGTGCGAACGGGTCGACTGGCAACCGGTGTCCGAGTGCCAGAGACGCCGCCTCGACCACATCCTCGGGGCTCACCTCGCTCCGGCCGGCGAGCGCTGCACCCGCCTTCGCGCACTCGACAATCGTGACGTCCGCGCGGTGGCTCGTCACGCCAGCGCGCACCGTCAGCTGCCCCACCGCCGCGTACAGATGATCCGGCACGCGCACCGCCGCCAGTGCGCGTTCCGCTGCGCTCAGCTGCTCGGCCAGCGCGTCCTCGGCGGCCGCCCACGACGAGACGAATGCGGCCGCGTCGGCCGTGAACGCTTCCCGACGCCGGACGATCTCGCCGCGCGCCTCCGGCTCGACGACCGCTTCCACCTCGACGCGCAGGCCGATCCGGTCGGCGATCTGCGGCCGCAGATCGCCCTCCTCCTCGTTCATCGTCCCCACGAGCAGGAACCGCGCCGGGTGCGAAATGGAGATGCCCTCGCGCTCGACCACGTTCACGCCCAGCGCCGCAGCGTCGAGGAGCACGTCCGTCAGGTGGTCGTCGAGGAGGTTGATCTCGTCGACGTAGAGGATCCCGCGGTTCGCCTCCGCGAGCAGGCCGGGCTCGAGCGCACGCTCGCCCTCCCGTAGCGCTCGCGCGATGTCGACGGTGCCCGCGACGCGATCCTCCGTTGCGTTCAACGGCAGGTCGACGATCCGCCGTCGCCGGCGCGCCACCGGCAGCTCGTCGTCGCGCGCAAGGCACGACGCGCACGGGTCGGCCGGCGAGCACGAGAACGGACAATCGGCGACGACGTCGATCTCCGGCAGCAGCTCGGACAGGCCGCGCACCGCCGTCGACTTCCCGGTCCCCGCCGGGCCGACGATCAGTACGCCCCCGACCGCAGGGTTCACTGCGTTGAGCAGGAGCGCCTGCTTGAGGCGCTCCTGCTCGACGATCGCAGCGAACGGGAAGTACCGCACTAGGTGATGACGAGCCGCTTCCCGAACGTCGGCTCGGCCTGCACGATCGGCGGGAACTGCCAGGTGCCGATCAGCGGGACGGCCGTGTCGCGGTTGACCTTGACGTCGACGAGATACGGCTTGCCGGCCTTCATCGCCGTGTCGAACGCATCGGCAAGGTCGCCCGGCTGGTCGATCGAGATTGCGCCCGCACCCATCGCTTCGGCCATGGCCGCAAAGTCCGGGTTCCAGAGCTCACCGGTCGCGTGCTTCATGAAGCTCGTCCCGATCTCGCGGTTGTCCATGTAGAACCGCTGGAGGTCGCGGATGACGCCGATCGTGTAGTTGTTGAGCACGACCCAGACGGCCGGGATGTCGTGCTCGACGGCGGTCGCGACCGCGCCCGGGAACATCATGAACGAGCCGTCGCTCGTGACGCAGACGGCGGGCCGATCGGGCCGCGCCAGCTTCATGCCGAGGACGCCGGCGGTACCGAAGCCCATCCCTGCGAAACCGCCCGGCGTGAATACCGACCGTGGCTCGTAGGCCTCCCAGTACTGCTCGACCCACGTCTGGTGGTTGCCCGTGTCCGTGATCATCAGCGTGTCGTCGGGCGCCGCCTTGCGCAGCTCGCCGATCACCCGCCGCGGATCGATCGGGGTCGCGTCGGACTCGAGCTCCGGCGAGATGTAGTTCTGCCACTCGAGCTTCCACGCCTCGACGTCGTCGTGCCAAGGCGTCCGCTCGCGCTTCGGGTCCTTCTGTGCGAGCTCGCCGAGTTGCTTCAGCACCTCGCGTGCGTCGCCGACGATGCCGAGCTCGGTCGGATAGTTCCTGCCGATCTCGGTCGGGTCGATGTCGACGTGGATGAGCTTCGTCGGCGGGATGTTGTACGTGTAGCCAGGCACCCACGACGAGCAATGGATGTCGGAGAAGCGGCAGCCGATGGCGAGGATCACGTCCGCGTTGCGTGCCGCCTCCTGCGCCGGGTACTCGCCCCAGCAGCCTGCGATGCCCAGGTAGAGCGGGTCCTTCGCCGACAGCACGCCCTTGCCCATGAAGGTCGAGTAGACAGGCACGTTCACGTGCTCGGCGAACGCGCGCAGCTGCTCCGTGGCATCGGACGCGATCACGCCGCCGCCGGCGAGGATCAGCGGCCGCCGCGCCTTCATCAGCATCTCGAACGCCTGGCCGACCGCCTCCGGCGAGCCGGGCGTACGCCAGTTCAGATGGAGCGAGCGCTCCTCCGGCTCCGGCACCTCGGTGTCGCCGGTGCGGATCCAGAGGTCGTACGGCACGTCGATGTGGACGGGTCCCGGCCGGCCGGTGCGGGCCAGCTTGAACGCCTTGGGAAGGAACTTGCCCAGGTCCTCGACGGACTGAGCCTGGAAGCTCCGCTTCGTGATCACCTTCGCCATCGAGGGGAAGTCCGCCTGGTAGTGCCGGTACTCCTCCTGCAGCGCGCCCGAGTCGTACTGGTTGGTGGCCACCTGGCCGGTGATGGCGATGAACGCCGAGGAATCGTAGAACGCGTTCCCCATCGCCACCGTCAGCAGCATCGGGCCTGGGCCGGTGGACGTGTACACGGGGATCACCTGCCCCGAGGCGCGGAAGTACGCGTCGGCCATGTACCCCGCGGCCGACTCGATGCGCGGGAAGATGATCTTGATCTCGTCCTGGTGGTTGTAGACGCCGTCGAGGAGGCCCACCGCGCCGTGCCCGGCGTAGCCGAACAGGTACGGCACCTTCTCCTTGATCAGGTATTCGACGACGAGGTCACAGCCGCGGATTTCGGCCATCTGTCTCCCTTCGAGTCGTCACGCGGCCCCTGCCGGGCCGCGTGACAACTCTAGAGAAAGTCAGACATCCGGGTCAGCGGAGGCGGCGACAGGTCGAAACCTGTCACGCGCCGCTCTCCTCACGGCTGCGAGATCTCCTCGATCACGTGCGCAGCCTTCTTGTCCTTGGCCTCGTGGACGACGTCGGCCTGCGCGAGCATGCCCACGAGTTGGCCGTCGTCTACGACGGGCAGGCGGCGGACCTTGCGGTAGGCCATCAGCTCGAGCGCCTCGTCGAGGTCCTGGTCGGGGTGCACGTAGTACGGCTGCGCTGTCGCGATCTCGCCGACCTGCGTCCCGCCCGGATCCATGCCGTGCGCGACGACACGGATGGCGATGTCGCGGTCGGTCACGATCCCGACGGGCGTGCCCCCGTCGACGACCGGCACCGAGCCGATGTCGGCCGACTCCATCAGTCGCGCAGCCTCGATCACGCTGTTCGACCGGCTGATCGTGACGGGATCCCCCGTCATTGCATCAGCGACTCTCTTGCCCATCGTGGCTCCCTCCTCGGGGTTTTGTCGCATGACTTCCCGCCTGAGGCAGAAATCACACGTCAGCGTGGAAGCGGCAGACCGGCGGCAGCGGCGAGCAGCCCGAGCGCAAGTCCGAGCACGAGCACGAAGAACGAGCTGCGGCCGAGCAACGCGGCGACGACAGCCGCCAACACGACGAGCGGCTGCCACCACTCCTTCCACGCCTGCGGGGCAAGGAGGGCGGCTGCGCCGAAGATCGCTCCGACGGCAGCGGGACCGGCGCCGTCGAGGAACGCCCGCGGGCCTGGGCGTTCACGCAGCTGCCGGAAGTACGGCGCTCCCGCGAGGACGAACGCGAACGAGGGGGCGAACGCGACCGCCGCGGCCAGCGCGGCGCCGGCCACGCCCGCGACGGCATAGCCGACGACGCTGACGGTGAGGACGACCGGCCCCGGCGTGAGCTGGCCGAGTGCGACTGCGTCCGCGAACTGCCGATCGGTCAGCCAGTGATGCGAGGTGACGACGTCGTGCTGCATCAGCGGGATGATCACGAGACCGCCGCCGAAGCTGAGGCCCCCGACCTTGAATGCAGTCCAGACGAGCGGCCCGAGCTTCGCAGTCGATCCGAGCCAGACGAGCGCGGCCGGCTTCCGCAGCCGGAGGGCGACCTCGACGATCCCGCTTCCGAGCAGCACGGCGAGCACCCAGGGGCCGAGCGAAACCGTGGCCGCGGCGCCGGCGACCGCGTAGAGGACGCTCCGCACGAGGAGCGCACCCTGGGCGTCGGCGAACCCGCGGGCGAAGCCGATCCCTGCGACCACGATGACGACGACGACGGCCGCCGCCACGCCGGCCGACGCCCCGCGCACGGCATCGTTCCGGCCGTGGGCGAGAAAGAGCTCCGCCAGCAGCACGATGAGCACGAAGCCGGGGACGATGAAGGCGAGCCCGCCGACGATCGCGCCCTTGACGCCTGCGACGGCTCGCGCGCAGAAGATCGCGAGCTGGGTCGAGGCAGGGCCGGGGAGGAGGCTCGTCGCGGCGACCGCGTCCTGGAACTCGCGCGAGCTCAGCCACTGCTCACGCTCGACCATCATCTCGCGCAGCAGCGCGGTGTGCGCCTGCGGACCGCCGACGCCGAGGATGCCGAGGCGCCCCCAGCGCGCGAGGACGCCGCGGAGGTCGAGCCGGGGAGGGTCAGGCGGCGCGGACAGCGGCGCGGAAATGCTGGATCGTCTCGCGGACTGCGACATCGAGAGGCGTCACTTCCGCGTCGAGCCGCTCCCCCGGCAGCTCCTCGGGGAACGGCAGCGGCATGTCGTCGAACGTGATCGTGCCGACCGACTCGGGCGCCTCCGCCTCGATGGTCGCGACCACGTCGGCGATGGCTACGGGTGCGCCCGGGAAGTCGTACGCGCGGGCGCCCTGGGTGCCCGCGCGAGCGGCGCTGATGAAGCCGCGCGCGACGTCGGGTGCGTAATGGAGCTCGGTTCGTCCGCCGAAGGCGATCTCGTACGGCTTGCCGTTGGCAGCAGCCTCCATCGCCAGCGTCGGTCCCGATGTCAGCCCCTGGTCGCGGCCGGGGCCGAACACGACGAAGGGGCGGATACCCACGCTGGACACGCCCTCGTCGGTCCAGTAGACCTTCGCCGTGCCCTCGTTGGCGGTCTTGAAGACGCCGTAGAGCGTGCGAGGGTCGCGTTCGCCGCGGTCGTCGTAGACCGCGGCGGTGCTCGCGTACGCGATCGGGCTCTCGAGGCCGTGGCGTCGAACCGCCTCGAAGACGTTCACGGTCCCGACGACGTTCACCGCCGCGCCCAGCGGTGGATTTGCCTTCACGAACGGCACCTGGAGCGCGGCGAGATGGATCACGTGCGTGATCTCGTGCTCGCTCAGCGTGCGCTCGAGTTGCTCGAGATCGGTGACGTCGCCGCGGACGAAGGCGATCTCGGCGATCTCGTCCGGGCGAGCGACGAGCTCGAGCCGGTGCCTGTCCTCGCCGAGGTCGTAGGCGACGACGGCGGTGTCCGCGCGGACGAGCAACGTCGCGGACCAGGCTCCGATGCACCCGAGCGCCCCGGTGACGAGGAAGCGTTCGCTCACACGTCCTCGTAGACGGTCACGACCTCGGTGTAGAACTCCCTCGCGGCGCGGCCCTGCTCGTGCGGGCCGAAGCCGGAGCTCTTCACGCCGCCGAACGGGACGTGGACGTCGGCGCCGGC
>Ga0066903_100005042_pt1 | contig 11345 bp, 8 predicted proteins | sample PanSoiMetaGPlot1_FD_67491 | JGI IMG/M metagenome (GOLD analysis project Ga0066903, IMG submission 67491) | Tropical forest soil microbial communities from Panama analyzed to predict greenhouse gas emissions - Panama Soil - Plot 1 (version 2) | ecosystem: Environmental > Terrestrial > Soil >...
ATCGCAATCGAACCGACATTGTATTCTGCAGTTGCGACCGCAGGGATGTGCAATTCTAAAAACAAAACTATGATCGCGAAAGTGCTTGCATAAGAGCGGATCATTACCAACTCACCTCCTAGCAGAGATGGGCGCCTAAAGTCAGTGATGAGAGGAAATCGAGGTCTCGTGGAGCAATGAGCTTCTATCAAAATCAGATCATTCCGACACTCATCAATCTGACTATGCGCCAACGAAACCTTATCCCCTACCGCAGCCGTGTCGTTCCTGCAGCCGAGGGCCGGGTACTTGAACTTGGCGTCGGGTCGGGACTTAACCTACCATTTTACTCGTCTAGTACAGAGCGCCTAATCGGTCTTGATCCGTCGCCAAAGCTGCTCGCAATGGTACGCAGAAATCTGCGCTCCGATTTGCCAGTTGAATTAATCGAGGGATCGGCGGAAGCAATCCCACTCGAGGATAGAAGCGTCGATACGATTGTGACCACGTGGACAATGTGCAGTATTCCGAACGTCGCCCGAGCGCTTGAGGAAATGCATCGGGTGCTTAGGGCGACGGGGCGTCTGCTTTTTGTCGAACATGGACGCGCCCCTGACCCAAATGTGCGTTGGTGGCAAGACCGCCTGACTCCAATTTGGAAGCGTATCGGCGGTGGTTGCCATCTCAACCGCGCGATCCAAATGTTAATCGAGGACGCTGGGTTCCAATTTGAGCGGTTCGAGACCGCCTACATGAGTGGTCCAAAACCTTTCACCTTCATGTACGAGGGCAGCGCAAGGCCGCGCTAACATGCACTGAAGCAGGGCGACAAAGTGAACATTGCTCTGACGTTATTGTGAGGCGATATTCGGGCCATGGCTCCTTGTGCGTTGGACAGGACACTTCGATGAGCGAGAGGCTGCGATCGGGTCAAAAAGCGTTCCTTCGTAGCGGGCCGCACCTCAGGGTTCCAAACATCTGCTGCGTGCGCAATTGGTGCTCGCTCGATTGCGAACGCGCGGCGCAGCGCCGGTCATAACCGCCTGTTTAACGCGCATGCAGGGAGTGCGTGGTGCGAAAGATTCAGTTCCTCGCGGACATCAATGAGCACCAGCCCTGCGCCATCGCCGAGCATCGCCTGAACCGTATCTGGACTCTCCGTTATCATGCGCGGCTTCACCGGCACCATGCCGCTCAGGCTGGCACCGTTCCTTGCTAAGCGATATGGCCGACACGGATCCCACCATGACATTTAAACGAGCATTGGTCGCTACGTCGCGGTTCGCGCTTCCGTAGCAATCGTGCTATGGTTGGTTCGAAGGCCGTGGTGAACCGTTCCTGCGGCCTCATGGCCGAGCGTTTCGATGTTGATGCGTAGGACGACATCCGACGGTTCTTCCCAGACAAATACATCACAACATCTTACGGAGCGGTTTCGAGGCTCGCAGGATGGTGAACGGAAGATTGTAACGGTTCTCTTCGCCGACATTGCGAGCTCGACGGCGTTGATTGATGACCGCGATGCGGAGGACGCTCGCCGGATCTTGAAACCGACCGTCGACGCTATGATTGACGTCGTTCACCACTATGGGGGGATTACCCGCGAAGAGGGCGATGGGATCATGGCGAGCTTCGGGGCGCCCATTGCTCTTGAAGATCATGCCGTTAGAGCTTGCTACGCCGCGCTCGACATGCAAGAGGCATCGCGCATTCGGGCCGCTGAAGTTCGGCGTGAGTTCGGGATGCTTTTTGAAGTCCGGATCGGGATCAATTCTGGTCCGGTTGTTGTTACCGTCAAGCACCAGGGGGAAGATTTCATCGACTTGCGCTTCGACGGCGTGCCAACGCATATCGCGAAGAGAGTGGAGTCGCTTGCGGCTCCTGGCACGATCCTGCTGACACGCGACACACTGGCTCTGGCGGAGGGGTTCGTTCGCGTGAAGACTATCGGGTCGGTGCCGCTTAAAGGCATTGCCGGCCCGGTGGAGGTCTACGAACTCGAGGGTGTTAACACCCGCAATCGGATGCATGCGCTCGCCGCGCGTGGGCTATCAAAGTTTGTCGGGCGTCAGGATGAGATTGAGAGTCTAAGCCGGGCCGCGACGCGCGCAAAGGCAGGACACGGCCAGGTGGTTGCCCTTGTTGGTGAGGCCGGCGTAGGTAAATCCCGTATTTTCTTTGAGTTTACCCGTTCTCTCGGGGCGCAGGGCTGGCTCATTATGGAGGGCGGATCGGTACCATACGACAAGGCGACATCGTATCTTCCGCTGATCGATCTCCTGAGTCGATATTTCCAGATCCAAGACCGCGACACCGAACAGCAAGTTCGCGAACGCATTGGCAGAAAACTGTTAGCTCTAGGTGATGAGAAACTGCTCGCACAGATGCCGCTTTTAAGCGGGGTCTTAGGTATCTCGGTGAGCGATGTTGCCTGGACGAACTTCCATCCTTTCGAGCGTCAGAGTCTGATATTTGATGCCTTCAAGAGGCTTCTGGTCCGCGAGTCGCAAAACCAGCCGTTGTGTTTGGTGATCGAGGACATGCACTGGATTGATGCGGAAACCCAAACATTCCTGGAAATGCTGTTGGCGAGCATTCCCGCTGCACGAATACTTCTGCTCGTGAACTATCGTCCAGAATACGAAAATCGGTGGATTGGAAAAAGCTACTTTTCACAGTTGCGCATCGATCCGCTTGCCGCTGCCAGCGCAGACGAACTGCTCGACGCGCTGATTGGTTCTGACGTGCAGCTCCTTCCGATCAAGAAAAGGTTGATTGAAGCCACGCAGGGCAGCCCTTTGTTCCTCGAGGAGTGCGTGCGGAGCCTGATCGAAAGTGGCGTGCTGGATCAAGCCTTCGATCACGCGCGTCCGGTCGGACCGCTCCCGGCCGATTTCATTCCTGGGACAATTGGGGCGCTGCTGGGAGCGCGCATCGATCGCCTGCGGCCGGAGCTGAAGGAATTACTCCAGTGCGCCGCGGTTATCGGCAACGACATTAAAGAGGCACTTCTCGAGGCCGTGACCGGACTCGCGCAATCTGACCTCAAGCGCCGGATTCACGATTTGCAAGTCGCAGAATTCCTGTACGAAAAGGCGCCTTTCCCGGAAACGGAATATGCCTTTACGCATGCCATGACGCGCGAGGTTGCCTACGCAAGCTTGTTGCGGGAGCGAAGAGTGATCTTGCATGCACGCGCGGCTCGCTCACTCGGAACACTTGCAGCTGGACGCCTCGATGAGCACGTCGAACGGCTGGCTGAACACGCGGAAAGAGGCGCAATCTGGGATAAAGCGGTCGAGTACCTGCAGCGCTCAGGCCTCAAGGCGCACTCGCTTTACGCAAACGCCGATGCTGCGCGCTTTTTCGAGCGCGCGTTGACAGTCCTGAAAAAATTGCCAGAAACCCCCGACAATCTCAGACAGGCCGTAGATCTTCGTTTCCAGCTTCGAAATGCCCTGCTGCCGAGCTTCGAGACCGATCGGATTCTACGTGCTCTAGATGAACTCGACCCCATTCTCGCCCGCCTCGAGGACAAGCAGCGTAGCGCGCACTACGCCGCATTCCGATGCCATCACCATTTCGTGATCGGCCAACAGCGTCGTGCAATCGAGTTTGGTGAGACAGGGGTTCGCCTTGCGCGCGAATGCGACGACCCGGTCGCGCTAGGTGAATCACTCTTTCGTCTCGCGCAGAGCTATCACGCCCTCGGTGAATATCGGCAAGCGATCTTGTTGCTCGAGCGTGGCCTTGAATTCAACGCCAATAAATTCCGTCACGACGGTCACAACTTGAGCATAATTCCCTCCGTCCTGAACCGGACTTGGTTGGCGATTGCCATGGTCGAATGTGGCGATTTCAGCGCCGCCATGAAGCATGCAAGGCGCGCGCTCGAAATCGCCGAGGACGCCGAGCATCAATTGAGCGAGTTGCTAGGCTGGTTTTCAATCGGCTACGTGCTTGCTCGCAAGGGCGAGATCGAGGGAGCGGTCGGCGCCCTGGACCGCGGTCTGGACCTGTGCGATCGCTGGCCGTTCCGGCCTTGGCGCCTGCGCCTGCTCTCTAATCTTGGTGTTGCCTATGCCCGTTCGGGCCGCGCGAAGAAGGGGCTTCAATTCGCCATGCAGGCAGTGAGCGATGGTGAAAAGATGCACCTAATAGCGGACAAGCCCAGATTGTTGGTCCATCTCGGACAGGTGTCGCTTATAGCGGGCCAGATTGAAGCAGCCCAAACCCTTGGAAAGCAGGCAGCAGCTATTGCAGTGGAGCACGAGGCGAAAGGAGACGAGGCATGGGCGAGATTACTGATCGGCCGCGCCTGCTGGGCGTCCGAGCCGCAGGACCTCGACGAATCGGAGAAGCAGCTTGACATCGCCCTTCGCCTCGCCGCCGCGTGCGAAGCTCGCCCGCTGGCTGCTTTTTGCAACACGACACTTTGCGGAATCTATGCCGTGCGCGGCGATCAGGTCAGGGCAAAGGATTTCGATGCCGCCGCGACTGCAACCTACCGGGAGCTCGGCATGCAACCGGCCCCGCTGGATCCGATGCGTTGACACGAACTCGAGCGCCGGGTGAGGGGAGGCTGAAGTCATGGATCGCGGCGATGTGGACCGTGTGCCCGGCCGGGTCAAAAATCCTCGAACACATCCCGTATTGGAAGCTCGTAACTCTGCAGGGATGAGACGCGAACCAACGTTGCTTGGACGCGAGAGCTGCGTTCCGTTTTCTTGCCTTCCTCACCTGCTGGAACATCAGGCACTGCGCATTCCCGACGCGCCCGCGATTCTCGCTCCCGGGCGCGCTCCGCTGACCTACCGCCGTCTTTATCAGCACATCGACAAGATGGGGCGCACGCTGTGGGCCGCCGGAATAGGCGGTCGTGACCGGGTGGCGGTCGTGCTGTCGAATGGTCCGGAGATGCCGGTGGCGGTTCTCACTGTGGCGGCATGCGCGGTGTGCGCCCCGGTGAACCCGGCCTTGGGGGCCGAGGAACTGGACAGATACTTTGCAGATCTGCAGCCTCGTGCGTTGATTACACAAACTGAAACCGGCTCGCTGGCGCGTCGTGTAGGGCTCTCTCGTGGCATCCATGTCATTGAGCTATCGACCGCGCCCGAAGGGGAAGCCGGTCTGTTTGACCTGACGGGAGAGCTGGGGGATGCACAACCGCGCGAGAACCCGCACGATAATGTCAGCTCCAACGACGTGGCGCTGCTGCTACCCACGTCAGGCACAACGTCGCGGCCCAAGATTGTCCGACAGACCCACGCCAACATGTGCACGTCGGCTCATTTGACCGGTGCGGTACTGGCGCTGACAGAAACCGATCGATGCTTGAACATCCTGCCGTTATTTCACGGCCATGGTCTCACTGCGACGGTGCTGGCCTCGCTGGCCGCGGGCGCGAGCGTCGTGTGTACGCCCGGATTTGACGTCAAAAGGTTCTCCGGGTGGCTAACCGATTTTCGACCGACGTGGTACTCGGCAGTACCTACCATGCACCAGGCAATTCTCGCTCAGCCCCCCCAGGATCGCGAGCGACTGGCGGATTCTCGGCTACGCTTCGTCCGCTCATCGTCAGCCCCCCTTGCTTCCCGCATCTTCACGGAATTGGAGCGGACTTTCGATGCCCCTGTGATCGAATGGTACGGCATGACTGAAGCGACTTCCTCACCTATCGCCTGCAATCCGCTACCGCCATGCCAGCGCAAGGCGGGGTCAGTAGGCGTACCAGCGGGTTTGGATGTCGCAATCATGAACGAAGAAGGGACTCTAGTGACGCGCGGTCAAACCGGAGAGATCGTCATCCGTGGTGCAAGTGTCACGTCGGGTTACGACGGCGACCCGATGGCGACGAAGGCCGCGCTTGCGGGCGATTGGTTCAAGACGGGGGATCTTGGTTTCTTCGACGCTGACGGCTACCTGTTTCTCGTCGGCCGTATGCGGGAAATAATCAATCGCGGTGGCGAGAAAATCGCTCCACAGGAAGTCGACGAAGTACTGTTGGAACATCCATCGGTGGCAGAGGCCGTAACCTTTGCCGTCCCACATGCCACCCTGGGGGAGGACGTTGCCTCGGCGGTCGTCCTGAAACCCCACTGCGTCGCAACGCCGAAAGACATACGTCAGTTCGCCATAGGCCGCGTCGCGGACTTCAAGCTTCCACGCCAAGTGCTCGTCGTCACAGAGCTCCCGAAAGGCCCGACCGGCAAAGTGAAGCGCGTTGGCTTGGCGGCGAAGCTTGGACTCGAAAATGGCAGCGTCATGCCACGGACGTTCCTCGCGCCGCGAACGTCCCTCGAGAAAGGCCTGGCTGGCATTTGGGCCACCGTCCTGCAAATCGAACAGGTCGGTATCCATGATAACTTCTTCGCGCTCGGTGGAGACTCTCTTCTAGCCACCGAAGTTCTCGCGCACATACATAACACTCTGCTCATCGACGTCGAGGTCTCCTCTATTTTCGAGGCACCGACCGTTGCGGAGATGGCTCAGCATCTTGAGATGTTAATTGATTCCGGCCAAGCGCGGCGACTTTCTTTAGCAATTTCGCGCTCAGCTCGAGAAGGTTTTGCGCCGGCCTCGATTGCCCAGGAACGTCTGTGCGAGTTTCAACATGCGCTGCCCGAGGTGCCTTTTTTAAACATCCTTTATGCGCTCAGACTGACTTCATCACTCGACGTGGCTGTCCTGGAACGGAGCATCAACGAAATTGTGCGGCGCCACGAAATTCTCCGCACGGCCTTCGACATCAAGGACGGCCGACATATGCAAGTCATTGCACCGCGGTTGACCGTGCCCCTGAGTTTCGAGGATCTGTACGGATTGCCAGAATCCAAAAAGGAGACTGCCGGACACCGCCTTATTCAAGAAGAGGCGCTTCATTGCTTCGACCTCGCGCGAGGCCCCTTGCTGCGGGCTCGCCTACTGCGCCTGGCCGAGCGGGAACACCTCTTGCTCATCGGCCTGCACCAAGCTATCTGCGACGGCTGGTCGCTCGGCGTGCTTTTCGAAGAGCTTGCCGCCCTCTATGACGCCTTCTCCGCTGGAGACCAGACGCCGCTCGCGCCGCTCTCGATTCAGTACACGGACTTTGCGAACTGGCAGCGGCAATGGCGGTTATATCCGGAGATCGTTGCGCAGCTCGCATACTGGCGGGAACAGCTGCACGATCCGCTGCCGGTGATGAAGATTGCTTCCGCCCGTCCGAGACGGACAATCGACGTATTGCGCACCGCGCGGCGGGAGGTGGCATTGCCGGCGAGGCTGTCGAAGGCCCTCAAACGCTTCAGCCAAGAAGAAGGCGGCACCTTGTTCATGGCGCTAACCGCCGCCTTCAAAACGCTGTTGCATCTCTACGCGGCTGAGGAGGACGTGCGCGTGGCCACGCTCGTTGCCAATCGCAACCGACCCGGGAGCGAGCACCTCATCGGCCCGCTGGCCAATACGGTGATTCTCCGGACGAATCTGGGTGGCGATCCCAGTCCTCGCGAGGTCTTGCGCCGGGTTCGTGCGACAGCCCTCGCGGCCTTCGCCCGCCAGGAGCTTCCTTTCGAAGCGCTCGTCGAGGCACTCGAGCGAGAGCGCGGCCTCAAGCCAGAGACGCTGTCTAAAATGATGATTTGGCTGCAAAATGCCGCCTTGCGTCCGATCGCAAATTACGGGCACAAGCTCGCTTTCGAGGAGGCCAATCCGAGTATGCTCCTGCCGCTGGTGACGATCACAAAGTTCGATGTTATTTTGATGCTGCGCGAAACCGGCAGTGGGCTGGCGGGATGCTGTGTCTACAAGCCACATCTTTTCCGCGCCAGAATGATTGATCGCCTTATTCGGGATTTCCGCAAGGTGCTCGAAATGATGTTGACGCAGCCGGAGCGACCGATCTCGAAAATTGGCATCTCACTGAACGCCGGACGTTGGAATGCATGAATATGTCGCGGTTCTTATTTTCTTGCAGTAACCGTCAACTCAAATTGCATGGAGATACATGCTAAGCAGTGAAGCGCCAATAAAGGTTGCCGACGTGGTGGTCGACGCACAGAAAACCAGCACGAACGGCGACTACCTCGCGGATTTCTGCAAGGTGCTCGAAATGATGCTGACGCAGCCGGAGCGGCCGAAAAAGACTCGTTGGAATTCATGAATATCTGCCGGGTCTTGAAGTAACCGTCAATTCTAAGGAGATGCATCTATGTGCATTATAGGCGAAATATTCACCGCCGCTGAGTTAAGGGGGCTCTCTCGGAAAAGTCGCGATACCCTTAAAAAGTTCGGCATACAGCTGATCCGAACTTCTCCGGCGATCCGGAACATAATTAAAAAGAATCCAAGGATCCAAGGCAAACTTAGATCGAGGCTGCGCCCAAAACTCAGGCAATTGAAGGCCAAACGCTAAATAAGATTATCGGCGCACTCGCCGACGCACTGGAAACGAGCACGAGGCGTGACGATATGCGCCGGCGTGACGGTTCACCCGACCCTTGTGTTAAGACGCTGTAGCATAGTCCGATCGATTTGAATCGAAGGTTTGGCCTTTTTCCGTCTTTGTTTGGGGAAAGCCCGGCGGAAAGGCGGGGTCGAGTTCCGTAGGGAGCGCTTGAGTCGCTTAAAAATGGTCGTTGCGCCGCCCGATCGGATGGTGTGGTTGAGCAACTGCTCCAGCATTTCGATGCGGTCTGTGGCTCCCAGAAATGGCCCGCGGATTATCGCAGCGCATTCGATTCGACAAGGTCAGTCACTGCCGTTTCCTCGTGTGCATCGTGTCGCGCTTGGCCGCATCGATCAGCGCCGCGGTCAAATCCATCTGCGCCTTGAGTAAGGCACGCTGATAGAGCGACGCTTGCAGATCAAATTCCTTTGCCGCCCAGCGGATGAACAGCGCGAATTCCCGGACCGTCTCGGCCTCATCCCGAGTCATCTTCCTGTTGTGGCTCATCCAATATGCTCCGCGATATATTCCTAGATCTCAGCCTCTATAGACCGGATCAAATCTGTGATCACCCGCTTTGGGTCGGCTGTACCGGCGCCAGTTGACCAGATAGTGCGGCAATGGTCCGCCCGCTTGTCGCGCGCGCTCCCGCCAGATGAAAGAAGGCTCCGTATGGCCATTTCATCTCACCCCACGAACAGTCGCCGCTCGCCAGCTTTCACTGCGCTTTAATACCGGCCGCCCGGATCACCTTGCCCCAGTTTTCGGTATATTCGACAACGAATTTGCCAAAGTCGGTGGGTGAGCCTGCGAAGAAGGGCTCCGCCCCTAAATCGGCGAGCCGTGCTTTGAACGCGGGATCAGCGAGAGCGGCGTTCACTTCCTTGTTGAGGATTGCGATGACCTCCGGTGGCGTGCTTACGGGAGCGCCGATGCCATCCCAGCTGCTCGCGTCGTAACCCGCCACAAAATCGCCTATCGGTGGAACATCCGGTAATGCGGGCAAACGCTTGGCGGTCGTCACCCCCAGGGGCCTCAGCTTGCCGGCCCTGATGTGTGCAATCGACGAAATCACAACGTCGAAAGCGACCTGGACCTGGCCGCTAATGAGATCGAGCAGCGCAGGCCCCGCACCGCGATAGTTCACCGTAACCAGGTCGACGCCCGTCATTATCTTGAACAACTCGCCATAAAGATGCGGTGCACTACCCGCGCCGCCTGTAGCCATGTTGAGCTTGCCCGGATTAGCTTTCGCGTAGGCGATAAATTCGGGCACTGTTGTAACGGGCACCGAAGGATGGACTTCCAACACACCGCCCGCATGCCTGACGCCAGCGACCGGGACGATGTCGCTGATGAAATTGAATTTGAGATTGTCGTACAGCGTGACGTTCCAAGCGTTCGACGCCGAAATTTGAAGTAGGGTGTAGCCGTCTGGAGGCGCGCGCACGACAGTCTCGGCGGCGATATTGCTACCAGCGCCTGGCTGATTCACGACGATGAATTGCTGACCGAGGCGTTCCGTCAGCCATTGCGCGATCATCCGTGCACTGGTGTCGAGTGGGCCGCCTGCTGCATAGCCGACGAGCAAGTGCACTGGCCGCATTGGATACGTTTGAGCCCCGGCGATGCGCACCATGCCCAGCGGCGCGAGAGCGCCCGCCACCAGTTGAAGAAAAGTTCGACGAAGAAGTTTCATTGATTTATTCCGGGGCCGTCGCACGCTTGGACGTTTTAATTAAACGTCGTCCGCAGTCTCCAAAAAATAAATGTTGTCGCGGGTCATCCTGCTTTGATTTTGGCTGCACGGATCACTTTGCCCCAGATTCGGCTTCGATCGTAATTAGCTTGGCCATCTCCTCGGGCGTGCTTGCGATCGGATCGAATCCAAGTGCTGCCAACCGTTCCCTCATCTCTTCCAGCACAATGCCCCGCACGACCTCGCGATAGATCGAGGCAACAATGTCCTTTGGCGTTCCGGCAGGAGCAAGCAGCCCGACCCACTGATTGGCCTCAATGTGGGGATAGCCGCTTTCCGCCATTGTAGACAGGGCCGCTTCCGGGTGGCGACCGCCAGAGCACGCAGCTTTCCTTCCTGGATTTGCCCGACGGTCGAAGCCGCCGAGCCGAAGAACATGTGGGTGTGGCCTGCGATAGTCGATGCGACCGCCGGGCCGGCGCCGGGAAAAGGAACATGCACAAGATCGAGACCGAGAGACATGCGGAATAGCTCTCCCGTTAGATGGCCCGCTGTTCCGACGCCGGGTGAAGAGTAACTATATTTGCCGGGATTAGCCTTGACGAGGTTAATCAGTTCCGGGACCGTGCGAACCGGCAGCGACAGATTGACAGTGAGCACCTGCGTGCTGCGGGCCACGGTCATGATGGGGTCGAAGCCCCCATAGGGGTCGTAGGGGACTTTGGCGTACAGGGTGGGATTTCAGTCATGGCTCCTAAGCACCCTCAATGTAATTTCTAACAAAAGGCAGAATGCAACATAACTGCACTTATGTTACGCGCCGCAATATGCCAAAACGAGCGTTCTGCGCCGTTTTAAATCCGCTTCGATCCGTTGCAGCGCGCAGACTGCGAGCGCCAGAAAATAACTATTCGTCGATCGGCTCCAATAATCTCCATTATCGGAAGTTACACATCATGCCCCTTGCTCATCTGCCTTGAAGCGCTGTTGGCCGCACTGCACGTCGCGGCACTTGCCCGTCGAATTATGTGCACCAGAACCATGACGCCCATGAGCCCCGCGTCGCTACCCGCGGTCTTTCTAATAGCCAGCCGCGGATAGTACCGGGCCAGACACGCTACTAGCACGCGCGACTGTGCCCATATCGCGCGGTTTCATTTGGCGCACAATGTAAATGGGGGAATCGCCACAGGCGGGGGCGGTGACGTCGATTTGGGCGTGGCCATAATCCGAATCACACCA
>Ga0066903_100005043_pt1 | contig 11344 bp, 8 predicted proteins | sample PanSoiMetaGPlot1_FD_67491 | JGI IMG/M metagenome (GOLD analysis project Ga0066903, IMG submission 67491) | Tropical forest soil microbial communities from Panama analyzed to predict greenhouse gas emissions - Panama Soil - Plot 1 (version 2) | ecosystem: Environmental > Terrestrial > Soil >...
GGGACGCCTGTGGAGCGGCGCAGCAGCGCCGCCCGTCCAGGCTCAGCAGCGGGTCACGTGCGCAGCGATGGCCAGCCAGCGTCCGCCCCGGCGCGCCCACACGTCGGTGTAGCGCCCGTGTCCGGGACGGCCCCCGTCACGGAAAGTGGTCCGGGCGTGGACCAGCGCCACGTCGCCGAGGAGGCGCACCAGGACGTCGTGCCCCTCGAGCTCCGACAGCGAGGACGGCGCCGAGAACCGGACGAGGAATGACGCCCGGTCGAGCAGCGTCCCGTCCGGGCGGGAGCAGAGGAAGTCCGCCGCCAGGTGCTCCTCGAACCAGCCTCGATCCGAGCGCTCCGCCGCGCGGAGGTACTCGGCGTTGAGACGGAGCAGCACCTCACCATCGGGCGGCGCGCGCACGGTCACTCGTCCGCTCCCATGTCGTCGCCGCGCATGCCGCGGTGGGAATCCGAGGCGGGAATTGCCCGGAACGCGGTGGTCGCCGCGGTGGTCGCGTCGAGGAACTGGCCGCCGATGCGGCCCAGGTCGTCGATGTCGCCGGCATTGGTGATGGTGCCGTTCAGGCCGCCGATGACGCGCGAGGTGAGGTCGATGACCTTGCCCCCTTGCCAGAGCACGCCCACGCAGTCGCCGCCCGCGCAAGAGACGCCGACCACCTGCCGCCAGACGTTGATGCCCAGCGCCTGACCGTTGTCGTGGCCGGGCAGCAGCGGCAACGGCTGGATCCCGTCACGGCGAGTCCAGAAGAAGGGACGGGGCACGAAGTCGGTCACCGGCGTCCCCGGGGCGTTGGCGAAGCCCACCACGTCTCCCCAGGCGTTGAGGGCCATCGGCGTGTTCCACCCATCGCCGCCGAGCGTCCCGAGATCGGTGATCGAGCTTCCCTCCCACATCACCGCCCGCCGTGCACTGACACCGCCCACCCCGATGCCACAGGCGCCGGAGATTCCAATCGCCTGACCGCGGTCGTTGATGCCGGTCGCGGCGCTGGTGGAGTCGCCAGGCAGCGGAGACAGCTCGCGCATGTCGTCCGTCCCCGGACCCCAGAGCGCCGCGATGAACTGACGCTTCTGCCGGCCGGTGCAACTGGTGTCGAGGACCTGGGTCTCCGCCCAGCCGACGATCTGGCGGAAGTTGTTCGCCGAGGTCGCGAAGCCGTTTTCCCCGCCCCAGGTGGGAAGCGCGCGGATCTTCCCGTGGTCCCAGACCACCCCCAGGCAGGTTTTCCCGGTGCGCGAGGGAAAGAAGAAGCGGCAGCTCCAGGTTTCCCCGAGCGGCTGGTCCTGGTCCGTCTCCGCGACCCCGGCCACCAGGTCGATCAGGTTGTGCGATGGCCAGAGCACCGCGCTGTTCGGCCCTCCGAGCGTCCCGAGGTCGTTCGGCGTGCGCCCTTTCCAGATCGTCGCATGGACGCTCCCGTTGCCCGCGAGGGCAGAGAGTCCACTCACCCATCCCAGGTCGTTGATGCTGTTCCCCTGACTGCTGGTGCCGCCCAGCGAACCGAGCGGGATGACCACGTATCTCGGCCCGTCGCCTTGACCGAGCGCCGCTGAGTTCGCGTCGGTCGGCGCCGCCTGCTGGCTGCAGGCCAACGCGCTGAGCACCACCACACTGAAGAGCCAACTCGTCTTCCGTCGCATGCGTCCTCCTCCGGGGCATCTGCCCTCGTGCTTCGTGGAGGCTCGCGAGCGTGGGGCTCGGAGGTCGCGGCGCGCTGTCAGCTTCTTGAAGGGGAACTGTCACGGAATTCAGATGGCGGCGACGGCACCCCGCCGGCCGTCGTACGCTCGTTGCGAACGATGACCACGGTTCGTGCAATCACCGAGGAGCCGGGCTTCCAGCGCCGCACGCCGCTGCTCGAGACCGGCCTGGCGCTGGTGGAAGACGTGGCCTCGAATGGCCCTGCCGGGAGCGTGGGCGCCGAGGGGTACTCGCCCGACGCCCAGCTGGTGCTCCCTTACCGGGGCCTCTTCATTTGGGAGGTGGGGCGCGACGCGGTGGTCGGCGATCCCAATCAGGCGCTGTTCATCTCGCCCGGCGAGGAGTTCAGGATGCGGCACCCGCTGCCGGGCGGGTACGCGGAGCTGATCGTGACCCCCGGAGTGCCGCTCCTCGAGGAGCTGACCGGCGCACCGATCCGGAGCGCCCGGCTTCTTCCGCTGTTCCGCCTCCGGTCGAGGCGGATCGACCCGCGTCTCCAGCTCGCGCGGGCCCGCTTCCTGGGACTGGCCGGCTCGGGCGCCGAGCCGCTCGAGGCGGAGGAGCAGCTGCTATCCCTGCTCCGCACCACGCTCGGCGAGGAGCGGCCCGCGCTGCAGCCGGCGCGCTGTACCCAGCGGCTGATGGAACGCGCCAAGACGTACCTCGCGGCCGAGCTCGACCGCTCGATCAGTCTCGCGGAGATCGCCCGCGCGGTGGGCGCCTCCCCGGGCTACCTCACCCAGCTCTTCCGGGCGGTGGAGGGGATTCCTCTCCATGCCTACCTGACCCAGCTCCGGCTGGCGCAGGCGCTGGTCGAGCTCCCGCACGCCGAGGATCTCACCGCGCTGGCGATGGACCTGGGCTTCTCCAGCCACAGTCACTTCTCTGCGCGCTTCCGCCGAGCGTACGGCCTCACTCCCTCCGCGTTCCGCCGGAGCTGCCGCCGGACGGTGCGGGAACTGCCGGTCTGAGCGGGCCATCGGTCGCACCGGAGTCGGTGGCGAGGCGCGCGCGGAGGGTCTCGATCTCCGAGCGGACCCTCGCCTTCAGCGTCTCGACATCGGCGAGCCCCAGACCGGCGGTGGAGATCGGCGTACCCACCGTCACCCGTCCCTCGGTCCGACCGAACTTCCAGCTGTGCTTCGGCAGCGCGGTCCGCGTCCCGGACACCGCCACCGGGAGAAGGTCTGCCCCGGTCTCGATCGCCAGCCGGAACGCGCCATCCTTGAAGGGAAGCAGCTCCCCGTCCCGGCTCCGTGTCCCCTCCGGGAAGAGCATCACCGGTACGCCGCGCTCGAGCCAGCGCGCGCAGGCCGCCATCGCCCCTTTCGCCGAGTCGCTGTCCCCCCGCTCCACCGGGATGTCGCCCGCCATCCGCATCATCCAGCCCGCGACCGGGATGCGGAACAGCGAGGCCTTCCCGAGCCACTTCATCTCCCAGGGGAGAAACGAGATCAGGAACGGGTCGGCGTTCGACTCGTGGTTTCCGACCACCACCGTCTTCCCCCGTGGCCGCCCGCCGACTGGCCCCACGACCCCGAAGCGCCAGAAGGGGTTGAGCCTCGCCGCCACCACGCCCACCAGACGGAAGGCACGGCCGGCCACCAGCCGGCGTCGGTCGAACGGCAGACAGACCACGAACAGCACCGTCTGGACGACGAAGCCCAGGAGCGCCACCAGGGCAATCTCCACCCAGGCCCAGATGGACAGGAGCGCCGTCATCGCCGCCTCGTGTGCGCCGGTCGAAGCACACGGCTGAATAGCGCACTGCGCTGCAGAGTGGCGGCGGAACTGTTTGAGTTGCCGCGCGGGAGATCTACTGTTCCTGCGCCGAAGGAGGACATGGCACCGCCGCCGGACAAGAGCCGCGCCGCCGAGCCCGCCCTGTGGGCGTTCGCCGTGTCGCTGGTGCTGCTGGCCGGCCCGGTACGCGCCCTCTGGGCAACCCCTGAGCGGGGATGGGCCGCGCCGTTCCTCGTTTGGGTGGTGGTCATCGCCATCGGCGCCTGGGCCGTTCACCGTGCGAGCACGCCGCCATGAGCCCCATCGGCACGCTCTTCGGCGTGGCGGTCGCCTACCTCCTGCTCCTCTTCGGGGTGGCCTACGCGACCGAGCGTGGCCTCGTCCCGGCGAAGCTGGTCCGTCATCCCCTGACCTACGCCCTGTCGCTCGGGGTGTACGCCACCTCCTGGACCTACTCCGGCAGTGTGGGCTTCGCGCGGAGCCACGGCTACGCGTTTCTGACCATCTACCTCGGCGTCACGTTGGCCTGCCTGCTGGTGCCGGTCCTGTGGGAGCCGGTGCTCCGCTTGTGCCGAGAGCACCAGCTCACCTCCATCGCGGACCTCTTCGCCTTCCGGTTCCAGAGCCAGGCCGCCGGGGTGCTGGTGACGGTGTTCATGCTCGCCGGCAACCTCCCCTACCTCGCGTTGCAGATCCACGCGGTGAACGCGGGGTTCAAGGTGGTGGCGGAGGCCGCGCCCCCGAGCAGCATCCCGCTGATGTTCTGCGGGCTGGTGACGCTCTTCGCCCTCCTCTTCGGCGCACGTCACGTCACCCCCCGCGAGCGCCATGCCGGACTCGGCGTGGCGATCGCGTTCGAGTCGCTGGTGAAGCTGGTGGCGCTGCTCACCGTGGGAGCGGTGGCCGTGAGCGGCGTGTTCGGTGGGCTGTCCGGGCTGTCGCGCTGGCTCGCTGAGCATCCCGAGGCGCTCCGCCGCGCCTACGCGCCGGTGATGGATGGTCCCTGGTTCACCCTGCTCCTCCTCTCGTTCGCCGCCGGGTTCCTCCTTCCGCGGCAGTTCCACATGGCGTTCACCGAGTCGCTCGACGGGCGGGCGCTCCGGGTGGCGGCCTGGGCGTTTCCCCTCTTCCTGCTCCTCCTCAACGTGGCGGTGATGCCGCTGCTCTGGAGCGGGACGGTGCGCTTCCCGGACGGGAATCCCGACAACCACGTGCTCGCGCTGGCGCGGGCGAGCGGACACCCGCTGGTGGCGGCGCTGGCCTTCATCGGCGCCATCTCGGCGGCGAGCAGCATGCTCATCGTCGACACGCTGGCGCTCGCGGCGATGTGCCTCAACCACCTGGTGCTCCCCCGGACCGACCTCGCCCGCGCCGGAGACCTGTACGCCGGCCTGCTCTGGGCCCGGCGTGCGGTCATCGTCGCGGTGCTCGCGCTGGGCTACGCCTTCAGCCGGCTCCTCGCCACCCGGCAAGGGCTGGTGGAGATCGGCCTCACCTCGTTCGTCGCCGTCGCCCAGGTCCTGCCGGGGCTTCTCGCTCTCCTCTTCTGGCGGGGTGCCACCCGGGCGGGATTCCTGGTCGGCCTCTCGGCGGGCGTGGCGGTGTGGGCGCTGACGCTCTTCCTGCCCCTCCTCGCCCACGGGCACCTGCTTCCCACCAGGTTCGACCTGGCCTGGCTGTTCGGCATCCGGCCGGGGACGGAGCCCTGGAGCGCCTCCACCTTCTGGTCCCTCTTCCTGAACACTGTGCTGTTCGGCGGCGTGTCGCTGGTCACCCGCGCCACCTCCCGCGAGGAGGAGGCGGCGGTGGCCTGCACCCGCGGCGCCGCGCCGGGCCCGTGGATGCTCGAGCCGTCGAGCGCCCAAGAGTTCCAGGCGCACCTCGCGCCGCTGCTCGGCGCCGATGCGGCGTCGACCGAGCTGACCCAGGCGCTCGCCGACCTCAACATGGTGCCCGGCGAGCGGCGACCCGCGCAGCTGGGGCGTTTGCGGGACCGGCTCCAGCGCAACCTCTCCGGGCTGATGGGCCCGCTGGTGGCACGGTGGGTGGTGGACCGGAGCATCCGCATCAACCACGGCGCCCGGGCCCCGCTGAGCGATCGCATCCGCGCGCTGGAGGAGGAGCTCCGGGTGAGCCGGGCCCAGCTGCAGGGCGCGCCGGCCGAGCTCGAGGCCTACCGCCGCTACCTCCGCCGCGTGCTGGAGGACCTGCCGCTTGGGGTGTGTGCGCTAGGCCCCGACCGCGACGTCGTGATCTGGAACCGCGCGCTCGAGCAGTCCAGCGGGCTCACCGCGCATGAGGTGATCGGCACGCGGGTGGACGTGCTTCCCGGTCCTCTCGCCGCCTCGCTGCGCTCCTTCGTCTCCGGCGTGGCCATGCAGCAGGAGGTGCACGTGCAGCTCGGTGCGAGCGAGCGTGCCTTCTCGCTCTCGCGCAGCCACGTCCAGGAGCCCGGCAGCACCGGCGGAGAGACGGCGGGCGCGGTGGTGCTGGTGGAGGACCTCACCGAGCGGAAGCTCCTCGCCGCCCAGGTGGCGCATCAGGATCGGCTGGCCTCGGTGGGACGGCTCGCTGCGGGCGTGGCGCACGAGATCGGCAATCCGCTGACCGGCATCGCCTGTCTCGCGCAGAACCTGGTCTCCGAGCTCGGCGAGACCGACCTCCGCGATCGCGTCGGGCTCATCCTCCGCGAGACCCAGCGCATCGACGCCATCGTGCGGGTTCTACTCGGCTACAGCCACGCCGGGGCCACCGACGGGGCGCACCACACGCCGGTGGATCTCCACCACTGCGTGGCGGAGGCCATCACCCTCGTCCACCTCGCGCGCGAGGCGAAGGGCGTGCCGTGCGAGAACGAGGTCCCCGCGGGCGTGCACGTCTCGGGGGATCGACAGCGATTGATCCAAGTCTTCGTCAATCTCGTGTCGAACGCGTGTGACGCGAGCCCGGGCGGGACGCCCGTGACGGTTGGTGCGGTGGCCACGACACAGGGCGTCACGGTCTTCGTCCGCGACCGTGGCACTGGAATGGACCCGTCGACCCGCGAACGAATGTTCGAACCTTTTTACACGACGAAGCCGCCGGGGCAGGGTACGGGTCTCGGGCTCCCGCTGGTCGCGGCGATCGTCCGCGAGCACGGGGGTACGCTCCGGGTGGAGACTCGACCCGGCGCGGGGACGACGGTCGAGGTGGAGCTGCCGGGGGCGGAGAAGCCGGCGGCTCCGGGGACGAGGGTGGCCGAGGCCCTCGGGGGAGCACGCGCATGAGCCGCATCCTGGTGGTCGAGGACGAGGACGTCATCCGCTCCGAGCTGGCGCGACTCCTCGCGCGGACCGGGCACGACGTGGTCGAGGCACGCTCGGTGCCGGAGGCGATGACCAGCGGTGCGGCCGACGGGTTCGACCTGGTGATCGCCGACCTCCGGCTGCCGGGCGAGCTCGGCACCACGCTCATCGACAGCTGCCGGCCCACGCCGGTCCTGGTGATGACCAGCTACGCCACCGTGCGAGCCGCAGTGGAGGCGATGCAGAAGGGCGCTGCCGACTTCGTTGCCAAACCCTTCGACCACGACGAGTTCCTCCTAGTGGTGGACCGCGTGCTTCGCCAGTCGCGGCTCCAGCGCCAGAACGCGGCCCTCAAGCAAGATCTCGAAAGGAACTACGCGGTGCACGGGATGGTGGGCAGCTGCCCGGCGATGCGCGAGGTGTTCGAGCGCGTGCGCAAGGTGGCCGCCACCGACGCCACCGTGCTCGTCCTCGGAGAGTCGGGGACCGGCAAGGAGCTCGTGGCGCGCGCGGTTCACGACCAGAGCAGCCGCCGCGACGCGCCGATCATCGCGGTCAACTGCGCCTCCATCCCCGAGACGCTGATCGAGTCCGAGCTCTTCGGTCACGAGAAGGGCGCCTTCACCGGCGCGCACAAGGCCCATCCCGGCCTCGTCGAGGCAGCGGACGGTGGCACGCTCTTCCTCGACGAGATCGGTGAGCTTCCCCTCCCCGCCCAGGCCCGGCTGCTCCGGGTGATGCAGGAGGGCGAGGTCCGGCGGGTGGGCGCCACCGGCAGCCGCCGCGTCAACGTGCGGCTGATGGCCGCCACCCACCGCGACCTCCGGCAGATGTCGTACGACGGCCAGTTCCGGAACGACCTCTACTTCCGGCTGCGGGTGGTGGAGATCAGCCTCCCGCCGTTGCGCGCGCGCGGCTCGGACGTGCTCGAGCTCGCGGACTTCCTGCTCGCGAAGCTCTGCCGGCGGCTCAACAAGCCTCCCCTGGAGCTCACCTCCGAGGCGCGTCAGGCGATCTTCGAGCATCCCTGGCCGGGAAACGTGCGCGAGCTGGAGAACGCGCTCGAGCGCGCCGTCATCCTCTGCGACGGCGGACAGATCACCCCCGACCTCCTGGCCATCGATGGACCGCGGCCGGCGAGCGCTCCGGGTGCCGAGGGGGACGAGGCGAATGGCTCGGGCGCGCTCACCGAGTACTTCCGGCGCTTCGTGCTCGAGCACCAGGGACATCTGTCCGAGACGGAGATCGCCAGGCGCCTGGGCATCAGCCGCAAGGCGCTCTGGGAGAAGCGGGCCCGGCTGGGGATTCCCCGGAACAAGCTCCCAGCCTGAATCGCCGGGCGCGAGGGCGCTCCTCGGGTGTTTCCCTGGGGGACTGACCGGCGGGAGAGTGAGCAGGCAGGTCTCCGGGAAGGCCGGAACGGGGCGGTCCGTTACGTTCGGTAACGCCCTGTTCCGGAACGACACGCGCAGCTCGGGGGAAGTCCCCAACGGAACGTGCGGCAGCGCCTGGCAAATGGCTTGCCTGTCGCGTCCCTCTTGCCCGTGAGCACCAGCCTCGTCGAATGCAGCCTGGAGGAGCGGCTGGAGGCCTGCCGCCGGCTCGCCGTAGAGAGCCTAGCCAGCCCGCGCCGGTTCTGGCTCCGCGAGGCGGGCCTCCTGGACTGGGTGCGCCCCCCGGACGAGGCCTTCGTGGGGGAGATGAAGCAGGGCGACGTGAGCTGGTTCTCGGGCGGGCTCCTCAACGCGGCGTGGAATGCGGTGGATCGCCACGCCGTCGCGTCTCCGGAGCGCACCGCGCTCGTCTGGGCCCGCCCCGAGGGGGACGTGGTGTCCTGGAGCTTCCGGGAGCTGCGCCAGGCGTCCTCGCGCATGGCCCAGGTCCTCCTGTCACAGGGCGTCCGCTGGGGTGACCGAGTGGTCGGTCATCTGCCGGAGACTCCCACCCTGGCGATGCTCCATCTGGGCTGCGCGCGCATCGGCGCAGTCCCGGTGGCGGTGCCGGTCCGTTCCGGTGGGACGCTCGGGCGAGTGCTCCGCGCCACGCGGGCCCGGGTGCTGGTGACCGCGGACGAGGCGCCGCTGTCCGAGGGCCGGCTCCCGCTGTGGGAGCGGGTGGAGGACCTGCTCGGAGGCCTCGGCCGGGTGGAGTCGGTGCTCGTCGAACGGCGCACCGGCGCGCCGGTGAGCCTGGTGTACGGGCGAGATCAGGAGCTCGGCACCGCCCTCGTGCGTGCCCGCCCGACGTGCGCCCTTCGCCCCTGTGACGGCGAGGATCCGCTCCTGCTCGTGCCCGGCCTCGAGGACGGTCCCCCGGTGGTCCATGGGCTCGCGGGCTTCCTCCTCTGCGCGGCGCTCGGGCTCCGTGAGGCGGCGGGCATCGGTCCCGGGGCGCAGGTGCTCTGCACCGAGGGGTTCTCCGGCCCACGGATCGACGTTCTCTGGGGGACGTGGGTACTGGGCGGCGCGCTGGTGTTCGACGAGCGCGGAGACGGCGCCCACCGCCCGCGAGCGCTCGGCGTCACCCATCTCTTCGGGCCCCGGGGGGCTCTCGCGGCCGCAGGCCCAGGGGTGCTCGGAGCGTCGCTGGACGGCTCCGACGCGTCGGTGGCCCCGGTCTGGACGCCCGAGGGCGGAGGGATGCTGTCCGCACGTTTCGGCGATCTCGGGGGAACGTCGCTCTTCGGCGTGGATCCGGTGCTCGTCGACGTGATGGGCCGGCGCGCCGCCGGCGCAGGCTCGGAGGGAGAGCTGTGCGTGAAGCGGTCCTGGCCTGCCCAGCCGCGGAGCCTCGAGCAGGACCACGCGGGTTACGTGGCGCAGCGGCTCGAGCGCTTTCCCGGGCTCTACCGGACGGGGCTGCGGTGCCGGCAGCTTGCGGACGGCGCGCTCGCGACAACCGGCCTCACTCCTCTGGGAGGCGTCGCTCCGAGCAACGTCTTTCCGATCGAGGGGCCGATCGGCCGAGCCTGAAAAAACGACCTCGTGATGCCACCGAATGGTCAGTCGCGTTACCGAAGGTAACGCCGACTGTTACCGTTCTGCGCGGCTATTGCGACGCGTCAACGTCGAACTGGGTGACAGTGCTGATGTGTGCAACTTGGCTTGAATGTTGCGGTCTGCGCTCATCGCCCCACCCCTTTTTATCGAAGGAGGCAGACCGATGGCCGTCGCCGCGTCGTCCCTGCCCATGATCGACAAGAGCGAAGAGCGCCGCGTCATCTTCGCGTCGAGCCTGGGAACCGTCTTCGAGTGGTACGACTTCTACATCTACGCGGTCTTGGCGCCGTTCTTCGCCGGCGTCTTCTTCCCGCCGGGAAACCAGACCACCGCCCTCCTCAATGCCTTCGTGAACTACGCGGCGGGCTTCCTCGTCCGACCGTTCGGCGCACTGGTGTTCGGCCGGATCGGCGACCTCGTCGGCCGGAAATACACGTTCCTCATCACCATCACGGTGATGGGTCTCTCCACGTTCCTCGTCGGCCTGCTGCCGAACTACAGCAACATCGGCATGCTCGCGCCGCTGCTGCTGCTGCTCCTGCGGCTCGCGCAGGGCCTCGCGCTCGGCGGTGAGTACGGAGGCGCAGCCACCTACGTCGCAGAGCACGCTCCGGAGAACAAGCGCGGCGCCCATACCGCGTGGATCCAGACCACCGCCACGGTGGGCCTCTTCCTGGCCCTGGTGGTGATCATCATCTGCCGGACCTCGATGAGCGCCGATGCGTTCAAGGGGTTCCCGGGAGCGTTCTGGGGCGGCTGGCGGATCCCCTTCCTGCTCTCGGCCATCCTCCTGGCAATGTCGATCTACATCCGGCTCAAGCTGAACGAGTCACCCCTGTTCCGCCAGATGAAGGAGCAGGGCAAGGGGAGCAAGGCACCGCTCTCGGAGAGCTTCGGCCAGTGGAGCAATCTCAAGATCGTGATCCTCGCCCTCCTCGGTGCGACCGCCGGTCAGGGCGTGGTCTGGTACACGGGACAGTTCTACGCGCTGTTCTTCCTGGGAACGACTCTCAAGGTTCCCTACGAGACCGTGTACGGGCTCATCGGCTTCTCGCTGGTCCTCGGCACTCCGTTCTTCCTCGTCTTCGGAAGCCTCTCGGACCGGATCGGCCGCAAATGGATCATGATGATCGGGTGTCTGCTCGGCGTTCTCACCTACTTCCCGCTGTACCGAGCGATGACCCACTACGCCAACCCGGCGCTGGAGAAGTTCAACGCCTCGAACAAGGTCACCCTGACCGCCACCGACTGCCAGGTTCACATCTTCGCGCTTCCGACCACGCGCTACAGCGAATGTGACAGGGTTCGAAACATCCTGACCTCGCGCAGCGTCAACTACGACAACGTGGAGGCCCCCCCTGGCTCGGCGCCCGTGCTGAGGATCAACGACACCGAGATCCCGGCCGCCGCCAACATGGACGCCGCAGCGGTCAAGGCCTTCGATGCGAAGGCCACCGCGGCGCTCGCGGCGGCGGGTTACCCTGCCAAGTTCGACTTCGCGGGGTTCAGCTGGAACGGGTCGAGGGCCGGGGACTGGTGGATGATCCTGATCATCCTCTTCATCCAGGTCATCTACGTGACCATGGTGTACGGGCCGATCGCCGCGTTCCTGGT
>Ga0066903_100005044_pt1 | contig 11344 bp, 11 predicted proteins | sample PanSoiMetaGPlot1_FD_67491 | JGI IMG/M metagenome (GOLD analysis project Ga0066903, IMG submission 67491) | Tropical forest soil microbial communities from Panama analyzed to predict greenhouse gas emissions - Panama Soil - Plot 1 (version 2) | ecosystem: Environmental > Terrestrial > Soil >...
GCCTGATAGAAGATGCCGAGCGAATGCGGGAAATATACTCTCGCGTGAATTGAGATTTGAGATCCTGCGGCCGCGCCCCAAGCGGCGCTCGAGAAATCGCCGAATCCGTCGACCGAGACAACGGCAGCCTGATCGAACGGGCAGACAAAGAATGCGGAGCCTAGATGCGCCAGGTGATGCTCGACGCTGTGGACTTCCGCGCGGACGGTCTGACGCGGGAAAGCTTGCTCCAGGAGCATGCGAATTCCCCCCCGCGCGCGCCGACTCCGCAGCCGGCGCAGTACCAGATCGATGTCCGGGCGCTTGAAGAGAAAATAATATACCTTACGCACAAGATTGGCGCGACTATCTTGATTAAATGCGATGTGATCTACTTCCGAGAGCCGGACGCCTGCTTCGTTCAAGCAGTAGGCCACAGCCTGTGAAGGAAAACCAGCCCAATGCTTAATACGACGGAATCTCTCTTCCTCAGCGGCGGCAATCAGCTTTCCATCTTGCACTAACGCAGCCGAGGAGTCGGCATGAAACGCGTTGACGCCCAGAATGATCATTGCGCTCACATTATTACGGGAGTTCGATCAGAGGTACGATGCAGTTTTTCCTGATTGAATCACGCAATAGATTTATCGGACGAGTGCGCTCATCACGAACGAATTAATGAAGAGTACACCGACAGCCAGGTTTCGGATATCTTTGCCCAGTTGAACGAGCTTTCGGCTAGTTTCCGCGCAGCTTGACCAGCGCTCTTGAGACGAGCGCGATTGGGCAACACACCGATCAGAGCTTTCGCGATATTCTGTGGATCAGTTGTTATTTTGAAGGCGGCTCCGGCCTCGAAACCTTCTGGAAGATTACACTGTTCCGTAATGAATACTGGTTTGCCAAAAGCCCAAGCCTCCAAGACTGTCATCGGAAGTCCCTCGCTATAAGAGGCTAGGATCGCCGCGTCTGCATTCGCATACAAAACATCTTTAGTGTCGCCAAAAACTGCCCCCGTAAATTTAACGTGTTGCTGAAGATCATATCTTCTGACGATCTCTTGCAATTCATCCAGATAGCCACCGTCATCCCAGCCCGCAATCACCAACAGCCAGCGCGCCTGGTCGATCGCAACATTTTTCTGAAATATTGACCAAGCAAGCAAAGTCTCCGCGATCCCCTTCTTTGGATGTAACCGACCAAGATATAAAAGAGTTCTTTTGGATGATTCCTGCCAATTGACGTTTTTTGGTAACTCTATTCCGTTCGGGATTTTTACCACATGATCGCGAAACCCGAGCTTATCGAGGTCCCTGACCTCACCTTCCGTGAGAGCGTGAATACATGATGCATTGCGTAGGTTGGCCCATTCAAAAGCCGCCCCTGCTATCCATTTCTTCAGAGCGCTATGTCGAAGCGCCCAATGGTCTACCATTCCGTGAGTGGATACCACAACCGGATTCCCGGTCCGACGCCCCCAGATTTGAGCAGCGATAGATCCGTAGGTCCACAAACCGTGCAAATGAACCAGATCAGGGTGTTCCTGATCTAGAACTTTCAACAGGTCGGATGAGAAGGCGAACGATCTGAGCCCTAGGGTCCGATAAGTGAGCGCCCGTACTCCAATTGTGCGGTCGGGAGGATCGCCGGCAGCAAGTACAATATCCACTCCCTTTCCCGCAAGCAGTTCGTAGAGAGGAAACATGGCTGGAGGAATGCCTCCTCCGCGTACGGATAAGTAATTTGTTAGCGCGACGATTTTCAATGCAAACCTGCTAAAGCATCAACTCTGATTTCAAGTATCCGGTGAGCAGGCAGATAGCGATCATGAATCAGTGGGACCAATTGCTTGGCGGCGAGGTAAAGAACGCTTGCGCCATAATCGGCCATAAATCCAAAGCGCGAGCGTCGGTAGGGCCAACACCGTCGTCCACTGTATGCTGCGCATGGTGAGGGCGGCGCAAAGGAAGCCTGACGCGTAAAGCAATTGCGCGAATGGCGAGTTTACGTTGCGACCTATGCGGTTCCACAACTCGGCACCGGCACCTAACAAAAGACCAGCAACGAGGACCGCGAAAAAGCCACCTGATATATAGGCCTCCCCAACGAAGGTGCAGGCTAAAGTTACTGACGCGGAATCGGCACCTAGGGCATCCTCGATACTGATGCTCAGACCCTCGGGCTTGCCGGGCCAAAGGACTCGCGGAATCGGATGAAGCAGGCCTTGATATGCGACTTCAAATCCAAGATATCCATACAAATTTGGAAACACTTCGGTTAAGCGAGAAATGATAACCATATTGCGATCTATATATAGGCTTCTGACGGAGTGTTCGTCGAACGAATAATTATCAAGACCTTCTGCTCTAAATTCAAGCATGAAGCTCATCGCCCACATCAATAGAACAACTATGGGCACCCCCTGATACAACACATGCGAAAGCTTGAGTCTGGATTTGTTCAAAAAATAAGCGCCTAGGAAAGTAATGACATAAGTTGCAAGGATGTTTCTTGTTCCTGAAGAAAATCCAAAGTACAAGGTAAACAGAAGGACAATCGTTACCACGGTTTTCTGAATGAAGTTGTAGTCGTGCGAGCGTGCATAGATAAGCCCAGCAACTGGCGGAATGAGATAGATCAGCGCTCCAACCTCGTACAACAACGCATTTACATCTCCGTACCGCCCTCGGGCCCAGGATTGTGAAAAGCGAGGAAGTGACATCTGTCGTAAGACCTCGAATGGATCGAAGTTTACGGAAAGGAAGATGTGCAAATAGCCCAACAGAGTTGCCAATACGAACAGAAGGAAAATATTGGCCGGTGACACATCGATAAAACCTGAAATTTGAGAGTAACCGGTGCGCCTCGGCACCAAATGCCGCCCGACGGCTAGTCCCGCAAATCCAAGGAGCACAGCATACGTCCCGCTCGTAGCGGGTACCGGCATCACGAAAGCATCGACATCCGGTTGCGGGGAGAGAAATTCAAGGAACGTGAGACCGTAGAGTACCAGAAACATCAAAATGTCGACCCGGATCAGGGCACGGACCCCCGACGTTGCCTCGATAGCAGTTGCAATGCCCAACGACAATCCGACGCCCACCGCAGCGACCATGAAGATGTTCGAGGCGCGGTCCGACGGAAGCATAACGTAAGTGAGCGCGAGACCTACCAATATCACAACCGTGGCCGCACTCGTGCTCGCAGGACGCCAAGTCGTACCGGAGTTAACTTTAACCATGTGGGCCCTCTCGATGCCCGGCACTGCCGGCGCCCAATCCCACCAAGACCTTTCGCCGAAGGCTACGACAGACGAGCAACATATTTTTTCTTCCCGTATAGGAGCATTTCCGTAACATTAAACACCCGCCTTCGAAAAAGCTTGCCCCGCGCCGCCCGTTTAAACCGCGCAATAAACTCATTCGGACGGAACCCAGTGTCGGCAAATTTCGCTAAGAACCTCTTGTCGGACGGAAGGTGCAAGATGCTTTGTTTCAATGCAATGTCCAAAGCCACTTGCTTAAAGTTTGTTCTCGCCGTCCACCAACGCGCTATAAATCCGAGTTGGCCAGCATCCATCACGCTCAAATCCGCGCTAGGGATAGCAGCTGAAAGGAGCACCTCATCGCCCATGTGATGTAGCTGATTGACATGTTCAATATAGCTCGGCCAAAGTCGAAATACCGTTTCGGCAAGCCTCTGAAAGCTCTCGGCGTGGCCAAATAGAAATTCGCCGCCAAACCATCGGCATTCTGACAAGCGCTTGCCACTTACTCTCTGAAGGTCCGCAAGCACTTTCTCGTAACCAAATTCACTGATCACCTGATTGGTAATGTCGTAAGCCAGCATACTACCTGGGGCTATAGAGGGAAAATCGATCGCAGAAATCATCACAGTATCGATATCAATAATGCCCAACTGCTCCCCTAGGCGTCCCGAGCCAGCGAAACGATAGAGTTCAAGTTTACGGTGAGCCGCCCAGAAAGGCAGATGGTCCGGGACACTTAGAGAAAATGCTTGCTCGAAAAGATCGATCTCATCAAGGCCTAACTCGTGGATACGGCGCTCAACGCAAAGTCTGTCATTCGTAACCAGTCGAAACTTGTACCCATGGTGAGCAACGGATCTCGCGCACAAGATTGCGCAACGCAGGTAAATGTCGAGCGGATCGCCGCCCCCTCGAATGTTTGCATGCTTCCTTCGCCGCTTATCAACAAATAAGAGGCCGTATAAAATTGGTGTTGCATGTGATTGCACTAGCTGATCCTCAATTGCTTTGAAGCTTGACCAAACACAAAGCCCTTAAATAGAGCGCCCCTACAAAGACGTCGAACGCGTTTCACCTTCCCGCCCTCTTGATCCCGCCCGTACGCAATCGAACACCTGAAGCCATTTCTCGGCGCCGGCTTCGGGCGTCAAGTGTTTTGCCTTTCGCCGTGACCTCTCGCCAAATTGGCGCGCGAGCTCGACATTGGTAAGTGTTTTCATCGCTGCGTGCAATGCATCGACGTTGTCGGCGGCAACACGTAGTCCACTGATGCCATCCTCCACAAGATCAAAGCCCGCGCCAACTGCATCTGATGTAATGATCGGAAGACCCGCAGCTATCGCCTGATTCACTACCACGCCCCACCCATCGTGCCGGCTCGGCAGCACAAAAACATCGCTCTTTGCAAAATATTCCGGTAAGCGCTCCGGGGGCTGAAAGCCTTCGTAGTGAACTCTCGACTGTGCAGCGGGGCTCACCATCTCAAGGAAGTTCGGCAGGTCCGCCTCACGCCCTACCAGCAGCAGCCGAGCCTCTAGCCCGCCTGCAATGAGACGATCGAAGGCGAGCAATAATAAATCGACTCCTTTGCGCCGGATCATCTGGCCACAAAACAGAAATGTGATGGACGAACCTATGTGACTGTTGCGAGGGATCGACAAAAAAGACGATAGATCGCAGTGATATGGAACACAGAAGTGCGGGACGTTGGGGAAACGCAATTTGAAATCCGCCTCCGCCGCGCTGCCTATCGCCACCGTTGCCGACGCCCGCGACATTGGCGCAGCAAGTCGGCGTTGGATGATCCCTTTCAATCCGGTGTTGCGATGAAGGCGTTCCCCCCAAAACAACCAACGTTTCCCGCGAAGCCCGTACCGCATCAACCACTGTCCTGTAACAGAGGTGAAGGTACTGACAACAATAAGATCCGGGACGGAGAGATTCGGAAGTCCCCAGTTCACGTTAATGCGCTCATCTCCGAACGGCAATGAAAAGCCGGGTAGAATTCGTTCAAACGATCGCAACGGTTTCTCGGGCCAGGGGGAGTCGGGCGATGCAGCTGCCATGTAGCACACACTGAGATCGACATCATCTCGTGCGGCCAGCGCTCCGAACAGATCCCGTTGATATGGTGTCGGCACCATGGTAACAAATAAAGCTTTGTGCTTCGGCTTCATTCGATCAAATTTGCTCCATTTGTTGGACGAAGGACTCGCAAATGGCCAAGATCGCGACTAGGACTCGATCGGTTTTTCCGTTCGCGCGTCCTCATGATCCTCGGGGCGCGAGGGGTATGCAGGGCGCTCTTTTTAGATTTTATTGGTCGAAGGTTTGTCGGTAATCAACGCGCTGGATGCTGACGGAATCGACTATTTTGGCCATGGATTTGTCCCTTGTTGCCCGACAACCAAAACCGGCCCGCGAAATGGTAATCCCGATCTTCCCAAGAAAGAAGGGAGCCAATATCGCGCTGATTCTGGGGAGGTCAAGGATGGCGCAAGCCGTTGTGGGTGCTCAACTCTCGTCCAAAGCCCCGAAAAATCCTCCGCTATTCGAAAATACGCAGCCATTGGTCGCCAATACTAGCCAGGCCAAATCGTTTGGTAGATACACAGTTGGCCGATAATTCTTGCAGGCGCACCGGCTCGGCGAGACAGCGCCGCAGCGTTGCCACAATCGAGAAACAAGTGATCTCTGGCAGCAGGTAGCCATTCTTCCATCTTCCACAACGTCGCCACAGAATTTCGTAGTGATTACGGGCAATTTCCAGGCTTGGGCCTCCAGCTGCGTCAGGCCGAACAGCAAATCGAGTGCACCGCGCTGGTGCAGAGCCCGTGCAACCGCGTAATGTTCACGAGCCCCGAGCTGGCAACAAACCCATTGCTCCGTCTATACCAACCCTTCTTGCGCTCGACACGCCATTAACGACGCCCCACCCGTCGGCTGAAGCCCTGCGAACGCTGGGATAAATGTTACCGGTCAAACCAAGCGAAGCTAATATTTGGACACCAACCACCAATTCTCCTTGGAGCGTACCTCAGGTCCGAGTAGGCGCATCGGCCGTTGATCGACTTTTGTAAGCTGGAGACCTCGCTGGGTGAACAAGCGCGGGATACTGTCTAAGAAAGACTCCTGATGCACTTCGATCACGAAATAATTCGTTGGATTCAGCCATGACATTGCACCTTCCAAAACGTCCATCTCAGCACCTTCTACGTCGATCTTCACCAAAGTGTGATCGCGACTATAAGGAGCTCCCACTTTCCACCGTACTGCATCGAGCGTCGTAATTCCCGGACCATCTTTGCTCCCAACCAGTGTTTGAAAAATATTTATCTTCGTTGGTCCGACTGTTTTTTGGTCGATACTCTGTCGCAAAGTATATGCGTGCTTTTGTTGCGGCTCGAATGCAATTATTTCGCACGCCTTTTTTCCAAGGCGCTGAAATGCAGCTGCGCAGCCCAACGTGAAATAGCCGTCATTCGCGCCGACATCAAGGACTCGAGTCACCAATGGAAGTACCCGCTCCAAGCAAAAGTTCAGCTCACGTTCATAGAGCCCAAAGACTTTTCGCATCGAGTTGCGAGGATTCATGACGATAACCGCTCCACGGAAGGGTCCCCGTAAAATTCGCGTCGGTTTCGTTCGATCCGGAAGAAGTGACTTTAAGAGCTTGAGAGACATCGATGCGTTCCATATTCATCCACTACCATAATTGACGGTGGCGAATGCAAGATGAAAACCTGTCGGTGCTTTATGGAGATTAGAACCGTCTAGCTCGATGAAAATGGAGGAATTTTCTTAGCGTTTGCGGAGTCACAGGTTTTCGATATTCACGATGGCGATAACAATCGCCCGGTATACTGAACACGCCAGAGCAAATGCCGCGGACTCGCCCCATTCGAATGCAATAAGCGACTTTGTTTGCCAGCTGAAGAATACCCCAACCCCATCCACTTATGGGGTAGTGTAGGAATGCAAACAGCCCGACGTTGGCAATAACTCCTGAGGTGATTTCCGGTGACTCATGATGTATAAGATCGGTATCATGCAACACTCGCAACTCTCCTGATTCGTAGATTTGCCAGCCCGCGGCGTACAGTTGCAGGCTCAGGTCGCTCTCTTCCATGCCATAGGGTACAGCCCGTGCAAGATATCCACGAACCTGTCGGTAGGCGGCCAAACGGACGGCGTAACCACATCCTATGTAGTTCGGAACGCGAACCAAGCTTTTGGTCCGCGCCTTCGTAAGCTCGTGGCGATGCCAAATGCTCGCTCCGACAATTGCGGCTTCGGGATGTTCGGAAAATAGTCGCTCCACCCGAGAAAAGAAATCAGAATCGACGGGATATGAGTCATCATCAAAACTTGCCGCGTACGGTGTACCGCAAGCCAGCAAACACCGATGTCGCCCTCCACCGGGACCTAACCGGATTGGTGTGGTCAACACCCCAACGGTCGGGAATCTTTTATTCAGTTCGCGCTCAAGCGTGCCGTTCGCCAAATCAACGTGAACCCAGATCTCTGTCGGTTTTGGATCACATTTTTGAATCTTCTCCAATACGGAGAGAACTGCCAAACCCCTATTATAAGTCGGAATAATAACCGCGATCGGAACCGTGCTTGTCAATTGTGGGACCCCATCCAGCTGGTACGGAAGTGCTCTAGCCTACCGCCTGCCTGGCTAATTTAAAATGAGTGAAAAGGTGCATCCCAGGCTCGCTCGACGTTTCCGACGCGGCGAAACGCGGTCAGTTGGACTTTTCCAAGATAGCGAGCCACGCGGTAGGTGAATTTGTCCTTTTCGCGGTAGCAACTCAGATCAAGTTCATTCAAACCTGTCCGTGGGACGCTCGTGCGTAGAAATTGTAAGACCTTTGCGAGCGGCGCGCGAGTTTCGCGCACAAGCTCATAAACTACATACAAGTTGTTATGAGTGGAGAGGGCCGCAAGTCCTTTATAGATTCGCCCGGTCCTTCCCACGGCCTTCCGAGTCTGGAGCAATTCCGTGAGCACGGGGCAGAAGTCAGACGTCGCTTGATTCAAATCTGTGTGCATGCCCCTCACAATTTCGTTGTTTATCGTGAACCGATCATCCTTGCTGGCACCCCCGCGACCTTCTCGTTTGGTCGAACCTGACGCGTCACGACCGCGCCTGCCCCAATCACAGCCCCATCCCCAATAGTGACGCCCTTCAAGATGATTGCACCCGCGCCGACCCAGACGTTGTTTCCGATTCGCACCGAGCCGCTGACGAGCGGTTGTTGGGCAGTGGGGCGAGCCAATTCGATGCCATGGTCGTGGTCCGTGATGTAGCAGAATGGGCCAATAAGGCAGTCGCGTCCGACCTCGATCCTTTCCGATGCATCGAACATGGTGAAGCGGTTAACGTAAGTGCCGCCTCCTATGACCAATCTCGCAGCCGTCTTACGCAAGCCGGTTGTCAGTAAAACCACGTCATCGTCTAAGGCAACCATCTCATCGATCTCGATATCCCACGGATTTCTCGGAACGCGGATGCGACGAATCCAGCACCTGCGGCCGATCCTCGCGCCCAGTAATCGCAAATGGATAATGCGCAGACGCATGGCGACTGCACCCGGATAACGTATCAAGCGATTGATTAAATCGTCGCGGAAGGCTGCCGTGCACAAAGTCAGCCAAAAGATTTGGTGCGACGGAACCCTTCGGCCACCGCAAGGATAGGGAAGGCCGCAAGATACTTGATCCGACCGAGCGATGCATTCCATGCGAAGGTCGAGATATACAAACGCCATGCTTCGCGTCGCAGACCTTGCCGCAGACAACCGAGTGTTACCGGGCGTACGTGGCGCGTGAGAATTCGGCGTCGATCCTTTGCTCGCGCTTTCCCCCCTGGATAACGCCCTCCTCGTTCAGCGCGGACTCTGGACCATGTCCCCGCTAGCAGCCGCTTATGGTCTTTTGACACGCTCGTCGCATGCTCCCGAAAAGCAAACGTCACCGGAGCAGTGATCTGGACAAAACCAGAGGCGACTCCCAATCTCAAGGTCAGGTCGGTGTCTTCGTCGTTAACCCACTCTTCGGTGAAACCACCAACAGCTTCAAACGCGTCGCGACGAACGATAAACGACGATGCGCCCCACCATCGCCATTGATCGCCCGATGCGAGGTAGTCCACAAACCATTCGTCTTGCGCTGCACTAAATGCCACCTTGTCCAGTGCCAGCTGATCAGAGAAAACATGCGGTTTGCCGACAATGAATGACGGCTCCTGATGTCCCCGGATCACGTCATGATAGACCTGCAAGGTCCAAGGAAACCATAGATCGTCACTGTCGAGAAATGCCAGATATCTTCCGTGGGCCTGGCTAGCGCCGAGATTGCGCGCAGGGCCAGCCCCCCGATTGGACTGTTGGAACACGCGGACGCCTTTTCCCAACGATTGCAGATATTTCATAGTCCCATCGGTAGAACCATCATCCACCACGATAATCTCGAAATCTGTGAACGTCTGGCCAAAGACGGATTCCAGCGTGTCAAACAAGAGCTCAGCACGATTAAATGTGGGAACAATAACCGAGAACGACACCATGACTACCTTTGGGACTCAGCTCGTCTTGAAACGCAGGACCTTCAACTCAAGGGCGTTACGATAGCCTCGGTATGATGATCCTACAGTTATCCTCAGATGCTACATTATTTGCGGGTGCACCAGGCAATGCGACATGCCGGATCGGAAATCTTCACTAAGAAGAGACTTCAGGAAATCGGCGCACGGATCCCGCTCAACCAGCCGTATTGCCAATCCCTTAGCAAATGCTCGGCAAACAAGAGGAGCGCTTTCTCTAAACAGTTCCCCGACCAAGTGCGGGCGACCACTATAAGCGAGCGCTTCAGCCAGCCTTGTCCCTAACCCCAATTGAGTGGCAAGTGCTTTTGCCACATGGACAACTGATCGACCATGAACGCGCAGGACAAAATCACGGATGCTCTGCATTCCCCGCCCGAACGATCGATGAGTTTCGGTTGCGCGGGCAGTTTTCGACTTTGGCATGAAAGTATATACCGCTTGAGCATCCTCGATGAACAAAAAGGGCGTTTTGACCAAGAGCGAGCGACAGGCCTCTTGCAGTCCGGGTTCTTGCACTTTAGGGCCAACACGGAGATCGGTTTTGCCACCAAGTCGCCATAGAAGACCGCCGTTCGAGAGTCCCTCAATCAGGAATAGCCTTGCACGCAGATCAAGGGGCGCGACACTACCCGCCGAGAACCATTGACCACGCGTCGTCTCATTTGCGGGGTGGAGGCCGACGCCTTCCTCACTGATTCGCTGGTTGGCAAGAATCAAATCCCAACCGTTCTTAACTATATGATTGACAATCAGGGACAAAAAATCGGGAAGCCAGAAGTTGTCGTCTTCAAGCAAACAGCCATAGTCTCCACCCGATACCCTTACAGGAGAAAAACACTGATCAATGTTTCCCGCAGCACCCAATTTTTGAGGATTACGCACATAAGAAATGCGCTCATCTGCAATGCCCAGAATGACATCTCTTAAATCAGAGGACGCGGAATCATCGAAAACCACTGCCCTCCAATGCGGGTAAGTTTGGCCCTGAAGGCTCTTGACGGCACGGCGTAACATTTCTGGCCGTTCGTAAGCAGGTATCCTCACTTCAAACGTTGTTGGCCGATTCATCAACATGCACCCGACCCAGCGTTGCAAATGATCGGTTCGGACAACGCCAAGCGCAGCTTTCCCGCCGGTATGGCGGACCTTCGCCCAGGCGCCAGCAGGTGATCATCTCGCCGCTGCGTCACATGACCGGAGCAGCAATCTGGCGAAACCAGAAGCACCGCATAGCCGATCGCTCGCCTGTCAACGCTTTAGCAGCGACGGTGGAAGGGTCGACACACTTCGCGCCGATGCCACTGGACGCCGCACAGAATGTTAGGCGCGCGCTTGCGCGCTGAAGACCTTTCAGGTAATCGCGGTGGCCGTGGACAAGTCTCGACGAACGTTCGAAGGCCCCAGCCTTGTCGACGATCGCGCATCTTGCGATGTCAAATGGTAGGCGCAAGTTCCTGAGGCCTGCCGGCCCAAAGAGGGGGTCT
>Ga0066903_100005045_pt1 | contig 11344 bp, 8 predicted proteins | sample PanSoiMetaGPlot1_FD_67491 | JGI IMG/M metagenome (GOLD analysis project Ga0066903, IMG submission 67491) | Tropical forest soil microbial communities from Panama analyzed to predict greenhouse gas emissions - Panama Soil - Plot 1 (version 2) | ecosystem: Environmental > Terrestrial > Soil >...
CCGCTCAATCCGCCGTTGCCCTTCGGGTCACCCGTCGTGCTAACGCCATGCGAGCCGCTCGATGCGCCGGCCGATCCGCCTCTGGTGACGTCGCCGCGACCGCCCGACGCGGCGTTCGCGCCGAACCCGCTGCCTGGCGCGGTGTCGGCGTCCCCGCCGATCTTGTGCGAGTCCGCGGAAGCAGAACTCCCACCGGAACCTCCGCCTGCCCCCCCGCGGCCGGATCCTACAGACACAAACGCGCCGCCGGACTGACTCCCGGCTGCCACGCCGCCGTCCAAGCCCGATTCTCTCGTGGTCCGGCCGCCGCTCATGTCCCGGCCCGTGGCCGCGTCGCTGTGGGCCGCGCCCTGCGGTCCCCGCGACCCATCCGGGGGCCCGGACACATCGGTGGTAGCGGCGCCCGACAGCGGTCCCGCGGCGGCGTTGAGCAGGTAGACCATCGTCACGCCGGACGGCAGCAGGCCGTCCATCCGCAGCTGTGCCGCGCGCCGCGCGGTCACGACGAGCGTGTCGCTCTTCGCCGCGGCCGGAGCGAAGCGTTCCTGCTCCGCGGCCGGCAGTGACCTCGCGACGCGACGCAGCCACCCGTTCTGCCGCTCGAGAGCCGCGGCAGCCTCTTCCACTCCGCGCGGATCGTCGCCGTAGGCGCTTGCGCCGATCTCGGCGGCGCGGGCGCGGGTCACGTCGAGCAACATCGCGGCGCGATGCATCGCATCCCCGGCGAGCTGCACCCGCATCGCATCGATTTGCAGCGAGATCCCATACAGTGGACCGGACGGCGAGAGCGCCATCTCGAGCGCGTGCGCGCCGAGAGCCGCGCCCATCACGAAGAACGTCGCGGCCGTCACCGCGGTCAGCCAACGGCCGGTGCGCCGCCACGCGGCCGGCACGTGGCGCACGCCCGGAAAAGCCGCGGGCCGGGGGCGTGCGGCCTCGACGGTGGCGAGGAGGGCACGCCGCAGCGCCAACCGGCTCCGCGGAAGAGGCATCCACTGCACCGACGCCCGCAGGCGCCGGGCCATATCGCGCAATTCGAGCAGATCCGGCGGGGCCTCCACACCGTCCACTTCCGGGCCGCCGCCGGGTTCGAGGAGGCCGGCCAAGAGGCGCTCGAAGATCAGCTCCTCAGTCGGAGGCACCGGCAACTGCATCGACCGGCGACGCCTCCCTCCACAGCGCCCGCAGCGCCGCCAACGCGCGCAACTGCAAGCTGCGCACGGCCTCTTCGGTTCGGTTCATGATCTCCCCGACTTCGCGCGCGCGAAGTCCCGCCACGACGCGAAGCAGCAGGACCTGCCGGTGTTCCGGCGAGAGCGCATTCACGCAATCCCACAGCATTGCGCTCTCCAGGCGGCCGATGGCGAGCTCTTCGGGGTCCTGCTCCTCCGGCACCGCCGGGGCGACGGCCCGTTCTTCGACGCGGCGCCGCCGCCAATGGCGGGCGGCGAGATGATCGGCGATGCCAACGAGCCAGCTGCCGATTTGCCGGGGCTGCGTGCCCTTGCGCAACGCCGCCAGCGCGATGGCGAAGACTTCGGCGGCCAGCTCCTCGGCGATCTGCGCGCTACGCAGACGTCCGACGAGGAACCTGAACACGCGCGGGTAGTTCGTGTCGTAGAGGTCGCCGAACGCTGCGGGATCTAGCGCCGGCGGCCGTTCGTGTTGGTCGATATGCTCGTCTGCGTCTGGTTGCACTGGTCGTCCCCCGAACGGCCTTCGTGTGTCAATGTGTCTACGCTGCCGCGATCCGTGACGGAATTCCCCAGAAGTTGTGCACAACGCGACGTGTGGAATGACCGAGTATCTGTGCACTACTCGTTCGAGCGCGCCGCGCCCGGCGCACGAAGCACGGTGCGCAGATGTGCAACAATGCGCGGCACCGCCGTGCGGCCCGGCTCGGGTCCCTCGTATTCCACCGAAACGCAGCCAGCGTACTTCGCGCCGCGCAGGAGTGCGAGCACGCGGTGGTGATCCACGGCAGCGTCTTGCCCGTCCGGGGCGACGCGCGTGAACTTGGCGTGCACGTGCCAGGCGCGGCCGGCAGTGTCCGCGATCGACGCGGCGCCGTCGAGAAAATTGCCCGTATCGAGGAGCAGGCCGAGCGCCGGACTCTGCACCTCACGGAAAATCGCTTCGACGTCGGCGGCGGTCTGCACGAATCCGCCGTGATTGTGATTTTCCAGCACCAAGCGCACGCCGCTCGAGGCGGCCTGCGTGGAGACCGCCCGCAGCGACGCGATCATCCCGGGCCATCGCGCCTCCCGCCCGCCTTCGGGCCACCCGGCGAACGTGCGCAGGTGGCGGGCGCCGCATGCCTGCGATGCCGCCATCCACTCGACCGTCCGGCGTTCCTCGTCGCGCCGGCGCCGCTCCTCGGCGACGCCGAAGTTGTTCATAAGGGCGATGTTCGCGATCTCAAGCCCAAAGCGCGCCGCGGCGTCCCGGAGCGCGTCGAGCCGCGCGGGCGCCGGGTCACCGATGTGCCTGTCCTCGAGTTCGACGGCGGTGAGGCCGAGTTCTTCGGCGCACAGCCGGAACCACTCCGGCAATGACAGGCGGCCGGTGCCGATCTCGTCGTCGTACGATTGTGAACTGCAACCGAGGTACACAGTCGCACCGTTACCTTCCCGCACCGGGGCGAGGCGGGGCGCATACATTTGCGGGTCGAAGGATCTTGGTGTTGGGGATGGAGCGCGCATACTCCTGCCGGAGGAAGCGGACATGAGCCGGGATTTGTACCAGGATCTCACACAGCCTGCGCTGGCGGCGTATCTCGAGGGCCTGATTCCAGCCCGCCCGCCGGTGCTGCGGGAGATGGAGGCCGACGCCGCATCCCGCCGGTTCCCCATCGTCGGCCCCGTCGTCGGGCAGCTCTTCTATCTGCTCGCGCGGCTTGCGGGCGCGCGGCGCGTCTTCGAATTAGGCTCGGGGTTCGGATACTCGACGGCGTGGTTCGCCATGGCCGTGCGGGACAATGGCGGGGGCGAAGTCCATCACGTCGTGTGGGACGAGACACTGTCGCGGCAGGCCCGCGGCTACCTCGGCCGGCTCGGCCTCGGCGATATCGTGCGGTTTGCGGTCAACGAGGCGGTCGCGGAATTGCGCGCGGCGCCCGGCGAGTTCGACGTGATCTTCAACGACATCGAAAAAGACGGCTACCCAGCGGCGTTTCCGGTGATGAAGGCGCACCTGCGCCGGGGCGGGGTGCTCCTCGTCGACAACATGATCTGGCGGGGCCGCGCGCTCGACCCCGCGGTGACCGATCCCGCCACGCGGGGGGTGCGCGAGCTTACGCGTCTGCTGTTTGAGGACCCCGACTTCAGCGGTGTGATCGTGCCGCTCCGGGACGGCGTCTTCGTAGGGCAGAGGCGGCCCTAAGCCGCCGCGCGCTTCCCCCGCACATGCGCAGCCGCCGGTTTTGGGCCTACATTCGGTGCTACCGGCGCGCGTATTTCATCGGGTACGCGGGCGGACTCGTCTCGATCGCCATGGCGCAGTCCTCGCCATGGGTCTTGCGGCTTGCGGTGGATGCGATCCGGCACCACGCGGGCGCGGGGCCGCTCGCCGCGTATGCCGCGGCGCTCGTCGCGCTCGCGGCGGCGGAGGCCGCCGCGAGCTACGTGATGCGCTGGTCGATCCTTGGGGCCGCCTACCGCGTGGAAACGGACCTCCGGCGCGAGTACTTCGCGCATCTCCAGCGCATGGGGCTCGCGTTTTTCGAGCGCACGCCCACCGGCGACCTCATGGCGCGGGCCGTCAACGACATCCGGGCCGTGCAGCGGTTCGCCGGCGTCGGCCTCATGCGCTCCGTTCACACCACCGTGATGCTCGTCGCCTCCGTGGCCTTCATGCTGAGCATCAGCGTCCGCCTGACCCTATGGATGCTCGCGATTCTCCCCTTCGTCACCCTCGTCTTTCTGCTCCTCGGCCGCGAGATCCATCGCCGCTTCGACGCCGTGCAGACGCAGTTCAGCGCGCTTTCGGCGCGCGTGCAGGAGATGATGAGCGGCATCCGCGTGGTCAAGGCCTTCGCCCGGGAACCCGACCAGCTCGCGCGGTTTCGCGACGCGTCGGCCGAGGTCGTGCATGCCAACCTCCGCCTGGCCCGCGCGCAAGGCGCGCTGTGGCCGGCGATCGGCCTAATCGTCGGCGTGGCATCGGTTGTGCTGCTCTGGCAGGGCGGCGGCGCTGTGATCCGCGGCACGCTCACCCTCGGCGAGCTGGTGCAGTTCACCTACTACCTGGCGCGACTCAGTTTTCCGATGATCGCGCTCGGGTGGGTTACCAATCTGTGGCAGCAGGGCCGCGCGTCCATGATCCGCCTGGACGAGATCTTCGCGCAGCCGCCGGCGGTCGCGGATCCGGCCGCGCCGCTCGCCGCGGGCGGCATCCGCGGCGAGATCACGTTCCGCCGGGTAAGCGTCGTGTTTGATGGGAAGATGGCGCTCCGCGACGTGAGCCTCGTCATGCCGGCCGGCCGGACTGTCGCCGTCGTCGGCCCAACAGGCGCCGGTAAGACGACGCTGGTGTCGCTGATCCCCAGGATTTTCGACCCGACCGAGGGGCAGGTGCTCGTCGACGGCCATGACGTCCGCCAGCTGCCGCTGGCGGCGCTGCGGAGCGCGGTGGCCGTCGTGCCGCAGGAGCCGTTCTTGTTTTCGGACACCCTGTACGAGAACATCGGGTTCGGATCGCCGGACGCGCGTCCCGCCGCGCGGGAAATGGTGCTCGCGGCGGCCGCGATCTCGCAGATCGCCGTGGACGCCGCCGATTTTCCGCTCGGCTACGACACCGTCGTCGGCGAGCGCGGCGTCACGCTGTCGGGGGGCCAGCGGCAGCGCGCGACGCTCGCGCGGGCGGTGATGCGCGATCCGCGGATCTTGATCCTCGACGACGCGCTGAGCAGCGTAGATACGCAGACGGAACAGGCGATCCTGGAGGGTCTCCGCGGCGTGATGGCGGCGCGCACGAGCATCGTCATCGCGCACCGGATCTCGACAATCCGCGCGGCCGACTGGATCGTCGTCCTCGACGGCGGGCGGCTGGTGGATCAGGGGACGCACGACGACCTGATCGGCCGTGGCGGGCTCTACGCGGACCTCTACGAGCGCGAACTGGTGCGCGAGGCGCTCGAAGCCGACGAGACGACGTTCGCCGACGCGGCCGGCGGCGCGGCGCCGCAGACGGACGGGGACGACAAACAGGACGGGCCCGGACGATGAGCGTGGTATTCGACGAGGATCCGATCCTCGGGCGCGCGTACGACGCACGGCTCGTGCGGCGGCTGCTCGGCTATGTCCGGCCGTACACCGTGACGGTCTCGCTCGCCATCGCCCTGCTGCTGCTCGCATCGCTCGCGGACCTCGCCGGCCCGGCGCTGTACCGCATCGGCATCGACCGGTACATCGCGCCCCCTGCGCAGTCCACCGGCCGCGCCGGCGCCGCGGCCGCGGATTTCCACGGGCTCGCGGTCCTCGCGGCCGTCTACCTCGCCGTGCTGGCCTTCGGGTTCGGGGCGCGCTGGGCGCAGAGTTACCTTATGCAGGCGGTCGGTCAGCACGTCATGGCCGACCTGCGCGCCCAAATGATCGGCCATCTGCAACGGCTCTCCATGAGCTTCTTCGCGCGCACGCCGGTGGGCCGGCTCGTCACGCGCGTCACGAACGACGTCGATGCGCTGAACGAACTGATCACCTCAGGCGCGGTGGCGATCTTCGGCGACATCTTCACGATGATCGGCATCATGGCGGTCATGCTCTGGATGGACTGGCGCCTTGCGCTCGCCGTGTTCGCGGTGCTGCCGGTCGTCTTCGTGATCACCGAGCGCTTCCGGCAGCGGTCCCGGGACGCCTACCGCGCGGTGCGCACGCGGCTCGCGCGCATCAACGCTTACTTGAACGAACAGATCACCGGCATGACCGTCACGCAATTGTTCACGCAGGAGCCGCGGGCCCTGCGCGCGTTCGACGGTCTGAACGCCGCGCACCTCGAGGCGAGCCTCGGCGCGACCCGCAATTTCTCCCAGTTCTATCCGGCCATCCAGTTCATCGGCGCGCTCGGCGTGGCGCTCCTCCTCTGGTACGGCGGCGGCCAGATCGCCCGCGGGGTGGCGACGCTCGGCGTGCTGGTCGCGGCGATCCAGTACGCGGAGCGGTTCTTTGATCCGCTGCGGGACCTCGCGGACAAATTCAATATCTTCCAGGCTGCGATGGCCTCGTCGGAGCGGATCTTCCGCGTGCTGGACGAACCGGTCACCGTCCTCGATCCGCCCGAGCCGTCGGCTCTGCAGGGCTTCCGCGGCGAGCTCGAGTTTCGCGACGTGTGGTTCGCGTATCGCGACGACGCATCTCCCCGGGCGGGGATCCCGTCCGCGGACGGCGGCGGACCGAGGGCCGAGTCCGGGCCCTCGTCGGGCGACGGGGAGTGGGCTCTCCGCGGCGTCTCTTTTGCGATTCGGGCCGGGGAGCGCGTCGCCATCGTCGGGCACACCGGCGCCGGCAAGACGTCGATCATCAACCTGATCACGAGGTTCTACGATCCGCAGCGCGGAGCGGTCCTCGTCGACGGCACCGACGTGCGGCGGCTCGAGCAGCGCGACCTGCGGCGCCACGTCGGGCTCGTCCTGCAGGACGTCTTTCTCTTCTCCGGGACGATCGCGGACAACATCCGCCTCGGCAACCCCGAGATTTCGGACGCCGACGTGCAGCGCGCCGCCGAACAGACCGGCGCGGCGCGGTTTATCGAGGCTCTGCCGCGCGGGTACGCGACGGTGCTCCACGAGCGCGGCGCCGGGCTCTCGTCGGGGCAGAAGCAGTTGATCGCGTTCGCCCGCGCGCTCGCCGCGCACCCCGAGATCCTGCTGGTGCTCGACGAGGCCACGAGCAGCGTGGACGCCGAAACAGAAGCGCTGATCCAGCGTGCCCTCGGCGCGGCCCTGCGCGGGCGGACGGCCATCGTGATCGCGCACCGTCTCTCGACGGTCCGCTACGTCGACCGGATCCTCGTCCTGCACAAAGGCCGCGTCGCCGAGGAAGGCACGCACAACGCGCTGCTGGCGCAGGACGGCATCTACGCCAAATTGTACAAGCTCCAGTTCGCTGATCTCGACTGACCGCGGTCTGTCCCCAATCGACGAACGTATCTCGGATCTACGCGCGGCAGGACACCGGCAGCGGGCCGAGGCAGCGTGGCTGCGCCGCGGCGACTCTCAACCCTATCGTCGTGGCGCCGTTTGTACTTGCAGGTCGCGGGCGACGGAGTCGAGATAGGTCCGCGCCGCATCCAGCGTGAGGGTCCGGTAAGCCGGATCGACGATCAGCGTGCGCGCACCGGCAGCCTCGTAGCGGGCCGCGAGGTCGCGAGTCACAGGGGTCCCGCGGGGGACCCGCACCTGCAGCCATAGGTCCTTCAGGGAACGGCGGTGCTGCTCGGCGTAGGTTGCCAGCCGGTCCACCCGCGCCCGATAGTCGGCCGGCTCGACCCCGAGCGGCTGCCATCCGTCGCAGCCCGCGGCGACGCGACGCAGCGCAACGTCGCCTTCGCCGCCCGCCAGCACCGGCAGCCGGCTTCCCTGCGGCGGCTTCGGGGCCATCGCGAACGCGGGAAGATCGTAGAACTCCCCGCGGTACCGCACCGGGTCGGGGCCCCAGCATGCCCGAAGGAGACGCACCGCATCGTCGAGACGCCGGCCACGATCGTGGAAGGACTGGCCGAGCAGCGCGAATTCCTCCGCGAACCAGCCCGCGCCCACGGCCAGCACGGCGCGCCCGCCGGACAGATGGTCGAGCGTCGCGATCGCCTTGGCAACCGGCAGCGGATGCCGCATCGGCAACACGAGCACCGAGGTCCCGAGGCGGACGGAACGCGTTAACGCCGCCACCCAACCGAGCGCCGTAAGCGCATCGAGGTACGGAATCGATGGGTCCCACGGGAGGCGCCCGTCGGCCGTGTACGGATACCGGCTTTCGGCGCGCATCGGGATCGCGATATGATCGGTCACCCATACCGAGGCGTAGCCCAGATCGTCCGCCTGGCGCGCAATCGTAGAGACCGCTTCCGGCGTGGCGAGCGGCCCTTGGGTGGGCAGCGTGATGCCGACGTCCACGTAATTCGATTCCTCCTCCAGTTGCGAAGTCCCCTGCTGAACCGGCAGGCTGGCTTCTCTCGATCAAAAGTACAGGGAAACCTTCCCCGGCTCGCGTAGTCTCAGGCGTTCACCGCCTACGGGGGGTGCCCGGGAGATGAAGAGGCCATGCCTTCTTGCGCTGGTGCTGCCGTTGCTCACCACGGCGGCGTGGTCCGCGCCGGCCCAGCCGGTCAAAGTGGGACTGGCCGTTGGCATCACCGGCGACATCGCGGTTTACGGCAATCCAATCCGGAACGGCCTCCTCCTCGGCTTCAAACAAATCAATGCGATGGGGCAGGTCCGGATGGACCCAATTCTCGAGGATACCGGCGGCGGCCGCGACGGCGCGGTCAACGTCTTTCAGAAATTGATCCAGCGCGATCAGGTCGCGGCAATCCTTGGCCCCGTCCTGAGCTCGCAGGCGTTTGCCGCCGATCCGCTGGCCGTACAGGCCGGCGTGCCGGTCGTGGGCGTCACCAACACGGCGAAGGGCATCCCCCAGATCGGCGTGACGGTCTTTCGCGTGTCTGCGCCGGAAGCCGTCCAAATCCCGAAGTCGGTCGCCGTGGCGAAGAAGGTGTTGGACCTGTCGCGCGTCGTCGTCCTGTACGACAACGCCGACGACTTTACCATTTCCGGGTACCGCACGTTCGTCGACGAACTACAAAAGAACGGCATTGCGATTGCCGACACGATCACGTTCTCCCGCGGTGACAGCGACTTCTCCGCCCAGCTCACAAAGGCCAAGGCCGCCAACCCGCAGGCGATCGTGGTCAGCGCGCTCGCCCGCGAAGGCACGCTGCTCCTCATCCAGGCGCGCAACCTCGGCATCACGGTCCCGTTTATCGGCGGCAACGGCTTCAACGACACAAACATCATCACTCGCGCGGGTCCCGCGGCGGAAGGCCTCATCGTCGGGACGGCGTGGGTGCCGAGCGCGCCGTCCCCGGTGAACCTCAAATTCTACGGCGCCTACCGCGACGAGTATCGCCGCGAGCCCAACCAGTTCGCCGCGCAGGCGTACACGGGAGCCGAAGTCGTCGCTGAAGCGATCCACCGCGCGGGGCTCACCGGCACGGAAGACGTCGCGACGCAGCGCTCGAAGATCGTGCAGGCGCTGCACACGGTCAAGAACTTGGACACGCCGCTCGGCCGGATCAGCATCGCCGACGACCGCGACGTGATTCAGCCGCGGACATACGTCGCGGTGGTTCGGGGCGGCCGGTTCGTCGAACTCGACGTCAAGTAAGCCGGCACCGGCGAAGATGCGGGCCCCCGGGCGGCCGTGCTCAGGGGTCCTCCGTTCAGATGCCGTGGGCTCGCGCCCGCGGCCGCCGTCGTAGATGGCCATTTTCCTCCAGCAACTCGTAAACGGAATTTCGCTCGGGTCCGTATACGCGCTGTTCGCGCTGGGCTTCACGCTCGTGTTCGGCGTACTCGAGATCATCAACCTCGCACACCCGGCGGTGCTCGCCGTCGGCGCGCTGATCGCCTATACACTGCTCGAGGGCGCCCATACCGGCCTGGCCGTGGCGCTGGCCGGCGCCTGCGTGGGCGCAGGGCTGCTCGGCGTCGTAATCGACCGCGTGGCCTTTCGACCGCTGCGGCTCCGCGGTGCGAGCCGGCTGTCGTCGCTCATCACGTCGATCGGCGTGGCGCTGATTCTCGTCAACCTCGCGCAGATCGTGTGGGGCACCGAACCATTGAGTTACCCGCCGGGGACGGTGCCGCTCAGGTTCTTCACGGCCGGGCCGGTGACCGTGAGCCTGTTGCAGGTACTGGTCCTGGCCACGGTCGTGGCGCTCATGATCGGCCTGCGCGCGCTACTGTTTCGGACCCGCCTCGGCCTGGCCATCCGGGCGGTCGCCGAGAATCCGCAGACGGCAGGTCTTCTCGGCATGCCGTTCGATCGCGTCGTCGCGTTCACGTTCTTCTTGAGCTCCGGGCTCGGCGGCGTGGCCGGAGTGCTCGTCGGCATGCTCTTTCAGGGCAGCGTGTCCCCGTTCATGGGCGGGACGTACGGGCTCAAAGGCTTGGCCGCGATCATCCTTGGAGGGATGGGCGACATCACCGGCGCTGTGCTCGGCGGACTAGCGATGGGCGTCGGCGAGGTGATGATCGTACAGTACTTCAACAGCAGCTACCGGGACGCGGTCGCGTTCGGCCTCGTGTTCTTGGTCTTGGTGCTGCGGCCGACCGGCCTCCTCGGGCAGCAGCGGGGGCGCGAAGCCTAGCCTGACATGAGCGTCGTCACTGGGTTTTACGCGGCATACAGCACTCTGATTCTCTTCGCCGGCGTCGCCGCGCTGCTGGCGCTTTCCATATATGTCACGCTCATGGCGGGCCAGTTGTCGCTCGGTAACGCCGCCCTGGCCGCGATCGGAGGTTACACCGCCGCGATCCTCACCAAGACGTACCACGCGCCACTCTGGCCGGCGCTGGTCGCGGGCGCGACGCTCGCCACCATCGTCGCCGTATTGATCGGCATCCCATGCCTGCGCCTGCGGGGCATCCACCTCGCGATCGCGACGCTCGCGTTTGGAGAGGTCGCACGGGTGGCGGCGCTCAACATGCCGATCACCGGCGGCGCGCTCGGCCTGGTCGGCATCGCGCCGCTCGTCTCCTTCCGGCACGTCTACGGTACCTTGGCCGTCGCCGCGGTGTTCTTCTACCGGCTGGAACGGTCGCGGACAGGACGCGCGCTGGCCGCGATTCGAGAGGATGAAGCGGCGGCCCAGGCGATGGGCATCCGCGTTACGGCGTACAAGGTACTCGCCTTCTCGATTGCGGGTTTCCTCGCGGGTTTGGCCGGCGGCCTTTCAGTGCACTTCACCTATCTCATCAACCCCGCGCAGGCCTCCTTCAGCGAAGCGGTGACGATTCTCACGTACGCTGTGTTCGGCGGCACCGCCACGTTCGCCGGCCCCATCCTCGGGGGCATGACGCTGACCGTGCTGCCGGAAGCGCTCCGATTCCTTAAAGAATACCGGCTGCTGCTCAACGGCGCGATCCTAGTGCTCGTAACAACCTACCTTCCGAACGGTGTACTCGATCCGGTCCTCTGGGGGCGGCTCGGCTCAACCGTCGCGGCGTGGCTCCGCCCCCTCGCGGGGCCGGGCGTCGGCGTTCTCGCGGGTGGATGGTTGGGCGGCCGAAGCCCTCGGCCATCAGGGGAGATGCGCCGGCGTCGCTCCCCGGGGGGACCAGCCTGGCGGG
>Ga0066903_100005046_pt1 | contig 11343 bp, 8 predicted proteins | sample PanSoiMetaGPlot1_FD_67491 | JGI IMG/M metagenome (GOLD analysis project Ga0066903, IMG submission 67491) | Tropical forest soil microbial communities from Panama analyzed to predict greenhouse gas emissions - Panama Soil - Plot 1 (version 2) | ecosystem: Environmental > Terrestrial > Soil >...
AGGTGGTCTCCGACGCCGACAAGAAGCAAACGCCGGTCGAAGTCACCATGAAGGTGAGCACGAAGTACCATGAAAATCTGCGCAAGGATTCACTCACTGCGCTGTCGACCGCGGGGGTACTCGGCGAGACTTACATAGACATCGACAGTGGCCAGGCGTCTGGACCTCCTGCGGAAACAGGGGACGTTCTACCCATTCGAGATCATCCGGATATCAATGATGTCGTCCGTGCCAGCCAGGGGACTCTGCAGAATATGGACGCCCTGCTGAAGCGGTTGGATCGAATCATCGCCTTCGTTGAAAGCGGTCAGGGCTCGGTAGGCAAATTGATTTACGATCCGACGCTGTACAACCGTCTGGCATCGACGGTTAGCGAATTCCAGGGATTGGTGAACGAGGTTAGCTCGGGTAAAGGCACGATTGGGAAACTGGTGGCCGATGATGAACTCTACCGCAAAGTTAACGGAACGGTGGATAGGCTTAACGTCATCATCGACGACCTGAATGCGGGCAAAGGGACGGCGGGCAAGTTGCTAAAGGATCCCGCGCTATACAACAACGCAAATGCAACGATTTCAAATGTCAAGCAGCTTACTGACGACGTAAACGCCGGCAAAGGCGCCATCGGAAAGCTGGCAAAAGACGAGGAATTTGCGGCGAAACTGCAGAACACCATGAACAAGCTGTCAGCAATTACCGATCGCCTAGAAGCGGGCGAGGGAACGGCCGGGAAACTGTTGCGTGATCCAGCGTTGTTCAACAACGCCGACCAGATGCTGATTGAAACACGCGAACTGGTGAAGTCGATCCGTGAGAACCCCAAGCGGTATCTGACCATTCACTTCAAGGTATTCTGATCGCCGCCAAGGAAAGCTCGGTTTTGCTGGAATATCGACAACCGGGAACTCGGAGTGCCTTAGCTTCGTAGAGTTCCAAGTAACAGGTTGTATCCAACGTTATACATCTCACTGCGAGGAAACATGCGTCTGCTCAAAACAACCGTCTTTGTGCTCGTCTGTCTGAGTTTTGCCGCGGCACAGTCCAATTCGCCTGATGTCGCGAAGAAGGGTTCTGTCAGTTTCACTGCTGATATGGTCGACAAGAATGTCGACCCTTGCACCGATTTTTACGCTTATGCCTGTAGCAAGTGGCAGACGCAGAATCCCATCCCGAGCGATCAGCCGTCGTGGGGACGCTTTAACGAATTGCAGGAGCGTGGTCAGTTTATCGTGCGCGACATTCTGCAGAAGTACAGCGCTGACGACGCCAAGCGTAGCCCTATCGAGCAGAAGATCGGCGATTACTACGAGACCTGCATGGATGAGGCAACGATCGAAAAAGTTGGAATTCAGCCGGTTGAGGCCGAATTCAAGAAGATCAACGCGATTCAGTCAAAACAGGATTTGGCAAAAGAGGCGATTGACTTTCACCGCCGAGGCCTTCGCGCTCTTTTCAACTTCGGCTCGGACCAGGACTTCAAAGATGCGAGCCAAGTCATCGCGGAAGCAGACCAGGGTGGAATGTCGCTGCCCGATCGGGATTACTACCTCAAAGAGGACGCCAAATCTGTCGAATTACGAAAGCAATACCTGGCCCACGTTCAGAGGATGTTTGAACTCGCGGGAGATTCGTCTGAGAAAGCGGCTGCGGAAGCCAAGTCTGTCATGGACATCGAAACTGGGCTGGCCAAAGGAGCGCTCGACCGTGTCAGCCGCCGAGATCCGGTCAAGGTCTATCACAAGATGACATCGCAGGAGTTGGCGGCTCTGAGTCCTGAATTTGGATGGAATGTTTATCTGCAGGGAATCGGTGCGCCGTCTACGGCATCCCTCAACGTGACCGAACCGGAATTCTTCAAGCAGCTGGATACGGTGGTGAAATCCGCTTCACTCGACGATTGGAAGACTTACCTGCGCTGGCAGGTACTCCACGGCGGAGCGACGATGCTTCCTGCCAAGTTCGTAAATGAGAATTTCAATTTTTTCAGCAAGACTTTGTTAGGTACCAAAGAACTGAGCCCTCGCTGGAAGCGGTGCGTGAACTACACAAACTCTGATCTAGGTGAAGCAGTTGGTCAAAAGTACGTCGATCTGACCTTTGGCGCAGAGGGCAAAGCACGCACGTTAAAGATGGTCGAGGCCTTGGAGAAGTCTCTGGGTGAGGATATCGACACCCTGCCCTGGATGAGTTCCGACACACGCAAGCAGGCACAGGTAAAGTTGAAGGCCATCTCGAATCGAATCGGATATCCCGATAAATGGAAGGACTATTCGAGCCTGAAGATCGTGCGAGGGGACGCGCTGGGAAATTCAATCCGTGCGAATGAATACGAATTCCAGCACGACCTCGACAAAATTGGTAAGCCGGTGGACAAGGGAGATTGGCCATATCCGCCAATGACCATCAATGCCAGCTACAACCCCCAGCTCAACAACATCACATTCCCGGCGGGCATTCTGCAGGCGCCTTACTATGACAACAAGGCAGATGACGCGATGAACTTCGGCGGCATCGGTGCGGTTATCGGTCACGAGTTGACCCATGGCTTCGACGACGAGGGCAGCCAATTCGACGCCCAAGGCAACCTGCAGAACTGGTGGACGGAGCAAGACAAGAAGGAGTTCGATTCGCGCACAAGCTGTGTGGCTGATCAATACTCAGGCTACACGGCGATAGATGACGTGAAGGTGAACGGACGACTCACGCTCGGAGAAAATACCGCCGACAATGGCGGCATCCGGATCGCCTACATGGCGCTGATGAGCACGCTCGCGGGCAAAGAGCCGGCCCCGATCGACGGATTCACAGCGAAGCAAAGATTCTTCCTGGGGTGGGCAAACGGCTGGTGTCAGAACCGCGCCGATGCCTACTCGCGGATGTTGGCGACCGTGGACCCGCACTCCCCGGGCCGATGGAGAGTAAACGGTCCGGTGTCAAACATGCCCGAGTTCAAGGAAGCGTTTCATTGCAAGGCAGACGCTCCGATGGTGCGCCAGAACGCGTGTAGAGTCTGGTAATTTCTCCTGATATAGAAGGGGAACAATAGCTAGAGCCCGACGAATGTCGGGCTCATTTCTTTTTTGCACCTATTTTTGACTAGTCAGTGAGCGGGGCGACCTATGCCTGCAGGGCTGCGTCGGTGTGCTCGTGGGCATGATAGCTGGACCGCACCAGGGGTCCGGATTCCACGTGGCGAAAGCCAAAACGTAAGGCTTCCTCTTTCAGATACTGAAACTCCTGCGGGGTGTAGAAGCGGGCGATTGGCAAATGATCGCGCGATGGCCGGAGGTATTGTCCAACCGTGAGGATGTCGACTCCGCGAGATCCCAAGTCCTCGAACACATCCACGAGTTCTGACATCGTCTCTCCTAATCCGACCATAACGCCGGATTTGGTCACGATGTTAGGCGCAATGCGCTTGGAATTAGCAAGAAGATCGAGGGTTCGCTCATAGCGCGCACCGGAACGGACAGCACGGTACAGGCGCGGCACAGACTCGGTGTTGTGATTGAGCACGTCGGGCTTAGCTTCGAGCACAATCTGAAGAGCTTCTTCGAGTCCCTGAAAATCAGGGATTAGAACCTCTACCCGGCAATCCGGAGTGCGCCGACGAATGGCACGAATGGTCTCGGCAAAAATGCGAGCGCCGCCCAGATTGTCGTCATCGCGGTTCACACTGGTAACGACAGCATGTTTTAAGCCGAGTGTGGCCACTGCTTCGGCCACTCTTCCAGGCTCAGCCCAGTCGATCGGTTGTGGTTTTCCCTTCGGGACTGCACAAAATCCACATCGTCGGGTACAAATATCGCCCAAGAGCATGAAGGTAGCAGTGCGATGGTTCCAGCACTCGCCGATGTTCGGACACTGCGCCGACTCACACACGGTATGCAAACCCAACCCACGAGCCAATTTTTTTAGATTATGAAAATTATTGCCTACGGGTGCCTTGGCCTTCAACCAGTCAGGTTTTGGCTGGCGCATCGGCGGGTGGATATCAATTTGTACCAGTTGAGAAGCCATACCTATCTAACCATTTGATTTTACACGTGCGGTTCACGATTCATGAAGCCCTGTACTGCTGACTATATTTTTGACCTGATTCGAGAGAGTGCATCCAAACTTGTGTTTATCATTAAGTGAGAGTTCCGCATCTAAAGCAGAAGACAACTTCCAAAAGATCAACTTTCGCGTCGAAAACTCGACGCATGGGCTAACTACCGATGGGCCTTTCGAAACGCAAATTGGCGTGGGGCGCATTCTCTATTGCCCTCATCCTGCTCCTCATTATCGGGGCTGCGTCCTATCGCACGACCAACCGATTGGTTGAGAGCCAGGAACTGATCGCACACACACACCAAGTTCAGACTTATGTGGAGGACTTGCGCTCCGACCTGATCGAGGCCGGCTATGCGCGTCGCGGTTACCTGATCAGCGGAGACGAGTCGTTTGTGACCAGATATCAAGCAGCCGTGGACGACGTACCCGCAAAGTTGCAGCAAGTCCGCGATATGACCCACGACAACAAGGCACAGCAGAATCGCCTCGGCGAGCTTCAGGCCGTTGTTACCGAGGATTTAGGTCTTTTGAAAAAGTCTATCGAGCTCCGGAAAAGCGGAGGTGTCGATATCGAGGAGCAACGGGCACTAACCCAGCAGGCCGCTGCTCTCGAAGCCAGGGCATCAGCAATCGTCTTCGGGATGCGGGAGGAAGAGAGCAGACTGCTGCACGAGAGGCAATCAAGTTCCAACCGGATCTTTACTCACGCGTTGCGGATCGTCGGCGCTGGGTTTCTTTTTGCGCTGCTATTGCTGGCCGCCGAATTCTATCTGTTCGACCGTGAGTTGACGCAGCATCAGCGCACTGAGAGGCGCGCGAGGCGCAACCGAGAACTCCTGAATGCGTTCTTCTCCTCGTCGACCGTCGGTTTTGCCATCCTGGACTCTGAGTTGTGCTGCAAGCGGGCCAACTCGGTACTGGCAACCATGGCGGGAGTCGATCCAGCATCGCTGCCAGGGAGGCGCCTGCCAGAGATGTTCGGCACGCTGGGTCAAAACACGGAAACGACTCTACTCAAGCTGATGACCAGCGGAGAGCCCATTCTAGATCATGAGCTCTCCGGTCCTGTTGCCGGCAGACCCGGAGACAAACGCCACTGGCTGGTCAATTACTTCCCTATTCACGAGGAAAGCGGACAGGTCACACAGATCGGTGTGATCGCGCTGGATGTCACCGGGAAGGCGCGTGCGGAAGAAGCGATTCGAAGATTGAGTGGGCGACTTATTCGGCTACAAGATCAGGAGCGCCGGCGAATTGCACGAGAGCTTCATGACAGCCTTGGGCAGTATCTTGCTAGCCTAAAGCTAACCATCGACGTGTTGGCCAACGCTCCGCAGGAACGCCGTGGCTCACTTCTCGCGGAAGCCAGCAACCTGGCCCAGGATTGCATCACGGAGACTCGCACGGTTTCTCACCTGCTTCATCCTCCATTGCTTGACGAGATGGGGTTGAGCTCAGCCGCCCGTTGGTTTGTGAATGGATTCGCGGACCGCAGCGGTGTTCGCGTAACGCTTGATGCCCCAGAGGACCTGCCTCGATTACCCGACGCGGTTGAGATTACGTTATTCCGAGTACTGCAGGAAGGTCTGACCAATGTACATCGGCACTCCCACAGCTCCTCGGCCGAGATTGCACTGAAACTTGTCGGCGAAAATGTGGTGCTCAGAATCAGGGATCATGGCGAGGGCATCTCGCGCACCAAGTTGGATCAATATCAAAAGGATGGAACCAACGTAGGGGTTGGCCTCGTCGGCATGCGAGAACGCGTGAGAGAGCAGGGAGGCCAGTTTGAGATTCAGTCCAGCGCGCAGGGAACACTCCTGACGGTGACCATCCCTTTGCACGCGAGCGTAGAGGCGTGGTCGCACGCTGAACCCGGCGCTGCTTGAGAAACGAGCGCTCTTGGCGAACCGGCGTATAAAATGAATATGCATGAGTTCGCCTAAACCCGAGATCGAGTCGACCCCTAAGCCCCAGTCCGAGACGCCTTCGGCGCCTTCTAACTTCATCCGCGACATCATCGTGGAAGACCTGAAAACGCATAAGTATGCGACATCGGTCCAAACTCGGTTCCCTCCCGAGCCGAATGGCTATCTGCATATCGGCCACGCCAAGGCGATTTGCCTGGATTTTGGGCTGGCCGACGAATTTGGCGGGAAGACCAACCTGCGCTTCGACGATACCAACCCTTCCAAGGAAGAGACCGAATACGTCGAGTCGATCATGGCTGACGTGAAGTGGCTGGGTTTCGAATGGGAAGGCCTGTTCTACGCGTCAGACTACTTCGATCAGCTATATGCCTGGGCCGTGCAGTTAATCAACGCGGGCAAAGCTTATGTGGACGATCAATCCGCAGATGAAATTCGCAAGAACCGCGGAACGCTTACTGAAGCGGGTAAGAACAGCCCCTTCCGCGATCGATCCGTTGACGAGAACTTGAGTCTTTTTGAGCGAATGCGGCAAGGTGAATTCCCCGACGGCTCGCGAGTCCTGCGCGCGAAGATTGATATGGCATCGCCCAACCTGAACATGCGCGATCCGGTGATGTACCGCATACTGCATGCGGAACATCATCGCACCGGAAACAAGTGGCCGATCTATCCGATGTACGACTACGCGCATGGGCAGTCGGATTCTCTTGAAAGGGTCACCCACTCGATGTGCACTCTCGAGTTCGAAGATCACCGGCCGCTTTATAACTGGTTCATCGAGAACCTGGGAATCTTTCCATCTCAGCAAATCGAATTCGACCGTCTGAATCTGACCTACACCATCCTGAGCAAGCGGAAGCTGTTGCAACTAGTGCAAGAGGGGCATGTGTCGGGATGGAACGATCCCCGCATGCCTACGATCTCCGGCATCCGGCGCCGTGGCTATACCCCTGCGGCTGTTCGAAATTTCTGTGGAGCGATCGGAGTATCCAAAACGAATGGCTCAATTGAACTGGCGATGCTGGAGCACTTCGTCCGTGAAGACCTGAATAAGACAGCGCCGCGAGTGATGGCAGTCCTGCATCCCCTCAAGGTTGTAATTGATAACTACCCTGAAACAACGGTCGAGGAAATGGATGCGGTCAATAACCCTGAAGACGCGGCGGCAGGCACTCGCAAAGTACCGTTCGCACGCGTGCTGTACATCGAACAGGATGACTTTCGCGAGGATCCGCCTAAAGGTTACTACCGTCTATCTCCAGGGCGTGAGGTGCGCCTCCGCTATGGCTACTTCGTCACCTGCACAAGTGTTGTGAAGAACGAAAAAGGTGAGGTTATTGAGGTTCATTGCACCTACGATCCCGCAACCCGTGGTGGTAACGCGCCGGATGGACGCAAGGTGAAATCGACCATCCACTGGGTCTCAGCAGCGCACGCAGTCGATGCCGAAATCAGAATGTATGAAACGCTCTTCACTAAGGAAGATCCCAACAGGGTCGATGAGGGGCAGGACTTCACGGCAAATCTCAATCCCAATTCACTCGAAACGTTGCGCGACTGCAAGCTGGAACCCTCGCTAGCCGGCCCGAGGATCGAGAGCCGATATCAATTTGAACGTCTGGGATACTTTTGCGTAGACCCTGACTCAAGAGCAGGCAAACCCATTTTCAATCGGACTGTGGCCCTCAAAGACACCTGGGCCAAGGTGGAAAAAAAGCAATCGGGGAAATGACGGCTAAGCAGCCGCCGCGTGGTCCTTCGCGAACACACCGTTTAGCGCGTGCAAAACAACTGGCGTGCTGAACATCACGGCTGTGAAGAGCAGGTCCCCTATTACTGCATTCCGGAAAAATGGCAGCGCCAACGTGTAGCTCGTCATCAGTCCAGACCAGTTCTTAGGATACATATCCCAGCAGGCCCATACCGCGAAGTTACTCAGAAGGAAAAACGACACGGAACTAGCCAACGAGGCACCTGCCAGCCGCAGTGGCTTCGCATTCTCTCGCAGTGTAGTGCCGAGCAGGAGAATTGCGGCATACCAGACCCAGCTCACGTAGTGATCCCAGGTGAAGGGATAGTGATAATGGAACTTGGTCAGTAGCACATCGGACACGGCCAACGCAGCGAAGGGCACCCACATGTACCGACGCGAGCCTCGTGCGCCGTAGAACAGCAGCGCAGCCGCTACTGGTGTGAAGGTGAACGGATGGTCCATGAACCGTACTACCACCGCGAGCGCAACGAATAAGTAGGCCAGCATGATCTCCTCATCAAACGTAAATAATGATTGTGGCCTCTTGCTTCACGGCAGTCAAGCACAGGCTGCCACATGAGGATGTGATAAGTACCAGGCTTCTAGCGACCCGCGCGGTTCCCGCCTCTCTCAGATCGCGGCCCTACGCTCTCGCTCACCACCTGTAAGTTGCCATCCAGTTCTACAGTGGCAGATAACCTGTTCGTCGCCGGATGTTCCGGATCCTGGTAGCGAAGGTCGATGAAGCGGACAAGGTAGCCGGATCCTTGCTCGAGCGGTTCGGCTTCTGCAATTGGATACTGTCCCCAATCGAAATAGATCTGACCTAGGTATGTTTTCTTGGCCGCCAAGGTCACAGGCGTTTCTGGCGCCTTGTAACGAATTCTCATCCTCCCAGCGGGGTCAACCTCAGGGGTTTGTGAATCAATAAGCATGTTCGCGTAAAAGGCCTCCGTCTCGATCACTCCCACCCAGCGGAATGGATTCGACATGTCCGGGTAAGCGGAGCTGCGAATTGCGTTGTCACCTTCATACGTGCGCGCATTCAGGGCATTCACCGCCCGCCGATGTTCGTAATCTCGAAATCCCCAATACAAAAGAACTCCGGACAGAGCTATGAGAGCAGCGATCCGTCCTGGAGGACCCTTCCGGCGCACGCCGATCTCTTCGTTGATCAGCGAGAAAAGCTTTGGCAGAACAAGCCCTCCCACCAACAATACGAGAATGATGGGGTCGACAATGAAGACTACATCCCACGAATACCATCGTTCGGAGATTGGCCAGAATGGACGGACCCCGTAACTGTTGCTGAAGTCGAGGAGTAAATGCGTAAGACCTGCCACATAAGCCATGGCAAAGAGCAGGCCCCATCGCGGAGGAACATCGGGGTTGCGTAGCTTGCGTCCGGTCAACGTCCATAGCACATACACCAGTGCCAGCACTGCAGTGTTGACCAGAATCAGGCCCAGAAACGAATGGGTGAAGCCCCGATGATGCGCGAAGTAAAAGACATTGCCCTTCGCGATGCCGAGGATATCAATGTCGGGAGCCTCAGCGGCGAGGGTCATCGTCAGAGTCGCCAGCGCGGTCTTACGATTCAGTCCTGCTCGTCCCAGGCAGGCTCCGGTTAAGAAATGTGTGACAGGTTCCAACGAACGGAAAGTATCCTCTCAGGCAAAAAGCGCCGTGGTCACAGGAATTGTAATGATGTCCATTTGATCGCCGACGATCCAGTAATAATGCAGATGCCCGGACATTGTTGCTGGTGGAATGCCGAACAACCGGGCTTGCCATGCGGCTTAGAATCATGGCGTAGCATTCGCGTATAGCCATGGCCATATTACGTAGCATCTTCGCCGTCTTGGTCGGCTACCTGATCTTCGCAGTCTCGGGATTTGCGCTGTTCAAATTCTCTGGACACGATCCCCATTCCAGCGACAGCCTGGGGTTCATGATTCTTAGTATCGTCTACGGGGTTTTCTTCGCGGCCTTGGCAGGATTCGTCGCAGCGGCTATCGGAGGCAAGTTTGAGATCGAGCACTCACTTGCGGTGGCAGCCCTCATCGCAGCGGTGGGAGCGGCGTCCCTCTTGATCAGTTCCACCGGCAGTTCGGTGTGGACGCAGCTTGCCGCCTTGCTGGTCATGGCCCCTGCCGCGATGGGCGGAGGCTTCCTTCGATCGCGAATGCTCCACCGAACTGAGTAATCACGCAGGCATCAGTAAGCGGAATGCGCTAGGGATGACGGAGATTTCTGCCGGAAGTGTCCCGAGCAGTTCGCCATCAGCATGAACGAATATCCGTGACGTCGGAGCGTGCGCCTGGCAACGGATGCGATCCGCATACAGTGACTCAATTCCGGCAATCACGCTCTGGCGGGCGAACATTCCATTTAGCACGTATCGCAGATACGCCAATCGGCTCCGAGTGCGAAACCAGACACATCGCACATCGTTGCGCTCAAGTGACGCTCCTGGCGCCAACTCGCGAAGCACTCCTCCAAAATTCCGGATGCGTACAGCCAACAGTTGGGAGACGGAACAACGCTGGGTCACGTCACCAGCCGTCAACTCGGCGTCAAATTCTTCCATTGGGTCAGTGAGCCATAACCGCACGGCATTGAAGTAGTACGCGCCCATCCCGGCGCGATTCTTCATGGTGAGGTTCAATTCGTAAAAAAGATGCGCATCGACGCCTATTCCAACGGTCACGGTGAAATATCGCGACGCTGGTGCGCCATTGATTCCCTGGTAGATTACCCTGCCGGCGGCTACGGACCGCGGTTCAGATTTCAATGCGACTCGTGCCGCCGCTGCAGGAGAGAGAGGCAGGCGCAGATCGTGCGCCAGGGTATTACCTGTCCCCAAAGGAATGACTCCTAAAGCGGTTTCACTGCCGACGAGTCCTTGCAACACGTCATGGATGGTTCCATCGCCACCGCAAGCGAAGATAGTGTCATACCCTTCGGCGATAGCCTGCTTCACTTGTCCTGCGATATCAACAGGAGCTTGCGTCGGTAGCGCGTTGGCTTCGACACCGGCGCTACTCAGCACAGTTACGGCATCATTCACATCCGCGGCACGGCGCGATTTGCGTCGACCTGCGAGCGGATTGTAAAGCAGCACTGCCCTTCGCATAGGGATGGATAAGGCCTCAGCACGGAAACGTTAGGAAACACAGAAACATCATGCAGTTTTGTGAGCGCGGCCGGCTGGCATCAAGAAAAAGCCTACTTCTTTCCTCTTGATCCCCATTCCCACATGCCGAACATGGCCTTCTGCGAGAACGGATAGCCCGTTTGCCGCGCCAGCGTTGCGACCTGTCCTCTGTGGTGTGCGTCATGCGCGATCAGGTAGCCGACAAATCCTGCCACATCGGGACGAAATCCCTTGATTCGCCCATCGCCCTCAACGGCTGCTTTCACTACCGCCGCCAGTGCAGAATAGCTCTGATCAAAGGCTTTGGCGGCCTGGGCAGGTGTAGCTTTCGCTTTATCCAACTGATCAGGGATCTTACTTCCCTTGGCGGCTGCTTTCAGCCACATCACACGAACGTTATGCATATGCGCCACGATCGCCGCGATATCCCTACCTTTGCCCGAGGG
>Ga0066903_100005047_pt1 | contig 11342 bp, 13 predicted proteins | sample PanSoiMetaGPlot1_FD_67491 | JGI IMG/M metagenome (GOLD analysis project Ga0066903, IMG submission 67491) | Tropical forest soil microbial communities from Panama analyzed to predict greenhouse gas emissions - Panama Soil - Plot 1 (version 2) | ecosystem: Environmental > Terrestrial > Soil >...
CTGCGAGCACTCGTGGAGCAGGTGGCACCTGCGCACTGGTCGCGATCCTGAGTCGAGATAGGTGACGGCCTGACCTGAAGAGCGGCCGCCGACCGAAACGTGCGCGCGGGCTGACGTATCGCTCGCACGACGCAACGTCGTTGCGGTTGTTGCAGAACCACCACTCTCCGTCGTGGTTCTGCGGCTGGACCATCGAAAGCCGATGAACGCTTACAGGCTCTGCACGCGAGGTTGCACGCTCGGGCGGCGTTGCACTACCCGTCTACTTATGTACATCACCCATATGGCCGGCTCGGCACGCCGCTCAGGTTAGCGAAGCAGTCCCAGTCCTGAGAAGATTGGTTCCCAGGGCTGATTGATGACTACCCTGAACACCATCTGCCACGCTGGTAGCTACTCGGATAAAGTCTGCGGAGCCATTTAGACGAAGATGCTTGACACGTCGGCCTTGTGGCGGGCGTTTGGGACGCGATTATTTCCGTTTGTCACGGTGTCGCCATAGGCCAGGATGCCCAACGGCGGCTGCGGCGCATAATTGAGAAGCGCTGGGGGGCCATAACTTTCCAAATAGGCTTGCCATGCATCTACTTGTGCAATGAGATCGGGACAGTAATAAGGATCGGCTGCCCAGGCGCTGTTTGTAGCAAGTAGAAACATCGATGCGATCGCTGATAACAACACCTTAATCTTCATACTTACCTCCCTGACTCTCCGATATTGGAGATGTGGCTCGAGACAAACATTAGTCAGTTGGACGGGATCGGTGAGGGGATTACTCGTACGGTGAACTAGGCGTTATACACGCAGACGCAATAGCAGCGGCGGAGACAATGGGACGAGTCATGTGTCCACCCCGCGATCGCCGTCGTGCTCTTGAGTGCAGAAGGGCCGGTGATTACGAAGACGAATGACGGCGGAATGTCGCAACCGTGACTCAGCAGTAAATTCGCGTCCTGAGGGCGCAGCGACCGCGGGCGAGCGCGTGGTGAGATAAAAAGTCCATTTGGCTCGCGGATTAGATCGACCCTCAGGAAGATGTCAGTGGCCGCACGGCCCGCATTCGGCCTGGCAAAGCCGACCAACGAGTTCCGTGCTCACGCGCGACGATCGTGTTCGTTGGGGGCCCGAGGCGCGCACTGGGTCCGCTGCAGAATCGCTCGCGCCGCCTTCCTTGATCGTCGGTTGGGAGGATCGATCGACCGGCTGGTGACGATCGAAGGTGCGACTACAATTTCACCCGAGGGCTGGTCACCGGATGGCCGGACGCTCGTTTTTTCGTACGTTTCCCGGAGACGCGCTTCAACATTGGGTACGTCCCCCGGATGACAAGTCGCGATGGAAACCGCTCTTCAACAGCAAAGCAAATGACGCTCGCCGCTGCGGGCTCGCAGAGGCCAACACATTTCCGGCAGGCAACGAGCGCCACTACGACGTCGCGCCCGACGGCCAGCGATGCCTGATGATCAGGACGATGTCAGAGCGGACGACGCGGCGTTGGCGGGCCGCATCTTCTAAGTCGAGAACTGGGCGGACGAACTGAGGTAGTCCGCGGACGACCCTAGGCACGTTCAAGGCGCCCGTGAGTCGTCTGGGGGCCCTAACCGTCGAAGTGGCACTGATTCGACGCTGCGGAAAACGCTCGTGTTAAGCTCACTCCCATCGAACTAGAGGCGCCTTATGCAAATCGATGAACGGACGGTCGGCGATGTCGTCGTCATCAGGGTCAAGGGAGAGATCACGCTTGGCAAAGGCGACGAGATGCTGAGGGACAAGGTGAACAGCCTCCTCAATCAGGGCCAGCGCAAGCTGGAACTCGATCTGGCCGAGGTCTCCTATATCGACAGCGCGGGCCTCGGCGAAATCGTGCGCGCGTACACGACGGTGACTCGGCAGGGTGGCAGCCTCAAGCTGCTCAACCTTACGGAGCAGATTACGGACCAGCTCAGGATTACGAAGCTGCTCGACACCTTTCGCATGTGACCGCAGCGACTCGGCAGCACATCCGGCCGGGCGCATGGCACAGCCTCTTGCCGTAAGCGAGCGCCATACCCATTCGGCCGGACCAAAGCGGAAACGATTCACCCACCACACGCTGAACATCATCTGGACGGCGGCGAGGCGTCTCAATTTTCAAGAAGAGCGCAAGAAAGCTGGCACTTCCGCCAAGCAGTACAAACCCGAGGAGCGCCGCCATCCGCCGCACGAACACCTGGCGGTCGTCGCGAGCAACGGGCGCGAGTTCCACTGTTGGATCGCGAGGCGGCCATGCTGTCCTCTCCTCGGAAGGTGGCGGATTATCCGGGCGCCACCTTGGGGGAAGTCAAATCCAGGTCCGCGAACCAGAGGTCTGGGCGACAATCGTCTGCGTTAATGACGTGGCGTGAATGGCGAGACCGCCCCGAACGAGTCTGGCTGCGCCAATTGGTCTTCCAGATCCACTTCTGGCTCGGTGCCGCGGCGGGCGGCTACATCGTCCTGATGAGTGTCACCGGCAGCGTCATCGTCTTTCGCAACGAGTTGTCGCGCTGGTTCTCCGTCGAACGCGTCGTAAACCTGCACGCGAATCTCATGGCCGGGACGACGGGTCGGCTTGTCAATGGGTTCGGGTCGCTCAGTCTGACGTTGCTTGGCCTCACCGGAGCTGTGATCTGGTGGCCAGGAATCCGATTCTGGCGGCGCAGCCTGACCGTGGAGTGGCGTGGACGATTTCCGCGCCTCATGTGGGATCTCCACAGTGCGCTCGGTTTCTGGTTCTTCGCATTTGTATTGATGTGGGGGATTTCCGGTATCTACTTCGCGTTCCCGCGCTGGTTCGACATCCTCTATAACATCGACCCCGCCGACCGACTGACGGACCCCATTCTTTACGGTCTCGCACGTTTACACTTCGGCCGATTCGGATGGCTCGTCGAGGTCGTATGGGTGGTTCTCGGTCTCGTCCCCGCCGTCCTCGCCTTCAGTGGCGTCTTCATCTGCTGCCGCCGTGTGGTGTTCAAGAGACCGTCGAATCCGAAGTTCGCAGCGGAGTAGTTCAGAGCCGTGGACGATCGCTGATAATCGGTTCGCCGAAATGTTCGTGAGCCGTGACACGTCCGCCTGGGGCGGTCAGATCGCGTGGCGGGAGATCAGCATGAACCACCACTGCGTGTGCATTGAACGTGTGCTGCCAGGCGAGCCGCTCATCGTGCGGTCACTTCCGTCTGGATCTCCATGCGATGCTGATGGAAAGCCACACGAAGAGTGCGACAACGGCAGGAACGATCACGCCCACGCCGAGCAGTTGCACGCCGAACAACGTAAACGGGAGACCAATCCGGATGAAGATGATGACGCCGGCGATGACCAAGATGATCGCGAACCAGACGAGAAGAACGTCGAGCCAAGGCCGTCCCGTCGTATACTGGCGATGCGGGCGATGTTGCGGCTCGAACATCCGAGTGATGATAACGCCGAGGCGTCGAGAACACTCGCCATGCCATGTGTTTGCTCTTCGAGCGGTCGTTCCGATCACCGCCTCGATCGAGGGCGCTTGTGCGCGTCTGCACTGCAGGGGCGCACATCATCTGCGGGGAGACGCAGTGCGCGTGGGTGATAGCCTATCTAGGCAGTTCGTGAACAGCGACGAGAATGGCGCATCGGTCACGCCTCATGACGAGCCCATTGCGCCATTCGCGACCGATCCAGCGCGACCCTTGCTGCTTCCGCATCGAACGCCTCCCGGAAGCTGAACGCATACGGCGTCGCTCCATGGGTATACAGGTGATCGATGCGTTCGGTCCCCTCGGTCCGGCGGGGTACGTGATGCTCCGGCACCCACCATGCGACGTAACTCGGCCAGGAACCGCGCTGGAACCAGTCCGCCCGCCTTGCGAGCGCTTCGGTGTGCAACCCGTCGTAGGAGTACGCTGCGACTGCCTCGAGGCTTTCCCACAGGCTCAGGGTCATCGCCATCGGCGATAGTGTAGGACGCGGGATCGATTCCGTCGATCCCGTCACGGCAAGCTTCGAGTTGGTGCTTCTGTTCGCAGCATGCGCTCCAGTGGCGTTCGTGCCACGCCTTTTCAAAATTTTGGTCCTCCGCCAAAAACCAGCACATCGCCATTGGAGAACCTGATTTGCCCGCTCCGGCGATGCGCGAGGATGTCTTCGGGTCATCCGGCCGCGTCATGTGCACCGTCTGCGTGTCGTCCAGATACAGCGGATTGCGAGGGGAAACACCCGAGCCGCCACCCAAATGCCCGCTTTCAATCGCTCCTTCAACTCGGGCTTGCGGGTGACGACCCCCAGGCCGGCGCCCTGGACGGTCCAGGTTTCCAGCTCGCCTTTCTCGTTCTTCGACTGGAGAAAAGTCAATGCATGCGGATCGATCTATTCGACGCGCAGTATTAGTCCTTCGAGCGTGATTGCCTTCGTCATGGCGCCGGCGCGCCCACGAGCCTCGCTTACGCGATTTTCTCCGGTCGGTCGCGCGACGGTCTCGCTTTCGGCTCACGCCACACGTGTCCGCATATGTCGCAGGAATACATGGGATACCGATTCTGGTCATTCAGGAACGGCAAGCGCTCCGTCAATTCGGACTGGCACTGCGGGCATTGGGGACCCCGTCGGTCAGGCATCTAGCCGCTCTCTTTCTTTTGACATCGCTTAGCGGATGCGGCGACCCCCGGTCCGCTGCGCGCGGTCGTCACTCGTTGCGCGAACGCGCTGGGCGTGGACTCCACCGACGACGTGTTCGATCACGTCGATGTCGGTCTTGCGCCGATCCAGGCGCACCTCGCGGCGTTGTCGGCGCCGCTCGGGCCGCGCGTCAGTTGTCACACCTGATAGTGATCACACCGCGCCGAACGCATCATCTATTGTCGGGCTTCGCGAACGGCCACAAAACCTCCAGCCCGGTTGTGGGCCGGCAAACAGTTCGCGCGGTCGCAGGGCTGCTGTCGAGGTGTCGGTTCTGCTCGTGTAGCCGCTTGCGGCGGAATTGGTCGAAGATGGGTCCATGGAGCAACGCATTATTGATGCGATCGTCCACTATGGCCCGCCGTTGCTGTTTGCGGCCCAGATGTTCGGCATCTTCGGCGTGCCCATCCCCGACGAGTTGCTGCTGACGATCGCCGGCGTCCTCGTCAGGCGCGGCCAGCTGTCGATGATGCCGACGACGATCGCGGCGATCAGCGGCTGCATCGTGGGCGTCACGTTGAGTTACGTGCTGGGCCGGACGTTTGGTGTCGGCATGCTCCGGCGTCTGTTCCGGCGGCACGAAGAGGCGCTGCTACGCGCACAGCGCGGGTTCGAACGCCTGGGCTGCTGGATTCTGGCGTTCGGGTACTACATCCCGGGTGTCCGTCACGTCACCGCGATTACGGCCGGATCGATGCCGGTGTCGTTCCGGAGGTTCACGGCGTACGCATACCCGGGGGCCGTTCTCTGGAGCGTGTCGTTCGTCGGTCTCGGCTATTTCGCAGGCGATCGCTGGCGCGACGCGCTCGAGTCGGCGCGCACCCACGGACGCGTGATCGCCGCAGCGTTGGCACTGGCCCTGGGGTATGCGGCGTGGGTGCACAGTCGCCGTCTGGCCATGAACCTGCGGGCGCGCGGTCGGCGTTAACAGCGCAATCGCTGACCTTGCGAACTGGCAGTTGGCCGGCGAACAGGCAACGGGCCAGTGACTGACCCTCGAGCAGTTCGGAGACGATGTACGGGGTTGGCCCATCGTGGCCGATGTCGAACACGGTGAGGATGTAAGGGGTTGTTCAGAGCAGCCGCCCGGCCTCGCGCTCGGACCGCATGCCGCCGCTGCCGACGAGCGTCAGGATTTCGTAAGGACCAAGACGTGTGCAGGAACGAGAGCCACGGGAAGCGGGTGGAATTATAGAAGACGCGGCGATGTCCCGATACGAGCCAGTATGAACGCTCAACGGCTCGTCCTGTCGCTCCTGATTTCGGCGTCCGTCGTGATGATGTCGGCCTGCAGTAATCCGCTGACCGATCTATTCGGCAGCAAGGACTCGTCTTCGACGGACTCCTCCACCACCGATACCTTCAACGGCACCCTCGCGCCGAAGGGCTCGCTCGTCTTTACGTTTTCTGTCGCAAGCGCGGGCAACGTCGCGGTGACGCTGACAACCGTCGCGCCAGCCACGACAGGCGCGCTCGGGTTGGGCATAGGGCCGTCCAGCAACGGGACCTGCACGATTGCGAACTCGACATCGGGAGCGACGGCCGGTGGAAGCCCTCAGCTGTCGGCGATGGAGAACCCTGGAAGCTACTGCGTGCAGGTCGCCGACGCTGGCAGCCTGGCGACGACGTCGACCGTGACCGTGACGGTGATGCACCCCTGACGGCGAAGCGCAGCGTCACCGGTTCCGGACGTACACCACGGCCACTCCGCCTGGAATCATCGTCACTGCGACGGGATACGGCCGCTCCGCTTCGTGGCTCGTAACCGTCCGTCCAGCGATGATGCCGACGGTTGAACCGAAGACGGTGTCGCTCAGCCAATGGCGATTCGCGGGCAGGCGCGAAATGGCGACGTACGACGCAAAGACGTAGGCCGGCACGGCAAAGCGCCAATTCAGATGGCGCTCGAGGGCCGTGGCAAAGGCGAACGTGTCTGCAGCATGACCCGACGGGAAGGACGTCTTCCCGCTTCCATCTGGCCGCTCCCGTCTGGTTGTGTACTTCAAGGCCACGGTCAGTGCCTCAGACATGGCCAGGGCTTCAATCAGATCCATCCCGAGATGCGACACCTTCGGCTGGTCCTTGATTCGTCCGATGGTGTACACAGCCGCGGCGCTGGGCAGCAGCGTGTAAAGCTCGCCGAGAACCGCGCCTGGCTTGAAAAAGGCTTCAGCCGCGCTGTTACCCACCAGTGCGCGATTGACATCGTCGTCAAATGGGTGCGCGGCGAGCGCCAGTCCGCCTCCAGCGCCCGCCCACAGCAGGTTTTCAGTCGAGGGCAGGTATTTGAAGTTGGTGACGAGGTGTTGGGCCATCGCTTTGACGCCTGTGTGCCGCGGCGTCGGCGGTGGTCCGGCCGGCTGCTGGGCAAGCAGAGCACCGGTATCGAGCCACGCCAGCGCTGACGGACTGAGCAGCGACGGAGCAGGCGCCGCGTCATTGACGAGAGATGGATCGCTCGATTGAGCCTGCAACGAGCCAGTTGTCAACATCGTCAGCGCGATGGCGAGGAGCGCTTGTGCGAGAACCACCGCGCGCATGCACCGGATCCTACGGAAGAGCTCGTGATGGTCGAGCATCCATTTAGGGACGCAACGTACCACGACTCGACGTCGTATTGAACGACATGGTCGCGTCATTGTGGCTCGTTCTGCTCGTCATGTTCCTGGCCTGTGTCGCGCTGTCATCGATCCGTACGCAGCGTCCCTGATTGGCTGCGTTGTCCGTCAGCGAAGCGATCGCTGGCGATCAAGCCACCGTTCCGCATCTTTGATGTTCAGAAACACGTCGACCGCGACGACGAGTCCACGAGCGTCGGACGCATAAGCGGACGCCTGCGCCCGGGCGGACGATTCCCAGACGACGTACGCGAGCGGTCCACGTACGCCATGCACGTCGACAAGCTCTCGCGTGTGCTCGAGGATGTCGCCGGCACCCTCCGCGGCGAGGATCGCGCGCCGCAAGTCAACGACCGTGCCGTAATTCCAGGTCGCTTCAGCGGCTTGCCGGTACACGGCGTCGAGAACGTCTCTCACGGTGAGGGGCGGACTGGCGGTGAGGTGAATCCGGTGATGCACATCGTCTCGGCGGTAGGAGATCGGCATCGCGGGCGGTGGATTGTACGCGCTGGGGCCTCGCGGTCGCATGCGGCGACTCGCGAGCAGCGAAAGTTCATCGACGATTCATCCCGGCGACCGGCGGCCGCTCCTCTCGCGCTTTCACGCATGCAGTGCCATGCTTAACTGGGACACACGATGCGCATCTTGCTGGTCGAAGACGAACGGTCCGCCGCGCGCATGATCGCGAAGGGACTCCGGGAGCACGGGAATGCCGTCGACGTGGTGGGCGACGGCACCGCGGCGCTCCAGCAGGCCACGGCCGGTCGATACGACATGATCGTGCTCGATCGCATGCTGCCAGGGACCGACGGGCTGGACGTCTGCCGGGCGCTGCGGGCCGCCGGCGACGCCGTGCCCATCCTGTTGTTGACCGCGCGCGACGCCGTGGACGATCGCATCGCCGGCCTGGATGCCGGCGGCGACGACTATCTCACCAAGCCGTTTCACTTCGGCGAGCTTCTGGCACGCATCCGGGCGCTTGCGCGGCGACGCGCGCTTCCGCTGGTTCCCGAACGCCTGCAGCGCGGCGGTCTCGTGCTCGATACGCGAACCCAGGAGGTCTGGCTCGAGGGCATGCGCATCGACCTGACAGCACGCGAGTACGCCCTGCTCGAGTACCTGTGCCAGAAGGAGGGCGCCGTGATTTCCCGTGAGGAGATCGCCGAACACGTCTGGGATAATCGCTATGATCCGTGCTCGAACGTGATCGATGTGTACGTGCAACGGCTTCGGCGCAAGCTGGATCGAGATGAGCAATCGTGGATTCAGACGCGGCGGGGCGCCGGATACCAGTTCGTCAGCCACTAGATCACGGCAGTGCCACGATCGATCCGCACACGCCTCACAGTCTGGTTCATCGCGCTCATGGTCGCGACGCTGACCGGATTCAGCGCGAGTGTGCTCTGGCTTCACGCACGTTGGAGCCGCGAGCAGTTCGACGCCGAGCTGGCGGGTCTGGGAGCGGCGACCTCGAGCGTGATGCACGAGGAATTGAGCGAGAACGGCAGCCTGCGGAAGGCCGTTGTCGAAACGTGTGAATCCATCGATCTGCCCGACCGTGCGATGGCGATTCTCAGTCCCGGCGGACAGCCGATTGGCGGGAACTGGCACGGCTTCAAGCCTGAGGTGCTCGCGGTTTCGCCTGAGACCGAATCGCTGACCACCATCCGATCGGTTGGCGGGACGGCATGGCGTGTGTTCACACGGCGTGAATCGTCGCCGGCCGGCGGCTACGTGATTGTCATTGCCGGCCCGCTCGACAAGCTTGCGCATCAGCAGTCCCTGCTGACCCGCGTCCTTGCCATCGTCACACCGCTGCTGATCCTGATCACCGGAGGCATGTCGTGGTGGGTCGCGTCCACGGCGCTCGCCCCCATGACGCTCATGGCCGCGCGGGCGGATACGCTCACGAGCCAATCGACGGATTGGCGGCTGCCCGGCGCGACAACCCGGGACGAGCTGGGCAGCCTCGCGCGGGCGTTCAACCGCCTGCTCGACCGACTGAGTACGGTGCTGCGGTTGCAGCGGCAGTTCATGGCCGACGCGTCGCACGAGTTGCGCACGCCGGTGTCGGTCATCCAGACGGCAGCGGAAGTGACGCTCGACCGTGAAGCGCGCGAGAGCTGGGAGTACCGGGATGCGCTGGCCATCATCAGCGAACAAAGCGCGCGTTTGACTCGAATGGTCGACGACATGATGGTGCTCGCGAGGGCCGACGCCGGCGCGTACCCGCTCACGCCAAGTCTTCTCTATCTCGACGAGATCGTGGCGGAATGCGTCAGAGCCGTCTCCGTCATCGCGGCGACACGCGCAGTTGCACTCGTCACCCACCTTCAGCCGGATGTCTCGATGATCGGAGATGACGGGCTGCTTCGGCGCTTGACGATGAATCTGCTGGACAACGCCGTTCAATACACGCCAACGGGCGGGACGGTGACGGTCGCCCTGACGCGCGATTCGACGTTTGCCACGATCACGTTCTCAGACACCGGACCGGGAATCCCCGACGCCGATCGCGAACGCGTGTTCGAACGGTTCGTGCGCCTTGACCCGGCGCGCTCGGACAAGTCCGGCGCGGGACTGGGCCTGCCCATCGCGCAATGGATTGCCGCGGAGCACGGCGGCACGCTGACCGTGGAACCGAACGACGGAGGGGGCTGCCGCTTTGTCGCGCGACTGGCACTCAAACATTCGAAGATGAACCGCGAGTGAATCCGACACACTCCATCCTCGTCAGAGGACACCGCGAAGTCCAGAACACCGCGGTCAAGATGTCACGCCGTGGCAACGTTGTTGCTCCACGCCAGCTGATGCAACTCAACCCATGTGCACGCCTTTCGTGAAGAACTCAGTTGCCGCGGCCACCCTCGTGCTGGCTGTCATCGGTGGTGCCGGGCAAGCGCGGGCACAGGACCGGCTCGCGATCGAGACCGATCAGCCACAGACGACTGTCCTGGCGGCTCCCATTGAGGATTTCCTCACGGACCGATCATCAGTCGATCCCGATCAGCAGGACCCCGATCCGCAGGACGCTCGACCCGCCGCCATTGAGTACTCCGACGCGCACGAAACGCGGGCCAGGATCCACAAGTACGCGAGTTGGGCGACGCTGCCACTGTTGGGTACCGAGCTCGTGCTCGGTCAAAAGCTCTACAACGACCCCAGTAGCCTGACGAGCAATCTGCGCGGCGTTCACGCCGCCGTCGGTGCGAGCCTGATCGGGTTCTTCGGCGTCCAGTCGGTCACAGGGATGTGGAACCTCGTCGAGAGTCGTCAGGCGCCCGGACACACAAAGCGACTCGTGCACGGAATCATGATGCTGGCTGCCGAAGGGGGGATGGTGGCGGCCGCTGCGACCGCGCCCGGACATGGCCGCAACGACCTGCTCAACTTTGATGCGCGAGCGTCGACGCATCGCAACATCGCGTATGTGTCGATTGGCGTCGGCACCGCCGGGTATCTGCTGATGCTGCTGACCGGCGGCGGCCATTAGCACCGGACACGTGACCTCGTGAGGACGATGAGGGCCGAAGACAAGTGTCGGAGTTGCAACGACTGTCGCCCCGTGGAACCGACGCGACGGTCATTCCTGGGCGCCGCTGCCGTGATGAGTCTCGCGGCATTCGGTTTGGCGTCGGACGATTCAGTTGGCCTGCCCGTGAGCCTTGCGGCGCGCGTCACGGCTGCCGGCACCGAGCGCCGGTATCCAGTGCCGGAAACCGACGGGGTGACGATCGACAGGTCGAGTCAAGTCATTGTCGTGCGCTATCAGCAACACCTCTATGCGTTCAACCTCGCTTGTCCGCACGAGAACACCGCGCTGAAATGGCTGCCGAAAGACCGGCGGTTCCAATGTCCCAAACATGAGTCCCGGTATCAACCGACCGGCGTCTTCATCGACGGACGGGCGACGCGCCACATGGATCGTCTGGGCGTGCGTCTCGACAACAACATGCTGGTCGTCGACGTGAACAAGTTCTATCGCTCCGACAAAGACCCCACCGGATGGGCGGCGGCGACTGTCGCCTTGTAGTTCGCCCTGCAGCG
>Ga0066903_100005048_pt1 | contig 11342 bp, 7 predicted proteins | sample PanSoiMetaGPlot1_FD_67491 | JGI IMG/M metagenome (GOLD analysis project Ga0066903, IMG submission 67491) | Tropical forest soil microbial communities from Panama analyzed to predict greenhouse gas emissions - Panama Soil - Plot 1 (version 2) | ecosystem: Environmental > Terrestrial > Soil >...
GCCCCGAACGGAGAAGCCGTTGCAGACCAGAGGGTCGCTAGCCGAAAACAACGTCCGGTCCCTTCTCGAGGCAGCTCAGGCTGAGCGTGCGACGGGTACGCTGACCCTCCGCCAGAACGGCGCCGGCGCCACCACCTTGTACTTCCTCTTCGGCCACCTCTTCCATGCGGTGGGCGAGGGGGCCGCGGGCGACGATGCCGTGGTCACGGCCCTGGCGTGGGCCGACGGTGACTTCGACTTCGACGCCAAGGCCAAGCTGCCGGCCGACGAGACCGTCCGCTCCTCCATCCCGGAGCTGATCGAGCGGGCTTCGTCGAACGGCGTGGCGAGGACCATGACACAGACGGCGCCGGCCCCTCCGAAGCCGGCCGCCCCGCGCCGGGCGCAGCCGCCGCCGGCTCCTCCGCCGCCGGCGCCCCAGCCGCAGGAGGCCTCCTGGGCCCCGCCCCCGGCCGCCCCCGTCGCTCCCACGAACCACGCGAACCAGCGGAACTCCGCGCCCGCGGCCGCGCAGGTCGCGCCCGGACCGCCGGCGATCGACCAGGGCCCGCCGGGACAGCGCGGGCAGATGACCCCCGCGGGCTGGCGGCGCTTCTTCAAGCAGCGCCCGAAGCCCAGGCACGGCCGCGAGCCGGTGCCCGTGCCGGCGGGTCAGACCATGTACGACTCGCTCAAGACCTCGTTCGTGGACTTCCCGCGCCTCATCACGACGCTGGAGCGCGAGGGTCACACGGGGTACGTCAGGCTGCTCACCGAGAACGCGAACGGGCTGATCTACTTCCGCGAGGGAACCGTCCTGGAGTGCGTCTACGACGCCGGCGACGATCCCAGCCCCGAGCTGGGCAAGCAGGCGCTGATCCACTTCAACGAGGAGGTCAACCGCGGCCAGGGCGTCCTGGACGTGGTCGGTCTGACGCCAGAGCTGGTCGACGGCCTGTTCGAGCTGACGGTCGCCCAGCCGGTGTACACCGAGCTGTACGCCTCGTGGGTGGACGTGCCCGCACTGCTCCGCTTCCTCGAGGAGCGCAGGCTGAGCGGCACGCTCACGGTCCGCGCCACCACCGGCACCGGCGTGGTCATCCTCAAGGAGGGCAAGACCGCGGGCGCCTACACCAGCGAATCGCGGGAGGTTGCCGAGCGGGCCGACTCCGTGCTGGCGCTCTGCCGCGACCCTGGCGCGATGATCGAGGTCAAGGCCCGGATCGACTCCGGGCACGAGCCGCTGGACGTGGCCGACATCGTGGGCGGCCGCCGCCCGGTGTACGCACCGGCGCCGGCACCTGCTCCGGCGCCCCCTCCGGCTCCGATACCGACGGCGTCGGCCGTCCAGATGCGGCCGCCCGCTCCGGCATACGTGGCCCCGGCGGCATCCGCGGCGCCGGCGTACGCGCCGGCCCCGGCACCTGTGCCGGTCGCGGCGCCGCCGCCCCCGGCCTACACGCCGCCGCCTCCCGCCAACATCCAGGCCGGCGACTGGGAGGCCATCGTGACCGACCTCCAGCAGATCACCGAGGACCAGCTGGGCAACCGGGCGCGCAAGGTGAAGGATCTCCTGGGCGCCTCGGAACGCTCGCGCGCCGGCATCCAGAGCGCGATCGACCAGATCCCGACGATCTCGATCCTCTTCGTCGACGCCTCTCGCCTGGAGGCGCTTGCGAGCGACCTGCGCGGACGACTCGACGCCTATCCCGGATAGGGGAAGCACCATGCCGCGTCGAGCGGCGATCGCAGCCATCGTCGCCACCGCTGCGGCGGCGCTGCTCGCCGCCTGCGGCAGCCCGCCGCAGGTGCTGGAGATCACGCCCCAGCGAGGCGCGGTCGACGTTCGGAGCAGCGAGGTCGTCCGGGTCCGCTTCGACCGGGCGATGGACCGGCGATCGGTGGCCGATCACTTCACGGTCACGCCCGGGATCCAGGGCGCCCTGACGTGGACGAACGACCACGAGCTTGCGTTCGAGCACGTGCCGTTCTCCCCGTCCACCCGCTACGAGGTGGTCCTCGAGGCCGGGTACCGTGACACCCAGGGCAGCGCGAACTCGCTCCGGCACAGCTGGACGTTCCAGACCGAGGCGGCCCCAGCGCTGACCGGCTCCGCGCCAGGGCCCGGCGACCGCGACGTCGATCCCGCCTCGTACATCTCGCTCACGTTCAGCCGCGCCATGGACCCCGGCACGCTGGCGGGGGCGATCACCCTCACGCCGTCGGCGCCGTTCGCGATCCAGCAGGACGGCGGGGACCCCCACCGGGTGATCCTCGCCCCGCGGTCCCTGCTCGCGCCGCGGACGACGTACCAGGTGGCCGTCGCCCAGGACGCCCGGGACGTCGACGGCAACCGGCTGGGCGCCGGCGCGAGGGTCTCCTTCAACACCGGCGGCGTCCGGCCTCTGCGGCACTGGGTGAGCTTCATCGCCGAGTCGTCACCGGGGGGCGGCGGGGTCGGCCTCTGGGTGGTAGACGACAACCGCCTCCCCCGCCAGCTGGTCAGCAGCCCGGTGAGCGCCTTCAACTGGTCGGACGACGGGAGCCACCTCCTGCTGCGCAGCCCGGCCGGCGTCTGGTCGGACCAGCCCCTGGACGGCGCGCCGGTCACGCTGCCGGTCTCCGGGCAGTGGGCCGACTTCCTGGCGCCGGGCCGCGGCTACGCCTTCCTGGACGGGAGCACGCTGCTGGTCCTCGAGCCGGACGGCAGCCGGATCACGGTCGCCACCGGGGTGACCGAGGCCGCGGTGGCGCCCGGAGGCGAGCGGCTGGCGTTCGCGACGCACGATCCCTCGGCTCCGGAGCGGTCGAGCGAGATCGACGCGTTCGACACGAACCTCCGGACCCGCTACCGGCTGCTCACGGAGCAGGAGCCGGTGGACGGCCTGTCGTGGTCCTCGGACGGCCAGAGTCTCGCGTACCGGCTGGGCGCGGCGGACCCGACCCGCCGGCAGATCGAGGTCCGCTCGCTCCGCGACGGGGCGACCATCACGGTCGCGACCGGCGACGTGTCCGCGCCGGTGTGGGAGGCGGACCGCCAGCACGTCGTGTTCACCGCGTCGGTGGCCACGGCCGGCGGCACCGTCAGCAAGGCGTTCCGCCTCGGGGTGAGCGACGGCTCGCGGCACGTCCTCAGCGCCTCGACCGGCATGCCGAGCAGCCAGGACGTGCCGGTCGACGACCTCAGCCCCTCCCCCGACGGACACCAGCTGGCCTTCGTCTCGAGCGCGGCCGGCCGGCCCGGGGTCTGGACCATGAACGCCGACGGCACCGGCCTGGCCCAGCTCACGGACCCGGACCCGAACCGGTTCGACTACTGGTGCCGCGACATCGCCTGGACGCCCAGCTGACCCCGGCCCGGGTCGGCCGACACCAGGTCCGAGAACCGCTCCAGCAGGCTGTCTGCGGTCCGCTCCCAGGAGAAGGCCCGCGCCAGGCGGCTTCCCCGCCACCCGAGCTCCTCGGACAGGTGGGCGCATTTCAGCACGCGGCGCATCCGGTCGGCGTACTCGGCGGGATCGTGGCCGTCGACCAGGAAGCCGGTCATGCCGTCGCGCACCACCGAGGCCAGGCCCGCGACGTTGCTCGCGATCACCGCGGTCCCGCAGGCCTGCGCCTCCAGCCCGACGAGCCCGAACGACTCGCTGTAGGAGGGCATCAGGCAGGCGTCCGCCGCCGCGTAGTAGGTGGCCAGCTCGCGCTGCGGGACGCTTCCGGGGAACTCCACCCGGTCGGCGAGGCCCAGCTCCTCGGCCAGCCGGCGCAGGCGGGCCCGCTCCCCGCCGGAGCCGGACCCGCTGTCCTCGCCCAGGACCAGCAGGCGCACCTCCGGATGGCGGCCGCCCGCGGTGAGCAGCGCGAGCGCCCGGAGGATGACGTCGACGCCCTTGAGCGGCTCCAGCCTGCCCACGAAGACGAAGAGCCGCTCGTCAGGATGGCCCACCAGGAGCCGGGCCAGCGGCTTGGGCTGGGGCAGGAACGTGTCCAGGTCGACGCCGGGCGGTACGACCGCCAGGCGATCCGCTGGCACGTGGTACGCCCGCCGGAGGTCCTCGCCCTCGGCGGCGGTGCTCACGACGAGCAGGTCCGCGCAGCGCGCGATCTCGCCCTCCAGGTCGATACGGATCTCCGGCTCGGGGTCCGCGCCCGGCGCGAGCAGCCGGTTCTTCACGATGGCCAGGGTGTGGGCGGTGTGCGCCCAGGGCAGCCCGAGCCGGCGGCGCAGGGCGCACGCAGAGAGGCCCGAGAGCCAGTAGTGCGAGTAGATCAGGTCGTAGCGCAGGCCCGACCCGTCGATGAAGTCCCTCACCGCTCCGGTGAAGCGCGGAACCTCGTCGAGCAGGCGGTACTTGTCGAGCTCGGGGGCGCCCGCGGGCAGGTACACCACGCGGCTCAGGGGCGCGAGCTGCTCCACGTCGGGGCAGTCGCGGCCGAGGCAGCGGGTGAAGACGTCCGTGGCGACGCCGCGGCTGCTCAGCAGCGTGCACAGCTCCCGCACGTACACGTTGAGGCCGCCGTTCGCGTTCTGGCCCAGCGTCGCCGTGGGCGACGTATGCATCGTGATCATCGCGACCCGGTTGGGCCGCTCGCGGACCGGTTCCTGCTCAGCCACGATACGACGGTCTCCCATCGAGCCACCGCCGAGCGCCGAGCGTCATCCTCGAATCGGAGACCGCCGAGATGGAACACATACGGTGTGCATGAAGCGGGCCGGCGCGCCCGGTTATTCCCCGCCCCGAGGCGGCGCGGGCCGGGGACCCGACCTGCGCGGACGATGGCGAGAGCGTGGGTTTGCTATCTTGTCGGGGACATGCGAGGCAGGCGCTGGCATCTCCCCGCCGTCATCGGAGTCCTGGTCCCGGCGATCCTGACCGGCTGGACGCTGACGGCGGTCTCGGCGGAGACGACCTCACCTTCGCCGTCCCCGAACGCCTCTCAGGTGGCGGGCGACGCCAACAACGGTGCCCAGGTGTTCAGCGCGCAGGGCTGCACCGCCTGCCACGGTGCCAGCCTCGAGGGCGGCGTCGGCGCGAAGCTCAACCCGATCCAGCACTTCCCCGGCGTGCCCAACCCGCTCGATCCGAACTACCTGAAGACCACGATCCGCAACGGACGGTCGGGCGACCCCGGGTTCTCGGCCCAGATGCCGGCCTTCGCGCCGGACAAGCTGAGCGACAAGGACCTCGAGGACGTGGTCGCGTTCATCATCAGCCAGAACCAGTCCGGCTCCGCCGGGCTGGGGCCGGTCGAGCTGGCGCGGAGCAACGTCTTCTGGGTCAGCGTGTCGATCTTCCTGCTCGTGATGGTGACGTGGCTCCTGGCCCGCTACAACATGCGCTGGATCGCCAGGCGCGCCGCGGCCAGGCGAGGGCAGGGACGGGCGGTCTAGCTCAACCTGGGGTCAGCTCCCCGGGTTCGGTCCTGATCCTGTTCTCCGACACCGGCGGCGGTCATCGAGCCGCCGCCAGCGCGCTGGACGGGGCGCTTCGCGTCCTCGATCCCGGCCTCCGGATCACCTGGTGCGACCCGCTGATCGGCCAGGGTCGGGCGCTGGCCAGGCGGCTCAGCTCGCTCTACCCGACGATCATCACCCGGTCACCGACCACCTGGGGCGCCATCTTCCACGCGTCGAACACCTGGCCGTCGTTCGCCACCATCCGGGCCGCCCTGCGCGCCCAGCTCACGCCTGTACTGCGCCGGGCGCTGACCGCGTCCGACCCCGACGTCGTCCTCTCGGTCCACCCGCTCCTCAACCACGTCCCGGCGGCGCTGCTCCGCCGCGACGTGAGGCGCCGGGCGCTCATGACGGTGGTGACGGATCTCGTCGACCTCCATCGCGGCTGGGCGTGCCGGACCGCCGACCTCGTGGTCGTGCCGACGGAGGCTGCCGAGCGGGCGACGCGGCGCCGGGGCGTCCCCGCCGAGCGGGTGCGCCTGCTGGGCATGCCGGTGGACCTCCGCTTCCGGCCGGCCGAACCGGGCGAGCCCGCGGTCATCCGCCGCCGGCTCGGTCTCGACGAGGAGCGGCCGACGGTGCTGATCGCGGGCGGCGGAGAGGGCTCCGGCGGGCTGCTCGGCCAGGTGTGCGCCCTGTCCGAGCGGCCCAGGCCGTGGCAGGTCATCGCGGTGTGCGGCCGCAACGAGCGGCTCCGCCAGCGCCTGCTGCGGCTGCGCCTGGAGACGCCGACCCTGGTGCTCGGCTTCGTGGACGACATGCCGGACCTCATGCGCGCCTCCGACCTCGTCGTCGGCAAGGCGGGGCCCGGCGCGATCGCCGAGGCGCTGGCCACACGCCTCCCGCTCGTGCTGACGAGCTACCTGCCAGGCCAGGAGCGCAGCAACGTCCGCTACGTGGTGGACTCCGGCGTCGGCCGCTACGCGCCCCGGCCGGCCCGCCTGCTGGACGCGGTCTCCGACCTCCTCGAGGGCGACGCCGAGGCCGCGCACGACATGCGCGCTCGCGCGGCGGCGCTGACCCGGCCGCGGGCAGCCCTCGACGCGGCGGAGGCGTGCCTCGAGCTCGCCGCGCGCTACAGGGCCGCCTCGCACGCCAGCCGGTAGGAGCAGAGCGCGCAGCGGCGCCGCTCCGGGCGCGGCTCGAACCGTCCCTCCCGCACCGCCGCCGCGACCTCGCCGCCGATCCGGCGCGCCTCGTCCAGCAGCTCCCCGTCCGCCGGCAGCACCACCCGGCAGCCGTCGCGCAGGTAGACGATCTCCAGCTCGACCGGCGCCAGGCCGAGCGCGTCGCGGGCGCCCAGGCCGTAGAGGGCGAGCTGGAGGTCCCGGCGCAGGCGGCTCGCCGGCACCGGACTGCCGGTCTTGTAGTCCACGATGCGCCAGGCGCCGCCCGCCTCCGGCTCGTCCGCGCGATCGATGACGCCGCGCAGCGTCCAGCCGTCGAGCTCCACGGTGAACGGCTGCTCCACGAGGGCGGGCATCGGGTCGAGCCCGCCGGCGCGGAAGAAGTCGCGGAGCAGGCGCCAGCCCAGGGCCTCCAGCGCAGGCCGCCGCCGCGGCTCGGTCAGGCCAACGGTCTCCCAGGCCTCCTGGTGGAGGTCCCGCAGGAGCTCCTCGGTGAGCGGCCTGCCCTCCCGCCGGCGCCGGCCCGCGCGCATCAGGGCGAGGTGCAGGATGGTCCCGAACTGCGCCTCGACGACCGGAGCGGCGGGCAGCCGCAGCCGGTAGCGGTACCAGTGCTGCCGCGGACATTCACGGTAGACGCTGATGCCGCTGAAGGAGAGGGTGGGACGGCCCCCCTCGCTCGCAGGTCGAGCGGACCCCTCGCCGGCCGGCTCGGGGGTCGCCTGGCTGGACGGTTCGCCGCGGAGGTCTCGCTCCACGGCGCCGTCGCCGAGCTCCTCCAGGAACCGGGAGGGCCGCCACGCCCGGCCGCCCTCGTACCGGTCGGCCCAGGTCAGGACGAGCCTGCGTCGGGCCCTGGTCATGGCCACGTAGCACAGCCGGCGCTCCTCCGCGAGCTGGTCCTCCCGGCCTCGCACGCCCGGGTCGAGCAGCGCCGGCGGCAGCTCCAGGCCGCCGACGGCGGACACGCCGTCCCGACGGCGGGGCTGGGGCAGGCGGCCCTCCACGAGGGCCGGGACGAACACCAGGTCGAATTCCAGGCCCTTGGCCTGGTGGATGGTCATGAGCTGGACTGCCTCCTCCACGTCCTCCACCTCGGCCACGTCCTCGTCGAGGCCCGAGCGCAGGACGAGGTCGAGGTGCTCCACGAAGAGGCTCAGCGAGTGATCGCGACGCCGTTCGCAGTACTCCGAGACGAGCTCCGCGAAGCGGCTCACGTTGGCCGCCACGCGCCGCCCCTCCATGCCGTCGCGGAGGCGCGGCAGCAGCACGTCGAGGTACCGCGTCCGGTTGAGCAGCTCGAAGAGGAGCTCGTCGACGCCGAGCGTGGCCTTGAGCGCGGTCAGCTCGGTGACGCACGCCGCCCAGTCGGCCGTCGGCGCCCATCCGCGCAGGGCGTGCAGCGGCGCCGCGAGCGCGTCGTCCGCGCGGACGCGGGCGAGCGCCTCGGCGAGGTCGAGGCCGAGCGGAGGACGGGTAAGCAGCCGGGCCAGCGCCAGCAGGTCGGTCGGGTCGTGGAGCAGCCGAAGGTAGGCGACGAGGTCGCGCACCTCGGGACGCCGGAACAGGCCCTGGCCGGCCCAGTGCTGGTACGGCACGCCGGCGGCGGCCAGGGCGGCGGCCACCGGGCGCGCGATGGCGTGCGTCCGGGCCAGGACCGCGATCCCGCTCAGCGAGCCACCGGCCGCCCTGGCCCGGGCGGCCTCGGCCGCGATCTCCGCCGCCTCCTGCTCGGCCGTGGCCGCGCGCCAGACCTCGACGGGGTCCCCCTCGTCGCGCGCGGGATCGGGCGTCAGCCGCTTGTCGAGCCGCTCCGGGTTGCGTTCGATCAGCCGGCACGCCGCGTCGACGATGCGGCGGGTGCTCCGGCGGTTGCGTCCGAGGCTCAGCGTCACTGCCGAGGGGAAGCACGCCAGGAATCGGTCCATGCTGGCCCGGGACGCGCCGCGGAAGCGGTAGATGCTCTGGTCGTCGTCCCCCACCACGCACGCGTTCCCGCCCTGGCCCGCGACCAGCTCCACGATGCGCTCCTGCGCCAGGTTCGTGTCCTGGTACTCGTCCACCAGGACGTAGGGGAACCGCTCCCGGAACCGCTCGCGCACCGCGTCCTGGTCCTGGAGCAGGCGCACCGTGAGGACGAGCAGGTCGTCGAAGTCGAGGAGACCCTCACGGCGGCAGCGGCCGGCGTAGGCGTGGAAGAGGCGGAGCGCGGCCTGGAGGAGCTCGCGGCGCTCGCCGTCCTCGACGTGCGCCAGCCACGCGTGGAGCCGGGGCAGCGGGACCAGCTCCTGCTTCGTCCGCTCCAGCAGCTTCAGCAGCGGGGCGACCAGGTCGTCGGGCCGCTCGGCGCCGACCAGCGCGGCGTCGCCGAGCTCCCACAGCAGCTCGCGCATCGCGATCCACCGGTCGGGGCCGGCGAGGATCCTGAACGCAGGGTGGACGCCCACCAGCCGGCCCTCGTCGCGCAGCCAGCGCATGGCCAGCGAGTGGAAGGTGCCGACGTGGGGCGCCTCGGCGAGGCCGGTGTCCCCGAGGATGCGCTCGCGCATCTGTCCTGCCGCGCGCTCGGTGAAGGTCATGACCAGGATCGACGCCGGGTCGACCCCCGTCTCGACGAGCCGGCGGAACCGCTCCGCGATCACCGCCGTCTTGCCCGTGCCGGCCCCCGCGACGACCCGCACGGGACCGTCCAGCACCCTGGACGCGGCCTCCTGCTCGTCGCTCAGGGAGACCACCACGCTCCTCAGCCACCCCTCGGCCGCGCCGGCCGGCCGATGCGGACCTTGATCGCGAGGACCGGCCGCGCCAGCCTCGTCTGGGCGTTCAGCCGCTGCATCAGCTCCTCCGCGTCCAGCCGGAGCTGGTGGGCCAGCGCGGGGTTGCCGGTCGCGACCGAGACGGTCGAGCCCCGGACTTCGATCGACTCGCAGGCCGCCGTCAGCGCCTCGCCCAGCACCTCGCGGAAGGCCTGGCGCAGCCGGTATTCGGCCACCAGGGCGGCTCGCGGCTGCTTGGCGAGCACGCGCGGGAGCACTTTACCCAATCTATCCACAGGTTTTCACCACCCCGCGCTCGATGCAGCGCACCACGGAGCTGCCAATGACCGCCTCCGGGAACGGGTCTGCCTCGACGGATGTGATGATCACCTGCCCAGGGTCGCCGAGCCGCTCCAGCAGGGACCCGCGGCGGCCGGCGTCCAGCTCCGAGAGCACGTCGTCGAGCAGCAGCACGGGGCGCTCGCCCGTCATCGCGGCGACCACCTCGGCCTCCGCCAGCTTGATGCTCACGACGGCCGTGCGCTGCTGGCCCTGCGACGCGAAGGCGCGGGCGTCGCGGCCGTTCAGGCGAACCTCGACGTCGTCCCGGTGCGGGCCGACGGTAGTCGTGCCGCGCCGCAGGTCGTCGTGCCGTGAGCGCTGGATCGCCGCGGCGAGATCGTCCGGCGGGCCCACGTACCGCAGCTCGAGGACCTCACCGCCCGAGATCGCCCGGTGGCCGGCGGCCGCGCTGGTGGCCAGGTCCGCCACCGCCTGCCGCCGCGCGGAGACCAGCTCGTCGCCCAACCGGGCCAGCTCCAGGTCCCAGACGTCCAGCGCGGACGCCGGCTGCTCCCCCTGGGCGACCTGCTTGAGGAGGCTGTTGCGCTGCTCGAGCACCCTCGCGTACCGGCTGAGCGCCCTGGCGTAGCCGGGCCTGACCTGGACCAGCATCTCGTTCAGCAGCCGGCGCCGGTGCTCCGGCCCCGACTTGACCAGGTTCAGGTCGTCGGGCCAGAACAGGGTCACCCGGAAGAGGCCGGGCAGGTCCACCGCCCGGCGGGGCTGGCCGTCGACCTCGATGCGCCGCCGTGCCCGCTCGCCCTCGACCCTGATCGAGATGCGGATCTCGGCCTGGCGCGAGCCGCTCTCGACCACGGCGCCGACCCTGGCCTCCGGCGCCAGCGGGCCCACCAGCTCCGAGTCCCGGCGGGCCCTGGGCGACGTCGAGAGCGCCAGCAGGGCCACGGACTCCAGCAGGTTCGTCTTCCCCTCGCCGTTGGCGCCCAGGAAGACGTTCAGCCGGGAGCCCGGCTCCAGGTCGAGACGTTGGTAGTTGCGGTAGTTGCGAAGTTGCAGCGACGTCAAGCGCACCTTACTGGCAGATGGGGGCGGACCCTACGGCGACCTCTCTCCGCCAAACATATTTTCGCGCAGACCCACCGGTTCCCGCCACGTCGCGGGCTCGCCTCGATGCCCCGCTCACATGGCCACCCGTACCGGCATGATCACGTACAGGTAGTCCTCGCTGGCCGGCGCCTTGATCAGGCCGGGGCTCAGCGGGCCGTCGAACTTGAGCTCCACGGGATCGCACTCGACGACGCCCAGGGCGTCCAGCACGTAGCGAGCGTTGAACGCGATCTGGATCTCCGAGCCGTCGACCTCGGCGTCGAGCTCGGCGCGGCTGTCGCCGACCTCGTTCGTCGTCGCCGACAGCACCAGGGAGCCGCTCTGCGCCCGGATGCGGATCACGTTGGCGCTGTCGCGGGCGAACAGGGAGACCGCCCGGACCGTCTGCGTCAGCTCCGCGGTAGACACCCGGATGCTCGTGGAGCTCTTGCTGGGGATTACTTGTGAATAGTTTGGATACTGGCCGTCGATCAGCCGGGAGGTGACCTCGGACGCGCCGGCCCGGAAGAATACCTGGTTGCGGGCCTTGGAGACCAGGACCTCCACGTCCCCGGACTCGCCGCGGAACGCGCGGGGCAGCTCGGCGAGCGCCCGTGCCGGGACGATGAGGCGGGC
>Ga0066903_100005049_pt1 | contig 11342 bp, 10 predicted proteins | sample PanSoiMetaGPlot1_FD_67491 | JGI IMG/M metagenome (GOLD analysis project Ga0066903, IMG submission 67491) | Tropical forest soil microbial communities from Panama analyzed to predict greenhouse gas emissions - Panama Soil - Plot 1 (version 2) | ecosystem: Environmental > Terrestrial > Soil >...
CGGAACGGCGCCGTGCCGGGCGTCTTGACGCGGACGTCGTGCGGCAGATCCTCGACCGCCACGATCTCTCCGCGCGCGCGCGTGATCGTCTGCTCGATGATGTTCTGCAGTTCGCGGACGTTGCCCGGCCAGTCGTACTGGACGAGCAGCTGCATCGCCTCGGAGCTGACGCTGCGCGCGACGCGACGTCCGGGCTGGCCGAGCTTCTCGAGGAAGTGGTTGCACAGCTCGGGCACGTCTTCGCGGCGCTCGCGCAGCGGCGGCACCATGAGGTGGATGACGTTCAGTCGATAGAAGAGATCCTCGCGGAACTGGCCCTGCGACACCATCTGGCGCAGGTTCCGGTTCGTGGCGGCAATCGTCCTGACGTCGACGCGCGTGCCGACGCGATCGCCGACCTTCTGGAGCTCGCCGGTCTCGAGGAAGCGCAGCAGGAGGCCCTGCATGCGCAGGGACATCTCGCCGACTTCGTCGAGGAAGATCGTCCCGGTGTCCGCGAGCTCGAGCTTGCCGACGCTGTCGCGGTACGCACCGGTGAAACTGCCCTTTACGTGGCCGAACAGCTCCGACTCGAGGAGCGTCTCGGGCAGGCCGGCGCAATTGACGGCCACGAACGGACGCGCGGCGCGCGCGCTCTTCGCGTGAACATGGCGGGCGACGACTTCCTTGCCGCTGCCGCTTTCACCGGTGATCAGGACCTTCGCGTCTGTACGTTCAACCCGCTGAAGCTCGTCGCGGAGCTCAGTGAGGGCCGGACTCGAACCAATCAACTGCGCAGCACGATCAAAACGCATGCGTAGACCCATCCCACCGTGGCCCGCGCCCGGACGCGCCCCGGTGTAAAAGAAGTTGGTTTGTGTGGACGCGGATCCCTAGAGCAAGGGACCCGCCAACAATTCCGGCAAGTGTGCGGAGGGGGCACTTCCGAGCTAAACGGAGGCGATCAAGAGAGATAGCCAACGCGTGGATCAGAACCGTGATCCCGCTGACGAGCACGTTTGCAGAATAAAGTCCCCGATTCCGAGGATTTATACCCGGGGGGAGTTTACTGGATCGATGGATTTCCGCGTTCGGGCCGTCCGTGGAGCAGCTCCGTCGCGGCCTCCAGCACGATATCGTCGCCCGTGACGGCGACAAACGTTGCACCGAACCCTTCGGCATCCGCGCGGGAGTCGCTCTCGGTTCCCAGGATCAGCACCGGCAGATCCGGATAGAGCGCATGCGCGCGAATCGTCAGGTGCACCCCGTTGAAATCGCCGAGTCGCATCGCCGTCGCCAGCAGATCCGGACAGGATCGGCTGAGCGCGTCGATCGCGTCGTGGAAATTTGTCACAGCCGTCGTGTCGAAGCCGGCGCGCGAAAAGGCGTCTCTCGCCGCCGCAGCGCTGGCCAACCCCGGTACGGCAACCAGTGCCCGGTACGACATGCGGATAACCTCTCCGTTTGAACTTCAATCAACGTACCACCTGTATGGAAGAGGCCGCAGAATGAAACGACGCCAATTCCGGCGCAAATCATCTGCGGTTGGAGATGGCAGTAACGACTTCGATGGTGCAGGCGAGACAAAAGTCTCCGAAGCGCCCGCCAGTGGAGACTAGTGCGATGCGTGTGCGCGCGATGAGATGCGCGCGCACACGTCGTGGCATTCACGCAGAGAAGACACTACCCGATCGGATATCACGCCGAATCTCTCTCTGAGATCCGGCACCAAAGTCCTAGCGCGTTCGTCTCAGTACGCTTTCGCGAACCATGCCTCAGCAGGAGACGGACGTCCGCACTTCACGCACGTGCCTTTCACGTCGGCGCCCGTGAACGGGATGTTGCGCAGCGTCGCCTGCGTGTCGGCCTTGATCTGCGCTTCGCAGTCCGCGCTCCCGCACCAGCCCGCGATGACGAAGCCCGGCCGTCCTTCCATCACGCTCTTGAACTCGTCGTACGACGAGACGCGCGTCGTGTGCTCGTCGCGGAACGTCGTCGCGCGCTGCAGCAGCGCCTTCTGGATCTCGTCGAGCTTGACGACGATCGCGTCGGCAAGCCCATCCATCGGCATCGACTCCTTCGTCCGCGTGTCGCGGCGCGCCACCATGACGGACGACTTCTCGATGTCCTTGGGTCCGAGCTCCATCCTGAGCGGCACGCCGCGCAGTTCCCACTCGGCGAACTTCCACCCCGGCGTCTGCGTGTCGCGATCGTCGAGGAAGACGCGCACGCCGCGCGCCGCGAGCGCCGCCTTGATCTCCTGCGCCTTCGGCAGGACGGTCTCCTGCCAGTTGCCGCGGGGGATCGGCACGATCACGACCTGGTACGGCGCGATGCGCGGCGGCAGGATGAGGCCGTTGTCGTCGCCGTGGGTCATGATCACGCCGCCGATGAGCCGCGTGGACACGCCCCACGACGTCGTCCACGCGTGCTGGACGGACTTGTCGCGGCCCTGGAACTGGATCCCGAACGCCTGCGCGAAGTTCTGCCCGAGATTGTGCGACGTGCCGGCCTGCAGCGCGCGGCCGTCGCCCATCAGCGCCTCGATCGAGTACGTGCGCGACGCGCCGGCGAACTTCTCGCTCTCGCTCTTCTGACCGTCGATGACGGGCATGGCGAGCTCGCTCTCCGCGCACTCCTTGTAGAGCGCGAGAATCTTCAGCGTCTCGGCCTGCGCCTCTTCCTGCGTCTCGTGCGCCGTGTGTCCCTCCTGCCAGAGGAACTCGGTGGTCCGCAGGAAGGGCCGCGTCACTTTCTCCCAGCGGACGACGTTCGCCCACTGATTGATGAGAACAGGAAGGTCGCGCCAGGACTTGATCCACTTCGCGTAGAGCGTGCCGATGATCACCTCGGACGTCGGACGGACGACGAGCGGTTCGGCGAGCTCTTCGTCACCGCCCTTGGTGACCCACGCCACCTGCGGCGCGAATCCCTCGACGTGCTCCTTCTCCTTCATGAGGAGGCTCGACGGGATGAAGAGCGGGAAGTACGCGTTGACATGGCCGGTCTCCTTGAACCGGCGGTCGAACGCCTGCTGGATGAGCTCCCAGATGGCGTAGCCGTACGGACGGATCGCCATGCAGCCCTTCACCTCGGTGTAGTCGGCGAGCTCCGCCCGGCGCACGACGTCGAGGTACCACTGCGAGAAGTTCTCCGACTGGGGCGTGATCTCGGTCACGGCCCCTTTCGATTCACCCTTCTGCTCTGCTTTTTCAGCCATGATGTCCGTCTGCCGTTGGCGGGCCTGAATGAACGGCCTGCGCTACGGCTGCTCCGCAATCTCCATTATCCGGCGCTTCCACTGCTCGTCGTTGCGCTGCGGGAAATCCAGGCGGAAATGCGCCCCGCGGCTCTCCCGTCGGCGCAACGCGGCCACCGCGATCAACCGGCCCACCGTGATGGTGGGCGGTTCGTCCGGTTTCGGCGCGCCGAGGTTCCCGAGCACCTGCAGGAGCCCGTCCTGGTGCCGGAAGAGTCCCGCGTACTCCCACATGAGCGACTGGGCCTCTTCGACGCTCACGGTGGGCTGACCCTCCGTCTGCTCGAACTTCGTGGACACCGTGAGGCAGCCGCGCAGCGTCTCCGTGTCGATCGGCGCGTCGGGCGCCTTTCTCATCGCCTCGCCGGCGCGGCCGCCGAAGACGAGCCCCTCGAGCAGCGAGTTGCTCGCCAGCCGGTTCGCGCCATGGACGCCCGTGCAGGCGACCTCGCCCGCAGCGAAGAGTCCCGGGAGCGTCGTGCGTCCGTCCACGTCGGTGACGACGCCGCCCATCACGTAATGCGCGGCGGGGCCGATCGGAATGCGGTCCTTCGCGAGATCGAGGCCTGCCTTGCGGCACGCCTCCGAAATCAGCGGAAACCGCTGGTGCACGTACGCGGGATCGAGACGATCGAGCGTCAGATAGATCCGGCTGCGCGTCTCCGCGTTCTCGCGCGCAATCGCGCGCGCCACGCGATCCCTGGGAGCGAGATCGCCCGCAGGGTCGTACCGCGTCATGAACGGCTCGTCGATGGCGTTGACGAGCCGCGCGCCCTCGCCGCGCAGCGCCTCCGACAGCAGGAACCTCGGCTGTCCTTCCACGCTCAATGCGGTGGGATGGAACTGCACGAACTCGAGATCCGCGACGCCGACACCCGCCCGGTACGCCATCGCGATCCCGTCGCCGGTCGCGACGGGCGGATTCGTCGTCTGGCTGTACACCTGCCCGGCGCCGCCGGTGGCGAGCAGCGTGCATCGGGCGCGCACCGATCCGCGGCCCTCGCCGTCCTCGTACTCCACACCCGCGCAGCGCCCGTTCTCGACGATCAACCCTGCCGCACGTGCGTGCGCGTGGACCCGCACGTTCGACATCTTCGAGACGCGCTCCCACAGGGCGCGGCCGATCTCGCGCCCGGTCGAGTCGTGCGCGTGCAGCACGCGGCGCACGCCGTGCGCCGCCTCGAGCGCCAGCTCCGGCTGTCCGTCCGGGCCCCGATCGAACGCGGCGCCCCACTCGATCAGCTCGCGCACGTAGCGCGGACCATCCTCGACGAGCACGGTCACGGCGCGGTCGTCGCACAGGCCGTCGCCGGCGGCCACGGTGTCGGCAAAATGCTTCGCGGGGCTGTCGTCGGGTCCGACCGCCGCCGCAATCCCGCCCTGCGCGTATCCGGTATTGCCGGCCAGCGGTCCGGCTTTGGTCAGCACGACCACATCACCGGCGCCTTCGAGCGCGGCCGCGGCGCGCAGCGCGGCGATGCCGCTCCCGACGATGAGAAATTCCGTCTCCAAATCTTTGTTATCGTATCATTCGTGCTCCTCCAGGTCGGCAGCCGCAACGGCTGCTACGGCGTTCACATCGAACCCGAGTCCGCCTCCCGGGTCGGCGCGCTGCTCGACGCGGCGCGCATTCCCGGACGCCGCTTCGTCGTCTCGAACCCGACGGTATGGCGATTTCATGGGGAGCGTTTCGCGAGCCTCACGTCCGAGGATCCGATCCTCATTCCCGACGGGGAGCGGCACAAGCATCTACAGACGGTCGGCCGCATCTACGACGCGCTGATCCGCGCGCGCGCCGATCGCGCCAGCCTCGTGATCGCGGTCGGCGGCGGCGTGCTCGGCGACACGGCAGGCTTCGCGGCCGCAACCTACCTGCGCGGCGTGCCGCTCGTCCACGTGCCGACGACGCTCCTCGCGCAGGTTGACAGCGCCGTCGGCGGCAAGGTCGGCGTCAATCACGCGCAGGGCAAGAATCTGATCGGCGCGTTCCACCCCCCCGCGCTGGTGGTCGTCGATCCCGCCGTCCTGGCCACGCTTCCGCGGCGCGAGTTCCGGGCGGGCCTGTACGAAGTGATCAAGTACGGCGTGATCGCGAGCCGTCCGCTGTTCGACCGCGTGGTCGAGTCAGTGCCGGCGCTCTTCAAGCGCTCGATCGACGCGCTCATGCCGATCGTCACCGAGTCGTGCCGGATCAAGGCATCGATCGTCGAACAGGACGAGCGTGAGACCGGCCTGCGGCGGACGCTGAACTTCGGCCACACCGCGGGCCACGCGCTGGAAGCCGTGACGAAGTACCGCTGGTTCCTTCACGGCGAAGCGGTGGGCTACGGCATGCTCGTCGCCGCCGCGATTGCCGTCGCGCGCGGAACCATGCCGGAAGCCGATCGCGACGCGCTCGCGTCGCTCGTCGCGGCCATGGGCCCGATGCCGGCGGTGGGAGACGTCTCGGTCCCCGAAGTGCTCGAAGCGATGACCCACGACAAGAAGATCGTCGCGGGACAGCTGCACTTCGTGCTGCCGAAGACAATCGGCGAGTGCGAAGTCGCCGCCGACGTCACGAAGGACGAGATCGCCGCGGCACTGGCGGCCGTCGGCATGAAGCCGTAATCAGTCGATGCCGTAATCGCGAAGCTTCGCGACGAGCGACTTGAAGTTGATCTGCAGCAGTTCCGCGGCGCGCCCCTTGTTGCCGCCCGCTTCGCCGAGCGCCTGCTCGATCTTCAGCTTCTCGACTTCCGCGGTCACGCGCTTGGTCACTTCAGGGAGCGAACCCGAGAGATCGACGTGCGCCCATGGCGACTCGGTCTTCTCTTCCTCGACCGGCGCGGCGAACGACAGGTTCAGGTGGCGCGGGAAGATCGTGTCGCCGTCGGCGAGGATCACGGCGCGTTCGATGCAGTTCTGCAGCTCGCGCACGTTGCCCGGCCAGCGGTAGGCCTGCAGCTGCTCGCTCGCAGGGGGCGACAGCACCAGCGGCTTCTTCTTCAGGTCGCGGCAGAAGCGCTCGACGAAGAACCGCGCGAGCACGGGAATGTCCCCCGGTCGATCGCGCAGCGGCGGAATCATGATCGGAAAGACCGACAGGCGGAAGTAGAGGTCCTCGCGGAACCGGCGGTTCGCGACGGCCGCCCGCAGTCCGCGGTTCGTCGCGGCGACGAGCCGCACGTCCACCTGGACCGAAGACGTCCCGCCGACGCGCTCGAATCGCTTCTCTTCGATCACGCGCAGGATCTTCGCCTGCAGCGCGAGCGGCATCTCGCCGATCTCGTCGAGGAACAGCGTTCCGCGGTGCGCCATCTCGAACTTGCCCGGCTTGCGCGCAACAGCTCCGGTGAACGCGCCCTTCTCGTACCCGAAGAGCTCCGTCTCGAGGAGGTTCTCGGGGATCGCCGCGCAGTTGATCGCGACAAAGGGCGCGTCGGCGCGCGGACTCAGCGCGTGGAGCGATCGCGCGAAGAGTTCCTTGCCCGTCCCGCTCTCGCCCTCGAGGAGCACCGTCGCGTCCGTCGTCGCCGCGCGCTGCAGGGACGCGAACACCTTGCGCAGCGACGGATCCTCGCCGACGAGCTGGGGCGCGCCGCGGCGGACGGCGAGCTCCTCCTTCATCAGCAGGTTCTCGGTGACGAGACGACGCTGCTCGAGCGCGCGCGCGACGAGCAGCAGCAGGTGATCGGGATCGACCGGCTTCGCCAGGAAGTCCATCGCCCCTTCCTTCATCGCGGCGACGGCGTCCTCGATGCTCCCGTACGCGGTCATGACGATGACGGGGATGTCGGCGTCGATTTCCTTGGCGGCGCGCAGCACGCCGAAACCGTCGCCTTCGGGCAGGCGGAGATCCGACAGCACGACCGCGGGCTGCGCCTGCTGGAGCAGGCGCACCGCCTCGGGCTGATCGCGGGCTTCGAGGACGGCGTGCTCCTGCCGCTCCAGCGCGTGCCGGAGCATCTGCCGGAGCGAGTCCTTGTCCTCGACGATGAGAATCTGGGCGCTGCTCAGCGGAGCCAGCCGGGAGGCACGCCCTTGCGGCGCGCCTCTTCTTCGATATCGCCGATGGCCTTCTGGCCCTTTACGATCTCGGACCGGACGCGATCGAGCTCCGCGAGCGACTTCTGCCGCGCGTCGGCAATCACGGCGCGCTGCGCCGGATCGTCGCGGTTCACGAAGTCCGTGGTCTGCGAATTGATCGTGACCTGCAGCGTTTCGGCGAACACCTCGTTGCGGCGCAGTTCCTCGCGCGCCTGCGTGATGCGTCCGCGCCAGTACGCTTCGTCACTCGCCGGTTCGGCCGCCTTCGTCGCGTCGACCTTCTCGGGCTCCGCCTTGTCCTTGTCGGCCGGCTGCGCGGATGCGTCGGCAGCGGAGGGAGTACCCGCTGGCGCCGGCGCCTTCTTGAGGTCGTCGTTGGTGTACGTCTTCTTCGCCGGCGGGGTCGTCTTGCGGCGGGCCTGTTCTTTCTTGGCCAGTTCCCCAAGCGACTGAGCCGACACTGGAAGCGCAGTCGCGAGCAGTACACCCGCGAGCAGACCGCTCAAGAGCTTCATGAGACCTTTCTCCTTAGGAGTCCATAGTTTAGCACGATCACAAGCCCGGCCGTACAGCAATCTGGCGGACCACGTCGGCACCATTTGCCCCAGGCTCCCGGACCACCGAAATCTCGGTCACGGCCCGCGCCTCGCTGGGCCCGAACGCCGCGCCCCGGGCCAGCAGGACCCCGCGATCCTCGGCCACCCAGACCACCAGGTACGAGAGATCGGCCGGAACCGCCTCCGGCATGAGGCGCCCCAGACGTCCGTAAATGAAGAGCCGCCACACGGGGCGGACGCCTGCCCGGCTTGCCGCGTCGCTTTCCGCCTGAAGCCGCGCGGTCAGCGCGCGGAGATCGAGCGCTCCGCCCCAGGGAGCGAGCGGCACCAGGCCCGTGTCGGCGAGCCGTCCCGGCGTCGCGGAGATCTCCGGGACGGCGCCCGCGCGCCCCACGTCAGCCCAGGACGGCAGCGCCCGAAGATCGCTGACGGCCAGCGCGACCGCCGCCCGCGACGCATACGAGAGAGCGCGCGCGTCGCGATCGTGCCCCGCCAGCAGCACCTCCGCGCTCCCGAGCAGCGCGATCGAGAGCCCGAGGCCCGCCAGGAGCATCGACGCCAGCAGCACACTCAGGAGAGCCACAGGTTCGGCGCCGCCACATCGAAGGCGACCGTGAAGTCCGGCACGCGTCCCCGCGACGCCGCGGACGACATCTGCACTGAAATGCGCACACGTCGCCCCGCGTCGACGTACTCGACGTTCATCGCGGCGACCTGATCCAGCAGCGGAATGGACGCTCCGGTCGCTTCGTCGCGCCGCTGCAACTGGCGCGCGGCGGGATCCACGCGGTACGTGCGGACCTCGGCCTCTGCGATCGCCGCGCCGACCGCGTATTCACAACCGCGCGATGGTCCGCGCACCTGCAGTACCGATCCCGCCACATCGTCCACGCGCAGGACGTCGTGGCAGCCGTGCGCGTCGAACACGATCGCCGTCGATCCCGCGACGAATCCGGATGGATCGCCGACGGCGGCGGTCGCATCCCCGCGGGCGAGCGGAGCGCTCAGCGTCGTCTGTGCCTCGCGGCCTGAGACATACCAGATCGTCACGCCGCCGTCCGGTGACGGGGCAATCGGCGGAAAGTACCGAATCAGCGAACCCGACTGAAGACCGCGATCGATCCCGGCGCCCGCGCGGGCCAGATCGGCCGAGAGCGCCTGCACGGCGATGCGCGCGCGCTGCTGTTCGTCCGCCCCGTCCGGCTGTGCGCTGGCGATCCACTGCCCCGCCACGATCAGCGACACCAGCGCCGCACCGAGGGTGACGCCGATCGCCATCGCGATCAGCAGTTCGACGAGCGTGAACCCATCAGCGTGCCGCAACGATCCTCCTCCAGCTTTGGCGCATCTGAAGATGCCCCTACAATCTCAGGACCGCGTTTCACACAGCGTGGCGATCTGCACCGTACCGGGGCCCGGATTCGGATGGCGCTCGTCGCGCATCACGCGGACCACGATCGCCATGACGTCGGCGCGATCGGGAACCGCCGCGACGAGCCACCTTCGAACGTACGTGGCGCCGCTCTGCGACACGCGGTCCGCAAATCCGTCCGCAGCGCGATCCAGCGCATCGGGCGGCGACGCCTGCAGCGGTCCCGCCATCGACAGTGCCGCCAGGTCTTCGATCTTCTGCGCCGCCAGCAGACTCATCACGAGCTGCTGCCGCGCGAGCATGTTCAGCTGCATCGCCAGCGCGAACAGCTGCGCCGTGCCCAGCGCCATCACGACGAACAACCCTGTCGCCATCAGGACTTCGATCAGCGTGAATCCGTGGGTGCGTGTTCTCACGATGCAGCAACGAAGTGCAACCTGCACGCCATCCAGGTTTCCGAGGAAATCCGCGAATCGGCCTCGCTGCGGCGCTGCAGGTACGCAGTTGCTGATCGATCGCAACGACTCGGGGTTCGCGGATTCCGCGCGACGGACGTCCATTCATCGGAGACACCGTCGGTCCTCGCCTTCGGCGTCTGGCTGAGACTGACGGATCCCGAGCGCCGTCGCGGACGCCGGAAGCCGTAGCACCTTCCCAGATTCGCCTCGATGCCGGGTCTGATGACCCGACCTGAGGTGTAGGGCGCATCTTCAGGTGCGCCAACCATGACCACTCCTGCCCTCCTGTCCTCCTGTAAACCGTGGACCGCTGCCGCGAGTCCTCGAGGATCGGAGTCGCCCCAGGTTCCAATTCTGTGAAAGCCGGTCGACTTCAGATCGCCTGCGGACCGTTGACGAGCGGCAGGGACACGACGAAGCGTGTGCCGCCGCCCGGTTCGGGCTGCGCGGCGACGCGGCCGTTGTGAATGACGATGAACTTCTGGACCAGCGCGAGGCCGAGACCGGTGCCGCGCGCGCGCGTCGTGACGAAGGGCATGAAGATCCGCGAGGCGACGGTGGGATCGACGCCGGGTCCGTTGTCGATCACCGCGACGCGCACTGTGTGCTGCGCGCGATCGGGCGCGCTCTCGATGACGATGTGCGGCGCGACGCCCGCCTCGGTGCAGGCCTCGAGCGCGTTGCGGCAGAGGTTCGCGAACGCCTGACGCAGTAGGACGTCGTCTCCCTGCACCGACACGAATTCGCCGCGGATGTCCACCGAGCCGCCGCGCGCCGCGGCTTCGCCTCGAATCTCCTCGGCCGCGCGCTCGACGATGGCGCGCGTGTCGATCGTGCCGAGCACGAGTTTCGTCGGCTTCGCAAAGTCCAGGAAGTTCTGGACGACCGCGCCGAGCGTGTCGGTCTCGTCGCGGATGCCGAGCACATACGGCCGCACATCTTCGGGAAGGCGATCGAGATCCAGCAGCCGCCCGTAGCCGTGGATCGTGGCGAGGCCGTTGCGGAACTCGTGCGCGATCCCGGCCGTCAGCTCGCCCACCTGCGCGAGGCTGTCCTTCAGCCGGAGCTGTTCTTCGAGTTCGACGATGTCGGTGAGATCGCTGAAGAGACAGATGGCGCCGTGCGACCTGTCGGGCGCCGTGCCGATCGGTGACACGGTCACGCCGAGATGTGTCGTGCGATCCGGAGGCGTCTCGATCCGGACCGTCCGCCGCCGGACCGGCTGGCCCGACTCGAGGCATTCCTCGATGACGTGCGCGAGCGGCGCCGCGCCGCGAAGCACGTCGCCGAGATCGCCGGTCCAGTCAGCCTCGGGCATCCCGAGCAGCCGCCGTCCCGCGGGATTCAACGACTTGACGCGGTGATCGTCGCCGACGACGAGCAGCCCGGAGGTGAGGCTGGCGATGATCTCGTCGCTCAGACGTTCGGACGCTTCGGCGCGCGCGGTGATGGCCTGTTCGCGCGTGCGCATCTTGCGCAGCGCGTCTTCCATCGCGGCCGCCATCATCGCGGTCTCGGCGCCGCCGAGGTCGCGGCCCCTGGCGATTTCGCGCGCGGCGGCGAACAGACGCAGCACCGCGAACGCGAGGGCGGCGGCGAGGACGGCGATGGTCGCCGTCAGCGAGAGGAGAACGAAGGAGGAGCGGGACACGTGAATGTCAAATGCCAAATGCTAAATGCCAAATGCCAAA
>Ga0066903_100005050_pt1 | contig 11342 bp, 13 predicted proteins | sample PanSoiMetaGPlot1_FD_67491 | JGI IMG/M metagenome (GOLD analysis project Ga0066903, IMG submission 67491) | Tropical forest soil microbial communities from Panama analyzed to predict greenhouse gas emissions - Panama Soil - Plot 1 (version 2) | ecosystem: Environmental > Terrestrial > Soil >...
GGCCGCGGGAAGGCCGGCGGGATCAAGCTCGCCGCCACTCCCGACGAAGCAGAGGCACGCGCCGGCGAGATCCTCGGGCTCGACATCCGCGGCCATGTCGTCCGCAAGCTGTGGATCGAGAAGGCGAGCGACATCGCGCGCGAGTACTACCTCTCGGTCACGTTCGACCGCGGCGAGAAGAAGCCGCTGTTCATGTTCACGACCGAGGGTGGTGTAGACATCGAGGAGGTCGCCGCGACGAAGCCGGAGGCGCTCGTCCGCTTGCACGTCGACCCGCTCGAGGGCTTCCAGCCCTGGCAGGCCCGGCGGCTCGTTTACGGAGGCGGCGTCGAGGACGCCGGCGAGCAGAAGCAGATCGCCGCGATGGTCGAGCGCCTCTACGCCGCGTTCGTCGAGATGGACGCAATGCTCTGCGAGATCAACCCGCTGATCGTGACGCCGGAGGGCGAGGTGCGCGCTCTCGACTCGAAGTTCACGGTCGACGACAACGCTCTCTACCGCCATCCGGACGTGGCCGAGATGCGCGATCCGGAGTCCTATCCACCCGAGGAGCGCGCCGCGCGCGAGAAGGGCGTCACGTACGTCAAGCTCGACGGCGAGGTCGGGATCCTCGGCAACGGTGCCGGCCTGGTCATGTCCACCCTGGACGTGATCGCCCTGGCCGGAGGGCGCCCGGCGAACTTCTGCGACCTCGGCGGTGGCGGCGACGCGGAGGGCGTCGTCGATGCGCTCGAGGTGATCACGGCCGACCAACAGGTGAAGTCGATCCTGTTCAACATCTTCGGCGGCATCACTCGCTGCGACGAGGTCGCGCGCGGGATCCTGACCGCACTCGACCGCATGACGATCGCGCACCCGATCGTGGTCCGCCTCGACGGCACCAATGCGGAGGAAGGACGACGGCTCCTGCAGGAGGCCGCGCCGCCCAACCTCTACGTCGAGCCGACGATGCTCGACGCGGCGCGCAAGGCCGTGGAGCTGGCGAAATGAGCGACGTCTGGAGCGACCGAGCCCAGCTGTACAGAGACAGCGCCGCGCACCGCGAAGGGCCTGACCTCGACCTGCTCGTGGCCTGGGTCGAGCAGTCGGGGGCGACGACGGCGCTCGATGTCGCGACCGGAGGCGGCCACGTGGCCCGGAGGCTGCGCGAGATCGGCGTCAACGTGATCACGACCGACGCCGCCCCCGGCATGGAGCCGGACGTGATCACGCGCGCGGAGCACCTGCCCTTCGACACCGGGAGCTTCGATGCCGTGGTCTCGCGGGTCGCGCACCATCATTTCGGCGATCCGCAGGCAGCGATGGACGAGATGGCGCGCGTAAGTCGTGCCCTCGTCGTCGTCGTCGACAACCTGTTCATGAGCGACCAGGCCGAGGAGGCCGACAAGGTCCGCGACCCTTCTCACGTCCGCAACTACGCGGAGAGCGAATGGCGTGCCATGTTCGAGCACGCGGGCCTCGCCGTCGAGGAGGTCGAGCACTTCGACAAACCGATCGAGTTCCAGCCGTGGCTCGACCGCGTCGACTGTGCGGGCGACGACGCCGAGCGCGTCCGAGCGCTGCTCGCCGACCGAATCGAGGGCGGCTGGGTCCGGCTCGAGCGGATCGCGCTGAAAGGACGCAAGCGGTAATGGCGATCATCGTCGACAAGGAGACGCGGCTCGTCGTCCAGGGCCTCACGGGCCGCGAGGGCTCCTTCCACGCCACGCGCAACAAGGCCTACGGTACGCAGGTCGTGGCCGGCGTCACGCCGGGCAAGAGCGGACAGGAAGTCGAGGGCATCCCGGTCTTCGACACGGTCGCGGACGCCGTCGACCGCACCGGAGCGAACACGGCCATGGTCTTCGTTCCAGCCCGCTTCGCCGCAGACGCGATCTACGAGGCCGTCGACGCAGGCATCGGCACCGTCATTTGCATCGCGGAAGGCCTGCCCGCGCACGAGATGCTGCGCATCTACAACTACATCCGGCCCCGCGGCGTGACCATGCTCGGGCCCAACTGCCCGGGCGCTCTGTCGCCTGGCAAGGCCAACGTCGGGATCATCCCCGCCGAGATCTTCACCGAGGGCTCGATCGGCCTCGTCTCGCGCTCGGGCACATTGACCTATCAGATCGGGCACGAACTGACCCAGCTCGGGCTCGGCAACTCGACGATCGTCGGCATCGGCGGAGACCCCATCGTCGGATCGTCCTTCATCGACGTGCTGGAGAAGTTCGAGGCCGACCCCGAGACGGAGCACGTGGTCATGGTTGGCGAGATCGGCGGCGACGAGGAGGAAAAGGCGGCCCGCTTCATCCAGCAGTCGATGTCGAAGCCCGTGCTCGCCTACATCGCCGGCTTCACGGCGCCGCCGGGCAAGACCATGGGCCACGCGGGCGCGATCATCTCCGGCTCGTCCGGAACGGCGCAGGCCAAGAAGGAGACGCTGGAGGCCGGCGGCGTCACCGTCGGGACGACGCCGACCGAGGTCGCGCAGCTCGTCGCCGGCGTCGCACGTGCTTGACGAGTTTCGCGCGCAGTGGCGCCGCGGACGCGCACTGAAGACGCTCAAGCTCGGCGAGCGGCAGCACTGGGAGTGGGACAGCAAGACCGCCGCCGGAACCCTCTGCGGGAACCTCCGGTTCGACGTCGAGGATGACGTCCTCGTGCTGACCTTCGCCGAGATCTGGGCCAAGGACACCGGCCTCGCAACCATCGTGGGCCGTAACGACACCCCGCGTGCCGATCTCGGGCTCACGGGCTCGTTCGCATTCGTCGAGATGGTGGCCGGCCTGGCCGAGGACATCGGCTGCACGAGGCTCCGGATCCGCGGCCAGCGGACGCGGGCGCGGCGCAAGCGGACACAGAGCGTCGAGTTCGACCTGGCTCGGTTTCGCCGGGATCACCGGCCAGGCAGATAGGATCAGCCGGGTCGGTTTTCGAGGAGAGGGAGGAAATGCACGCCTTGCTGATTGCTGCGCTCGTCGTCTCGTGGGTGCTCGTGGCTGCCCTTGCCGTGGCGCTCTTCGTCCTGATCAAGCAGCACGGGGAGCTGATCATGTACCAGCAGGACCTCGACCACCGGCTGGAGATCTCCTCGTTCCACGAAGGCGTTCGGGTGGGTGGCGGCGGCAGCAGCGACGAACCGGTCGGCGCGGAGATGGAGGGGCTGCCGCTCGGATCAGAGGCGCCGGCATTCGCGATCGCCGACCTGGACGGGAACGAACGGACCCTCGAGAGCTACCGTGGAGAGCCGTTCGTGCTCGCCTTCTTCAGCGACACCTGCGGCTACTGCAAGGAGATGGCGCCGCAGCTCGGCTCGCTGGCGGAGGCCAAGAGGCGGCTCGTGCTCGTCTCCCACGGTGATATCGAAGCGCATCGCAAGATGGCCACCGAAAACGGCTGGCACCTCGACGTCCTCGTCGAGCCCGAGTACGACGTGATGATGGCCTACGGCGCCATGGGCACCCCTGCCGGATACCTGATCGACGAAGAGGGACGGATCGGCAGCAGGCTGGCGCTGGGAGGCGGCCCCCTCCTCGACCTCGTCTTCGACCGCGAGCCTCCCGAAGACCTCCCTGCAGGTGAGGCGAGCAGCGGAAACGGCCATGTCGATCCCGCCACCGTCCGAGTGATGGATCCCCCTCCCCCGAAGCCTCTGGACGACACGAGCCCCGGCACCGGATCCGGCGGCGAGGTCCAGGCCGCTGCCACGGCGACCGCGACGGCGACAGCCGTCAAGACGCGCGACGTTTCCGAGAGCAGTATCGAGCGCGAAGGGCTCGCGCCCGGGACCGAGGCGCCCAACTTCGTCCTGACCGATCTGGACGGGAAGGCGCACTCACTCGTCGACTACCGGGGCAAGCCGGTTCTGCTCGTCTTCTCCGACGTCGACTGCGGCCCGTGCGAATACCTCTCCCCGGGGCTGGTCGAGCTCGCCGAGAAGAAGGCCAGGAAGATTCAGGTGCTGATGATCAGCCGCGGCGATGTGGAGAAGAACCGCGAGAAGGCGCAAGCGTTCGGCTACTCATTCCCGGTCCTTCGACAGAAGAGCTGGGAGATCTCGAAGCTCTACGGGATGTTCGCGACTCCGATCGGCTACCTGATCGACAAGAACGGCATCGTCCAGAAGGAAGTCGCGGTCGGCCCCGAGCCGATCCTCGATCTCGTCTAGGACCGACCGAACAAGCGCCCGAGTCGCTGCCCGATCGACGCGGCCGGGTTGCGGTCGGCGGCGCCTTCCTCGTCGATCTGGTCGAGGAGGTGCCAGCTGCTCGGTTCGTGTTTGAACGGCAGGTGCCGGTTCTCCGAGTCCCTGGGCGCGATCCACAGCCTGCCCTTGCGCAGTGCATAGATCATCTTGAGGCCGAGCGACTCGTAGCCGTAGCGCACGCAGGCGTGCATCGCCTCGACGGCGTATCCCTCGTGCCTGAAGCCCTCCCCGCACCAGCCGCCGAGCTGCGCCCTGTTTCCCGGCTCGAGGTGGAGCGCCACGATCCCGCCCAAGGCCCCGTCGTCGCGGCGAATGCACGCGAAGGTGATGTCTTCAGTCGCCGTCTCGATCCAGCGCTTTGCGCCGTCCTCTGGTAGCGGGTGCCGGACTGCTGGCAACTGCGCCGCGATGAACGGATCGTCGAGGAGCTCCCGGATCACGGGCTCGTCCTCCATCGTCAGCGGTCGCAGCGTCAGGCGTTCGGTTTCGATGATCACGGATTCGAGGCTATCCGAGACGACTTCTCGGCCTTCCGAAAAAGACGAAGGGCCCCCGATCGGGAGCCCTTCGTGTCACAACTCGAGAGTCGAGCTCTACTTGTGCGCCACCGTCTTGTGCGTCTTCAGCGACGGTGCCTGACCCTGCGAGCCCTGCTGGCAGTAGTGCAGACACACGTTCGGCGCATAGCCGTAGTTGCTGCAGCAACCGGAGTTGACGCAGACGTAGCCCGCTCCGCAGTCCTTCTGAGTAACGCAAGGCGTGCTGAAGGCGCAGAGGCTGTTCTCGACGCAAGCGCCGACCGGCGCTCCCTTGGGCCTGAGCCTCCCGTAATAGATCGTCGCACAGAAGCAGTAGCCGAGCGAGTAGTTGTCATACCCGCAGGCCTTGGCCTTGTTGCTGCCGATGCAGCTGAAGCCGGTGCCTCCACAAGACGCGTTGGAGGCCTTCTTCTTTACCGCTGCACCGGCGCGACCCGGCATGAAGGCGGCCAGCGCCCCTGCCAGGCCCAGCCCACCAACCTTGAGCGCCGTCCCGCGGGAGACACCACGTGACTCCTTTACGGGCTCGCCCGAGTCGGCGTAAAGCTCGTCAATCTCCCGCATGCGTCCTCCTTGAACGAACGGGTCTTCAGTTGAGGCCATGACGCTAACCGATGAATCGGCTGTTGTCCAGGGATAGCGTTCGCCGGACGCCCTGGGAATCCTGCACTCAGGACCAGACAGTCGGCAGCCTCCGAACGTCCCGAAAGCGCCAGCCCGTGACGAGGAGCTCGCTCGAGCGGTCAAGGCCGAGCCCGGGAAGCCGTTCGAGAAGGCGGCCGAGGGCGGCCGCGCCGACAGCGCGCGAGATCCAGGCGCCGATGCAGAAATGCACACCGGATGCGAAGCCCACGTGCATGCCTTCATCCCGGTCGAGATCGAAGGTGGAGCCGTCTGTCCATCGCCTTTCGTCCCGGTTGGCGGATGCGATGACGACCGCGAGGTACGCCCCTCCGGGGATCCGGACGCCTGCGAGCCGCGTGGCGACCTCTGTGCGACGCGGAACCATGCCGACGGGCGATGCCCACCGAGCACCCTCCTCGATCGCCGGCCGGAGAAGCGCCGAGTCCTGCCGGACTCGCTCGAATTGGTCGGGGCGGCTGAACAGGCCGAGAAGGGTGTGTGCGATGAGATCAGCCAGCTCGTGGAGTCCTGCCGCCGCGAACACCTTGGCGTTCGCGAGGGCCTGTCGCTCGTCCAACGAGCCGTGCGCCTGCACCATCGTGCCGAGCACCGACGAGTCGGGATCGCGCGTCAGACGCCTGATGTGCGCGACGAGCATGTCGTCGATCTCGCGCTCGAGATCGGGATCGCGCAGGATCGGCTCTCCGATCACATAGCAGCCCAGGTGGTCGAACCAGCGCCGCAGGTCCTCGACGGGCGGCGAGCCGATGCCGAGGAGCCTCGCGACCGTGATCGCAGCCAGTGGCTCGAAGTACTCGTCGACGAGATCGGCCCCCCTCCTGGCCTCGAATCCGTCGATCAGCTCGTCTGCCACGCCCGTGACTTCCTTCTCTGCGAAGGCGGAGGCTCGCTTCGGTTGGCACGGCGGCTGCATCGCTGCCCGCCAGCGGGCATGCTCGTCGCCGTCCAGGAAAAGCAGGTTGCCGGCGAAGGTCTCCGGTACCCCCACCGGATCGGGAGGCGACAGGTAGGTGTCGTCGTCCTTCAGGACTTCGACGACATCGTCCCAGCGGGTCAAGAGCCAGTAGGCGTCGGGCTGTCCGGCGAAATGTCTCAGCCACGGCGCGTACGCGACAGGTGCCTCTTGCCGCAGCCGCCGGTAGACCGGGTAGGGATTCGCGTACAGGTCGACGGGGGAGATGTCGACGGTCGGCCGTCTCGTCAGGAGCGAACGCAAGCCTAGGGCTCCCGTCGAAGGCTCACGTAGACGTCGCCGTCGTGGACTTGCACCGCGTACACCAGAAGCGGAGACGACGCGGGCGGGTGCAGTGCTGCGCCAGTCCTGAGATCGAAGCCGGAGGAGTGGACTGGGCACCAGAGCACGCCGTCGGAGGTCACTCCCTCGCTCAGATCGCCGCCTCGGTGCGGGCAGATGCGACCGACTGCGAAGACCTCCGCGCCTTCGCGGACGAGCACACGGGCGGAGTCGTCGGCATCGTCGATGGAGATCGCGATTGCCTCGCCCTCGCGGACGTCTCCTAGAGCGCAGACACGCACGAAACCGGCTGACGGCATGCTGTCCGGCATGCGGCCACGATATCGGGAAGCCGCGCGCCCACTATCCTGTCCGCGTGGCGCTCGCCGAGATTCCGGTGGTCTACGTCATCGGTGCGCCGCGCAGCGGCACGACCTGGTTCCAGCTCATGCTCGGCAGCCATCCGGAGGTGGCGACCCCGGTCGAGCTCGACTTCTTCTCGAGCGTCGTCGCCTCGCTGTACGAAATCTGGGGTCAGCACAGCGAGGGAAACGGCCGTGCCGCGAGGCCGAACTGGGGCCTGCCGGCCACGCTCACCGAAGCCGAGTGGGAGGACACGATCAGAAGCATCGTCGAGCGTGTCTACCGCTCTGTGCTCGAGGCAAAGCCGGGGGCCACGGTGATGCTCGAGAAGGAGCCCCGCTACTACCGGTTCGTCGACACGATCCTGCGGACCGTTCCCCACGCGCGCTTTGTGCACGTGATTCGCGACGGCCGTGACGTCGCCTGCTCGATGATGCGGGTCTCGAAGAAGTGGGGCCGCGAGTGGGCTCCCGACAGCGTCTCCCATGCGGCCCACCTCTGGTCGGAGGCGGTCCGCGGCGCGACGGAGGCGAAGGGCGCGCCGGCCGGCTACATGGAGGTGCGCTACGAGGACCTCCTGGAGGATGCCGGGCCCGACCTGCTGCGCCGGACGTTTGCGTTCTGCGGCGTGAGCGCGGAGCCTGAGCTCGCGCAGCGGTTGTACGACAGGTATCGCCATGGGTCGAGGAGCAACGATGAGCTGCTGGAGGGCGGCCTCGTCTGGACGGGCGAAGCAGTCCGGTCGGCATCCGACGTCAGCTTCCCGGAGAGTTTCATCGGTCCCGCTGCCGCCGGTGTCTGGCGCGACCGGTTCGGGCCGGGAGACCGGCAGGCATTCGACTCGGTCGCCGGCGACCTCCTCGTCCGGCTGGGCTACGAGCCCGACCGCTCGTGGACGAAGGCCCAGGCCTGGACACCGCTCCCCGGCCGCCGTTAGCGCCCGCCCGTAGACTGCAGTCGATGGGGGTTATCTCGTTCGCTCGCGGCGTGCCCGCGCCGGAATGCCTGCCGGTGGCCGAGTTTGCCGACTGCGCGCGCGAGGTGATCGAGCGCGACGGCGAGGCGGTCCTGAACTACGGCCCCGTGGGTGGCTACGGTCCGCTTCGGGAATGGATCGCCGAGCGTCACGGCGTCGAGCCGGGCCGCGTGCTCGTCACCAACGGCTCGCTGCCCGGGCTCAACCTCGTCCTCGGCCATTTCGCGCCGCGGGGGCGGGTTCTCGTCGAAGCGCCAACGTACGACCGACCGCTCAAGATCGCCGCGCGCCTGGGCGTGGACGTGCATCCGATTCCGCAGGACGACGCCGGCATCGACGTCGATGCGCTCGAGCAAGAGCTGAGTCGCGATGCCTCGCCGGCCTTTCTCTACGTCCTGCCCACGTTCCAGAACCCGAGCGGCCGCACCCTGCCTCTCGAACGACGCCGCCGGCTGGTCGAGCTCACGCGCGAGCACGACCTGTGGCTGCTCGAGGACGATCCGTACGGGCGCGTTCGCTTCGACGGCGAAGAGCTGCCGACGCTGTTCGAGCTCGAGGGCGGCGAGCGCGTGCTCTACTCGTCGTCGTTCTCGAAGATCGTCGCACCCGGCGTCCGCGTCGGCTACTTCGTCCTGCCCGCGACCGTCGCCGGGAGCTTCGAGTCCGCGGCCGTCAACATCTATCTCACGCCCGCGCTGGTCGGACAGGCGACCGTCTACGAATTCATCCGGCGCGGCAGCCTGGAGCCGAACATCGAGCGTGTGTCGGCGCTGCTCAAGGCGCGGCGGGACGCGATGCTCGAGGCACTGGAAAGCGAGCTTCCGGATGTCCGCTCGAGCCGACCCGAGGGTGGCTACTTCCTCTGGATCGATCTGCCCGAGACGGTCGACGCCGCCGAGCTCCTCGGCAGGGCGGAAGCTGCGGGGGTCACCTTCGTGCCGGGGGCCGATTTCTTCCCCGCCGGTTCGGGCCTGGGCCGGAACTCGATGCGGCTCGCCTTCAGCTTCGTGTCGCGGGACGAGGTCCGGGAGGGCGTGTCACGACTTGCGGGCCTTCTTGCGCCCGTGCCTGCGGTATAGGTGCCCGAACAGGGCTCCTGCGACGACGCCGACGAGTAGCAGCAGCAGGATCGTCCAGATCAGCGATACGCGCCCGGTCGCAAAGACGAAGTCGACGGAGATCGCCTTGTCATTGCCGACGATGAAGGCCGCCGCATAGCCGACGAAGAAGAGGAGCGCCGCGAACTTGGCCCAGAACGCCCACCGCAGCCTCTCGCGCTCGTGGGTATGCGGAGGAAACTCCTGGGGCGCCGGCGCGTGCGGCGGGGCGGCTGGGGAGGAGGGACCGGGAGCCGCCGGCGCTGTGCCGGCCGGCGGCTCACTGGGCGGGGCGGCCGGCTCGTGTTCGTGGTCGCCCTCGCGAGCCATGTGCGCGGCGAGCTAGGCGGCCTGGTGCTGCGGCACGAAGCGCACCGTGGGCGCGGGCTCGAACGCGCGCGGAATCAGCGGAGCCTGCCGGGGGGCCGCGAGGACGCCCTGGTCGTGGAGGCGGAAGGTCGGACACGGATCGTCGACCTGGAGGGCGCACAGCGCCAGCTGGCGGAAGTAGCAGTCATTGCACGTCAATCGTTTTCGTTTGCCCATTGTCCTCTGTGCTCGGGTAGCGACGGCGTCGGAAACAGACGTCGATCATAGGGCGCGGTCCGCGTGATGCAAGGCCTGCCAAGACGAAAAAGCCGCATGTTGCGGGCACTTCTTCGCGGCCGAAATCTGCCCCGAGATCAGCGTTTGGGGGGCAAGGTTGCCAGTGCGCGCAACGCCTGTCGAAAACTCTTCACAGGAATGACCTTCATGCGACCGGCGTAACGCCTCGCGATCGCCGCGTTATCCCCAGCGGGCGCGAGCAGGATGTCAACACCCGACCGCCGGGCTCCGAGCGTCTTCTGCTTCACGCCACCGATCGGGCCGATTGCGCCGTCGAGGAAGATCTCGCCGGTCGCCGCCACCTTGTATCCCCGGTCGACGTCCTTCCCCAGCTTCTGCATCACCTCGAGCGCGAAGGGGAGCCCGGCCGAGGGCCCGCCGATGTTGCCCGTATCGATCGTGACCGGGAAGGGCAGCTTGATGCTCGCCGCCTGTTCCAGCAGGACGCCCACGATCGGGATGGACGGGTTCTGGGGATCGGGGATCGTCTTCAACCGCACGGTCCGCAGACCCTTTCCGTTGCGCAGGCCGATCTCGACCACCTCGCCGGGTCTGTGGCGGCGCAGGAGCTCGCGCGCCTGGTCCGTCGTCTTCACGCGATGGCCGTCGACCGAGACGATCACGTCGCCGGGGACGAGCTTGCCGTCGGCAGGCGTCCCCGGCCCGGTGGCGAGGATCAGCGCGCCGTTGGCCGAGACCTTGACCTTGTAGCCGAGCTCCTTCAGGGCGACTGCAGCGGCAATCTGCTGGGACGTCGCCATCTGCTGGAGGTCGAACTGGTGCGCCTGCGACTCATTGGTGCCCGGCGGCTGCACCGCGGAGGCAGGGACGAAGCTCGATCCGGACGGGGCGAGGGATGGGAAGTCGACCTCGAGCTGCCGGGCCGGCCGTTCCTGGACGTCGAGGAAGTAGATCCCGCCGTCGTTCCGGTCCGGCTTCTCCTTGGGGACGTTCACGACCGAGGCGGCAGGGTGCGGCGAGTCGGGGATGAGCAGGTACTGGTCCGACGGGACGATCCACAGCACGAAGAGCGCGATCGCGACCGGGAGGAGGCCGGCGACGACTGCACCGCCGAGGAACCTTCGAGTCGGCCGCTCCGTCAGAGCAGCGACCGGGTCAAGCCGCCGTCGACCGGAACGACTGCCCCGGTCACGTAACCCGCCTGGTCGGAGGCGAGGAAGCAGACGACGTGCGCGATCTCCGCAGGGCTTCCGAAGCGCTGCGCCGGAACCTCGGCGGCGGCCCGCTCGCGGACGGTGTCGTTCGAGAAGCCCTCGGCGAGCCGCTCGGTGTCGATCCGCCCCGGGGCGATCGTGTTCACTGTGATGCCCTTGCCGGCGACCTCGCGTGCGAGCGTCTTCGCCCACCCGATCACGCCCGGCCGGACGGCGTTCGAAAGCACGAGTCCTTCGAGCGGCTCGCGCACCGAGCTGGACTCGATGTTGACGATTCGCCCGCGGCCCGACTGCTCGAGGTAGGGCAGACAGAGGTTCGTGAGCCGGACGACCGGAAGCAGGAGCAGCTCGACGGCACTCTCGACGGCGGTCGGGTCGAGGCCGACCGCGATGCCGCGGCCGGGCCCCCCGCCGTTGTTCACGAGCACGTCGACGCCGCCGAACGCCTTCACGGTGCGGTCGACGAGCTTCTCCAGGTCGCCGGGGACGGTCAGGTCGCCGCGTACGGCAAGGCC
>Ga0066903_100005051_pt1 | contig 11342 bp, 15 predicted proteins | sample PanSoiMetaGPlot1_FD_67491 | JGI IMG/M metagenome (GOLD analysis project Ga0066903, IMG submission 67491) | Tropical forest soil microbial communities from Panama analyzed to predict greenhouse gas emissions - Panama Soil - Plot 1 (version 2) | ecosystem: Environmental > Terrestrial > Soil >...
TTGCTCGGGCCGTGAGGCCTGTCGTCTGCGAGCGCACTGGAGGCAAGGATGCCCGCGCTCGCCGCCGCAACTCCGGCGGCGCCCACCGCCGCACGTTGAAGCAGCCGGCGCCGAGCGCCGGTTGGGGCCGAGGTGTCGCGCAGTACGCGATCAAGCACCTCGATGGAGGATGAAGACGAAGAACGGGACACTGCACAGCCTCCCTTCGATGGGCAAACATCGATCAATCAAACGGCTACCCGATTCGAGGTTGCACCTAACGTGACAATCAACTTGGCTCTCGTAAGTTCGCAAAGGGCCAGGTCGAGCGCATCGCTCGCTAATCGGGAATATACGGCAGCTGTCGCCTGGTGTGGCAACGAAGGATGGAGCCTTTATGGAGCCCGGTGGTTGCAACCGGTGGCAGGCCGTGGCAAATGCCGCACGCCCGAACAGGGCAGAATCAAGCCAAACCGTTGCCGTGGGTTGCGACCAGTTGCCGAGACGAGCCCATGGTAAGTAGGGGATCGACGGTTCGAGTCCCTCAGAGGGCTCTGCAAAAGCCCCGCAAAGCGGCGCTTGTTTTTCTGGTGCACTTGCACGGGCCACAACGTGCGGTAGGTATGGAGCCCTTTATGGAGCCTTCAGCTCGAGAAGTGTCTCTGTCATGAGCGAAAAACGACCTCAGACGCTGACGGTGCGGCGGAGGTAGGCACGGCGAAGCTCGTCGACGCCGCAGACGAGAACCGGGAACAACGCGAGCATGGCGAGGCAATAGACCGACAGCTTCCAGGCCCCGCGTACATCCCGCACGAAAATGTGGGGCCAGCGAGGGCTGACTACCTATTCGGCGCTCCGTTGAGAGCTAGCGTGGGATGACCAGCATGTCGATCGGAAAGTACTGCGGTGCCCCGCCTTCAGGCGGCGGGCCGCCCATCACTTCCATGATCGCCGGACCGAGCTTCTCCTCCATAAAGCGGTCGAACGCCTCGCGCGACTCCCAGACGTCGTAGACGTAGTAGCCCTGCTCGCCCTGGCCGGCGGTGTGGACGATCAGCCCCTCCGGCGCCTCGTCTTCCCGCATCGGGGCGGCGTGCCCAAACATCTTCTCGGTCACGTCGTCGTAGATCTGCTTCGTGAACTCGGGCGCTGCCGACAAGATTCCTACTGCCATCTCGCCTCCTTCGTTGTGTGGACGCGGGATTCTAGGCTGACCCCGTCCTTCAGCGACGGTGACTCGTCACTCGATGTCGTCAAGGCGGACAAGGCCGACGAGGCGACCGTCCGGGGTGGTCACGAGGTAGCTGGTCAGGTCGCGGGCATGGATGCGCTCGAGCAAGGCGTCGTCTCCGATGCTCGGCCGCACAGTGCTCGGTTCGGGCGACATGCTCTCTGCGATCGAACGTTCGTCGCTCCCGGCGAGCGCCCTCAGGTCTAGACGGCCCAGGACGACTCGTTCCTCGTTGACGACGACGCAGGTGTCCCAGCCGGCGGCGCGAACGCGCTCAGGCCCGGTGCGCCACGTCGCCAGCCGTTCGCTCGGGGAGGTTCGGCACCGCTTTCCTACGATGCTTGCTCAGCGCGAATCGATGCGCAGCACTTCGCGCACAGCGGCTACGAGCTCGGCTGCCGAGAGCGGGCCCTCGAACTTCGCCCGCACGCGCCCGTCGCTCCCAACGACGAACGTCCACGGTTGGCTCGGCAGCCCCCACTGACGCACCCAGCGGTTGAACCCGTTGCGGGGCTCGAGGTCGCGGTAAGCCTCGACGTGGATGAAGCGCGCTTTGGCCAAGGAAAAACGCCTGCGTACGGCATCGACCACGCTCACGATCGGGCCGCAGGTTCGGCTATCGCAAAACGCGGGCGACGCGAACGTGACGACGAAGGGCAGATGGGCAGCGAGCGAGGCGGCGACCGAGTAGCGAAGGAGCCCGAGGTCCGGGGGCTGCCTCGTCGTCAGACGTGCGACGTCACCCTTTGCAGTCGCGAGCGTCGGCGTGTCGGATCGCGGCGCCCGCGAGCCCACCGCGAGCGACGCGGAGTGCGCCGAGACGTCGAATGACCCCAGCGCCTGGATGCGCGCCCCGGTCGGCTCCGCCACGAGCCAGTAGCGACCGGGTCGCGGGATCGACAGGTGCGCGACATAGAGCCGGTGCACGTTGGCACCGGCAGCCGAACGTCCCGGAACGTCGATCGACTCGAGCCGGGCCACTGTGTGCGCGAAGGGCTCGCGCCCGCGGCCGGTCGCGAGCCAGACCTCGGCCGTCGGTCGTTCGACCGCCTGCCCGTCGTAGCGAAGCACCAGAAACGGAAATCGAACGACTCCGGGCTGGAAGTCGGCGGCGCCCGCGATAACAGGTACGTCCGGGCCCGCTCGCTTCATGAGCGCGTCGAGCGTCCTGCCGGAGGAGGGTGAGCTTCCGCCGCAGCCCGCTGCCAGACCGGCAGCGATGACGATCACGACGCTGATACGCCCCATCTTGCTTCGTACGATGCCTCCTCAGCGCGAATCGATGCGCAGGAGTTGGACCGGGAGCCTGCGTTCGGAACCTAGCCGACCGCGCCTGATGTGCTTTGGTCGTGCTGCCCGCGAGCGGCTCTCCGTTCGGCCTCCGCCTTGACGTCCTCGAGCGAGCTTTGTACGGCGGCCTCCCAGCGGCGGGCGACCCGTTCTCCCCACCAGCGACCGAGTGCCCAGAGGTCGGCGCTGAGCTCACCGCTGTAGTCCAGCTCGGTTCCTGAGTCCGTCTTGCGCAGAAGGAATTGCTCGATGACGTGTGGTACCGGCCCTCGGACGAGCCGGAAAGAGACGCGCTGAGGGCGCTCGAAGCGGACGGTCTCGAGCGTCGTCGCGACCAGAGGGCCGACCCGGGTGAAGTGCTCGGCGAGCACCATGTCAGTGCTCGGCTCCAGGACGCGGAGCTTGCTCTCCAGCGCGCGCGGTGTCCGGTCGAGGTACGGGGCCGAGATCACCTCGAACACCACCTCCGGCGGCGCTTCGATCCGCCAGGTCAGCGGGCCCAGCGGACGCAACCTCCTGCCGATGCCAAGGTCAATCGTGAGCTTGCCCCGGAGGACAAGCACGAAGATGCCACCCAACCCCGCGGCAGCGCCGCCCAGCACGCGTCTCTTTGCCGATGCGTGCGAGGTCACGCGGTTGCCTCCGGGAGGGAGCCCCGAACGACGGTGAGCGTGAGCGCCGCGACGCCGCCGAGCGCGCCGACCGAGACGAGGGGCGCGGCCAAGGGAAACCGGAGGGCGGCAAGGGCGACACCGGCAAAGAGCACAAGCCCGGGCGCACGGCCCGCCACCGAAACGTGCCGGGGCGACTGCGCGCGGACGAAGTAAGCGAGCGCGACCCCCAGCGCCTGGAGGGTGTATCGGGCGAGCACGAGCGCCGCCGTCCACCAGGGCAGCAGGTCGTGGCGCGCGGCTCCAACCGCGGCGGTCGAGAGAAGGAGCGCGTCTGCGCCCGGATCGAGCCAGGCCCCCAGCCTCGTCTCCTCGCCGCGGGCACGCGCAAGCGATCCGTCGATCGCGTCGGTCGCGCCTGCCGGGATTACGATTGCGGCCCAGAGCGCAGGCGCGGCGACCGGGAGAAGCGGGACGACGGCGGCACGCGCCAGCGAGAGCAGGTTCGCAAGGCCGAGCCGATGCAGCGGCTCGCCTGACTCGTCCTCGAGCATGCCGAGGTGCCAGCCGAACATCGCCAGCATAAGCAACCACCACACCGCTCCCCCCAGCGCCAGCCACGGACGGAAGGCGCCAGCCGTGGCCCAGGCAGCGAAACCGACGGCACCGACGCGCAGGGTCTGGCGGTGCTCTCGTCGGCGCTGCCGACGCGTCGTTCGCGCGCGCTCGAACGACCGGGCAAAGAACCGCATCCAGGCTCCTGACCGATAGTTCGCGGCTCGAAGCTCGCGCAGGATTTCGCGCGCCCATGCCTCGCCCTCCGTCACAGCCGGTGCGCGATCACGACGCCATAGCCAAGCAGGCCACGGTCCAGCGCGGCGCGGACCTCGTGCAGCAGTTCGCGACCGACTGCGACTCCGTCAGCTGCGAACATCGCCACGACCTCGAGGCGCGCCTCGATCCGATCGAGCAGCGCCGCGAGCGCGTCGTCGTGTGCCTCGGTCAGGTCGACGACGAGCCCGGCTTCTTGCAGCAAGCCGCCGATCTCGTCGAGCGGGCGGGCGTCGGCGACGCAGCCGACCCACGCCTCTAGCGACGCGAGCGACTCGGGCAGCCCATCCGGCTGCCAAATCAGGTCTGAGAGCGCGAGCCGCGCGCCCGGTCGTAGCACGCGCGCGAGCTCGCGCGCGGCGGTGGCCTTGTCGGGGAAAGTGCAGAACGCGCACTCGCAGAGCACACCGTCGACGCTCGCGTCCGCGAGCGGCAGCGCCTCCGCGTCGCCGCGAAGGAAACTCACGCGCGGATCGTCCGCCTCCGCCGGCGGCGCCAGGTCGACGCCGATCACCTCGCAGCCGGTTTCGCGCACGAGCTGGTAGGCGCTCGAGCCGGGGCCACAGGCGACATCGACGACGAGATCGCCGGGTCCGACGTGGAGCGCCCACGCAAGGCGAGAGGTGAGTGCGGCGCCGCCCGGGTGGAAGGAGTCGCCGAGCAAGAACCGCGCTGTCGCCGACGAGTAGGCGGCAGCACAGCAGGCCTTGATCTCCCCGCCGGCGAACGTCACAGCCGCCACCCGATGTTCGTCGCATTCGTCCGGCCGCGGCCGTTTGCGCTCGCTGTGCGCGAGCCGTAGCGCGTCGGTCGGAGAAGCGGCTGCAGCGGCTTCGCGTTCGGGACGACCGGCTCGACCTCGACGCCCGAGAGCTGCGCGCGCACCTGCTCCCGGTAGCCCACCGAGTTGTAGGCGCAGAACGGAATCAGCCGCCCATCCGGGGTGATCTCGGCTATGCAGCATTTCATCAGCTGCCTGACGTTGAGCGTGTAGGCGTCCTGGAAGTCCTGCACCACCAACGTGAACACCTTCTGCTCGAGCTGGTCAAGTTCCCCCACCAGGTCGATGCCGAAGCACTCGCAGGCGAGGAGCGCCCGCTCCGCCCCCGGGGTCGCCGACGACGAGAACATCCTCTCGAGCGCCGAGCGCACCGCCTTATCGGGGTAGATCCGGTTGGAAACGTAGTCGAGGTAGTCCTCGATCTCGAGCAGCCGCGTGAACGGCACGACCGTCTCGCCGTCGACGAATGCGTAGCTCATCGAGCGGCAACTCGGGAAGCAGCATGGCACCGGCACGAAGTCGTCGAGCCGGAACCATTCCGGCACCTGCGCGGCGACGAGCTTCATCACGTCCGCGTTCGTCAGCCGCTCGAGCGGGTCGAACTCGAGATGGCGGCCGGAGTGCGTAACCGGCTGGAAGGCGACGCTGTTGACGGCCGGATGCAACACGCCGAAGCGGACGATCGCGCCGAGCTCGTGCTCGTTCACGCCCTTCTCGACCGCACAGACGAGCGTCACCGTCAGGCCCTCCTCGGCGCAGCGCGCAAGCGCAAGCTCCTTGTCCGCGCGCAGATCTTTACCGCGGATCGCCAGATGGGTCTCGAGCTCGAAGCCGTCGAACTGCAGGTAGATATGCGGCTTCAGGCGGCCGAGCTCGCGGGCGAAATGCGCGTCACGCGCGATCCGAATTCCGTTCGTGTTCAGCATCACGACGCGGATCCCCTTCGTGCCGGCGAGCGCGATGAAGTCGAGGATCCGCGGGTGGATCGTCGGCTCGCCGCCGGAGAACTGCACCACCTCAGGTGAGCCCTCGGCGGCGACGAAGCGTTCGAGCATGAACTCCACCTGCTCGTAGGTGAGGGCGAACCCGTCCGGCTGGTGGCCGGAGTCGGCGAAGCAGATTGGGCAGTCGAGGTTGCAGCCGCTGTTCAGCTCGATCAGGCCGAGGCAGGCGTGCTGCTTGTGCTCGGGGCACATGCCGCAGTCGAGCGGGCACCCCTCCCTCACCTCCGTCTGAAACTCGAGCGGGATCGTCCCCGGCTTGTTGAACCGCTGCTGCGCCACGTACAGCTCCGCGTCCGAGTAGACAAGCGCCTCGAACAGGCCGTGCTCGCGGCAGCGCTTGCGCAGGATCACCCGGTTGTCGCGAACGTTGACTTCGGCGTCGACCACCGTCTTGCAGATCGGGCAGATCGACTTCGTGTATTCGAGGAAGACCTCGTCGCGATCGACCTTCGCGGTCCGGCGCTCAGCCACGGAGCAACCCCACGCCTGCTCTGATGCGGATCAGGGCAGGCTCGATGCAACCCGACCGACGGAGGCCATTCATACCCGGTCGTGCGCTCACACGGTTTAAGGATCTCGTAATAGCGGCCGGCGCGATGCCGCGCCTAGCGTGGCTGTGACTCGAACCGAGGAGGTCACGAATGCGTCTGACACTCGCTGCATCCCTGATCGCCATCGCCGGGCTCTTCGCCGCGCTGCCGGCGGGGGCAACGACGGGGAAGGGGCAGCTGTTCCACGACGGCTCGGTCGTCGGCACCGTCGTCACACCTGCGCCGATCGCGGCCGGAAGTGGAACGGATCCCTTCTTCAAGGTGACGAACGGCGCAGACGGCCAGCTGGGGATCGCAGGCGTCGCGCCCGGCGACGGCCCCTACCACGGTGGAAGCTGGCAGGTCTACCTCGTCACGTTCAACTCGGGCGTCACGCCCTATCTGCTCACGTCCGACGAGGCTGTCGCCGCGGCGCAGGTAGCCGGTGACGTCACGGTCACGCGGGCGTCCGACGCAGACTTCCGCTGCCCGGTCACCCAGCCCTGACCACAAACACGAGGCGCGCCGTCACTAGAAGGCGGCGTGCCTCAGTCAGCACGCTCCCCACTCTCCCAGCGCTCGAGCTCCGCGCGCAGTTGCATGCGGCCGCGATGGATCCGGCTCTTCGCCGCGGCCACCGAGATCTCGAGCACGCGCGAGACCTCCTCGTTCGAGAGCCCTTCGATGTCGCGCAGCACGACCGCTGACCGATACTCGATCGGGAGTGCGCGCAGCCGCCCGATTAGGAACGCGCGCGCGTCCGCGGCGGAATATGCGTCTTCGGCGCCCGAGGCCGTGGTCTCCTGGAGCTCGGCTGTTGGGAGCGTCTTTCGCCGACGGCGCATCAGTGCCTCGTTGACGGCGATCCGGTACAGCCAGGTGTAGGGGGCGGCGTCGCCGCGGAAGCGCTCCAAGTTACGCCAGGCCTGCAGGAACGTGTCCTGCACCGCCTCGTCGACGTCGCGCCGATCGTCGAGCAGCCGGTAGAGGACGGCGCGGACACGCCCCTCGAACGTGCGCATGAACTCGCCGAACGCGTCGAGGTCGCCGGTCCTCGCTTGCTCCAGCAGCTCCCGCGCCGCCGCGGCCGAAGGATCCCGAGCGGAATCGTTCCTGCCCATGACCGCATCTACGATGATGCAACCGGGATGAGATCGCTAATGGACGTGATGGTCGGGTCGTGCGAGGAGACGCGGGAGTTGCTCTCCGCGCATGTCGAGGGCGACCTAACCGGGCTGCGACGACTTCGGGTGCGGCTCCATCTCGCCGGCTGCGACGCGTGCTCGGCCGCGGTTCGCTCGCTCCGCAAGACGATCGAGCGGCTGCACGAGCTCGAGGACACGTTCACCCCCGATCCGTCGCCGTCGGTCGCGCCTGCGGTGCTCGAGCGGATCCAGCAGCTCGACCGCGAACGCTAGGCGCGCCGCGTTCCGGCGAGGACGCCGGGGTTTGAGACGATGAACGGAACGACGAAGTTCGGGGCGATCTTGATTCCGGTTGCGGTCGATCCAAGCGGATAGCGACGCACCGGGACGCCGAAGCTCGCAGGGCCGTCGCCGCATCTAAGAAGGAGTCGTGCAAAAGCTGCTCGCGGTCGCCGTTCTCGCGCTCGTCGCTGCTGGTTGCGGGGCGGGTCACGCTCGGACGGCGAAGCGGTGCCCCCAACCTCCCGAGACCGGCTCCGGGTTCAAGACCGACTTCTGCCGGCACCTGGTGCCGCTGCTCCAGTTCCAGGCCGGCGGGCCCGGCAAAGACGGCATCCCGGCGCTCAACCATCCCCGCTTCGCGCCGGCATCGTCGATCCACTGGCTTAGGCCTCGAGAGCCGGTGATCGAGCTCGCACTCGGCCGAGAACTGCGCGCCTACCCACTTCAGATTTTGATCTGGCACGAGATCGCCAATGATCGTCTCGCCGGAACCCCGGTGGCCGTCACCTTCTGCCCGCTTTGCAACACGGCGATCGCGTTCGACCGGCGCGTGGGCGGCCGCACGCTTTCGTTCGGTACCACCGGCAACCTGCGCAACTCCGATCTGGTCATGTACGACCGGCAGAGCGAGTCGTGGTGGCAGCAGTTCGGCGGCGCGGCGCTCGTGGGCCGCTACGCCGGCGCGCGGCTCCGCCAGCTCCCGGCGCAGATCGTCGCCTGGCGTGAGTTCGCACGGCAGCACCCGAACGGGCTCGTGCTGACACGCAACACCGGCTTCTCCCGGCCCTACGGCCAGAACCCGTACCCGGGCTACGACGATCTCTCCAGCCCGCCGTTCTTCGGTGCCGCGCACGGCGGCGACCACCGCCTGCAGCCGAAGGAGCGAGTCGTCTTCCTCGAGCGCCGGCGTGACGCGGCCGTCGTCCCCTTCTCGGCGCTCCAGCGCAGGCACGTCGTTCGCGTGATGGTCGGCGGCCATCAGCTCGTCGTGCGCTGGCGCGGCGGTGTGGCGTCCGCGCTCGACTCAGGCTCGATCCCGTCCGGACGGGACGTCGGAGCCGCGAGCGTCAGCGAGAACGGGAAGCTGGTCGTCTTCGACGAGCCGTTCTGGTTCGCGGTCGCCGCCTTCCGCCCGCACGTGCGGATCGTCCGGTAGGGCCGCCCAGCGGGGATGGTGGCGGCACGCCCACTCAGCGTCGACGCTGCCGAGGATCATGCCGCGTAGCGCGTGCCTGGTCGACGGGTGGACGAGCGAAAGGTAGAGGTGTCCGGCGAGCAGGACGACCGCCGCGTACATGAGCCCGTCGTGGAGCAGGATCGTGTTCGCGAGTCGGAAGCGGGTGTCTCGCTCGCCGTACCAAAGGAGAAAGCCGGAGATAGCGAACAGGACGGCGAAGGCTGCCGTGACGATCGTGTTCAACTTCTGGCCGGCGTTGAAGCGACCGGCCCGACCCCCGCGATGCACGAGCCAGCGCAGGTCCTCGGCGTCGAAGCGCTCGAGCTCCCGAATCGTCCCACGTAGCCCGTGGCGCAGGCCGAGCAGAATCACGAGGCCGATCAGGACCGCCCAGGCGAGCCCCGTGTAGATGTGTACGTCCTTCACGAGCTGCCTGCGGGCGACGAGCTCGGACAGGCGCGGTACGTAGAGGACGAGTCCCGATGCGAGCAAGACGAAGAACGTGCTCGCGTGCACCCAATGCAGTGCACGTTCGATGCGCGAGAAGCGCCGAATCCTCCGCTCAGGCGCCATTGCCGTTCGAGTGTCCGACCCAGGCGTCGCGGTCGTAGCCGAGCTTCTCCCAGAAGCCGTCGCTCGGGTGCGCGACGAGCTCGATCCGCTCGACCCACTTGACGTTCTTGTAGCCGTACATCGCCGGCATGACGACCCGCGCCGGCGCCCCGTGCGGGCGCGAAAGCGGCCGCCCGTCCATCTCGTACGCGAGCATCGCGTCCGGCCGCGAGGCTTGATCGAGTGTGAGGGTGTCCTCGTAGGGCTGCTCCGCCGAGCTGAAGCGCAAGGCGTGCGCCTGCGGGAGCGGCCCCGCGAGCGCGAGCAGGTCGCGGAAGCGGACGCCGGCCCAGCGGACGTTTCGCACCGTCCAACCGGTCACGCAGTGGAAGTCGGAGGTCTGCTCCGCGCGTGGCAGCCGCACCAACGCGTCGTAGTCGAGGTCGTGCGGGCGGGATACGAGGCCGTCGATGCGCAGCCGCCAGGACCGCACATCGAAGCGGGGCATCGAGGTCCCAACGGTGTAGATGCGCCAGCCCTCCGAGGGCAGCAGCGCCTTCGCTCCACCTGGAAGCAGCGAGTCGATCACCCGCAGTGCCGGCGACGCCCAGGCGAGCGAGGAAAGGCCGCCGGCGACAAAGAGCAGAAAGGCGCCGCGGCCGTACGGCTTCCCGCCGGGCTCAGGTGGTGGCGGCAACGGTATTCGGCCGGTCGGGCGGGGAGACCCAGAAGTGAGCCCAGCTGCGTCCGCCGGGCAGGTTGAATCGCGCCCGGCAGGCGCCACTCGGGTCGATCATGAAGCGGCCGATCGTGGTGGCATCGTGGCCAGTGCCGCCTGCCCAAAGGACGTACATGTCGCCGGGGCGCGCGGGGAGCCCGCGTGCGACGAGTGTGAGCGAAGTGTTCTCTTTGTCGGAGCGGTTCAGGATCGCGTGGCCGATCGGCTGCCCTGCGGCCGTCCGGAGGGTGAACTGGCGCGGGCTCGAATGGTGAGGCAGGAACAGCACGACTAGGAGGGCCGCGACTGCGGCGGCCACCAGTCCCGAGGGGAACCGGAGCCAGTGACCCTTACGATGACGGGGCCGTGCCTTCCGGTGCGGACCGGCGGCGCTGCGAAGCGCCCGGTCAACGCGGCCGAGTAGGAACAGCTGCCGTTGGCATTCGTAACAGGCGGCGACGTGCCCCAGCAGCTCCGGCTGGTCGCGGTCGTCGAGCAGGTCGGGCAGGCGCGTCAAGGCGTGCTCGTGTGTCATGCCGTCTCCTCTTCGAGCAGGGTCGCGAGCCGGTGCAGGCCGCGCCGCGTCCAGCTCTTGACCGAGCCGAGCGGGACGCGCAGCTCGCCCGCGATCGCGCTTTGGCTCATATCGTGGAAGTAGGCAAGCTCGAGCACGCGCCGCTCCCGCTGAGGGAGCCGCTCGAGCGCGGCGTCGACCCAGAAGCGGTCGACGTCAGGCGCCTCGACCGCGCTCTCGTCCGGCAGCTCCGCCGGTAGGGACACCTCCCGGCGCCGGCGGAAGTTGAGCGCGGTGCGCCGCGCGAGCGTGAGCAGCCAGGCGGGGGCGCTGCCGCGGCCGCGGTCGTAGAGCGGCGCTTTGCGCCAGATACGCACGAACACCTCCTGCGCGCAGTCCTCCAGCTCGCCGCCGACGATCGCCTGGCAGGCGCGCTCGATCCCGCGCCGGTAGCGGTTACGCAGTTCCTCGAACGCAGGCTCGTTGCCCTCGCCGATGGCGCGCAGCAGCTCGGCGTCGCTCGCGGCCGTTGGAGGCGGCGCGGCTGTCACTCGCTCGAGCCGTTGCGGGATCACATCAGGAGGTACAGGCGCCATCACCCGCTTGGATGCGGCGGCGTCCGTGATCGGAGCGGGAATGTGGGGCCGCGCAGCGGCACGGCCCCACGTGTGCCGCAGTTACTTGACGTTCAGCTTGA